>ERZ773267.2074-NODE-2074-length-10387-cov-6.549264_pt1 | contig 10387 bp, 4 predicted proteins | sample MGYA00511959_ERZ773267 | MGnify/ENA primary metagenome ERZ773267 (study PRJEB29015, sample SAMEA2738165) | human oral metagenome | biome: human oral; feature: human-associated habitat; material: saliva | place: China | collected 2240 ... | reverse complement strand
AAACCAACAACAAATGGTACTATCTCAGAAAGGGCGGTGAGTGACATTGTCTACATCGGTTACTAATCCTATTAAACAACGATTGAAAAAGACCATCCTCTGGTACACTCTAATCTCAGCATTCTTCTTTGTCGGAAGTCGCATCTACGAACACTTTAGTTTTGGGGAAACCTCTGCCTTCATGCACTACCTCTTCTTGATTCCTTTGATCGGTGGTGCCCTGCTAGTGGCTCTGCAATTAGTGGTAAAAGGCCTTTCTCGAATCACGCTCAATCTTTGGAACTCTGCAGTTGCTACGGCAACTGCAGGAGCCCTCTACCGAGGCATTGTCAACCTATCAGGTCGCTCAACAACTCTCGACCAACCCTACTATTATGTCGCAGGGATTTTCCTAGCCCTTGCCCTCATCAGCATCTTCTTTGTTCGCAGTGTCTGGGGCAACGAGAAAGCGGGAATGACCACTTAATCAATTATTAAGCATTTGTCGTAGTCCATATAGGCTACGACATTTTTCTCGTTTCTTTTTAAAATGTAGCAAAAAAGGAAGTCCTCCTAGAGAGGAATCTTCCTTTTTTGATTAGTTTTCTTCACGCTTTTTGCTGATAAGCATTCCTGCCAAGGCAAGAGAGGTCATTCCAAACAGACTAAGAAGAAGGGAAGCAAGCTCATCTTGTCCTGTTTTTGGAAGGGTACTGATTCCTTCTTCTTTGACGCTAGCGCCAGTATGGTAGGTTACTGCGATGGTTTTCACACTTGCTTCTTCCACTACTGGACTGCTTGCGACAGCCGGATTCTCTTGCTCTTTTGCTACGAAAGGAGTCAGCTTCTCGGTGTGATATCCTGTATTTCCTATTCCTTCACTTGGGATATATGGACTAGGACTTGGTGTAGGAAGCATGGCTTCTTTCAAGTAAGAGAGAACATAGCGATTAATCTTGTTCGTCACTTCGTAAAGGAAGTTGTTCTCAGTTGCTCGATAGCCGGTCGGAAGTTGAATTTGAACGCGGTATTTGCCATTCATAAGCATGCTTTCAAAACTTGTCAGATCATAGATACTTTGAGGCAGGCTATGGAGAACTCCTGTCTCGTCCACTACTTGGACCATAGTTCCTTCTGGAACTGCCTTGTCAAATCCAATTGTGAGTTTGTTTTCATCGAGATAACGGAAGGCAAAGGTTATCTTTTGATGAGGATTTTCAGGTGAAACAGTTATGCTCTTCACCAGCTCAGTTCCCCAATCGTAATGATAATCTGAAAGTGTGATCTTAGCAGTATAGGTCCCAAATGGAAGTTCAGGGAACGTACCTCCATTATAGGAGGCATTAAACTCCCCTTCTACGACGCTACCTTGATCATCAAAGACTTGATAGCGGACAATAGAAGGATAGTAACTTACGGCTTCCCCACTACTATCTGTGAAGACAAGTTCGAGAGATCCTTTTTCAGCTTTCTTAGGATCCGTATTGCCCTCTCCTGGCTTATCTTCCTCTTTATTTTCCGAATCAGAGCTTGGTGTATCTGCTACGACCACCTTATTGCCATGAATATCTAGCTCAGCTGTATTGTAGACCTTATCCCAAATACTATAACGGACAGTAGAAAGGTCCACCCCTTCTGGAAGCAGATAACTGCCATCCTCTTGAGGTTCTAAGGCTACTGTTTCCCCGTCCTTGACATAGGACAGATAAGTTCCTGCTAGTCCACTGCCGGTTTCGATCACCTTTCCTGGACGGAAAATCCGAGTCTGCGGGTCATAGTGAGCACTTCCAGTCTCAATGCTTGGAGCCGTGTTGTCAATTTTAACCTTGAAGTTAAGTTCTTGTTGTTTGGCTCCAGAAGCAGTCGGACGATAAGTGATGACAAATTGATATTCCCCATCTGGGAGTTGCTTGCCATCTTTGTCTAAGCCTTCCCATGAGATTTCATAAAACTCCTCACTGCGATTCCCACTCCGGTAACTCCAGTCCGTCTTTCGGTGAACTTCATTTCCGACCTCATAAATCGCTTCTTTTCGCTCCGTGTCTTCTTTTTTGTAGACAGAAAGATGGACATTTTCAACATTTCGAAGCATGACTGCCTTGACCTTCACAGTGTCAAAACTAGAGTCATTATTTGGTGAGAAGTAGAGTTGATCTCCATCAAACTGATCTCCATTTTGACCAAGCGTCTTGGCTACAGATTCCCCATTTTCATAGACGTAGCTAATGAGAGAAGTGAAATGATTATCTGGATGCCGTTCTTCTACTTCAGGAATTTTCTCATCTGGATAATCTGTCTTGTCCTTGTAGTAATAAAAAGGTTTGTCGGTTCCTGTATATTCATAAATTGGCTTTTCAATTCCACGTAAGTTTTGATAATCTCCATGGAAACCTACATAAGGAAGACTGACTAAATGTTGCTTCGTGCCTGCATCTTTAACTAAGACATATCCTTCTAAGAAGTAGCCATTTGGCATTTGCTTGCTGAGCTCTTCCTTGTACTTGCTCGCGTCAACGGACACGTGGATCGTCCGCTGTCCATTTGCTGGAATCGTGATGCTTTCCTTGCCATCTAGGGTTTCTAACAGACGAGGATGAAGGGTGAATTTGCCATCCTGGACTTGGTCTGTCTGAAGGGTGGTTTCATAGCGGACCGACTTCTCTTGATTGGAAAGATTGTGGATGGTTACGTCAAACTCAAAGGTATCAGTGACATTGCCAAGTGTTAGACTGCTTTTCGCATCTTTTGCAGTCACATAGAGATCTCCTAGAGCTGCAGCTGTGACATCCATCACTCCAGCTCCCTGTTGACGGACTGAGGAATAAGCCTTGGTTTCCTCATCCACATGCGGAACAGCTGTACTCATGGTCATTTGTTTGACAAGAACTTGCAACTGTTCTGGACTAAGATAAGGGAAGCGTTCTTTCAGGGCTTGCTTGACCAAAGCAGTCGCACCAGCCGCATGAGGAGAGGCCATACTGGTCCCTCTATCCATGTAATATTCACCATCATTGACAGATGAATAGATCATGCCACCTGGTAAGGTCACATCTGGTTTTAAGTCCCCATCGGCTGAGAGCCCCCAGGATGAAAAGTCTGACATCTGTTTAGCAGCATCGTACGGAACTCGTTTGAAGCTGTTAGAAATATGTAGCTGGTAATTATCGGCATGCTGAGATAAAAGCTCTCCTGCATGGTGTCCAATGACCCCAACTGGGAAGCGTTCTCCCAATCCTTCCAGGTCAAATGATGTCGGTGTATCCCCCTGCTCTTTAGTTTGATAGAAGATGATGCCTGTTGCACCTGCACTTTTTAGTTGTTTAATCTTTTCGAGATCAGAAACTTGGCCTCCTCTTTCTGTTAATACCAAACGACCATTTACTTGATTTCCCTGATAATTTTCTAGTCCTCCATTCTCAACATGGAGATAACTTTGAGGGATGGTTGTCCGAAAGGCGTCTCGTTCTACAAAGGAGTGCATTGGAATTTTTCCATCTGGGAAGTCTTTTGAACCTTCTAACTCTTTAACGCTTACACTAGCCTCAGTCGACTCATGCTTGGTTAGACTATTGATAGAAGCAACTGAAATGACATTTGGATTGACGGATGGGGTCCCTGTCATTCCATAATCTGGTGTGCTTGCAAGTGGCTTGCTGTGCCAGAAGCCATTGGTGGCCATATTGGTAGATGCGACCGTAATGGTTACTCCAGCTTTTCTTGCAGCATCAAAAGCCTGGCGCGTAATTTCTCCCACATCATAAATCGAACCAGATGCAGTTCCCAAACTCATATTGATGGAGTCAGCACCTAATTTAACCGCATCTTCCACAGCCTTGGTATAAATAAAGTTCTGAACTTGTCCCCCCTTGGTATCTGAGAAGACCCGTAAAAACATCAATTGAGCTTCTGGGGCAACTCCTCGAATAATCTCACCATTTGGGGAAGGTTGAGAAGCATTTCCCACTGCTGTTCCTGCTACGTGGGCACCGTGAGAGATTGGATCGTCTTCCTTGACATTGTCATTCATATCACTATAGTTGTGAACGTAGACAATCTTATTATTATACCACTTGCCATAAGAAATTCCAGCCTTTTTCTTGGCCTCCTCTATGTCCGCTTCACTCTTGAATTTTGCCTTACTAATATCTGTTAGGCGGAAAATGTCGTGTGCTGGATCCACCCCCGAATCGATAACCGCTACAACCTGTCCCTGGCCTTTGATACCTTTATCCCAAAGAGGTTGCAAGTTAATCAAGCTATTTTCTTCACTGACCTTGGTCACACTTGGAGTTGGGGAGGCAGGAACTGGCTGGGAATCCTCCACTCTGGTCCGACCAAGCGGAGCATAATCCACTGCATCCACACGCGCCAGTCCCCGAATTTTCTTAGCATCACCGTAAGTTGTTTCTAAGGCTAGTCCACTAAATAACAGATTGATATCATAGAGTTTTTTAAACCGAATCGATTGTTTCTCTAGTTCTTTTAAAAATTGCTCATGCTCTTGATTGGTCTTCTCAATCCGCCTTGCCTTATCCAGTTCAGAAGAAGGGAGCCCTTCTACAGACTCTTTTTCTTCTTTTAGTCTAACTAAAGCTTCGACAGGAGTCGCTTCATCCAATTCATTAGGAGAAGGAACTTCTGAACCGTTAGGTATCGTTTCCTCTGTTTTTTCTTGGGTTGACGTTGGATTTGTCACAAAAGGCTTGGGCGAACTTACTGGTTCAGCAATCTTCTCTGTTGGTGTTGGAAGATCGACTGTTGGTTTTTCTTTGGGGGCGATAATCGCAGTAGCTTCTACTGCTCTTTCTTCATTAAATTCTTGTCCCTTATCAGATGTAGTTGTTTCTCTTATCTCTTCTGATAGAAGCGACTTACTACTTGATTCTGTAACAAGATCGGTTTTCTCTTTTTCAAGATCCACCTTGGCATCATCTACCACGGAGACTGTCTGTACTTGCTCTTCTGAGCTTACTGTATCTGCAGCTACCATTGGTCCGACAAGGGTAAGCCCAATGAGGACTGACGCTACTCCAACTGCATATTTTCGAATAGAAAAACGTTGTTTACGATGAAACTCCATATAATACTCCTTTATCTAAAGGAGGAAGGCAACCCAATTGGTCACCTCCCCCTAGCCTGCATGATTCTCTAACGATTCAATGATTAGTCCTGACCTTCTTTTCCTCTTTGACGAATGAAACCTACTCCACAGAGGGATAAGAGTAGACCCACTAAACCGAGGGCGTCTCCTGTTTGACCTGTATTTGGTAAGGTCTCTTTCTGATTTGGACGAGGAGTGACGTGTGTATCCTTTTCATCCTTTTCATTTGGCCGAACGTACATCGGACGCAAGTCTGCTTTTTTCGGAATTGGTTGATGACGCTGATCCAGCTCCGTCACTGTTTCACTAGGATGCGGTTGCTGATCCGGAGAAAATGGACTTGGAACTGGACTTGGAGAAGGTGTAGGATCTCCCTTTACCTCTACAAAACTGGTTAGGTATCGATTCATTTTTTCCCCTACAGAATAGTAGAAATTATTTTCTAGGGCCCGATAGCCCTCAGGTAGGTCAATCAAAATACGATAATCCCCATTTAACAAAATCTTTTCAAAGGTCTTAGGTTCATAAATCGTTTGCTCCAGTTCGTGCTGTTCTCCAGTTTCTTTATGGATTGCAAATACACGAGTTCCAGATGGCAATTCCTTGTCAAAGACGACATCAAAGCGATTCTTATCGCGATAACGGTAAACGAAGTTGACGACTCCTTCTGGATGATCTTTAGATAATTCGACCGTTATAACTGTTGGAGAAACCCATGAATAGTTTTCATCCTGTCCCGTAATCTTGACGGTGTAAGTTCCGAAAGGTAGTCTTGGCAACTCACTTTCATAATAGGTATTAAACTCTTTATCAATGCGATTGCCCTTGCTATCAAACACCTGATATCGCATCATTTCAGCATATTGAGAAACTGCATTTCCTTCCTCATCAACAATCCGAACCTCTAAGCGACCATCCGTAGCTGGTTTGTTTGTTTCAGAGCCTGTTTCTTCTTTCGGTTTGGTATTTTCTTTTTCTGTTGAAACAGGAGCTGGTTTCCCTTCAAGTGTTAAGATATTGGTATTGTGAACCTTGTCCCAAATAGAGAAGCGAACCGTAGTCAAATCAACCCCCTCAGGGATACGATAGTTGCCATCTTGATTTGGAGAAAGTTCAACGGTTTCCCCATCCTTTTGGTAGGTCAAGGATTTTCCAGCTAAACCGCTACCTTCTTCAATAATAGCTCCTGGCTTAAAGACGCGAGAAGTAGGGTCATACAAATCTTTTGTCGAAGCTAATTGAGGAACTTGGTTATCTACCTTCACCTGCAAGATAATTTCTTGTGGTTTTGCACCTGGAGTGCTTGGTCGATAGGTAAGGACGTATTGGTATTCTCCATCAGGAACTACTTGACCTTTTTGATCTGTTCCTGCCCAATGGCTAGCTGAAAGGAGTTTGCTCCGTTCATTAATTCTCCATCCATAGTCCGATTTTTTCTGACTTTCATTGCCTTTTTCAAAAATTGGATGTTCCCGTTTCAAGTCTTCCGCCTTATAGACAGCCAAGTGAATATTATCAACGTTTCTCAAAACGACCGCATTTAAATTAACCGAATCTAAGTTTCCATCCTTATTTGGAGAAAATGCAAGAGCTTTTCCATCATAACGATCCTCTGTTTCTCCCAGAACCACCTGTTTATCTTCTCCATCTTTACGGACGGTGCTGACTAAGGCAGTAAAATGATTTCCTGGATCCTTAACCGGATTGTCGTCTTTTTCATTTTTGTAATAGTAGAAAGGTTTTTCACTTCCAGTAAATTCATAAACTGGTTTTTCAATACCAGGTAAATCTTGGTACTGCCCTTTAAAACCAATATAAGGAATGCTAACCAAATCTTTTTGAGTCTTGGCATCCTTAAAGAAGACAAAACCTTCTAAAAAGTAGCCGTTTTTCATTTGTTCCGAAAGTTCTTTTGTGAAGCTACTTGTATTAATCTTAATTGGAACAGTGACACTACCTGAAGCAGGAACGACAATCTTCTTATCCCCCATTTGATCAAGTAATTGGCGCATTTGCAAGGTAATCCGTCCCTTTTCAACCTGATCCGTATTGACAACTGTATGGTAAGTCAGCTCTTTAGCTTCCTGGCTCAAGTTATGAACCGTTACCTCAAATGTGAAACTATCCTTCACATTGCCGAGCGTCAAACTACTGTCCGTTCCTTTTCCTGTAACAAAGAGATCACCAAAAGCAGCGCCAGAAGCATCCATTAAGCCAGATCCCTGTTGGCGAACAGAGGCGTAGGTATTGCTTTCCGTATCCTTATGCGGTTTTGCGGTACTCATGACTAGCTGGCGTAGCAAGGTATGGATTTGTTCTGGACTATAGTGAGGGAAACGTTCTTCCAAGGCTTTCTTGATCAAAGCTGTTGCACCTGCGGCATGGGGCGTGGCCATACTCGTACCTGCATCTAAGTCGTAAGAACCATCTGGAATAGCAGAGTAGACATTTCCACCCGGCAAGGTTACATCTGGCTTGAGCATACCTTCAGCTGTCAGACCCCAACCTGTAAAGTAGAGCATCTTATTCGCTTCACTATATGGTACTTTTTTCACTTCTTGATGGAAAGTCAATTGGTACTCTCCAGCGTGCTTCGCTAGCTCTTTTCCAAAACTATGGCCAAGTACACTAACAGGGTAGAAGGATCCCCAATAGCCCATCGGAAGTTTTTGCACGGTATCTCCTTGGTCTTCTGTCTGATAAACCAAGATTCCTTTAGCGCCGGCCTGTCTTAGGGCATCGATTTTATCCTCGTCTGAGACATCACCACCACTTTCCACCAAGGCGATTTTCCCCTTGACAGTAGGAGTTCGATAAGCATCTTCCCCACCTTTTGGAACATAGACATAAGATTGTGGTCCCTCAACAGGGAAGATCAAACGATAGACAGGAAGGTCGACCAGACCATTTTGGAATTCTTCCTTATCCTTTAAGGCAGGAACTTCTAGGCGAATTTTTGTCTCATGAGTGATACTATTATTGAAGGCACCAATTGCTAAAACTCCCTTTTCAACGGCTGGTTCATCCATGGTTCCAGTGTCTGGTGCATCCGCTTTTGGTTTGGCTTGCCAATAGCCACTGACAGCATAGTTCCCTGCTGCAGCATTGATGACGACACCTGATTTTCTAGCAAATTCAAAAGCCTTACGAGTCAGTGGGTGGGTATCTGCTTCTGCACCATTAACTCCCCCAAAGCTCATATTGATGGTATCAGCCCCTAGTTTCACAGCATCTTCTACAGCCTTGGCAACAACAAATCCTTGCTCCGTCATCCCTTTTTTATCAGAGAAGACCCGCATAAAGATAAGTTGTGCTTCAGGAGCTACACCCTTGAGCAATTCTCCTGTTGGCACTGGTTTTGTTGCATTTCCGACGGCAGAACCCGCAACGTGAGTTCCGTGCGAACGTGGATCATCTTCCTTGATCTCATCATTCATATCGGAATAGTTATAGGCATAAATCACCTTATCGTTGTACCACTTACCATAAGTGATGCCAGCCTTTTTCATGGCCGCTTCCATCTGCTCTTTATTTTTGTATTTAGCCTTACTTTTATCTGTTAAACTAAAGAAGTTATGGTCATAGTCCAACCCAGTATCTAGGACAGCAACAACACTTCCTTGACCCTTGATTCCCTTATCCCACAATGGTTGAAGATTAATCAGTTCATTTTCATCACTAACCTTGGTAGGGACTAGGGTCGTTTGTTTCTTAGGAAGATCTTGGTTTTCTGCAGTTGCGGAAAGAGGCGTAATGTCAACATTTTCAACGCGAGCTACTTTCCGAATTTTCAGGGCATCTTTGTAACTAGTCTCTAAGACAAAGCCATTAAAGAGTAAATCAAAATCAGCTAATTTCTTATACTGAATCCCCTTTTCCTCCAGTTCTTTTAAAACTGCAGATTTGACTGGAAGATTTTCATTCAGTCGCTCTTTGATTTTTTCAGCCCCAACTGGAGTTTCAGAGTGTTTGGATTCTAAGCGAACAAGAGCTTGAACCCGCGCTTCTTCTTTGGCTGAATCTATGACTGATGAAGTTCCTTCTTTTTCAGGTTCAGAGACTTCCTGGTCTCCTTTCTTTCCTTCAAGTCCTTCATCTTTAGTAGCTACAGCTTCTGGTATGGACTTTTCTTCATTGGATTTATCATAAGTAGAAGGTACATCTCCGACTTTCTTATCCGCATTTTCTGATTCCGTCAGAGAACTTTTACTATCTGGCGCTTCCGGCAATTGATGCTTCTGATCAATCACTGAAACAATTAGATTCGAATCCTGAGAACCTGTCTCCGCTTCTGCTACACCTTCCGTTCCCTGTTCAACCCTGGCTGGCAGATCCTGCTGAGGAGTCCCTCCTTGCTCCTGCGCTAATACAGCAGGACCATAAAAAAGGCACCCGACTACCACGGATACTAAACCAACTGCGTATTTACGGAAAGAAAACCGTTGTTGTCTGTCACTTCCCATAACCTGACCTCCTTAAGTTTTTGTAAGCGTTTACCGCTCCTTCATTTTAGTCCTTATCTTATGTAAAGTCAATGTATTCTAGAAAAATCTAAAAAAAGTATAAAATTTTGTTGTTTTCTGAGAATTTTCCATACGAAGAAGGATGGAATGAGGTCGATTTATAAGTTGGAAGCTTCGTGTAAAAATCAAGTTAGACTTTTTCAATTATAGAAAAAAAGGAAGCCCTCCTAAAGAGGCATCTTCCTATTTTATTAGTTTTCTTCACGTTTTTTGATGACAAGCATTCCTGCCAAGGCAAGGGAGGTCATTCCGAAAAGACTAAGAAGTACTGAAGCAAGCTCATCTTGTCCCGTTTTTGGAAGCCCACTGGTTCCTTCTTCCTTAATGCTAGCGCTAGTATGGTAGCTCACTGCGACGGTTTTCACACTTGCTTCTTCAACTACTGGACTACTTGCGACAGCCGAACTTAGAGGTTGATCAGATGGCTTCTCTTCATGAGCAGGAGTTTCTGGTACAACCGGTGCAGGCTGTGGTTGCGGAAGCGATTGTGGTTCTGGTGTTGGTTGTGGTTGTGGTTTTTCTTCTTCCACTTTTTCCACAAACACTTTATTTCCTAGGATAGAGGCGGTTAATTTCTTACCAGCTTTTTCCATATCCTGGATATATTGGATAAAGACTTGTGACCATATCTTAATAAAGCGTTTTCTATATGAATTAATCGCTAGTTAATAGACTTCAAAATAGATAAATAGCAAGCAGGTTTAAAAATGGTATAAAAAAGAGACTGGAACAAAAGTCCTAGCCTCTCAATTGTCTTTGGATTATCGAGCAAGACGCAGTGGTT
>ERZ773267.2073-NODE-2073-length-10391-cov-6.225619_pt1 | contig 10391 bp, 7 predicted proteins | sample MGYA00511959_ERZ773267 | MGnify/ENA primary metagenome ERZ773267 (study PRJEB29015, sample SAMEA2738165) | human oral metagenome | biome: human oral; feature: human-associated habitat; material: saliva | place: China | collected 2240 ... | reverse complement strand
TAATTTTACAAAGACTATTAATCCCTAGTGGTTTTCCACTAGGGATTTTTTGTTTTCTGTAGTATGTGTCTAATAGATATATTATAATTAAGCTTAGCATTATCATATTGGTAATGATAGCATAATTAGAATCATTATGCTTAAGAATACTAAATAACTAGCAACAGTGAGTCGATATTTTGCTATTAATATACATATGACGAGATAGGGGGCTTTATGGCGCTGCTAGAATTATCAAATATATCTTATATTGTAAAAGACAAATCTATTATCAGTGATGTATCTTTATCGGTAAATCAAGGCGATTATATTACTATTGTAGGTCCTTCTGGAAGTGGTAAAAGTACACTTTTAAAATTATGTAGTGATCTGATTAGTCCTACATCGGGAACTATTACTTATAATGATCGTCCCTTAACGGCTATAGATCCTGAATCTTATCGTAGAGAGGTGGGCTACTGCTTTCAAAGACCTTATTTGTTTGCGAAAACAGTACGTCGTAATATTCTATTTCCTTACGATATTCGCGGTTTAGAACCGGATATGAGTCGTATAGAATATCTCTTTGATCTACTACATATGCCACTAAATTATATGGAGCGCCGTAATGATGAGTTGTCTGGTGGTGAAATGCAACGAATATGTCTTATTCGGAGCCTTATTTTCGAGCCTAAAGTGTTGCTTTTAGACGAGGTTACGTCTGCCTTAGATGCGACGAATACATCTATTGTAGAAAATGTGATTGATGAGCTTCATAAAAAGGGAATCACCATTATCTCCATTACTCATAATGAAGAGCAAAGCTTGCGTACTGCTAATCGCCGTATCACTATCGTAGACGGTCAATTAGCTAAAGAGGAGGTATTGTGATGAGTCAATTTCATGCTATTTCTACTGCATCGCTATGCCTAGCATCAATATTAGTTATTATTAGTATGGTGATGTCCTATCGGCAAGAATTGAAGCTAGAAAAGGATATTTTCATCAGTGCTATACGTGCTACAGTTCAACTATTAGTCATCGGGTTTATTTTATCATATATTTTTAGTACAGAAAGTCCAATATTTATTATTGGCTTACTTGGATTTATGGCTTTTAATGCCGCTTATAACTCGGCTAAACGAGGACAAGGGATTCCGCATGCGTTATGGATTTCTTGGTTTGCTATCACCATTGGTGCATGGATAACCTTATCTATTTTATTGGTAACTGGCGTGCTTAGTTTTACTGCGTACCAATTGATTCCTGTTGGTGGTATGGTTATTAGTGGTGCTATGGTTGCCATAGGGCTTTGTTATCGACAAATGCTATCAAATTTTGAATTGCGTAAACAAGAGGTGGAAATTAAATTAGCCTTGGGTAGTACACCTAAACAAGCTTCGAAAGCGATAGTTCGTGATGTTATAAAGACGGGTCTACAACCTACTGTAGATAGTGCCAAGACATTAGGTATCGTAGCGCTGCCGGGGATGATGACAGGCCTTATCCTAGCAGGCATGCCTCCATTAGAAGCTGTAAAATATCAAATGATCGTTACATTTATGTCGTTATCCACTATATCCATTGCTTGTTTTATTACGTGCCAGTTGTCTTATAGGACATTTTTTAATACTAGAAATCAATTATATAAGTAATTTCTATTAAAATCTTAATAGTAAATAAGGAATTAATTTAATTACATACATTTTAGTCATATTCGATATAGATAATCGATATAAATTAGAAATTCCCATACTATAAAGGTTGCTTCCTCTTATGAGGGAGTAACCTTTTATTATTGTGTGTCAAATTCCTATGTTTTTTAGTAGGAATAGTGGTATACTATGTACAGTATCAGTGAAATACCAGAAGACTGGTTGTCATATACTTTCATATACCTAAAGAGGGGTGGCGTTGCCACTAGAAAGATTTGAGGTAAGTACTATGTATGATGTAAAATCTCCAAAGGCGGAGGAATTTATTTCTCATCAAGAAATCCTTGATACTCTTGCCTATGCAGAGGAAAATAAAGAAAATCGCGAATTATTAGACCAAATTTTAGCTAAGGCGGCTACGTTTAAGGGGCTAAATCATAGAGAAGCGGCAGTTCTCTTAGAATGTCCGTTACCTGAATACAAAGAAAAGCTATTTGCACTAGCTAAAGAAATTAAAAAAGCTATTTATGGTGACCGCATCGTATTATTTGCGCCACTATATTTATCTAATTATTGTATCAATGGTTGTGTATATTGCCCATATCACTCTAAGAACCGCGATATTAAACGGAAAAAATTGACCCAAGAACAAATTAAAGAGGAGGTTATCGCTCTAGAAGCAATGGGGCATAAGCGTATTGTTATCGAATCTGGCGAAGATCCTCTTAACAATCCTCTTGATTATATTTTGGAATCTATCAAGACGATTTACAGTATTAAAAATAAAAATGGTGAAATTCGTCGCGTTAATGTAAATATCGCTGCATGTTCCGTTGAAGATTATAAAAAATTGCATGATGTTGGCATTGGTACCTATACATTATTCCAAGAAACATATAATAAGGAAAATTATGAAGCTTTGCATCCAACAGGTCCTAAGAGCGATTACGCGTATCATACAGAAGCGATGGACCGTGCGATGGAAGGCGGCATCGATGATGTAGGTATTGGTGTATTGTATGGTCTAGAACATTACAAATATGATTTTGTAGGCCTTTTGATGCACGCCGAGCATTTAGAAGCTGTTCATGGTGTAGGCCCTCATACGATTTCTGTACCTCGTATTTGCCCTGCTGATGACATCGATGTAGATGATTTCAGCAATGCTGTACCAGATGATATCTTTGAAAAAATTGTGGCTCTTATCCGTGTATCTACACCGTATACTGGTATGATTATGTCCACTCGTGAAAGCCAATCTATGCGTGAACGTGGTTTGGCATTAGGCATTTCCCAAATTAGCGGTGGCTCTCGTACTAGTGTAGGCGGCTATAAAGAAGAGGAAAAACCAGAAGATAACTCCGCACAATTCGATCGCAGCGATACGCGTACCTTGGATGAAATTGTAGATTGGCTCTTGGGCCTTGGCTATGTGCCTAGTTTCTGTACCGCTTGCTATCGTGCAGGTCGTACTGGCGATCGTTTTATGGCTCTTGCTAAATCTGGTCAAATTCATAACTGTTGCCAACCAAATGCGTTGATGACATTAAATGAATACATCATGGATTACGGTGATGAAAAGACGAAAAAACATGGTGCCAAGGTTATTGAAGACCAATTGGAAAATATCAAGAATGATTTGGTAAAAGATAAGGCAAAGGCTTACATTGCTCAAATGGAAGATGGAAAACGAGATTTCCGTTTCTAGTTTTTTGCTAATATTTCATGTGTAAAAAATAGTATATAACTATATGAACAAGCACTGCTTATTATGAGAATGATAATAAGCAGTGCTGTTTTGTTGAGAAAAACAAGTGAGTTATATATGGAAAATAATGATAAAACCCTTTATTTATAAGGGCGTTTGTTGTATAATGAAAGAAAATGATAATGATAATAGATTTATAAACAATGTTAATATTGATTATGAATTATTACATTATTCATCAATATTATTTTATATACATGTCACCGAGGTTTTGGATTATGAAGAAGAAACGTTGGCATATTATGCCAAGGGATACAGAAAAAGAAAATACATTGATCCGTGAACTCGGTGTAAATCCGATTGTAGCAAGATTGATGGTGAATCGGAATATAGATTGTGATGAAGGCCATCGCTTCTTAGAAGGTACACTTAAAGATTTGCTTGATCCCTTTACCTTAAAGGATATGGAAACGGCGGTTGCGCTCATCTTAGAAACCATAGAAGCAAAAAAATCTATAGTCGTCTATGGAGATTATGATGTGGATGGTATTACGGCTACATCGCTGTTATATCGCTTTTTAGTTAAAATGGGGGCTCGCGTAAGCTATTATATTCCTGAACGCCAAAGCGAGGGATACGGATTAAATTTAGAGGCATTAGAGCATATTATCTCTGAGGGTGCATCTTTGGTGATAACCGTGGACTGTGGTATTAGTTCTTATGATATTGTCGAGGCCGTTTGCGATCGCATCGACATTATTATTACAGACCATCATACGGCACCGCCGCAAATTCCACCGGCACGCGCCGTTATCAATCACAAACAACCAGATTGTCCTTATAGGGATAAAAATTTATCCGGTGTGGGGGTTGCATTTAAGCTATGCCAAGCATTATGGTTGCGTCAATGCGGAGAGTGGTATCTTGATGATTTAGATATCGTTGCACTTGGAACCGTTGCTGACGTCGTTCCGTTGGTTGGAGAAAACCGCATCATTGTACAGGCAGGCCTTAAGAAGATGAACGAGTTGCCTAATTTAGGCATCGATAAACTTATCGATGTGGCCGGCTTACATGATAAAACGATCACCGCAGGGCATATTGGATTTACCTTAGCACCGCGCCTAAATGCGGCAGGCCGTGTTACTCATGCAACGCGTGCCGTTGAGCTACTTGTTACGGATGATGTAGATTTGGCAGAAACAATTGCTCAAGAATTACAAGAAACGAATATGGAACGTCAAGAAATAGAACGCTCTATTCATGAAGAAGCCCGCGCTAATGTAGCTGCTCAAGGTCATCTAGCAGATTATGTAACCGTAGTGGCTGGAGAAAATTGGCATCCCGGTGTTATCGGTATCGTCGCATCGCGATTGGTAGAAGAGTTTTACAAGCCTACACTTGTTATCAGCATTGATAATGGCGTAGGTAAAGGCTCTTGTCGTAGCATTGAAGGTTTTAATATATATAATGCATTAAAATCCTGTGAAGATATATTGATTCAATTTGGCGGCCATGCCGCAGCGGCTGGATTTAGTATAGATGCTAGCCGTATCGATGAATTGCGTCAGCGTTTAACAGAGTATTGTAAGGCTCATGTTTCTCCTGATGAGTATATTCCCGTTGTATCCATTGATGCCACATTGCCTGTTGATGATATTGATGTAGATATCGTAGATCGTGTGTCAGCCTTAGAACCATATGGAATGGGCAATAGCACACCTATATTTGGCGTTATGGATGCAAAGGTGCAGGACATTATGCTTATGGGGCAACTCAAAAATCACTGTAAGGTGATTTTGACTACAGCCAATGGTAGCGTTGATGCTATCGCTTGGAATCGCCCTGATTTGTTTAGATATATATTTCAGGGTATGAATGTGAAAGTGGCCTTCACACTTCAAAAAAATGAATGGCAAGGTTTTGTATCGCCACAACTCATGATTCAAGATATAGAGCCTATCATAGAAGAACCTATTCAATTAAGTGCTGAAGGTTTACGTGAAATATATACAATTGTACGCCTAGCATTAAAAGGCGGCGCTAATTCTTTATACCATGTGGAACAAGAAATTTTGCGGCGTAAACCAGCCAATCAAAATGGTTCATCTGCATTGATGGCCCTTGATGTGTTTAAAGAATTAGGTATTATTAGCGAAGAAACGAACGATAATGGACAAGCGATGATCCGTTGGAATGTCATCAATGGTAAGCTTGATTTGACCACATCCGTTACGTTTATTACATATAGTCAGCAGGAGGTGATACAATGATGACCATAAATGAAGAAGGTAAAGCCTTAGTTGAACAAAAAGGCTTTAATAAAGAAGAGGCCTTAAAAGAGTTTATGGATTATGTGCATTCGTATCTAGGAGATGATGAATGCGACCAAATCATGAAGGCTTTCACCCTTGCAGATAAAGCCCATGAAGGTCAATTTAGAGCCTCCGGTGAACCGTATATCATGCATCCTCTTGCAGTGGCAGAGATTTTGGCGCATTTGCAAATCGATCATATTACATTGATTGCGGCCCTACTTCACGATGTCGTTGAGGATACGGAGTATACAAAGGAAGATATTGAAAAATTATTTGGCGCTGAAGTGGCATTCCTCGTTGATGGGGTAACAAAATTAAATCAGTTCCAATATGAAACTAAAGAAGATCGCCAAATGGAAAATTATCGCAAGATGATTTTAGCCATGGCGAAAGACGTACGCGTTGTCGTTATCAAACTGGGTGACCGGTTGCATAATATGCGTACCTTGAAACATATGCGTAGCGATAAACAAAAACGCATTGCTAAGGAAACGTTGGAAATTTTTGCTCCGTTAGCTCATCGCCTTGGTATTTTCAATGTGAAATGGGAATTAGAGGACTTATCCTTCCGTTACTTGGAACCAGATAAATACTATGATCTCGTTGATCAAATGAAACAAAAGCGCCAAGCTCGTGAAGATATCGTTAATGATACGATGGAACAATTGACGAAGGCTCTTGGCGAGGCCGGTATCAAAGCGGATATCAAGGGACGACCAAAGCATTTTTATAGTATTTATAAAAAGATGAAAAAGGATAATCGCGACTTGTCTCAAATTTATGATTTATTGGCTGTACGCGTTATCGTTGATACTGTGCCGGATTGCTATGCCGTTCTAGGTATTGCTCATAGCATTTGGAAACCGTTGCCTTATCGATTTAAAGATTATATTTCCATGCCGAAATCCAACATGTATCAATCATTGCATACTACGGTTATCGGTACGATGGGGCAACCTGTAGAAATCCAAATTCGTACATGGGAAATGCATCGTGTTTCCGAATATGGTGTCGCCGCTCACTGGCGTTACAAAGAAGGTAATAAGGGCGTCGATAAAGAATTTGACCAAAAGGTTGCATGGCTTCGCCAAGTGTTAGAATGGCAAGATACGTCTAACCCTAAGGAACTTGTTAATGCTTTGAAATTAGACGTATTCTCTGGTGAGGTATTTGTATTTACACCTAAGGGTGATGTGGTTAAGTTGCCTATCGGTTCTGTACCACTTGACTTTGCTTATCGCGTTCATACCGATGTAGGCCATCGTTGTGTAGGGGCAAAGGTTAATGGTAAAATTGTGCCTCTAGATTACACATTGCAAAATGGGGACATCGTCGATATCATTACCTCTAAAACTGGTAAACCAAGCCTTGATTGGCTCAATATTGTAGGCTCTTCTGAAAGTAAGAACAAAATCCGTAATTGGTTTAAACGAGAAAATAAAGAAGAAAATATTGAAAAAGGTCTTGAAGCCCTTGAACGTGAAGCAAAACGTCTTAATTATAGTTGGAAAGAGCTTTGTTGTGACAATCGCATTCAACAAGTTGTAAAACAGTTGAAGTCCAATACTGAAAATGAACTATATGCCGCTTGTGGCTATGGTGGGATACCGGTAAGTACCGTTCTATTGCGATTGGTTGAACTATATAAAAAATCTAAAGAGCATGAAGATGCTCGTAAAACAACGGAACAAATCATTGAAAAGTTAAAGGTGCAAGGGGCCAAAAAAGCTAAGAATGGCACTGGTGTTCTCGTAAAAGGCGAGCCTGGTGTTATGGTTCGTATGGCGAAATGTTGTAATCCTGTACCAGGCGACGATATCATTGGTTATATTACAAGAGGTCGTGGTGTTTCTGTACATCGATCCGATTGTACAAGCCTTGGTCATACACCGGAAGATCTAGAGCGTATGATTGAAGTTTCGTGGGATGAAGCGTCGAGTGAATCCTTCCATGTAGGCATCGATATTCAAGCATACGATCGAAATGGTTTGTTGATGGAGGTTATGGCAGTACTTTCAGAGTTAAAAATCACCATTACAAACATCAATGCTAAGGTTCAAGAAGATACTAAAACTGTAAGTATCAATGTTGTGGTTGATATCCGTGATATTTCACAACTTGATTTTGTTATGACTAAGTTGCGCCGTATTCGTGAAGTATATACAGTACAGCGTAGTAAAGGAGGGGCTTAATGAGTGAACAACAATTAGTGCTTATGCGCATGCCATTAGGTCCATTAGGGACTAACTGCTATGTTATTGGAGATAAAGCGGTAGGCGAAGCTTTCATTATTGATCCTGCTACATCGGAAGTATTAGAGTCTCTAAAGAAGCACGACTTGAAACCAAAGGCTGTTTTGCTAACCCATGGTCATGGTGACCATATTGGGGGCATTCAAGACATTGTAGATTCATATCATGTGCCTGTATATATTCAAAAGGGCGATGTACCGTATTTGTCAGATCCTGAACTCAATCTCAGTGCTTATAGCAATCCTACACCCATTAAGGTGAAGGCAGAGATCATCGAGGTTAAACAAGGTGACCATATCACATGTGGTGATATCGATTTGGAAGTACTTGAGACGCCAGGTCATACGCCAGGTGGGGTATGTTATTATATGGAAGGCCTTGTATTTGTAGGCGATACACTATTTAGAGATTCTGTGGGACGTACAGATTTTCCAAATGGCTCTTATGAGACGTTAATGGAATCCATTAAAACGCAGCTCTATAAGTTGCCTGATAATACAATGGTGTATCCTGGTCATGGGCCGGAAACAAATATAGGTTATGAAAAACAATACAATCCATTCGTTGGAGCGTAGGTTTTATAAAATTTTGTAGAAGTAAAGGGGATAGTTATCATGAATACAACATTAGAAAAATTAAAAGAACGCATTAAAGACAAAAAATACAAATTGACTACACAACGTCAAACAATTTTACAAGCCTTCATCGATGCTGATGAAAATCATTTAAGTGCAGAAGACGTATATGTACTTGTAAAAGAAGTGGCTCCTGATATCGGCTTGGCTACTATTTACAGAACACTTGATCTCTTCACTGAACTTGATTTGTTGAAACGTCTTGATTTCGGCGATGGTCGTAATCGTTACGAATTGAACGACGAAGAGTTTGCTCATTTCCACCATCATTTGATCTGCGTAAAATGTGGCAAAGTATCCGAGTTTGAAGATGATATGCTTGAAACACTAGAATCCATCATTGCTAAAAAATTGAACTTCCGCACTATCGATCATCAATTGAAAGTATATGGTTATTGCAGTGATTGCCAAAATCATATGACTGAAGCAGAGCTTGACAAATTAGAACGTATGGCTCATCACCATGCTTAATGGATATCTATATACGGGACCATTACCGCTTGGTTCTGTAGTGGCTCATAATTGTGGTGCTGCAGGACTGTTTTCTGACAAGGTGCATCCAGATGTTATCCTTGAATCTCACGAAGTCGATGGATTGTATACCTTAACAGTTACCATCGGTGAGACGGTTCAGACTTTTGAAGGTCCCGTTTCCTCTATGGGACGACGTCAAATAGGGCAAGCTTTGTTAAGCTATTTGCGTGAATATCAAGGCTTGCCAGTTGATGCACCATGGGGGACTATGGTCGGTGTACGCCCTACAAAGCTACTACATAAATATATAGATACATATGGCTCTGTCCACGCAGCAACTCGTCACATTAGGGACGAGTTTTCTGTGTCTATGGAAAAACTTGCTACGCTGGGCTCTATCGGTGAGTATCAACGGCCATTTTTAGCTGATACAGATGATAAAAAGGTGAGTCTCTATTGTGGCATTCCTTTTTGTGACACCCGCTGTGTTTACTGCTCCTTTCCGTATGGACTCTATCAGGACTATGATGGTAAAAGCCAATTTTTAACTGCCTTAGGCCGAGACATAGAGGATATGAAAACTATTGTTGAATCTTATGGCTTAACGGTAGATACCCTCTATATGGGGGGCGGTACACCGACGGTGTTAGGGGACGAAGACTTTCACCAAGTTCTGAAACAGCTGTCTATACTTGTTCCTGAAGGTCATGAGTTTACTGTAGAAGCGGGGCGACCGGATTCTGTTAATCCTACAAAGTTACGATCTATGCTTGATTTAGGTATCAATCGTATCAGTATTAACCCACAAACGATGCAAGATGATATTTTACGTCGCATAGGGCGTGGACATAGTGCGCGTGATATTGATGAGTTGTTACAATATGTCAAACATAATACGTCGTTAGCGGTAAATATGGATTTTATTGCCGGTTTACCAAATCAAACGATGCAAAACATGATAGAGAATATGGATTATGTATGTCAAAATTTGCCGGAAAATGTTACAATTCATACGTTAGCATTAAAACGTGGTAGCCCATTGTATGATTTAAATATGCAAGATGATATCCCTGAGGAACATCTCGTGGCAGACATGGTACAATATGGTAAAGAGCGTCTAGAAGCGGCTGGCTATGTACCATATTATCTATATCGTCAACAATATATGAGAGGACAGTTAGAGAATATCGGCTATACTTTGCCTGGCAAAGCGTGCGAATATAATATTCAGATAATGGAGGAACGACAAAGTATTCTTTCTATGGGACCTGGTAGTTCATCTAAGTGGATGCGGGCCCCTGAATATCGTCAATTGAAACAGCATATGCCAAAGGATGTAGATGTTTACCACGCAACGATAGATGCACTAT
>ERZ773267.2068-NODE-2068-length-10411-cov-3.161356_pt1 | contig 10411 bp, 10 predicted proteins | sample MGYA00511959_ERZ773267 | MGnify/ENA primary metagenome ERZ773267 (study PRJEB29015, sample SAMEA2738165) | human oral metagenome | biome: human oral; feature: human-associated habitat; material: saliva | place: China | collected 2240 ... | reverse complement strand
CAATGGGGGATTTTTGCGCTTTTTCCAGCCTTAGCACAAAGGTTCTCATGGTAAAAACAGGAAGGAGGCGGGGAAATGCAGCGGGATGAAGACTTCATGCGCGAGGCGCTCTTGCTCGCTGCGAATGCGCGTGGCCGCACCGCGCCGAATCCGCTCGTCGGTGCCGTCCTCGTGCGCGAGGGGCGCGTCGTTGGTGCGGGCTGGCATCGCAAGGCGGGCACGCCGCACGCCGAGGTACACGCGCTCGCCATGGCGGGCGAGCTTGCGCGCGGCGCGACCGCCTATGTGACGCTGGAGCCGTGCTCGCATCACGGCCGCACGGGGCCTTGCGCCGAGGCGCTCGTCCAGGCGGGCGTCAAGCGCGTCGTCGCCGCGATGCTCGACCCGAATCCGCTCGTCGCAGGAAAGGGCAAGGCGATGCTCGAAGCGGCGGGCGTCGAAGTGACGGTGGGCGTGCTGGCGGAAGAGGCGAGCCGTCTCAATGAAACGTATATCAAATGGGTGACGCAGCGGCTGCCTTTCGTCACGCTCAAGACGGCGATGACGCTCGACGGCAAGATTGCGACGGCGGCGGGACAATCGCAGTGGATCACGGGCGAGGCGGCGCGTCGGCGCGTGCATGAGATGCGCGATGTGACGGACGCCATTGTCGTCGGCATCGGCACGGTGCTTGCCGACGATCCGTCGCTGACGACGCGCCTCGCGGACGGCACGGGGAGGAATCCCGTGCGCGTCATCGTCGACAGCCGCGCGCGCACGCCGCTGGCGGCGAAGGTCGTCTCCGACGGCGCGGCGAAGACACTCGTCGCCGTGACGAGCGCCGCGCCCGAGGAGCGCTGCGCGGCGCTCGAAGCGGCGGGCGTCGAGGTCGTCCGCATGGGCGAGGGAGAGCGCGTCGACTTGGCGGCGCTGATGCGCCATCTCGCGGCAAGGGACATCACGGCAGTCTTCGTCGAGGGCGGCGGCACGCTGAACTTCTCGCTCTTGGCGGCGGGGCTGGTCGACAAGGTGCATGCCTTCATCGCGCCGAAGATCGTGGGCGGCAAGGAAGCGCTGACGCCCGTCGAAGGCGCGGGCTTCGCCGGGCTTGCCGATGCTGTAGTCTTGACGGGACTGACGGCGGAGCAGGTCGCGGCGGACATCCTCCTCACGGGCTATGTGGCGAAAGGGGCGAGGTAGCCTTTGTTTACAGGAATCATTGAAGAGGTCGGCAGACTTGAGCGCCTTGCGGGCGGCGAGATCGCCATCCGCGCGAAGAAGGTGCTCGAAAACGTCGCGCTCGGCGACAGCATCGCGGTCAACGGCATCTGCCTGACGGTCACGCGCTTCGATGAGGCGCATTTCACGGCGGACGTCATGCCAGAGACGATCCGACGCACGTCGCTTGCAGAGCTTAGGCGCGGCAGCCGCGTGAATCTGGAGCGCGCCTTGACGCTCAAGAGCCGTCTGGGCGGCCACATCGTCAGCGGACATATCGACGGCGCAGGCACGATCGCTGCCATGAAGGAGGAGGGAAATGCCATCCTCCTTACGGTGCGTGCAAACGACTCCGTCCTGCGCTACGTCGTGGAGAAAGGATCGGTCGCGCTCGACGGCATCAGCCTCACGGTCGCGAGCGTGGGCGCTGCGGATTTCACGGTCAGCCTCATCCCGCATACGCGCGAGATCACGAATCTGCGCGAAAAGAGCGTCGGCAGCCGCTTGAACATCGAGACGGACATCCTCGGCAAGTATGTGGAGAAGCTTTTTCCAGGAGGATGTGCGCTAGGAAGTGCCGCTCCGAAGGGCAAGGACGGAATAACGATGGATTTCCTGCGTCAGCAGGGATTTTAAGGAAGTGCTGAGGGTATCCGTACTTCCCAAAGATAAGGAGATGCAGCAATATGTCAGATTTTGCAACAGTGGAGCAGGCGATCGAGGACATCAAGTACGGCAAGATGGTCGTCGTCGTGGACGATGAAGACCGCGAGAACGAGGGAGATCTCATCGTCGCGGCAGCGACGGTCAAGCCCGAGGACATCAACTTCATGGCGAAGTACGCGAAAGGGCTGATCTGCACGCCGATCGACGGCAAGCGTCTCGACGAGCTGAATATCGGGCAGATGGTCGTGAACAACACGGACAACCACGAGACGGCGTTCACGGTTTCCATCGATGCCTACAATACGGAGACGGGCATCTCGGCGTTCGAGCGCTGCCAGACGATCCGGCTCCTGCTCGATCCGACGGCGAAGCCCGCGTCCTTCCGCCGCCCAGGCCACGTCTTCCCGCTGCGTTCCGTCGAGGGCGGCGTGCTGCGCCGCACGGGGCACACGGAAGCGACGACCGACCTCGCGCGTCTGGCGGGCTTCTACCCGGCGGGCCTTTGCTGCGAGATCATGGCGGACGACGGGCACATGATGCGCACGCCTGAGCTGAAAGAGTTCGCGAAAGAGCATGGACTGAACATCATCACGGTCAAGTCGCTCATCGAGTACCGGAAGCGCACGGAGAGCTTCGTCAAGCAGGTCGCCGACGTCGACTTCCCGAGCCGCTACGGCCATTTCCGCATCAAAGCCTATGAGAGCACGCTCGACGGCAAGTGCCACATCGCTGTCGTCAAGGGCGACGTGGCGGGCAAGAAGAACGTGCTCGTGCGCGTCCACTCCGAATGCCTGACGGGCGACGCGCTCGGCTCGCTGCGCTGCGACTGCGGCGACCAGCTCGCCACTGCCTTGAAGAACATCGAGAAGGAAGGCGAGGGCGTCGTGCTTTACATGCGTCAGGAAGGGCGCGGCATCGGCCTCGCGAACAAGATGCGCGCCTACGAGCTGCAGGACAAGGGCGCCGATACGGTCGAGGCGAACGTCGAGCTGGGCTTCGCGCCCGACCTCCGCGACTACGGCATCGGCGCACAGATCCTCTCCGACCTCGGCCTGACGAGCATCCGCCTCATGACGAACAACCCCGCCAAGCGCGCGGGACTTGAGGGCTACAACCTCGAAATCGTCGAGCGCGTGCCGCTCGTCGTCAAGGCGAACAAGTTCGACAAGCGCTATTTGAGCGTTAAGAAAGTCAAGATGGGACACCTTTTGAACGACGAAGATCTGGCGAAATGATAATGACTTCGTGGTTTGAATCATGGGAGAAAAATAATGGAAACAATTCTATTGGTGCTTCTTGAAGAATATGCTGATTGGGAAGCTGCGTATATCTCGTCGGGGGTTCACCTGCTTGGTCAAGGAAAATTTGAAATCAAGACGGTTTCGCTTTCGACACAGAGTGTGCGCTCCATCGGTGGACTTCAGACGATACCGGACTATACGATAGATACTGTGCCGGACGATTATGCGGCATTGCTTTTGATTGGAGGAATGCGGTGGCGTGAAGAACGCGCACGGAAACTGTTTCCTCTGGTAACGCATTGTTCGCAAAATGGCAGATTGTTAGGCGGTATTTGTGATGCAGTAGGATTTTTAGCTGCGGCGGGTGCTTTGGATGCTGTGAAGCACACGGGAAACAGTTTGTCTGAGCTTCAGTGGGGAGATTCGCAGTATAAAGGTGCGGCGCATTTTCAGCCCAAACAGGCGGTTTGTGACAAGAATACGGTTACAGCCAATGGTTCTGCACCGTTGGAATTTGCCCGAGAAGTTTTGCTTGCATTGCATGTTGCGGATGAGGCTCTGGTTGAGGACTGGTATGCTCTACATAAATTAGGGTACTATAATACGGCTATGCATAATCGTTTTGTAACGATGATGCAGAATTAAGGAGAGATAATCATGGCAAAGACGATCGAAGGATTCATTACAGGCAAAGGACTTCATATCGGCATCGTGGCGGCTCGCTTCAATGAATTCATCACGAGCAAGCTCTTGGGCGGTGCGCTCGATGCGCTGCATCGTCACGAGACGAAGGAGGATGACATCGACGTCGCCTGGGTGCCGGGAGCGTTCGAGATTCCGCTCGTCGCCAAGAAGATGGCCGAGAGCGGCAAGTACGATGCCGTGATCTGCCTCGGCGCGGTCATTCGCGGCGCGACGACGCATTACGACTATGTCTGCAATGAAGTGTCGAAGGGCGTCGCGCAAGTCGGGCTGTCGACGGGCGTGCCGACGATCTTCGGCGTCCTGACGACGGAGAACATCGAGCAGGCGATCGAGCGTGCGGGCACGAAGGCGGGCAACAAGGGCGCGGACTGCGCCATGGCGGCGATGGAGCTGGCAAGCCTCCTGAAGAAGATCGGCTGAGGGGGCGAGGTCATGAAGATCGGCATCATCAGCGACACGCACGGCTGCGAGAAGCGTTGGCAGCTTGCCTATGAGAAGCACTTTCACGACGCAGACCTCATCATCCATGCGGGCGATGTGCTTTATCACGGCCCACGCAACCCGATGAAGGAGGACTACAACCCCGCAGGGCTCGCCGAGAAGATCAACGCTAGCGTGCCGCCCGTCCTTATATGCCGTGGCAACTGCGATTCCGAGGTCGATCAGCTCGTCTTGCAGACACCGATTCAGGCGCCCTACGCCTACACTTTCGCGGGCGGCAAGCGCATCGTCGCGACGCATGGCCACCTCATCGAGAGCGACGCCGCCAAAGACGAGGCGGCACAGACGATGCGCGCCGACGTCTTCATCACGGGGCACATCCACACGAACGTCCTCGAAAAGCGCGGCTCGACCATCTTCCTCAATCCCGGCTCGCCGTCTCTTTCGAAGCGCGAGGATGGCAGGGCGACCATCGCTTTAATGACCGATGAGAAAATCACGATCCTCGACCTTGATACGGACGAGGTGCTGATTGAATTGAAATTTTAGATATGTGCGTCGATAATCGGTGAGATTGTTTGGGAACTGTGCACATTGTGGTGCAGAAAGCTTGTCATGCCGCACACAAAAGACGCTCCGTTGAGGAGCGTTTTTGTGTGCGATTTTTGTTGCCTTGAAGCGAAAAAAATTCGTACAATGGAGAAAAGAGGCGAGAATATGGGCGACGGCATCTGTCCCTTCGATCCCTTTGGTGAAGGACGCTATATGTATCCGTTTGAAAATATTTGTCTGGTTGACCGTATCCGGGCTATGCTCGAAAGTGAAAAGCCACGGACTGTGCGGGTGGCTTTTTTCATGCGGATTGCCTCGACTTATGGAGATTTTCCGGCATATTTGTGCAGACTTCTCGCTTTTTGAGAGGATTTCTTTCTCCAAGAGCGAATTAGATAAATACGAAGAAAGTTAGAACAAGAGGCAAGGGGGAAGGATGGATGGCGATCAGACTGCAGGCAATTCTTTTTGACACGCGCTCGATTCAGAAGTATATCTTTGCGAGCAATCGTCTCAAGACGAACATCGGGGCGTCGTTCTTGGTGGAAAGCGCTTTTTCGCGAGAACTCATGCATGTCCTGCACGAGATTTTCGGCGAGGGAGAAGTCGATGGAACGACGTGGCGCGAGGTGGAATCGCCCGATTGGACGCAGATGGAGAAAAAATGCCGCATCGGCTACATCGGTGGCGGCAACGCCTTGGTGCTGTTTCGCGAGGAAACGGCGGACGAGGAGCTCGTCGGGGTGATCCGAGCCTTCACGAAGCGTCTGCTCTGGAAAAGCCCCGGGCTGCGAACGGGGGCGGCGCGCGGCGAGCTCGTGCTCGAAGCGGACGGCTCTTATCGCGTGACGCGCGTGAAGCTTGCGGACGGCAGGGAAGAGGAGATCGACGACCTCACGCACCTCGTCCGCAAGCTCAAGGCGCAGCAGAACCTGTTCTTTCCAAACGTATCGCTTCCCTACACGGGTCTGACGCTCTTGTGCGAAGCGAGCGCGGAGACGGCGAATGCCTACGACGTGGACGACGTTCGCAAGGAAAGCCGCTTCCTCTCCTGGGAAGTGAAGTGCAAGCTCCTGGCGGCGCGAAAGAAGGAGGGAATCATCGCACCCGCCGAGGAAGAGCTTTTGAACAAGCTGCGCGGCGTCCTGACGCCCAAGAGCTTGGAACGCGAGGGATTGCCGCCGTCGGACGCAGCGGCTGTCCGCCTCGGAGAGCTGGCAGGGAAGCTGCAGAAGTATGCGTTTCCTGCCGAGTTCGAGAAGCTGGGGCAGCGGGAGACGGAAGACTACATGGCGATCGTCCACATCGACGGCAACAACATGGGCGAGAAGTTTCGCAACTGCGATACGCTGACGAAGCGCAAGAACATGTCGCTCGCTGTGTACAGGAAGACCATCTTGGCATTCAGCCTGCTCCTTGACGACATCATTGACGATTATCCGGCGCTGCAGGCGCATCTTTCGCTGGAAGAAGCCGACGATGGCAAGAAGCTTCTGCCGATCCGCCCCATCGTGCTCGGCGGGGACGATATGACCTTCGTTTGCACGGCGAAGTATGCGCTCTCCTTCACGCGAAAGATCATGGGAGAGATGAACCGCCTCGGCATCGACAGCTGCGGCGGCATCAGCATCTTGCCGACCGCCTATCCGTTCTTTCGCGGCTACGAGATCGCCGAGCAGCTTTGCGGCGCGGCGAAATCGAAGATGCGTGCGATGCGCCAAGATGGCAGTTCGTGCTGGCTCGATTTCGCCATCCTGCACGGCGAGCAGCCGCCGACATTGGAGCAGATCCGTGCGCAGCAGTACAGCGGGAAATGCGGCGCGATGCACTTCGGCCCCTACCGCGTCGACGGCGATGCGTCAGAGCCTGCGCACATCGGCAATCTTGCCGAAGCCGTGCGCCAGCTCGTGCAGGGCGAGGGACGCATGCCGATGAACAAGATCAAGGAGCTGCGCGCCGTATTGGCGGCGGGCAGGCACGAGCAGGAACAGTTCATGGCGCAGTACCGCCGCTTAGCCGCGAGCGGCGCGAAGATGCGCCTGCCGGCGATCGAGGCTTGGGAATCGTACAGAGATTCCTTGTGGCAGGAGGAGCGGACGCCCTACGTCGACGCCATCGAGATGATCGACTTCTATGTGCCTGAGGAGGTGCAGCATGGCTAAGAAGATGAACGCGAAGGAGGCGCGCGAGCACAAGAGGAAAGAGCAGCAGGCGAAGCATGCCGCGAGCCGCAGGCAGCAGGTGGAGATGAACCAGCAGAAGCAGCAGATGACGCAAAAGCCGGCGGTGAAAGGACATCATGGGGCGGACGATGGTCTGCCGACGGTGGAAAAACAGCTCAAGCGTGTGCATGGTCATGCGCAGTCGTTTCCTCCCGTGCGCCGCAGCGACCATCCTGCGGCAAAGTCCAAGGACATTCTCTTCGATGGATTCACGTTGGAAATCACGGCGCTTTCCCCGCTGCACCTCGGCTCGGGCCGCGCGGACGTCAATGTCGACGCCGAGGTCGTGCATGACAGGGCGGGTCTTCCCTATTTTCCCGGCAAGAGGCTCAAGGGCCTCATCTACGAGAGTGCGCTGGAAGTCCTTGAGATGTCTCTGCTGGCGGGACTGGACTTCTTCAGCGAGGAGGATCTGGCGGAGCTGTTCCAGCACGATGTGCAGAGCGGGACGCAGCTGACGGTGCCGAACCTCCATCTCAAGATGGCGGAGACGGCCGACGAGATGGAACGGGACTGGCTCTATCTGCAGGAGCGCTATCCCGACCTCGTTTCTTCGCAGGATGTGCTCTCCCTTTACACGTCGCTCCGCTATCAGACGATGATCGACCGCGAGACAGGGACGGCAGCCGAGACGTCGCTCAGAAACATCCGCGTCGTCGATGAAGGCCTCGTCTTTTGCGGCACGGTGCGTCTCAAAGGCGGCACGAGGAAGAAGCTCAAGATTCTCGCCATGGCTCTGCGCAATCTCTCGCAAGCGGGCATGAAGCGCAATCGGGGATTCGGGCGCATCTCGTGCGCGATGCTGCAGCAGGGGAAGGATATTCGGGAAGTCCTCGTGGACGAAGCGCTGAAGGGGGGCAAGGCTTGAGATGAAAAAGATCCGTGTGAAGATCAAGACCCTTTCGCCGATCGTGCTCGCGACGCGCGGCAACACGACCGTGATGACGTCGTCGCACGAGTTCTTCAGCGGCACGCTCGTGCGCGGCATGTTGGCCGAACGCTACATCGAGGAGAAGAAGCTCGGCAGGCAGGCGCATGAGGATGAAGCGTTCCTCGGCTTCTTCTTCGACAAGCTGCGCTTCGCCGCCGCCTACCCCGTGCGGGCGGCGGATGGAAAGCGTGCGTCCCTCGTGCCGGCCTCGGTGCAGCGGCTGAAGGACGGCGAGGCGGTCAGGGATCTGCTGGTGGATTCTCCAGAGATGGGCTTCAAGACGCTGCGGGGATTCGCCGTGATCGAGGGCGACGGCAGCATCGGGAAGGTGGATGTGGCGAAGAATATATCGCTGCACATGAGCCGCAGCAATATCAAGGAACGACAGGGGAAAGAGTCGTCCGTCTCCTCCCTGGAACGTCTGGCAGGGCGCTCGCGCGAAGGCGCCATCTACAACTATGAAGCCGTGGAAAAGGGCGTGCTTTTTGAAGGCGAGATTTTCGGTGCGGACGCCGTGCTGGAAGACTTCATGGCCGCCTTGGGCAGCACGGCGTGGACAACGCAGGCGGGGCGTGCGCGTCACGCGCAGTACGGCGCCTGCCGCATGCAGCTCGAACTGGAAGAATTCGTGCCCGAAAGCATCGCGCCTGCGGCGGACGAGTGGATCTATCTGCGCCTTGAAACGCCGCTCCTCGCGCAGACAGATCTCCTGTCGAACGCCGCTGCGGCGCTGCAGCAGGTCGCCGACCGCCTCGATGAAGACGGCACGGGGGCGTTCTCCCTTCAGGCCTACGATCCTGGGCAGACCGTGGCGCAAGGAGACGTGGAAAGCAAGATTTTCGCCGACTTCGTGGACGTCGACAACTTCGTCGGCATCTGGGGCATGAAGCGGCCGCGCGCCGTCGCTCTCGCAGCGGGAAGCGTCTTCGGCGTGAAGAAGGAAGGCGCGTGGACGGAGAGCGAAAAGGAGCGGCTGCAGAGACTGCTGTACGAGGGCGTCGGCGCGCGCACGGAAGAAGGCTTCGGCCAGCTGCGCCTCTGGCAGCCGCAGGCGCTCTCCCTTGCGCAGAAGGCGCCGCAAGGAGCGCGGCGCACGGTCGCTTCAGCGGAAGTGCGCAAGCGGGCGAAGGAGATCCTCCTGCGTGCGGCGAAGCAGAAGATGGTCGTCTATGCGGCGGAAGATGTGCAGAAGCTCTCGGGGATCGAAGGTGCGTCGCACTTCTTCGCGCGTCTTGACTCGATGTGGACCATGCGGCGGTCGAACATGAGGGCGGCACTGTGCGAGGAAATCGCCAATCAGAAAAGCAATGCGGCGACGCCTTTCGCCAAGAATCTCGCGGCGATCAAGGTGGATGGACGCGGCCTGGAAGAGCTTCTGACGGAAGCCGATCTCGCCGACCTGCCGTACAACGTGGGACGTCGTTGGAGAAAAGAGCTGGGCGAGAACATCGAGGAATTTCTGGAAGACATCGGCGATCCGAAATTCCTGATGAGCAGCGAGGCGCAGGATGCGCTCTTCTATGCGTATTGGCACAGCTTCTTCCGCTTCGGAAGGAAATCGGCGGCAGGAAAAGGAGGCGGGGATTGATGGTGATGAACGAAGAAAGCATCAAGGGCAAGGTCGTCCTGAAAGGCACGCTCGTCCTCGAAGCGCCGCTTCTCATTGGCGCGGGCGGCGGCGGCGCGGGGGCGGAGATCGACACTGAGGCGCTGAAGACGAAGACAGGGCAGCCGTTCATTCCCGGCACATCGCTCGCCGGCGCCCTGCGCGAGTTCCTGGCAGCGGAGAGCGCGCTCGGCATGCGGCTCCTCTTCGGCACGGACGCCGCATACGAAAGACGTCACAAAGAGGCTTGGCAAAGCTCCATTCGCATGGAAGACGTCAAGCTGAACGAGGTGGAGATCGTCGTGCGCGATGGCGGGAGTCTCGACGAGATCACGGGCACGGCGATCGAGCACCATAAGTTCGACTACGAAGCTGTGGGACGCGGTGCGAAAGGCGAGTTCTGTGCCGAGATCACGCTGCGCGGCGTCCATGAACGGCACGAGACCGATGCGGAATACGCCATCGACCTTCTGGCGCGCAAGATGGCGGCTGGATTCTCTCTGGGGGCGCATACGGCGAAGGGATTCGGCGAAGTGTATGTGAAGGACTTGACGGCTCGCCACTACGACTTCGAGAAGCCGGATCACGTCCGAGCTTGGCTGGGTTCGGAGGGGAAATATGGAAACCTCGTGGAGCCGAAGCCCTACGGGCGCCAGGAAAAGATCTATGCCAAGGACGATTGCGTGCTCGAAGCGAAGTTCGCCTTGCAAGGCTCGCTCCTCGTGCGCGACTACGAGCGCGCGATGAAGGTGAAACTCGCAGGGCGTGCGGATGATGATGGGACGTCCGTGCAGGCGCTCATGCTGCGCGAGGGCGATCGTTGGATCATCCCCGGTGCGAGCATCAAGGG
>ERZ773267.2063-NODE-2063-length-10426-cov-13.705332_pt1 | contig 10426 bp, 10 predicted proteins | sample MGYA00511959_ERZ773267 | MGnify/ENA primary metagenome ERZ773267 (study PRJEB29015, sample SAMEA2738165) | human oral metagenome | biome: human oral; feature: human-associated habitat; material: saliva | place: China | collected 2240 ... | reverse complement strand
AATTTCACGCAGAATCAGGGCATTTTACAAAACACCTGGGAAGATCTCTGGACGCAGCAGTCCCTGTTTCTGGGAATATTTTTCCTTTCACCTCTGGTTGGAATTCTTTGCAGCCTTCTATGGCGAATGGAGCATCAAGACAGCAACTGGAACCTGATTCTGACAGTCACCACACCCGAGAAACTGGTCAAGGATAAGTGGATGACGGCTGTACTTCTCTCATCCGTCTGCATTTTGTGGATTGCTTTCATCTACCTTTTCACCGGAAAAATCATACTGAGACTTCCCGGAGAGGTACCCGAACTGTTTTGGATTCGGATGCTGGGTGCCGCTGTCTGCCTCTCTGCCGTCAGCGCCGTGCAGAGCATGTTGTCTATGATTTTCCGCTCCTTCGCTGTACCCATCTCACTTGCTTTTGTCGGGAGCATTGCAGGTCTTTGGCTGACCGTCAAAGGTGCTTATTATGCCGTTCCGTATTCGATGCTGATTTATGGAATGGGAAGCAGCTCGATTACCGGAGAATTGAATGTTCCCGTGCTTCTCGCTTCCTGCTGCTTCTATGTCCTTGCGGCACTTACATGCAGCATCATCTTCCTAAAAAAGTCGGATGTACGCACGCATGTTTGACTGTCATATGCGCCGGGCTTCGCAGCAAGAATCAGGACTACCCGAACCCGGCAATGTGGTGTCAGACCATACTCCGGAACAAACAGAACAGGCTCTACCGAACTTAGCGTTTGGTAGAGCCTGCTCTTCTTTTTTGCCTGTGCAACACTGAAATAGAATTCGAATGATTCCGGTTCTCTGTTAGGATTTGCCTCGATTCGGTTTTTTATCAAATCGTTCTCGCGGAAGTGTTATCAAACGTTCATCACATATATCTGGCATGGATTCCGTTCATCCCATAAAGTCGGAAATAGCTCAAACTCCTTGAATCCGAGCGACCGATAAAAACGGTTCGTGGCATCATACTCGGCATATCGTCCCATTTGTACTGTCTTAACTTGCATGAACGAATATCCGGAATTTTCGGCTACTTTCTTTGCTCGCTCGAACAGTTTTCTTCCTATGCCTCTTCTGTGATAGTCTTTTAACACGCCCATCACAGAAAGTTCTACGGTTTCTTTTCCCGTCTCTTTCAGGCAAAGAAACCCGATCGGTTTTTCCTCATCTAAGGCCGCAAAAAACGGCTGCGCGGCACTTTCCTTTGTGTATTGCTCTCTTGCTTCGGGAATGCCGAACCACTCCGGAAGCGCTTCCAGTATACTTCGGGAAATCCTCTGCTTCTCTGCCGCTTCCTCTACGCTGACAATTCTTATGCCGGAAGCATCCGGTGTGCCGCTGTCAGCTGCAAAGTGATATACGAAATGCAAGCAGTCGGGAACGGTAACATCCATGTATCCGGAATCAACGAATCCGGCTTTCTCATAGACATGGATTGCCTGCGCATCTTCTTTTTTTACGCATACTTCGACACAAGCATATTTCTGTTCCGCTTTGAGCGCGGTAAGAATTAGTTCTAATGCTCGAAATCCGTATCCTTGGCCCTGAAAATTCTGATCAATCATAAATTGCTGCAATTCATAGCACGCCGGTTCATCATCTATATCCCGTACCATAGCCAAGCCCACGTGAGTTCCGTCCGCAACAATTCCGATCACTTTCGCGCGGGAATTACGATAGACATACCCTCTTGCTACGATGCCGATATTACTTGCAAGAAATGTTCTTTGACTTTCATCAACGGATAGTCCGGCAAAGTCCATCCAATTCTCTTCGCTCATTTCAATTAAGTCGACCATTTTTATTCTCCGACCTTTAATGGTTTCTGAGATTCACTTTTAAGAAAAGAGCTGATTGCTCTTTTCTTATGAACAATCAGCTCTTCCATAATACATTTCATTTTCGGTCTTTTTCCGGTTATCCTTCTTCTACAGGGTATATGGGCTGCTGCGTTCAAATTATTATCACAAAACGTTATTATAGCGCTATTACGCCCTATTAATGATCGTCGTAATGGCCTCCGCACTGAACTTCTTATCAATGCGAACGCTTGCATATCCGGACATGTTTCCCTTCAGCAACTCAAGCTTCCCGGAACCGGCCTGATATCCGTTCCGCAAAATGTCTTTAATTAGATTATTAATCTTTTTGCAAAGAAAAATCATGGCGAACTGCCTCGTTGTTCCGGACTTCATGAATTCTCCTCATGAGTTCTGCCGCTTCCTTCCGGGTAAACCCGTTTTCATCGTGAAGGGAAAAGCTCATGCTCTGATTGCGAACCGCTTGCTTAATCAGTGCTAGGGCAGCCGCAGACATCGTAAGTCCCAATTCATTGCATAGCGAGCTGAACTGCTCTCTCGTTGTTTTATCCATCTTAAACGTGAAGTTTGACATTTCCGCTGTCTTAGCCATTTCACTCATCTCCTAAACAAAGCATAGCATCATAAAAAGTATCATTTCAAATGCTTTTACCCATTATTAGAACAAATGTGCTACGGTATCTCCATCATGGGTTGCATATGTAAATGTCCTCGCGCCTTCATTTAATCCGAGGCCGCATACCTTGTCTTCTTTATATGATTTTAGGTTTGCGCAACTTATCATACCTTATCGTAGGATTAACCGGCATGTAAAACCTCGCTTCGGAGAATTCCTCGTGAAGTCACATTTTGTTACGTCACGAGGAATATAGCTCGCTTGACCCGCTAAGTCTATAGCAATTAGTACCTGCCATGAACTTCCATGAAATAGGGAACTTAATATCTCTATTTCGACTCATCAAGTCAAATCTGTTTCTATTTTTTTTGTATAGCGGATTTAACTTTTTGTAGTTTCATTTGATTCGGATTATCCTTACCCTATGCTCTATTCAGTTTTTTGCCATCGTCAGTAAACGCCTATGGTTGACGAAGATACTGCTTCTCATCATAGTACTTATCCATACCTATAAGAATGTCCCCGATGAACAAGAGAACCGTATCTTTGATTCCTTTCAAATCTGCTAGTGTTAGATCTCTGGCACAGCGACTAAAACTTTCGTCTCCATGTGCTAATGAATTACGCTTTTTTTTGACTTTTTCAAGAATTAATTGGTCATCCCTCACCCGATAACGAATCCTGTGTTTATCACAAATATCCTTGATTTGTTTAGCATTCAAATTCCCGTTAATTCCCAACATTCCCTTTGTTAATTCTAATGGTTTAATTTGTGTAATATCAATTACAATACTTTTTACACGGTTTGTATACGTAGTTAGGCCAGACTCGGGTTTATATACTTCCTTCACCTTATAATCTCTCCAAATGTTCTGAATCTCATCAATAACTGTCTCATATGAACAGTTGTCCTGCTTTAGCCGCTCGTAGATTTCAAGCATACCTGTTGTGAATGTTGCTTCCACAAGATTATAAAGCATCAGAAGAAAATTTGATTTCATAATGCGAAAAAAGCGTTGGTTATCTATGGTGTCCAATGTTTGCTTTGACTCATCGTCTATGTCGTGCATTACAGAAAAATAAAACTCAATTTCGCTTTTTCTATCCTCGAACACCTCATGTGTACTTATTATCATTATTATCGCCTCAGCAATTTATCCCTAACGTACTCAACCCGAGCCGTCAGTTTTCCTTCATTGTTGCTGGCATCTGAAGTTGTATGCTCCTTAAATTCATCTGAGTCAATCCACGCAATATCGTCAACATGTAAGTCTTGACATTCTTTGAGTGCTAAAGCAACACCTACTGAAATGGCTTCAAAACGAACACGAGGAGTGGTTGTTGCATTTTTTGTTTTTGCAAACCCAAAATCAAAATGCTCTTTTACAAATTTTAGCATACTTTCGAAATCCGATTTGTACTGTGCTTCGTCAAAAGTTTCCAGATTATTTGCAAGAAAAGCATTCAAGAAAGGAGTGACTTCGTGTTCGAAATTCTGATAATTATATAGATACGCAAAAAAACGCAATACTAGTTCAAAGCGTTCTTGACGAACAGCCTTGCTCTTCGAAACCGGACAAAGCTCAATGAACAACTCATTTTTACAACATTCCTCAATAAAGCTCGTCAGTCTACCAGGATAAGAGCCTCTTCTAACCTCGGAATCAGACGCCTTGACACCAGATGTGTTAATTCTATTAAACAAATCCTGACGAATATCTGGAGTAGTTTTTTCATCCAGAACAACTACTCGAAATGTCCTATTCAGAAATTTTCTTTGGGTAGATATAGACAGGTCAGAAAATGTAAAACCATCTAATGATGTTAATTTGGGCAGTTTCGAAAGTTTCAATTTGCCAGACACAAATTCTTGAAGAGTTTGTATTCTCTGCGCACCATCAATAATTTCCAGTCTCCCGTCTTCACATCCAGCAAAAAACATAAACGGAATAGGTAATCCCAACAACACCGATTCTATAAATAATGTTTTGTTGCCAGACTTCCAGATATACTGTCGTTGATAAGCAGGAATGAAAAAATCTCCGCGATCAAATTTGGAGAGCAAAAGTTCCAACGTATAGTCCTTGGTATCGTATTCAACTTGTTTTTGTAGTGATTGCAACTGAGTCTCTGCATTTGCAATTTGCTCAGTCGATATTTTCTTCGTGGCCATCTTTATACCTCCGAATATGTTCGATTACACTTTTCCCTATCATTTCGCCTAAACGAACAGGGACAGCATTCCCAATCTGTATTCCTAATTGGTGCTTATTTAATATACTTGTAGACTTGATAAACTTATAATCAGGAGGAAACGATTGCAATCTAGCTCCTTCTCTGAGAGAAAGCGCCCTGTCTTGTTCGGGATGGCCAAACCGTCCATTTCCATATCCATAAAATTGAGTTGTTATAGTTGGGGACGGGAACTCCCAAGACATTCTACCGTAAACTGATAGATATGTTTTCCCTGAGTTCTTTTTGTGACACTTTAACTGAAGTTCTTTGTCCCAGTCTCGCCACGTCCCCCCTGGAACAGACTGACGGATTCTCCTCAGGTTTTTCTCCGACAAAGCAGTGGCAGAATGCATGATATCATTTGGATCCGTAGATCCAGCAATAAGTGGAGGTAAATCGCCAATAGCATCACGCACTGTTACATAATTATCAGGAGTGTGAGTTGGTGGGAGTAATTCTATTTCGCCTAAAGTAGAAGCCAGCAATACCAATCGTTTACGATTTTGAGGAATTCCGTAATCTGGACAAAACACTGTCTGATAAGCAATATAATATCCGCATTTTTTTAAATCAGCAACAAAATCTGCAAACACCTTGGTTTTTGATAACTCAGGGACATTTTCCATTGCAATAATCTCTGGCATAATTTCCTTCGCTAAATATCCGAAAGAATATAACAGTTTCCATTTTTTGTCTTTATAGCCTTCTTTTCGATATCGCTGAGTATACTTGGAGAAAGGTTGGCACGGTGCACATCCAGCCAAAATGTGTATATCAGTGCCTTCAGGGTATAATGCACGCAACTCATTCGCTGTTACCGTAGTAATATCTCTTTGAATAAAATGTGCATTATTGTTTTCTTCATATGCGTATCGGCAATTAGGCTCAAAATCAATACCAGCGACCACATTTACGCCTGACTGTTCCAGACCTTTAGTCAATCCGCCAACTCCACAGAACAAATCAATTGCTGCATACGGCATTTATAAATTCTCCTTTACGCTTAGGATGACATAAGAGATAATTACAAATGCCGCCTCCCAAACAATTTTTAATATGCTTCATAAGCGCCTCTTCATTCTTTCTCTTTAATTCGCACTCCAAAACCCGCAACACTGTCCAGCCGCACCTCAAACATGGCCATCATCTCTTTGTCATGTTCCATTCATGCTTCTTATGCCAGTATTCTTGATGATTAGCAGGGCGAGTATTTCTGCAGTCGTGTCCATGCCCAAAGCAGCCGTCCACAAACACCGAAATTTTCTTCTTTGGAAATACGGAATCTAGATGCCCTTTTACCAGGTAATTTCTTCGCCAGCCTGTAATCCTGTTCTCCTTGAATATTTCAATCAGCTGCAGTTCCGTAGACTTTTTAGACTTGGCCTAACGCATAATGTCAGATTGTTGCTCCGCATCGAAAACATCAACCACAGCGACTCACCTGGCTTCAAACTCTATGCGAAGGCTCGGATCGGTTTCCGTCACCAGCACGATTTTGTTGTATCGGTCGATGATGTCAGAGAGTATAGAGTTTCTCTTGGACTCGTCAAAGAGACTATGCTCGTAAACGTTCGCGGACAAAAACTGCTGAATGTCCCACACTTCAACGCGCCCAGCCAATCCAGCATCCTCTGCAAGATTTAGCGCGGTATGTACGCGCTCAAAAATCGTGATAATAATGGGGTGGCAACTGGTGCGAAGATTTGCTTTGCATTTTTCAATCAGCAACGCACCGGGCATGGTCGTACAGTGAATGACTGTATTTCCGATGACAAAATCGCCGTTGCGGTCTGTGGGGCCGTCTGCCACAGAGGCTCCATGAATCTCAAAAGAACCTTCTGGCAGGATTAAGCAGAGTTTCGCCGCCACAAGATGTTGCAATACCGTGCCGAGATACTGTGTTCCGGCGTTCTGCTTCTGACGCTTTTTTGCCTGCTCAAACAAATCGTCTAAGTTAGCGCCGATTGTATTGGATGTGTCGGCTGTTAGGACAAACGGCTGATTCCTAAAGTATTCGCGCACCTGTTCGGCCCAAAAGACCTCGACTACGAAGAAGTCCACCGCTTCTTCTGAGTTCCATGCGTTCAGAAAGTCCACATACTTAATCATCAGTCCCATGCTGCCTCTGCTGGTTCTCCCGCCTTCGGAGGAAAGTTGCTGAGTGATTCCGTATCCTTTCAAGATTTTCTTCAGGTTTGCCCCGCCAAGCCCTGCCACCTGTCCTTTGCTGCTTGTCTGGAAATCGTCGGGGTTCAGCGGGAAAACCTTATCTCTCACCATGCGGGTAAACTGCACGACTAAAGAGAGAGGTCCTTTCGTAGTAATATGATTTTCAGCTTGAAAGACTTTCAAACGCTCTTCGGGACTAAGCATTATATACTGCCTCCGCAATTTTAGTTAAGAATCGCTCCCCAATAAACTGCGCGACTGGCGCAGCTACTGCGTCGCCCATCGCTTTATATCCGTCGTTATAACTTCCAGGAAGTACAAAACTATCTGGTGCCCCCATCAGTCTGGCCGCTTCACGCACTGTCAAAAGCCGCGCGTGTGTCTGGCCATTTTTTTTTACTACAAGATACTGCTTGCTGCTCCCGCCTTCCGGCGTCCGTAGGCAACCGGCAATTCCATCAAAGCGCAGCTCCAACTGCTGTGTTCCATTCCTCGTCCTGCGATAGCCTGTGGCGTACACAGTATCGTGCGCCCGCAATTTGTCCCAATGCCGTTTGGGGACCAGGCGTAAAACATCGTCTTTATCAAAGATTGCATTATCCTCGACAATATCTTTCAAGGATACGGTACGGCGCAAGGGCTCGTCTGTATGCCACCAGATCCATCCTGGAAGTTCGTGGCCCAACTGCGTGGCGGCGCTATTATGGAGCCAACATGGCCCGTTACCCAACAAATTCTCTGGGATGAGGTAGTCCTTTTGTACAGCGATAATGAATACCCTCGGTCTGGACTGCGGAACGAAATATGACGCGTTCAGCAAAATAGCTCCACAATGATACCCTCTTTCCACAAGCGCCAAATGAAGAACCCGGTAATTGTTGCCGCTGTCTGTCGAAAGCAGACCCGCCACATTTTCCAGCAAGAGAATATTGGGTTTATCGTCCATCTCATCCAACACGCGCAACCATTCCCACACCAAACCACTGCGGGACGCATGGATTCCTCCGATAGAACCCGCCAAAGATAAGTCTTGACAGGGAAAACTTGCCCACGAAAGTTGGGCAAACGGTAGATCGGTGCCCTTAATGTTCTTGATATCATCCAGAACAAACCGTTCACACCCGAAATTGGCTTCGTAGACTGCGGCCTTCTGTTCGCTGATGTCGTTTGCCCAAACCGGAGTGAACATTCCCCTTAGTCCATACGCAACGAGACCGCTACCCGCAAAAAATTCATGCATCGCCCAAGGAGCGGAAGATAAGTCAATATTCTGTTTTTGATACATGCTTCTTTGAAGGATCATTGCTTTCCCTACCTTGTCCGCGTTTATCGCTCGTCGGCTTCTCGGCGTTTTCCGGAATAATCCAGATACGACTCATACGCGATGCTCCTGTTATGCGGTTTTCTTTACATAATATCTGCACCTGCCGCGGGGTTACGCCCCATTTTTTTGCGGCTTCTTGAACCGTTATATATCCATTCACTTGCGACACCTCATAATTTCTATGATATGTACACTAAATCAAGAATATTTTATTCGTTTGAGCGAAATATATCAAGCCTGGATCAGAAATTTGCGGAAGAAAAAACGCCGCCTGCTGGGAATCATTCTCCCCACGGGCGGCGTATCATCACTTCTTTCTTAACTTCTAGAACTTTGACACTCAAAAATGATTGCAAAATGAAAAGCCAAACATGAGATTTCGCGGCTGTTGGAGGTTTCAGGCAAAATGAACACGCCCTTTATCGTCAGTGTTCTTCTCTCCATATGCGAATCCTTGCTCCAACCGGTACCATATCTGTCCGTTTATCAGGTGATGGCAGACCTATTACAACATACGGCGTCAGAAACCAACTTAAATACAGATTTCATAATCCACTGGACCTTATTGGTCTGGTCGGCCTAATCGTGGGATACGCTGTCTTACAGAAGCGGCATAATAGCACACACCTTTGCCTACCGAGTAATCTGTGACGTTCAGTTAAAGGTGGCGGAGCATATCGGTAAGTAGATGATGGGCTTTGTTACGAATTATTCTAACGAAAAAAACACAAGCCCTTATCATTACCGGACTTGCGGGGGGAAGTGTTTTATTCGAGTTCGATCCTGTTTCTTAAAATTCTAAGCAAATATGCTATGTTTTATCAACTGACGTATCCCTATTCTCTGAATTAGACTATTTCTACTCGCTATCTGATTTTCTGTTGCCAAAGTGTTGCCACCTTCATAGAATCTCGCAAATGATCATTTTGATGGATCACTCGATCGGTGCCGATACTTTCCCCATCTTAAAGTTACGGATGGCCTGATCCATATCCTCAAGCGTTCTTTCCGAAATCGTCTCCGGTGTGGCCAATTCCCGAGGTTCCAACATAATGCAGCCATTCTCATATTCACGAACATTGTAATATTGATATTTCGCGCCGCGAAGGGTTACGCGCTTCTTACTGTCGATATGCACATCGTAATCTTTTACAACTTCCACAAAATCACCTCCCTCGAATAAGTGGGATATCCCACTGATTCAGTTTATATTCTGGTTGGCGCACTGTCAACTCCCTTTATCATTTGTCTGAGTTTGGATGATTGTAAGGTGAATAGTGCTGCTGCAATGAAAGCTCCCCAAAAGTCGCATTGCGCGCAAAGTCGGGATTGCAGGGTCAACTTTATATGCAGACTAAACGAAGAACAGAACCGGATCAATCAACTCCCACGAAAATCCTTTCATTACAGTCCGCCGGAGGAATTATTTCAGACTGTCCTACCTGATCTTGCAATCTAGCAACTACTTCTTCTTGGCCACAATATAAAATCTGTGAATACTTCCCTCAAGCAGTCCGTCTCTTTCAATGCTTTTCTGTGCCTCAAGCAAATGCTCAAAGCAGCTTTCAACGGAAAAGCCCGGAAACTCCCATTCGATAATTCTTGCAAACCAAACAAGAGCTCCGACATCAAAGAAACGGATTGGCCGTCGGACTTCTCCGCTTTCCAATATCTCAAAACCATGTTCGAGAAGTTCCGCTTTTTTAACATCCAGATATTGCTTTGGATATGGTACTTCTGTGAGCTGAGGAAGCAGAAGCTCAACCAATTCCCGATCATTTTCGGCGCCTACCTGCTGTGTTAGGAACAACCCTTCTGATTTTAATACCCGCTGCAGTTCTGCAGCGTCATAGTCTCCATGCCGGTTGGTAACAATATCAAAGCTTTGATCGGAAAACGGAAGCTTATCTCCTCCTCCCGCCGCTTTGAACTCAATTCCCAACGGGAGCAAAACCTTTTTGCACAGTTCCACATTCGGCGGATAGCCTTCGATTGCCGCCGTATTTTCATAGGGGTGTCGGAAAGTAAGCAAAAACTCTCCGCCACCGGTTTCCATATCCATCAGTTTCATGCTGTCGTCACGATATTTCTGAATCATCTTTCCAAAATCCCACGGTAAATCATCTTCTTCCGTATACCTGCCATGAATATGAGAAAAATCCCATCCGTGAATACGGGCGATTTCCTCCTCTCTTTTCCAGCTTTCCTTTCGTTGTTCTACCGTCATATGAACTTCCTTCTCCTCAGGCATTTCTGAAA
>ERZ773267.2062-NODE-2062-length-10435-cov-3.296050_pt1 | contig 10435 bp, 6 predicted proteins | sample MGYA00511959_ERZ773267 | MGnify/ENA primary metagenome ERZ773267 (study PRJEB29015, sample SAMEA2738165) | human oral metagenome | biome: human oral; feature: human-associated habitat; material: saliva | place: China | collected 2240 ... | reverse complement strand
GAGTGAGCATGAGCGAAAACAAGGAACAGCAACAAAATTTGCCCAGGGAATTAAACCCGGCGATTGTAAATATACGTCCCAGTGGAATCCGGAAGTTTTTTGATATCGTATCAGAAATGAAGGATGCCATTTCTCTTGGCGTGGGAGAACCGGATTTTGATACCCCCTGGCATATTCGGGAAGAGGGAATCCATTCTTTAGAGAAGGGAAGAACCTTTTATTCCTCCAATGCGGGACTGTTGGAGCTTCGAGAAGCCATCTCCGACTACGTGGCCGAGAAGCATCAGGTGCAGTATGACCCGAAAAATGAGGTTATGGTTACCGTAGGAGGTTCGGAGGCCATTGACCTGGCTATGCGTGTCATTTTAGAGCCGGGAGACGAGGTTTTGATTCCGGAGCCCTGCTATGTTTCCTATACTCCCTGCGTAAAAATGGCCTACGGTGTACCGGTGCCCATTGCCCTGGAAGCCAAGGATCAGTTCCGCCTGACCAAGGAGAAGCTGGAGCAAGCCATCACGGAGAAAACGAAGATACTGGTTCTCCCCTTCCCCAACAATCCCACCGGAGGCATCATGGAGAAGGAAGACCTGGAAGAGATTGTGCCTTTGATTTTAAAGCATAATCTCTATGTGCTGACCGATGAAATCTACTCTGCCCTTTGCTACAAGGGAGAGCACCATTCCATTATCGAGTTTCCGGGGATGAGGGAAAGAACCGTGTATATCAACGGCTTTTCCAAGGCCTATGCTATGACAGGATGGCGCTTGGGATATGCTTGCAGTGCGGCTCCCATTTTAAAGCAAATGTTAAAGCTCCATCAGTATGCCATTATGTGTGCTCCTACCACCTCCCAGTACTCCGCTATTGCAGCTATTCGAAACGGAGAAGAGGACGTGCTGAGAATGCGGGATGCCTACAATGAAAGAAGAAGACTCCTCTTGTATCATTTTCAGAAAATGGGCTTGGACTGCTTTGAACCCTTTGGAGCTTTCTATGTTTTCCCTTCTATCAAGAAGTTCGGCCTCAGCAGTGAGGAATTTGCGGAACGGCTGCTTCGAGAAGAAAAGGTTGCGGTGGTGCCGGGAAACGCCTTCGGAGATTCGGGAGAGGGCTTTATTCGTATATCCTACGCCTATTCCATTGAAAATTTAAAGCTGGCTTTGGAAAGAATAGAGCGTTTTGTGAAGAAATTACAGGAGAGCAATCATGGCCTGGTATGATGGCGCAATTTTTTATCAAATCCTGCCGGGGGCGGTGCTTTCCACCCTTTCCGGGGATGAGAATAGAAATATTAAGGAATTAGAGGAATACCTCCCCTATTTAAAGGTATTAGGCTGTGACGGCATTATCCTGGGACCGGTGTTTTCCAAGAACCCCTTGCAGTACGGCACGGGTGACTTTCGTCAGATTCGGGAATGGCTGGGGACGGAAGAAGAGTTTCGAGGCTTTGTGGAGGATGCCCATGGGATGGGAATCCGCGTGGTGTTGGATGTGGCCTTCCCCTTTTGTGACAGAAGCTTTTTCGCCTTCCAAGATTTGCAGGAAAAGGGAGAAGCCTCCCCGTATTGTAATTGGTTTTTGGATTTAGACTTTTCAAAGAGTTCCCCCATGGGGGATTCCTTTTCCTATCAATCCTTTAGAAATATGCCGGAACATCCCTTGTTCAATCTGGATAATGAGGAGCTTCGGCGTTACCTTGTGGAACAGGTAAAGCACTGGATTTCCGCCTATGATATTGACGGTCTGCGTCTGGCCTACAGTGAAGCGGTAGATATTCATTTTCAAAAATCCCTCCGCTACTTCAGCAGTCAAATGAAGCCGGAGTTTTTCCTTTTGGGAGAGCAATTTATCGGAGAGTTGGCCAGAGCAATCAATACGGAAACCTTACAATCTCTGGCCAATCAGGAGCTTTATCAGGGACTTTGCCAAGCCTTTAATGAGAAGAATTTCTATGATTTGGCCCAGAGAATCGGAAAGAATCAAGAGCTTACAAAGCAAATGCAGCTCTTTCTGGAAAGTCCCAATACCCATAGAATCGCCACGGTCTTAGAAGAGGAAAAAAATCTTTGGGGAATCTATATGGCGCTTTTCACTTTGCCGGGAAGACCGACTCTGTATTATGGAGGAGAGTACGCTTTGGCGGGAAAAAGAGGGGAAAAGGAGGGAGAAATTCTTGCTCCGAAGTTCACCCTGTCCCAATATAAGCCGGATGCCTTTACCAGCTATATTGCAAAGCTTGCGGAGATTCACGGGAAGAACTCGGAGCTGCAAATCGGAGAATTTAAAGAGGTTTATCTGGATCATAGACTCTATGCCTATCTTCGATTGGACGGAAACAGCGCCGTGCTTACGGTGTTGAACAATGACAGCATGGATCAATATATTACCTTAACGCTTCCCAAGAAGGCGAGCATTGCCTTTGACCTGATGACCACGGAGCCGGTGGAGCTGACAGAGGAGGGGAATATCAAGGTATTCTGTGAAGCTCACGGAGGAAGAATCATTAAGTTAAAATAATAGGTTCAGATTGAGAGTGGAGGGAAATTTTGCCCTCCATTTTCTTTGTAAAACAATAAAATAAGAGGACAAAAGCCCTGAAAATAAGGTATACTAAGAAGATAAACAAAGAGCATGATTCTCATCTGCGGATGGAAAGAGCTTATGTGTGGAAGCTGGGTATTTCATGGCTAAAGATGATTCCCATCTGCGGATGGAAAGAGGAGGAGAGTTCTATGGAAGGTTTTCTTTCAGAGTTAGACCGGTATCTTTTTGGAAACGGAAGGCATTATAAAATTTATGAGAAGATGGGGGCTCATCCTGCTTGCTTTGAAGGGCAGGAGGGAATCCATTTCGCGGTTTGGGCTCCCCATGCCAGGAGAGTGTCTATCGTTTGTGACCGAAACGGCTGGGATCCGGAGAGGAATCCCATGCTTCCCTTAGAAAGTACAGGCATTTATGAAGGCTTTTATCCCGGAATGGGAGTGGGAGAGCTTTATAAATATGCCATTTTGACAGAGGCGGGAGAATGGATTTATAAGGCGGATCCTTATGCCTTTGCAGCGGAATTCAGACCGGGAACCGCCTCCATTACAGCAGACCTTTCTGATTTTCCCTGGGCAGACGGAAAATGGATGGAAGAGCGAAAGAAAAGAAATCCGGAAGAATCCCCCCTGTCCGTGTATGAGGTGCATTTGGGCTCTTGGAAGCGGCACAACCGTCCGGAAAATAACGGTTTTATCAATTACATCGAAGCGGGAGAACAGCTGGCAGAGTATTGCAACTATATGGGCTATACCCATGTGGAATTGATGGGCATTGCGGAGCATCCCTTTGACGGCTCCTGGGGTTATCAGGTAACCGGCTATTATGCCCCCACCTCCCGATATGGCAATCCCAGACAGTTTATGGAGATGGTTAACATTTTGCATCAGCACGGTATCGGGGTGATTTTGGACTGGGTTCCCGCACATTTTCCGAAGGATGCCCACGGACTGGCGGACTTTGATGGAACCGCCTGCTATGAGCATCCGGACAGCAGACTGGGAGAGCACCCGGACTGGGGAACCAAGGTCTTTAACTATGAGAAGACAGAGGTGCAGAATTTCCTCATTGGCAATGCCCTCTATTGGTACGACATGTATCATATTGATGGCTTACGAGTGGATGCGGTGGCTTCCATGCTGTATCTGGATTACGGCAGAAAAGACGGAGAATGGCTTCCCAATATCTACGGGGGAAATGGCAATCTGGCAGCCATCGAGTTCTTTAAGCATTTGAATTCCATTATCCGAAAGAGAGAGGACGGCACCGTGATTATTGCGGAGGAGTCCACGGCCTGGCCGGATATCACCAAGTCTCCGGATGAGGGGGGCTTAGGTTTCCACTTTAAATGGAACATGGGCTGGATGCATGACTTCCTAAGCTACATGGAGGAAGATCCCATGTATCGAAACTATCATCATAATCAGCTGACCTTCGGCATGAGCTATGCCTATTCGGAGAAGTTCATTCTGGTGCTTTCCCATGACGAGGTGGTGCATTTAAAGCGTTCCATGATTGAGAAAATGCCGGGAAGCCGGGAGCAGAAGTTCCGGAACCTGAAGGCTGCCTATTTCTTTATGATAGGTCATGCGGGAAAGAAGCTGCTCTTTATGGGACAGGATTTCGGACAATACCGGGAGTGGAACGAGGACTGCTCCATCGACTGGCATTTGCTGGAGGAGAAGGAGAATCGCTCCCTGCATTCCTTCCTGCGAGACCTGTTACAACTCTATAAAACTTATCCGGCCCTTTACGAGGCGGATTACCTGTATGAAGGCTTCTCCTGGGTAAATGCGGATGATGCCAGCCGTTCCATTTACAGCTTTATCCGTAACCCGAAAAATCACCTTGCCCTATCCGGAAAGTCGGGAGTTCAGAATGGTGCCGTAGCGGCAGTGGCAGAAGAGGGACATATCGTAGAGAACGGCAATATAGCTTTAGAGGGCGGCAAGGGCGCTTCTGCTGCAAATCCGAAAGAGCATCGGGAAAGTCTTCTCTTCGTGGTAAATATGACTCCTATGGACCATGAAGAATACTGGGTAGGTATGCCGAAAGCCAAGGAAGCAAGACTGATTCTTACAGAAGAAGGGCTTTGCAAGGAAGAAAAATACTACCCCGTGGTCAAGGGAGAATGTGATGGAAGAGACTATCACATTGCCTACCCCTTAAAGGGCTTCGGCTGTGCGTTATTTGCCTTTACGGAAGAAAGCGAGGATTCCTGTGCCAACGCTCTTTCTTCCCCAAAAGAGGAAAATCTTCAAGTTTCCAAAGAAAAGCAGGAAGGGCAGCAGGAGAAAAAAGAAAGCTCTAAGGTAGCGGAAAAGACAGCAGAGAAGCCGGCGGAGAAGGCAGAAGAAAAGCCGGCAGAAAAGTTAGAAGAGAAAAAGGCGGAGAAGCCGGCAGAATACTTTAGTGAAGTCAGAGTCCGGGAGGAAGCCGGCTGAAGGAAAGTCTGGAAAAGGGTGAAAGCTCGACTAAGGGCGGCTCTTTTTCGGAAGAAATAAAGTAAAAAACCGGGTAAAAAAACTACTAGGATCATTAAGAAAGGAAGTAAGCCAATGCAATACAATTTTGATGAAGTAATCGATAGAAAGGGAACTCGCTGTGCAAAGTATGACGAACGAATCAAGAAGTTCGGTACAGAGGATTTGATTCCCCTTTGGATTGCGGATATGGACTTTAAAACAGCCCAGCCCATTATCGACGCCTGCAAGAAACGGGCGGAAGAAGGAATCTTTGGCTACACTTCCAGACCGGACTCCTATTTTGAAGCAGTACAGAACTGGGAAAAGGAGCGCTATGACTGGTGTCCGGACACCGCACTCATGTCCTGGTCCTTAGGCGTAGTACAAAGCCTTACCGCCATTGTCCGTACCTTCTCCCATGTGGATGATAAAATCCTGATTCAAAGCCCGGTTTACACAGAGTTCTGGGATATTCCGGATATGGCCGGCAGAAAGGTTTTGGCCAATGCCTTAGTGGAAAAGGAAGACAGATGGCAGGTGGATTTTGCAGACTTTGAAGAGAAGGCAAAGGAAGCCAAGATTTTCATTCTTTGTAATCCCCATAATCCGCTGGGATTGGTTTGGGAAAAAGAAGAGCTTCAGAAAATGATTGAAATCTGCCATAAGCATCATGTGCTGGTGGTTTCCGATGAAATCCACTCCGACCTTATCTTCCATGGGAAGAAGCATTTGCGTGCCGCAACCGTTTCTCCCTTGGCAAAGGAAACCGTGATTACCTGCGTATCCTTAAGTAAGACCTTTAACTTGGCAGGTTTGCAGGCCTCCACCACCATTTTCCCCAATCAAGAACTGAAGAAGGATTTCGACCTGTTCTGGACGAGAATGGATATCCACAGAAACAATGCCTTTTCTTCCGTGGCTATGGAAGCGGCTTACCGCGAGGGCGGAGAATGGCTTTCCCAGCTCCTGCCTTATCTGGAGGCAAACCTAAGCTTTGTGGAAGACTTTGTTAGTCGCGAGATTCCAAAACTTAAGGTGCATGTGCCGGATGCCACCTATCTGATGCTCTTGGATTGTCGAGGCTTAGGCATGAGCGATAAGGAACTGAATGATTTTATGGTGCATAAGGCAAAAATCGGTCTAAATGCCGGCGTATCCTTCGGAAAGGAAATTTCCGGATTTATGCGTCTGAACGTTGCCTGCTCCCGAAAGCTTTTAGAACAGGGCTTGATTCAGCTTCGGGATGCGGTGGCAAGCTTATAAAAGGATTAAAGAAACGGAATGGCGAAAGGAAGAGGCAAAAAGAAAAAGGGAGTTTTCTCCTTTTTTCAAGGGAAAAAAGCGAAGAGGCAGCAGGGCAGAACTGCTTCCTTTATGGAAGGTATCAAGCTTTTTTCCGCCTTCTTCCTTCTCTTTCTTTTCGGGATTTTTTTATTCCGAAAAGCCCATCAGACCCAATGGTATTTTCCGGCTTCCGTCCTAAAGCACCAGGCCGCCATGGAGCGGGTAGCCAAAGAAAAGGGGCTGGAAGAGGACTTGGATGTGCTCTTTGCCATTATGACGGTGGAATCCCATGGCAAGTTAAAGGATGTGATGCAGTCCAGCGAGTCCAAGGGTCTGCCGGTAAATACATTGGATACGGACGCTTCCATTGAACAAGGGCTAAAGTATTATAAGGATTTAAAGGATAAGGCAAGGGCCTTGGGGCTGGAGGAAAAATCAGTGATTCAGGCCTATAATTACGGTCCCGGCTTTTTGTATTATGTAGAGAAAAATGGAGGCAAATACACCGATGCATTGGCAGAGGAATTTGCCAAAAAAATGGCGAAAGGGAAGACGATAAAATACAGCCACCCCATTGCCAAAAAAGAAAATGGCGGCTACCGCTATCTCTACGGCAATATGTTTTACGCCAGAGTAGTAGAAGAAACCTTGCAGTTTCACAGGGAGAAAAATAAGATGGAAATCACCACAGTTCAGAAAATCCTGATGACCGCTACGGCAGGATTGTTTTTATACATTATGCTTTTGGAAACCTTTATGACCGACAGCGACAGCACCGCCCGGGTTTTCAAAATGTCGGTTCGGGAGCTACGAAATAAAAATATCAACACTCTATTTAAGAACCAGGGAATTTATAACGGTCTGCTGGGCTTGGCTTTACTTTACGGCGTTTACAGTCCCGGTGCCAATGTGGAGCTCACCCTTGTGCTCTGCAGCATCATGTTTTTGGTGGCGGTATACGGCGCCATCAGCTCGGATAAGATGATCCTGTTAAAGCAAGGTGGATTGCCCTTTTTAAGTCTCTTAAGTTTGATTTTGAAGTGGTAGAGAAGGACGGAATTTTAGTACAGAGGGAATTGGACAGAGTTTTTTAGTACGGAGAGAATTGGATGGAGCTTTAGCACAGAGGGAGTTGGATAGAGTTTTAGCCTATAGGAGAAAAATATGCTGATTATTTTTGTGATTTTTGGAATAGCTATAGGGATAAGCCTTTACATCGGTTTATCGGGAAAGAAATAGCTAAAAGCCAAAGAAATGTATGCAGGGGGAAAATAGTGTCCGAAAAAAATATATCCGAAAAAACGAAGTTGAAAAATAAAGAGCATTCTCTCCAAAAGAATGATTTGATTACGCTGGAAATAACGGATTTGACAGAAGAGGGCCAGGGCGTCGGAAAAAAAGACGGCTTGGTTTTTTTCGTGAAAGACAGTGTGATGGGAGACCTGGTAGAGGCCAGGATTTTAAAGGCAAAGAAGAATTATGCTTATGCCAAGGTGGAGAAGCTTCTGGAAGCATCCCCTTACCGCATCACACCCCTCTGTCCTGTAGCGGGAAAATGCGGAGGCTGTCAGCTACAACATTTGTCCTATGAAAAAGAGCTGGCATGGAAAGAGGACAGAATTGCCCAAAGCATGATTCGCATTGCCGGACTTTCTCCGGAGGAAGTAGAGAGCAAAAAAGAGGGAATTCTGGGCGGAGTGCTTTCACGCTATCGGAATAAAGCCCAGTATCCGGTGCAGAACGGGAAAGAAATAGGAGAGGAAAAAACAGTATCCGGAAGAGCTTTTGCAGAAAGAAAGAAGGGTTCGGAGAATGAACAGGAAAGTTATGATTCTTTGCGCATGGGCTTCTACGGTTTTCATAGCCACCGCATTATCGAAACCGAGGACTGCCTGATTAACAGTGAAGAGAATCCCTTGATTTTAAACTGCATCAAAGAATGGGCAAGAGAATATCAAATTTCCGGCTATGAGGAGGAAACAGGGAAGGGTCTGCTTCGGCACATTTTCCTAAGAAAGGGCTTTTCCACCGGAGAAATCCTGCTTTGCCTTGTGCTAAACGGTAAAAACCTACCCCATGGAAAAGAGCTGTGGGAGAAGTTACAGGGGCTTTCGCTCCGTGTTGAGGCAGGTGGTTTACAGAGAGGCGCGGAGGTTTCCAGTGGGGTGTATGTAGAAAGCAAAGAAGATGGATATTCTGGAATTGATTCAGAAAGCGGAGTGAATCTACATTGTGGGATGGATGCACAAAGTAGAGCGGATGTGCACTGCGGGGAAAATAGAAAGGTTCCGGGAAAAATTGTCGGCCTTTCTATGAATATCAACGAAGGTAGCGGCAACGCTATTTTAGGAAGAGAAACCCATTGCCTTTACGGAAAAGACAGTATAGAGGATAAAATCGGGGAGCTCAGCTTCTCTATTTCCGTGCCTTCATTTTATCAGGTAAATCCTGTCCAGACCGAGAAAATCTATGGGAAAGCTCTGGAATATGCAGCCTTAACCGGAGAAGAAACGGTTTGGGACTGCTACTGCGGAATCGGCACCATTTCCTTATTTCTCGCGCAAAAGGCAAAGCAGGTTTACGGACTGGAAATCGTTCCGGAAGCTATTGAGAATGCCAAGAAAAATGCAGAAAAGAACGGTCTCCATAATACAGAGTTCTATGTAGGAGCCGCTGAAGAAGTTCTTCCCAAGTGGGTGGAGGAACAGAAGAGAGAAGGCAAGGACGTGGGAAATTTGGTAGATGTGGTTTCCTTGGATCCCCCTAGAAAAGGATGTGATGAAGCCTGCCTTTCCGCAGTTTTAGAACTCAGCCCCAAGCGAATTGTCTATGTAAGCTGTGACCCGGGAAGTCTGGCGAGAGATATGAAGTACTTAAGAGAAGGTGGATATACGCTGGAGAAGTGGGTGGGAATTGATAATTTCCCAAGGACGGGGCATGTGGAGACGGTTGTGTTACTTTCCAAACTTGATTCAAAAAGGCACATTAGTGTGGAGCTTCCGCTTGACGGGACGGATATTACCTGTGATGAGAGTAAAGCTATCTATGAACAAAATTAAAATTACAAGTGAGTCCTGATAAATGGACACGTTATTTTGTATTATAAGTTTAGAATGCAGAAGTTTTTCTGTATTACAGATACCAGATGAAAGGAGGGCTGTGGTAGTTTTTGGAGCAAATATCACACAAGCTGATGATGCGCAATATAAATGAGTTAATAGGAATAATAAACGGCATTAGCTACGACGGTATTATCAATAAGCTAGAGGTAGCCAGATTATCTTCGTGGGTAAAAAAGAACAGGAACTTATCTTACGAGCCTAGGCAAGCTCGATTAATTTCACTGGTAGAACAAGTGCTTGAAGATGGAATCATCACAGATGAAGAACGAGAAATGCTTATAGATAATTGTAGTCAATATACAGCTCTTGAAACTGATTCCTCTGCGAAGATTTATGAACTTAATGGAATCATTGAATGTGTTATTCGCGACAATGAAATCAATGAAAAAGAAGTGTGTCGCTTGCAGGAATGGATGAGAACTAATGAATCCTTCATCCGTGATCATAAGCCTTTTAAAATCATCTGTGAAAAAATAGATCAGATACTTGAAGATGGTATTGTTACTCAGGCGGAACAAGAATCACTTCTAGAAATACTCAAAAAGAGATTAAACGATGCGCAGATAGAAACGAAAATAGGGTACTTAAAAACCTGTGTCAAAGAAAGAAAAAATCTCGGTATTGATTTGATTGATTTATTGGATAATGCTGAAGCAATAGATATTATTCATAACCGTGCAGAGAGGGAATTGGGTATTGCGTTAAATTCGTATTCTGGTACCTATGTCCTTGATCCTGAAATAGTATTTGTGTCTCTTGTTTTAATTGGCATGCTCTACTATGATGGAGCTTTTTATGAATCCGTAAGAAAAACTTACAAGAACTTGTACCAGCGGTATTCAGAACAAAAGGTAGAAGGGCTTATTCGAACGTTATTAAATAAGTACAGAATAAAGGATGATGTAACAGGAACAAAGACTCGTATTATCAATGTGGTATTAGCGGGATCTATTGTACCATGCTATTATCTGGGGGCGTTCTTTGAGTTTATCTACGACATATATAAGTTAAATTTTGATAGCG
>ERZ773267.2058-NODE-2058-length-10453-cov-59.670898_pt1 | contig 10453 bp, 7 predicted proteins | sample MGYA00511959_ERZ773267 | MGnify/ENA primary metagenome ERZ773267 (study PRJEB29015, sample SAMEA2738165) | human oral metagenome | biome: human oral; feature: human-associated habitat; material: saliva | place: China | collected 2240 ... | reverse complement strand
CTTACTATGACTTAGCTAAACAGCTCTTTCCTAATGCAAAAATTGTACTTGATCGCTTTCACATCGTGCAACATCTTAGCCGTGCTATGAGTCGTGTGCGTGTCCAAATCATGAATCAGTTTGATCGAAAAACCCATGAATATCGAGCTATAAAACGCTACTGGAAGCTCATCCAACAAGATAGCCGTAAACTAAGTGATAAACGTTTTTATCGCCCTACTTTTCGTATGCACTTAACGAATAAAGAAATTCTAGACAAGCTTTTGAGCTATTCAGAAGACTTGAAATACCACTATAATCTCTATCAGCTCTTGCTTTTTCACTTTCAGAATAAAGAGCCCGAGAAATTTTTCGGACTTATTGAAGACAATCTAAAAAAGGTTCATCCTCTTTTTCAGACTGTCTTTAAGACATTTCTCACGGACAAAGAGAAAATTGTCAACGCCCTTCAATTACCTTATTCCAACGCCAAATTGGAAGCGACTAATAATCTCATTAAACTCATCAAACGAAATGCCTTTGGATTTCGGAACTTTGATAACTTTAAGAAACGAATTTTCATCGCTCTGAATATAAAAATGGAGAGGACAACGCTTGTCCTCTCCAGATGTTAGCTTTTATTCAACCCACTACAGTTGACAGAGAGCCTGATTTAATTTTTTAGCTTATTCTACTGTTACTGACTTGGCAAGGTTACGTGGTTTGTCCACATCGAGTCCACGGTGTAGGGTTGCAAAGTAAGCGACTAATTGCGTTGGTACGACCATTGAGATTGGTGAGAGGTAAGGGTGGACGGTCGTAAGAACAATGTCGTCTGTATCTTTGGCAACATTTTCTTCTGCGATGGTGAGGACCTTAGCTCCACGTGCTGCCACTTCTTGGATATTTCCGCGAGTGTGGTTGGCAAGGACTGGGTCAGACAAGAGGGCCAAGACAGGTGTTCCTTCTTCAATCAAGGCAATCGTTCCGTGCTTGAGTTCTCCAGCTGCAAAACCTTCACACTGTATGTAAGAAATCTCTTTGAGTTTGAGACTAGATTCCATGGCTACGTAGTAGTCTTGACCACGTCCGATGTAAAAGGCGTTGCGTGTTGTTTCAAGAAGATCACGAACTTTGGCATCAATCAATTCTTTTTCTGAAAGGGTTGATTCGATAGACTGAGCCACGATAGACAACTCATGAACCAAATCGAAAGCTTTGGCTTTTTCGTTGCCATTTGCTTCACCAACTGCTTTTGCAAGGAAGGCAAGGGCTGCGATTTGTGCTGTATAAGCCTTGGTTGATGCTACGGCAATTTCAGGACCTGCATGAAGCAACATAGTATGGTTGGCTTCACGAGACAGAGTTGACCCTGGCACGTTTGTCACTGTCAAGCTTGGAATCCCCATTTCATTGGCCTTAACTAAAACCTGACGGCTATCAGCTGTTTCACCAGATTGGCTGATAAAGATGAAAAGTGGTTTCTTGCTGAGAAGCGGCATACCATAACCCCACTCAGATGAAATACCGAGTTCAACTGGTGTATCAGTCAATTCTTCAAGCATCTTCTTAGAAGCAAATCCTGCGTGGTAAGACGTTCCAGCTGCGAGGATATAAATACGGTCTGCGTCTTGAACAGCCTTGATGATAGCTGGATCTACGACAACTTGACCAGCCTCATCTGTGTAAGCTTGGATGAGCTTACGCATCACCGTTGGTTGCTCATCAATTTCCTTGAGCATGTAGTAAGGATAAGTTCCCTTACCGATATCAGACAAGTCAAGCTCGGCAGTATAGCTAGCACGCTCATGGCTGTTACCATCATAGTCTTGCACTTCAACGCTATCAGCTTTTACGATAACCAACTCTTGGTCATGGATTTCCATGTATTGGTTAGTTTCACGAATCATAGCCATGGCATCTGAGCAGACCATGTTGTAACCTTCACCAAGACCAATCAAGAGTGGTGATTTGTTCTTGGCCACGTAGATGACATCTGGATTTTCAGAGTCGATCAAGGCAAAGGCATAAGAACCACGGATGATGTGAAGAGCTTTTTTGAAGGCTTCAAGAACTGACAAGCCATCTTCTTCCGCAAATTTTCCAATCAAGTGAACGGCGATTTCAGTATCTGTTTGTCCCTTGAAGTGGTGACCTGCAAGGTAGTCTTCCTTGATTTCAAGGTAGTTTTCAATCACCCCGTTGTGAACCAAGACAAAACGTCCTGTCTCAGAGCGGTGTGGATGAGCATTGTCTTCTGTTGGTTTCCCGTGAGTCGCCCAACGAGTATGTCCGATACCAGTTGTTCCCTCAACACCAGCAGTTTTAGCAGATAATTCTGCGATACGACCAACCGCCTTCACTAAATGGTTTTCAGCACCACCTAGGACAAAAATCCCCGCAGAATCATAACCACGGTATTCGAGCTTTTCAAGCCCTTGAATCAAAATATCAGTTGCATTTGTGTTTCCAACAACACCAACAATTCCACACATAGTATATACGACACAGGCTAGCTGTGCTTTCCCCTTAAAATTGGTATAGTCTAATTCTCGCTTTGCAGAATCAGCAGAAACAGTATATAATTGTTTCTTTCACTTGTCAAGAACAAAAATTGGTATAGCCTAATTCTACTGATCCCTCATGCTAAAAATCTATCATATTTCGCCTAAAGCAAGTATTTAAAAAGGGCTCTATCGCCCTTAATAACTACTATTTTGTAGCAAGCTTGTCTGCTTCTACTACTTCTTGAAAGGTTTTTTGATAATTCACTTTAATCGTCATTGTCATGTGAGATTCCTCGTTTCTTTTTGATGAACCCAGTATAAAATCCCTTCCTAAAACATAACTTATATTTTCCTTAGAAAAAACTAAAAATAACTTGTGACTCAATAAAACGAAAGAGCAACCTACGGCTAGTTTCCTAGTTCGCTCTTTGATTGTCATTGAGTATAAATAGAAAGTGAATTTAGCTTTTCCTCCCTCAAACCTATCATCTGAAGGTAATCTTAAACTTCTAGTATTCAGTTTTACATATGATCCTTCACAGCTACTGCTACCATTTTGGCTTTTGCACGGACTTTACCCGCCACTGACATTTCCATAGAAATAATTGCCTTCCTTTCCCCTAATTCCTCCAGAGTAGAAATGACGACAATTTCATCGTCAATTGGACTAGGGCTAAGGTAGTCAATCTCCAAGCGTGCAGTAATAAAACGTCCTATTAGAGTAGTTTCCGTCAATTCCAAACCTTTTTGATGATGGGCAAACCAAGCTGCTGACGCCGTACCATGGCAATCAAAAATAGTCGCTATCATTCCTCCAAAGACATTTGATGGAACTCCGCCAGTATAAGCATTTTCAAGCTTTATCCGACTAATACAACGCTCCCCATCCAGACTTGGATAGGTTTTTAAATGTAAACCCAAATCATTCTTTGGGCCGCAACCCCAACAATGCTGGAAGCGTTCTCCATACCTATCCTGGATAGCAATCGTTCTTGTTTCTAACATTCTTTTCACTCCTCCTTATTCAGATGGGGTCATTATATCAAGCTTCCGTCAAAGAGTAAATAGGCTGGAAGACTAATATCTTTTTATCACTTGACTAAGTTTGATTTATAGCCGATTATTTCATAAAAATAAAAAGAGCATTTCTGCCCTTTTTCTCCTGTTCAATCTTATTTTGTTGCTTCTTTCTTTTGAAAAGTGGTTTGGTAATTTACTTTAATTGTCATTGTCATGTGAGAGTCCTCGTTTCTTTTTGATGACTCTAGTATAGGCAATAACCCTAAAAGCAAACTTAAGATTTTCTTAGAGAAAGCTTAATCTAAATGTTCTTTCTTTTCTAGATTTAGGGCAATCATATGCCACTCTGGGTCCCCCTGCCAGTTAGGAAGGGAGCTGATATAGCTAGCCACCTTACGTGCTTCCTCAAGTATTGGGAAGTCCTCGATAATATCAGCCACTTGAAACTCCGGTAGACCTGACTGTCTGGTTCCAAAAATCTCACCAGAGCCACGCATTTTCAAATCTTCTTCTGCAAGGACAAATCCATTAGTCGTTTCCGTCATGATGCGCATGCGATCCTTTCCAGAGTCAGTTTTGGGATTGGCCACAAGTACCGCATAGGACTGCTTATCCCCACGACCTACACGACCCCGAAGCTGATGGAGTTGACTAAGCCCAAAACGATCAGCATCCATGATAATCATGACTGTCGCATTTGGCACATTGACCCCGACCTCGATAACCGTTGTCGAAACCAGAATATCTGTTTTTCTCTCTTTGAAATCCTGCATAATCTGGTCTTTTTCATCACTCTTCATCTTACCGTGTAAGAGAGCAACTTTTGCTTTTTCTGCAAAATGAGCCGTCAATTCTTCCGATAAAGCAATAGCATTTTTAAGATCCAGGGCTTCAGATTCTTCAATCAAGGGCGAAATGACATAGGCTTGGGAGCCTTTCTGAATCTCACTCTCTAACCAAGTCAAGACCTGGGGCAGTTGTTCATGCTTGATCCAGCGTGTTACGATCGGTTTGCGTCCTGCTGGCATCTGATCAATAATGGAAACATCCATATCTCCAAAGGCTGTGATGGCTAAGGTTCGTGGAATAGGAGTTGCCGTCATCATGAGGACATCTGGATTTTCTCCTTTTTCACGTAAAATACGCCTTTGTCCCACACCAAAGCGGTGTTGCTCATCGATGATAATCAAGCCGAGTCGGGCATAGTCCACACCGTCTTGTATAAGAGCATGGGTACCAATGATTACATCAACTTGACCATTAGCAATGCTTTCCAAGACCTTGCGTTTTTCTGCAGCTTTCAACGAACCTGTTAGGAGAGCAAATTTCAAATCAGGAAAGAGACTTTCTAGACTTTCAAAATGCTGCTCTGCGAGAATCTCTGTTGGAACCATGAGGGCAGCCTGATAACCAGCCGTTACGGCTGCGTACATCGCTAGACCTGCCACCACTGTTTTCCCACTACCAACATCTCCTTGCAAGAGTCGATTCATGTGATGGTCCGACTTCATATCGGTCAGGATTTCTTGCAGGCTCTTTTCTTGTGCTTGGGTCAAAGCAAAGGGTAACTTTTCTTTAACCTCAGTTAGTTTTTCCTGGGACCAATTCAGGACCAGACCACTTCCGTGAATCTTATTCTCAGACTTGAGGGTCTGTAATTGCATTTGGAAATAGAAAAGTTCCTCAAACTTGATTCGACGGAGGGCCTGCTTGTATTCTGCCAAATCCTTGGGAAAGTGCATGGCACGAACAGCCTGACATCGAGACATGAGTTTGTATTTATCTAGCAAGGATTGAGGGAGATTTTCCTCTATCAAGAGATCTAGTCCTTGATCAAAGGCGGTCTTAATGACCTTAACAAGGCCTGCTTGACTGACTCCTTGCGCCAGACGATAGACAGGTTGAAGGTCGTCCTCCACTTGGGCTAAAACCTTCATCCCTGTGAGACTAGCCTTAGCTCGATCCCACTTTCCAAAGACAGCTAGAGTCGCTCCTAGCTCAATCTTGTCAGCCAGGTAGGGTTGATTAAAGAAATTAACCGCAAACACAACCTCTCCCTGCTTGAGGCTAAAACGTAGACGATTGCGCTTAAAACCATAATACTGAACACTAGCTGGTGTTACTACCTGACCAGATAGGACAGCCTTTTCCCCATCTTCTAACTCTAGCACCTGCTTGGTCTTAAAATCTTCATAACGGAAAGGAAAGTAGAGCAAGAGATCTTGCAGGTTTTCGATTCCTAGTTTGGCATATTTCTCTGCTGATTTTGGTCCTACGCCAGGCAAGACATGCAAGGGTTGATGTAAATTCATGCTCCTCTCCTTTCCTTTTGTTTCTTAATGATATTCTCTTGGAACTCGATCACTAAGGAGGCAAACCACCTCATAATTGATCGTTCCTCGGTAGACTGCTACATCTGTTGCAGTAATCTCCTTGTCACCGTTTGAGCCAATCAAGGTTACCTTGGTCCCCAATGGATACAGCTTAGGCAAACGAACCGTGATCTGGTCCATAGATACCCGCCCTACGATAGGGCACAATTGTCCATCCACCAGAACTGAGAAATTCTGCATATCTCGTGTCCAACCATCAGCATAACCTATCGGTACCGTTGCAATGACTTGCTCACTGTCTGCCTGATAGGTCGCTCCATAGCCCATACAAGCCCCAGCTGGGACTGTTTTAACATGAACAATAGCAGTTTCTAAGGTCAAGGCTGGTTTTAGTTCATAAGGCAACTCCAAAACTTGTCCGCTTGGATTGAGACCATACATGGAATCTCCCATACGAACAGCATTGAAAATAGTTTCCGCATGCCATAGAGTCGTTGCAGAGTTACTAACATGGACTAGTTCTGGTACTTCTTGCAAGTCAGTTAGGATTCCCTTAAAGCATTCTAACTGTTGATTAAAGTAGCTATCCGATTCTTCATCAGCAGTTGCAAAATGGGTAAAGATCCCTTCAACATTAGCTCCATGTTCCTTGAGTAAAGTTTGAGCTTGTGCTGCCTCGCTTGCACTTCTAAAACCAATTCGTCCCATACCAGAGTCAATTTTAAGGTGAACGGTTAAGCCTGATAAATCTGAATCTGTGGCTATGAGTTCCTGAATCCATTCTAACCCAGCTACTGTCAAGGTAATATCAAAGTCCTTAGCCAATGAAAGAGATTCAATCTCAGATACTCCCAAAATGAGAATCTTCTTAGCAATGCCTGCCTGACGAAGCTCGATGGCTTCATCAATATTCGAAACACAAAAGCCATCGACATCATCCTGGATAGCCTTAGCAACAGCTATCGCTCCATGTCCATAAGCATTGGCTTTCACAACTGCCCATTTGAGGGTATCTTTAGGAATGTGTTCTCCCATTTGTTGGATATTGTAGCGGATAGCACCTAGGTCGATGAGTGCCTTGGTTGGTCTATGTGGACTAGTTTTCATAATCTTCCTCCAAAATAACACTAGCTGTCACAAACTGATCTGTATGGCTGATCGATAGCCACACTTTTCCTGAAAACGGGGATTTACTGAAGTAGGGTGCCCCTCTCTCATTGTTCAAGATTTCCAAATCCTGAAAGCCCAACTTACCAATCCCTGTCCCTAGAGCCTTGGAGAAGGCTTCTTTAGCTGACCAACGCCCAGCCAAATACTCGACCTGTCTGCGACCTTTGAGACTGGAAAAACGCTCCATTTCCTTGTCTGTCAAGACACGCTGGGCAAAACCTTTTCTTTTTTTAACTGCATTTTGTATAGAAGCTAATGCTTCGATATCAATTCCGTGTCCAACTATCATTCTCGTCAAAAGGAGTTGAGATACCCCCAACTCCATCCTTTTCACTTATTTTGTTAAGGTAGTATAGATTTCTTCTACCAATGCTACTGTGTTTTCCCATCCTAGACATGGGTCTGTAATAGAACAACCAAAGATTTCTGGTTGATTTTGGCGACCATCTGCCAAGTAAGATTCAATCATGAAACCTCGAACTGTCTTCTTGATCTTTTCATTCCAGTCACGGTTGAGCAGAGACTGACGAACAATTCGAACTTGCTCCATATATTGCTTGCCTGAATTATCATGGTTAGTATCAATCATGATAAAAGGATTTTCAAGCCCCATAGACTCGTAACGGCCGATAGCATCTAAGAGAGTTTCATAGTAGAAGTTTGGTTCATTCTTCCCATATTCATTCATAGCTCCACGAAGGATAACGTGGGCCAGGGGATTACCTGAAGTCTCAACTTCTTGTCCATGGTAAAGAAATGTTTGCTTGTTTTGTGCAGCATAGATGGCATTAAACATAACAGATAGATTCCCTGAGGTTGGATTTTTCATCCCCACTGGTGCATCAATCCCTGAAGCTACAAAACGGTGTTCTTGGTCTTCTACTGAACGCGCACCCACGGCATGGTAGCTCACCAAGTCGTCAACTAAAACTAGATTGGATGGATAAAGCATTTCATCTGCTGTAGTCAATCCAGTTTCTGTAATAACACGATAATGAAGCTGGCGTACAGCCTGCAAACCATTAATCAAACTTGGTGCTTTAGAAGTATCTGGCTGATGAACCAAACCCTTGTAGCCATCTCCATTGGTGCGTGGCTTGGCTGTGTAAACACGCATGACCATGAAAATCTTATCCGCAACTTTCTTCTGCAAGTCTGCCAAACGGCGAGCATACTCAAGAACTGCTTCTTCATTGTCAGACGAACAAGGTCCAATGACCAACAAGATTCGGTCATCCTTTCCTGAAAGGATGTCTGCTAGTTCCTGGTCACGGCTTTCCTTATGTTGCAAGACTTTTGCAGATAACTGTGTTTCCGCCTTAATCGCTTCAATATCGATTTCTTGACCTTTTTCAATAAATGCCATATTATTCTCCTAGTCTTTGGTAGATTTCGCGCACAAGAGCTTCAGTATTTTCCCATCCAAGACATGGATCGGTGATAGATTTTCCAAAGACCTCTGGTTCATTTTGACGACCGTCTTCTAGATAAGACTCAATCATGAAACCACGAACATATTTTTTAATCTTTTCATTCCAATCGCGGTTAATCAAGGTCTGACGAACGATGCGAATCTGATCCATATACTGCTTACCTGAGTTATCATGGTTGGTATCAATGATGATAAATGGATTTTCAAGGCCCATCTTTTCATACTGGGCAATAGTATCCATCAAATTATCATAGTAGTAGTTAGGAATGTTTTTCCCGTATTCGTTGAGGGCACCACGGAGAATGGCATGGGATAGAGGATTTCCAGTAGTTTCGACTTCTTTTCCTAGGAAAAGGAAACTCTGCTTGTTTTGCGCTGCATAAATACCGTTGAACATGACATTGAGATTTCCAGACGTTGGATTTTTAAAACCTGTCGCAAAATCCGCTCCACTAGCTACAAAACGGTGTTGTTGGTCTTCAACCGAACGAGCTCCAACAGCCATATAAGAAATCAAGTCATCTACCAGAGGAAGGTTTTCTGGGTACAACATTTCATCCGCTGTCGTCATTCCTGTTTCAGAAATAACACGGTAATGCAGGTGACGAACCGCCTTGATCCCATTGATAAGACTAGGTGCTTCTTTGGCATTTGGTTGGTGAATCAAGCCCTTATAGCCATCACCATTAGTACGTGGTTTAGCAGTGTAGACGCGCATGACCATAAAGACGCGGTCTTTGACTTCTTCTTGCAGTTTTGCCAAACGCTTAGCATATTCGAGAACTGCTTCTTCATTGTCAGATGAACAAGGACCAATCACCAACAAAATGCGTTGATCTTCACCACGAATAATCGCTTCAAGTTCTTGATCGCGTTGTTGTTTATTGGCAAGTGCTTGTCCTTCTAATTTAGACAAACTACGAACTTCTTCAATATTAATTTTAGGGCTTTTTGCTGTAAATACCATTATTCATCTCCTTATAAAGCAAACGGACGCCAAGCGAAAATTCACTTTTCACTAGGCATCCGCCTGAAAATTAGTCAATTTTAACGTCGTTTACCGTGACAGTTTTTAAATTTCTTACCAGAACCACATGGGCACAAGTCGTTACGCTTAACTTGGCTAAGATCCAAATCTGCAGGAAGCTCAGCCTGTTGTGCAGCGATATTACGAGTAGCTGTCGTACTGATATGGTGTTCTGTTTGTGGGCGTTCTTGTTCATGAATCTGTGCTTTCATCATCAAGCGAGTCACATCAAACTCAATGGAACCAATCATATCGTTAAACATACGGAAGCCTTCTGCTTGATACTCTACAACAGGGTTGTTCTGAGCATAGCCACGAAGACCAACAGCGTTTCTCAACTGATCAAGAGCATCGATATGGTCTGTCCATTTGTTGTCAACTACACGTAGAATCAAGACTTTTTGGAATTCTTTCACAGCTTCTTCGTCACGAAGCTTCGCAACTTGGCTATCGTAGACTTTCAATGCACGTTGGTAAAGTTCATCCTTGATAGCTTGATCTGATAACCCCTCTAGGTCTGAAAGTGAAATTGAATCTTCTGGAAGCAAATTGTACTTCGCAAAGTTCAAGATTGCTTCGAGTTTTTCATCTTGTTTAGAACGAGCATGGCCATCTACAATTCGTCCAATCGTACGGCGAATCATAGCGTGAATTTCTGGAGCCAAGTCACGATCTGCAGTGATGACATCATAACGTTGTGCGTAGATAATCTCACGTTGTTCACGCATGACATCGTCATATTGAAGGACTTGTTTACGAGTATCGTAGTTATTTCCTTCAACGCGTTTTTGCGCTGCTTCAACCTGACGTGTCAACATACGAGATTCAATGGCTTCGTCAGACATATTGAGACGTTCAAAGACACCCTTCAAGCGTTCTGAACCGAAACGTTTCATCAAATCGTCTTCGAGTGACAAATAGAATTGTGATTCACCTGGGTCACCTTGACGACCTGAACGTCCACGAAGCTGGTTATCGATACGAC
>ERZ773267.2057-NODE-2057-length-10459-cov-12.511918_pt1 | contig 10459 bp, 6 predicted proteins | sample MGYA00511959_ERZ773267 | MGnify/ENA primary metagenome ERZ773267 (study PRJEB29015, sample SAMEA2738165) | human oral metagenome | biome: human oral; feature: human-associated habitat; material: saliva | place: China | collected 2240 ... | reverse complement strand
GGCCGGGGCCCGGGAACGCTCACCACGAGCAACCCGGCCCCGGCCTCACCCATGCGACGAGGCAGTGGTGGGCGTGATACTCCGGAGCGCACGGCGGCTGTTGTCCTGCGGTATGTTGGACGTATCTGCCGAGACAGCGGTGCTGTCGCAACTGTTTTGGTTGCCTGTGAATACGAAGGAGTGCGCTATGCCCATGAAGAAACCAGCCGCCATCCTCGCTGGCGTCGGAACGTGCGCGCTAGCGGTCGCGAGCTGCTCAGTGTCCTCCTCGCAGACACCCGCCAGCGATCGGGGATCCCAGTCCGACGCGGACTCATCCCAGTCCGCATCGGTTGCCACGGCCTCGTCCTCTCCGGTGATCGACCCTGATCGTGCGCTGACCCCGAAAGGCACGCAGAGCGGCGAAACCGAACCCAGCATGCCGGAATCGTCGACCGGTGCTGATGACCCGGCGAGGCTCGTCATCATCATTGTCCACCTCGAAGAAGGGGCTGACCGTGAGGCTACCCTGGCCTCCATCAACGAGGCTGTGGCTGGTGTCTATCCGGATGCGACCGTCGAGGTTGAACGCGAGTATAAGAATGCTCTGCACGGCTACGCGTTGCGTGCGCCCGCAGGCTCGCTGGACGCAATCCGGGCCGTGAGCGGGGTGAAGCTGGCGGCTATCGAGGGCGAGATGCGCGTGCAGTAGCGCCGCGGCGGCGTCGGGCGAGGCGGGGGTGAGCGCCGTTCTTCGAACGTGGAATCCTGCGACCTGATGCGCCTGTGTTTCTATTTGCTTCAAATTAAGATTAAATTAGAAGTAATCTGACATTTGTGTGAACGGAGCAGTCATGAAGACTCCTGTCCCTCCGCCCTGTCGCCTGGCACAACTCTACGACAGTGTTGTCGTGAGCCTCAGAGGTATGGACGAGGAGCATCGCCGCTCCGTATTTCGTGCTCGCAGGCGGGTTAGACGACCCGGGCGATGCTGGTAGTTCCTCCAGCGAGAGGGGGAGGACAGGGTTCGTATCTTCGGGACGGAGAACGAGGATCGACTGCTCCACGTTTACCGTCCGCGTCGGAGCTGCGTGAGCGGCTGGCGCGCGTGTGCGCCGTCGCCAATGGCGAGGGGGCTATGCATCGCAATAGGTGCCGAGGTGTAGAGAACGGGCGTCAGAATGGTGTAATACGGGGCGCTGTCGTTTTTCGGGTTTCGTTGTCGTGCCCGCCGTTCTCATGCGCCTGCCTACCCGTATCTGCGGCTTGCATCATGTTTGTGCCGATGCGCGGCTGGCAACGTCGACGCATGAAATGGAATGATGAGATTGTGTGTTTTGCGAATACGATATGGATAGAATATTCAGATGAACGTTCAGGGGCGAGTTTTTGAGGCGCTCGAGGGTGCCTGGCAGCGTCATCTCGATGGTGATGACAGTTTTCCGGAGATCGATGAAGAACTTAAGAAAGCCGTGGAGATCGTCTATGCCAGTAAATCACTGCCGGCTCAGCAGATGCTTTTTGCTCTCGCTGCTGGGGTGGAGCTAGAACCTGAACGTGACCCTGCGTCGTTGCAGTCGCAGTCAGGTCCTGATGGCGTAGACCGGCGTGGACAAGGGACGGATGTTGCTCGTGCCCTCAATCGGTTTGTCAGGGATAGGGGATTGACGTGGAAAGTATCCCAAGATCCGGGGGTGTCGAATCCGTGGCGCGAGGCGCGCATCGACGAAACATGGGTGATGCGCAGGAAGGGATCGGCGAGAGAATGGGCGCGGGCTTTTCTGACGTTTGTGACAGTATTTGAGGACCATGATCGGCGTTCTGAAGCACGTAATATAGTCGACTATATTGCGATGCATGTGGTGCGCCAGGCCGTGGCGCAACGTATCGAATATCCGAAATTCGGGGTGTCGCCGGCGAATGCGATGAAGATTACGAAGGAGTTCTTGGAGGCGTGCGATAATCCGCCTGACGGGCTTGAAGCAGCTGTCACTGCAGCAGTTCGAGTAGTGTCGCGTTGTTTGGAGCATCCCATGGTTGTTAGTCGAAGGGATGTTAACTCACCGGATCGGATCGACATCGAAGTGCGATCTGACACTGACGAAACAAATCGACATGGTGTTGAGGTGACGGATGCCTATCTCACTGAAAACAAATTGCGTAATGAAGTGATCGAGGCAATGCGCCAGAGGGGCCTACGTCATGCAGTCGTTGTCTCGAGGGGCACTTTAGCCGCTGAACTGGATGGAGTTTCGAAGGTCGTCGACCATGCTCGTCAAAGTCTTGACTTCCATATTGATCTGGTCCCTGTTGAAGCTATCGAGCACTGGCTTAGTTTTCCGGGATATGGGAAGTCGCTTGGCGGGGAATATCTGAATGAGTTGGGTTCAGAACTCGATAGGCTCTCCACGCCTTCAATGCGTCGCTGTTGGCTCGAGGTACTTAATCGATACTGCCAGCGGTCTCTGGGGAGGTGAGCACCTTCGACGCTGCAACCCACGAGGGAAGTGAGAAGCCAGTGATCTGTCTGTTATCCGTTGAGTGCGGTGTCAACTGCCTTCGCTGCAGCAAGTGCAAGGCGCGGAGGCACGGCATTACCGATTTGACGGAACTGTGCACTTCTCGGTCCACACCAGGTCATTCCAAGAGGAAAAGTCTGGATGGCTGCTGCTTCTTCGACAGTTAAACGGCGCAGGAACGGAGGAATATCCGAAGTTACCGCGGTGGGACCATGCGACCATAGTTCCTCGTGATAGCTCCGAATCCAGGGCGCAATACGCGGCTCCTCGAGTGCACGTTGATCGATGATCGGTGTCTTATTCCCGCCCATCGATGCTGGAAGTGTCATTGACGGTGCTTCAAGGTTTAGTGGCCTTCCCGCACCGTTGAAGAGCATTCCCGCGAAAGGTGAGCGTCGTAGAACCGGTGATTTTGCCGTTGTGATCTGTGCAGAGCATAACGAATTGTTTCCAGGTGTTCCATACTTCGGTAGCTGACTGAGTGCATCCCTGACAGAAAAATGATGCGAGGGGGTCGTTGGAATCGGTGGTTCCGGTGTCCCACAGTCACTGCGAATCCCGAAAAGGAACATGCGCTCTCTCGCCTGAGGTACGCCGAAGTCGGCGGCATTGGCCAGCGTCAAGAGAGTTGAGTAGCCAAGATCCTGCGCGCGATCGATGAGCGACGCGCGAATAGCCGCCCATCGTGCATTTTGGTAGAGAGCTTTGACGTTCTCCATCACAAAAGCGCGCGGTTTGACCCTCTCTACAATGTCGAGGAAATGAAAGACGTGCCGGGAGCGCTCGTCGTTAGGATCCATCTTTCCGGCAACACTGAATCCTTGGCATGGCGGGCCACCGATCACAAGATCAGCCATGTGTCGCGTCGGCAGCTCTTGCGCCCCAATAGTGAGAAGGTCGCCAATATGAATGGAATGACGTTCAGTGGCCAGGTGGGGATGCGCTGCCGAGAGCTGCTTAAATGCCAGTTCATGGGTCTCCATAGCGAGCGGATCAAGCTCATTCACCCAGAGCGGAACGAAACCGGCCAGCATAAAGCCAATATCAAGACCACCGGCACCGGCATATAACGAGATGAAGGTTCCCCGCGGTTGCGTGATCGGCGTTATATCTGAGTAGTCGCCCATGACCCCCCGAAGCCGCGTGCCTATACCGTCCCGGCTGATTGCACCGCGGGTGCTGGGCGTCTGGGTATTGATCATGATGACAGTCTAGGCGAGTTCACCCCCATCTGTGTCCAGACCCTGAGTGAGCGCCGCAACGTCCATATGCGACATGTGACACCGCCCTGGAATGTCGCCTCCGCGGCGCAGGTGGGTGCAATCGAACCCAACGCGCATGACCAGGATCGCGCCCAGGAAAGCTCACACCTCAGATGAGGTCCCTCTTCTCCATGTACTTCATGGCGAGCCAACCAAACGGAATGCGCCCATAGAAGGTGACAAGACGGTAGAGCAGAGCAGTAGCGATAGCGACGGAGGAAGACACGCCCGCGACTGTTAAGCCCGAGGTGAGCGCCGTTTCGACCGTGCCGATACCACCCGGAGACGGGATGAAAGAACCCGCCGCGTTCGCCGTCAGGTACGTGATGGCAACAGTGGAAAAGTTCAAAGAACCACCCATAGCAACCATGGCGGTCCAGAATGCCCCCACGTAACCGATGTTCATCAGGAGGTTGCCGCCCACGAGAGCCGCGAGGCGGCGCGGCTTGCCGACGATCCACAGGAGGCGCGGGTAAACCTGGCGCCACGTCGGCTGGATTTTGCCCCAGATCCAGCGGCGCACCCGCGGCACGGCGCCGATGACGCCGACCGCGACCATGACGACCCCGACGACAGCGAGAATCGTGCCGTAGGGCACTGATACGGACAGTGATGATCCAGCACTCACCATCACCAGTAAGAGCAGAATGATCGTGATGAGCGCTTGCGAAATCTGCATGAGTGTCACCGTCGTCACGGCCATCGCCGTGGGCACACGCCGCTTTCGCAGGTAACGCAGGTTCAGGGCAGCAGGACCCACGCCGGCGGGTGCAACAATCGTGATGATCGAGGCCGCGATCTGAGCGATCAGGGTGTCCCTGAACGGCAGCTTTTCTGGCGACAAGGCGATGAGTGGGACGGTAGAACCCACCCAAATGAGGCAGGCGAGCATCGCAGACGCAGCCATCCACCACGGGTTTGCGCTGGTGACGGTGGAGAGAAGATCGCTGAAGTTGAGCGAGGAGACAACGATGAAGACCGCGATGAACGCCACTGCGATCGTGAAGATCGTGCGCGGGCGGAAACGCTGCAGGTCGGCAGTCGGGGCGGCCTCGCCTTCGGAGTCACCCACGAGGGCGGCGCGCAGCTCCCCCAGCAGGTCGCAGCGGCGCAGTAGTTGGTTGACTGATGCTGGCAGGACCGGCTTCTGGATAACGGGCGCGCAGGCAATCAGGGTATCCTCCCCAACGCAACGGCGGCCCGCCTCAAGGGCGCGCTGAGGACCCACAGCCAGTGCCGTCAGGACCAGCATCTGAGCGATGTCAATCGACTGGTTGAGCTCACTGGTCGCGACCTCGCCGGAGTCCCAGTCGAGAAGCCACACGTCGGAGGAATCATCCACGACAACGGCCTCGGGCGTGAGCGCACGGTGTGAAATGCCGCGGGTGTGCGCGTAACGAAGCTGTTCCCACGCGCGGTCCAAGACCTCGTCCGAGGCATGCTCGCCCAACTCCGTCAGGGGTGTCGTCGGGGGGAGCGCGGACAGGACCATGATGATGGAGTCATTCGCCGACGCGATGGCGATGGGTTCCTGCGTGAATACGCCTGCGCGCAGCGCCTGCAGGGTCGTGAAGGAGGAGCGTTCCGCCTGCGCTTTGAGCGAAGGCGAGACCCAGCGGCTAATGCCGCGCAGCCGCAAATTGTTCCACATTTCCAGGAGCGTGCCCGTCAGCTCCTGGCCGGGATCCATGACGATGAGTTCGTAGGCTAACCCGGTGTCACCCCACACCTGATAGTGCCGGTTGTGGTCGGGGTCAGGGCGTCTGGTGACTGTGATGCCCATGTCCCCCAGGTCAGCGGGCATCTGGGTGAGGCGACCGCGCGCGTTTTCGGCGACAGCCCACGTGGACAACGGCTCGACGGAGGTGTCCAGGTCGGTGCGTACGATGCGCGAAGGGGTGATGCCGATGCCGAGGAGGGCTTCCACGAGGGCCGCGCCTTTAGCGCGCTGATCGTCGAAGCCCATGACCCAGCGCGAACCGGAGCCAAACGCGCGACCGATGAAGACGGAGATGAATGCGACGGGCAGGGTCATGGAGGAACGAAGGACGCCCAAGAACAGGGTGATCCACAGGCCCGTCCATCCCCAGCGAATCGCCTTCATAGATTGGGCTTCGCCGGCGGAGGTAAACAGGGCGCTCAGGGTGACGATGACGAGGTTGATCGCGATGGCGAAGCCGGTTTGGTGGCCTTGCGTGGCGATCGCGCGGTCCACGCTGAGGGGTGCGATCAGATATGAGGGGAGCAGGCCGGTGGCCAGGATGATGATCCACCCGCCGATCGCTGCGATGACGCTGGTGACGAGGGCTTGGATGATTGCTTGGAGGCGTCTGCGCAGCGCCAGGGAGAGGATCACGAGGATCGGCGTGGTCAGGACGATGAGGCCCTCGGTCATGCTCACTGGGAGGATCAGTATCTTGCGGACGAGCTGGAATTTCAGGACGTCCATGGTGACGCCGTGCGTCGTGGCGCTGGCGACCGTGCCGATCGTCCAAATGGCGACGATTGCGAGGAGGTCGATGATGACGTCGACGATGTCCTCACGTCGGCGTCGGAGGGTGAACATTCGGTCGGCGATGTAGGCGGGGCGGGGGAGTCGGAGCCTGCGGGCCGGAACGGGGAGGGTGACCTCGCCGTTTTTGGCTCGTGCGATGACGGCTGCGTCGGGGGAGTCTTTGCCGCCGCTGGTGGGTGTCTCGTTTTCGGCTGGCGAGTCGGTCGCTGCGGCAGTGCCGTCGGGTGCGGGCGGGGCTGAGGGTCGAGTGGGTTCAGCGTCGCGGGCGGTGGGCGCCTCGGCGTCGTCGGAGGGGGTATCCGCCCGGTTCATATCGCTCACGATCGTCGGTGGGGCCAGCGTCGGGTTGCTCACGGTTGGGTTCGAATCGGGTTCGGCTGGAGGTGGCGGCAGCTCGTCGATCACGACGGGGGCCATCGGATCGGCGGCGGGAGGAAGCGGCGGTTCGTCGATCGTGGCGGGCGCGGCGTGCTTGGGCGCGGGGAACGCACATGGAGGTTGCGCGGTCACGGGCTGAATCGACGAGGCATGGGCGGGAATAGTGTGAAGCGGCGAGGAAGAGGATGGGGTCGGCGGGGTGAGGAGTGTGGGCGGGAAGCTGGGAGGCATGACGATTGGCTGCGCTGATGAAGCGGGGATGACGACTGCGTCCATGACCTCGGTGCGTGCCTCAGATAGTGGGACTTCTGGCGGTTCCGGAGGCTGGGTAGGGGAGATGGCCGCCCCGGCCTCGTCGATCATGCCCATGAGACCCTCGACCCCTAAGGCGTTCGGATCCTCAGCCGAAGAGGGGACGAACAGGATGTTCGTATCGACGACCGGAGTGCCCTCGTGTGACTCCTTGCGCTTCCTCATGTTGACCATCCTATATTCGCGGTCAACAAAGGTAGGGTTAGGGGGACATATTCCCGGCAGAAAAGGACCCTATCGTGACCTGGTCTACATTCGTGGCCGCATCGGATCCGTCGATGCTGAGCACCGTTATCGAGTGGTTTAAGAACCCTGAGTCTCTGCTTGTCGCAATGGGACCGTGGGTCCTGTCGGGAACGATGCTCATCGTCCTCATCGAATCTGGCGTGCTGTTCCCCGTGCTGCCCGGAGAATCCCTGCTGTTCACGGCCGGCCTGCTGCACGACCGCCTCGGCCTGCACCTGCCGACCCTGATCGCCATGGTCGTCGTCGCCGCCTTCCTCGGCGCACAGATCGGCTACTTCCTGGGCGCGAAGTGGGGGCGCCGCTTCTTCAAGCCGGACGCCCGCATCCTCAAGACTGAGCACCTGGACAAGGCTGAGCACTACTTCACGAACTACGGCGGCCGCTCCCTCGTCATCGGCCGTTTTATTCCCTTCGTGCGCACCTTCATTCCGCTTGCCGCCGGCATGGCCCGCTACCCCTACCCGAAGTTCCTGCTGTTCAACACGCTCGGTTCTCTCATGTGGGGCGCGGGTTTCATCCTGGTGGGTGCGCTCCTGGGCAACGTGCCCTTCGTGCATGACAACCTGACGCTCATCCTGGCTGTCATCATCCTCATTTCCGTCGTGCCCGTTATCATCGAGGTTATTGGTAAGCGTCGCGGCGGCGCTGAAAAGGAGTAACTCGTGCTGGCCTGGTGGATGCTGGTCCCGACCCTGCTGGCCATGACGGTCGCCCTGGTGCTACCGGGGTTCATGTGGCTGCGGGCCGGCGTGCGCTCCTCGCTGGTCGCCATCGGGGCAGCACCAGCCTTCACGTTCGGCCTCATCACGATGCTGTCAGTCCTCTACCCGGCACTCAACATCGAGTGGGAACCTTCCACCGTTATGCCCGTCCTGGGACTGAGCACCCTCGGCGGGGCGATCGCGTGGAGTCTCAGCTTCTTTCGTCGGACCAACGGAGGATTCGCCCTCAACGGCGTTCCACTCCGCCAGGCTATCGGCGTGCGGGTCCCCATCGGTGGTGCACAGGCCGCGGTTCGCGCCGTCACGTGGAGTGCGGTTCTCGGGGGATTCCTCTTGGCCGCGTGGCCACTCGTGACGGGCGCGGACCCCGCCAACCCAGTCCAGCAGTGGGATCCGACCTTCCACCAAAACGGAGTCCACGCGATCCTGTACGGCAAGGATGCCAGCCCCTTCGGTGGCCTTCACGAACTCTACGGCGGGCGCCGAGTCTACTATCCCACTGGCTGGCACGCCTTCGTCGCGCTCTTCGCTCGCTATGACTCGGTCATCCAGACATCCAACGTGTCGTCCCTGGCACTCATGGGCGTGTGGGTGACGGGCTTGGCGGCCCTCGTCTCCGTCCTGACCGCCTCACGTTCAGCGCTCATCGCAGCCCCGATCATCGGCGGCACGCTCTTGAACATGCCGGCCGACGCGCTCACCATGTACAACCAGTGGCCCAACTCCACGGGCACCGTGCTGGTCCCCGGCCTCGCGGCAGCTGCCATCGTCGCTGGAAGACGCTTCGCCACCGATCTGCGTGACGGGCACGGCGTTCGGGCGCTCGCTCGACGCGTTCCGCAGGGCATCTTCATGGTCGTCGGCTGCCTCGGCCTCGTCGGAGCTCACCCGAGCGCGGCCTTCTCCTTTCTTGCCTTCCTCGCCGCGCCCCTGTTGGCATCCATTGCCTCCTTCGCACGCTCAGCCCTAGGCCGCGAAGGCAGAGGCCAGCTTGTCGCTATCGCGTGGGTATTCCTCGGCGTCACGGTCATCACCGTGCCCATCCTCGCACTGGCCTCCCCCAAGATTTCGGCGATGGGCAGGTATCCGCGCAGCGGATCCGGTTGGGGGGAAGCGTTCTCCCACGCGTTCTTGCCCTACCCTCCCTTTGCGGATACGCCCAGCATCACCCAATGGTCCCTCGTGCAGCTGGTCCTCCTCATCGCAGGCGTCGCCGCAACCGCCCGCCTGACCACCCTCCTGCGTCGGCCTGACCCGCTTGCGCGCGCCGCCGCGCAGGCCGGACTCGCGCCGGACACAGACAAGGGAGAGGCCACCCCGGCCTCGGCGCAGGAGGAAGCGGCCCCCATGCCCGCGTGGCCGATCGTCTCCTACCTGATCCTCGCATTCCTCACAGGACTCGCCTACGCACCCAACTCCGCGCTGCGCACCTACCTGCTGGCACCCTGGTACAAGGACGCCCGGCGCATCATGGGCGTCGAAGACATCGCGCTGACTGTCCTCATGGCCGTCGGTTTCGCGGCGATCGTCCACGTCATCCACGCCGCGTGGACCTCCTCCCTGCAAAGAATCCTGGCCGAGCGCGGCGCCGACTCCAACATTGAGGCGCCCCGCTGGCCCGTCCAGGTCGGGGTCGGCGCCCTCGTGCTCGTCCTGTCGGGCTTCGGTGCACTCGACGCGCGATACTCCGCCGTCGCCTACGTCTACGATCCCATGCGCCTGGGTAAACCCGGGATGGCCACGAAGGGCGAACTCGCCATGGTACGCCGCATGCGGTACACGACCGCGCCCGATGCGCTCGTCCTCGGGGACCCCATTGCGGGTGCAGCCTACTCTGAGACGATCGGCGGTCGCAAAGCGGTCTTCCCCCAGCTGAGTACCGTCAACGCGGACAGTGCATCACAGAAGGTCCTCACCCAACACTTCCGTGACATCCACACCGATCCCGACGTGTGCGAAGTCGTGCGCAACCTTGGTATCACCCACTTCTACGAGGAAGAGGACGGTACCTACTACAACTTCATGCGGTCTTCCCGCAACCCTGGCCTCTACGGAGTCGACACGACGAGCGGCTTCGAGCTGGTCGACGCCGGCGGCACCGCGAAGCTGTGGAAGATCACCGCGTGCGGCTACGTCACCCCCGGTGGAGGAAGCCAGGCATTCGCAGATGGCATCAGGTCTGTCCAGCCGGGCGCTGAATCCACCGAAAGTCCCCAGTCTGACGACGAGTAGACCACAATGCGCTCCTGAGCTGGGGCTGAGCGCGCCCGCGCGCTGCGCGTATCGATACCCTTGATACCATGACGACGAACATCCCCGGCCCCGCACCCCTCGGCGACAAGCTCCGAATCGCGTTCCTCGGACCCTTCGGCACCTTTACCGAGCAGGCCGTCCACCAGGTAGCGCCCGCAGGCGCCATCCTCGTACCGATGACCAGCGCACCCCAGGCGCTCGCGGCCGTGCGCCGCGGCGAGGCCGACCGCGCCGTCGTCCCGATCGAAAACTCCATCGAGGGCGGCGTCAACG
>ERZ773267.2055-NODE-2055-length-10460-cov-5.024411_pt1 | contig 10460 bp, 6 predicted proteins | sample MGYA00511959_ERZ773267 | MGnify/ENA primary metagenome ERZ773267 (study PRJEB29015, sample SAMEA2738165) | human oral metagenome | biome: human oral; feature: human-associated habitat; material: saliva | place: China | collected 2240 ... | reverse complement strand
GGGGCAGCCGGGGCAGCGGGAGCCACGGGCGCAGCCGGGGCAACAGGGGCAGCCGGGGCGGCAGCCTCAGCTGCAGGAGCGGCAGAAGGCGCCGACGAAGAAATGATCGCGACGACGGTGCCGACCTCGACGGTCTCGTCCTCGGGGACGCGGATCTCCAGCAGGACGCCGGATGCGGGGGAGGGGACCTCGGTGTCCACCTTGTCGGTGGCGACCTCCAGCAGGGGCTCGTCGGCCTCGACGGTGTCTCCCACGGCCTTGAGCCAGGAGGAGACCGTCCCCTCGGTGACGGACTCACCCAGAGCGGGCATCTTCACGGACTCTGACATTGCTGTCTTCCTTACTCTCGTCTAGCTGGATCAGCCGTGGTTGTGCAGCGGCTTGCCGGCGAGGGCCATGGCGGCCTCGCCGAGGGTCTCGTTCTGGGTGGGGTGGGCGTGGACCAGAGCGGCGACGTCGTCGGCGTCGGCCTCCCAGGACACCATGAGCTGGCCCTCACCCACCTGCTCGCCCATACGGGCACCGATGGCGTGGAAGCCCAGGATGGGTCCGTCCTTGAGGGAGACGAGCTTGACGAAGCCCTGGGTCCCCAGGATCTGGCTCTTGGCGTTGCCGGCCACGTTGAACTCGGCGGAGGTGATGTTCTCCTTGCCGTGGATCTCGGCGGCCTTGGCCTCCGACAGCCCCACCGAGGCGATCTCGGGCTCGCAGAAGGTCACCTTGGGAACCAGGACGTCGTCGACCGGGGTGGGGTCCAGGCCCGCGATCTTCTCCGCCACGACGATGCCCTGGGCGAAGCCGCGGTGGGCGAGCTGGACGCCGGGAACGATGTCTCCTACGGCCCACACGCCGGGGACGTTGGTGCGGCCGTACTCGTCGGCCAGGACGAAGCCGCGGTCCATGGCGACCCCGACCTCCTCGTAGCCGAGGTTGGCGGTCGCCGGTCCGCGACCCACGGCGATGAGGAGGACCTCGGCCTCGTGGGTCTTGCCGTCCTGGGTGCGCACCGTCACCCCGCCGTCGTGGCGCTCCACCGACTCGAACATCGTGTTGGTGCGGAAGGCGATCTTGCGCTTGCGGAAGGCGCGCTCGAGCTGCTTGGAGATCGCCTCGTCCTCGTTGGGCACCAGGTGGGGCAGCCCCTCGATGATGGTGACCTGGCTGCCCATGGACGCCCAGGCCGAGGCGAACTCGACCCCGATGACGCCGCCGCCCAGGATCACTGCCGAGGCGGGGACGTGGTCCATCTCCAGCGCCTCCTCGGAGGTGATGACGCCTCCGGAGATCTCCTGCCCGATGGTCTTGGAGTAGGAGCCGGAGGCGAGGACCACGTTGCGGCCGGTGATGCGACGGCCGTCAACCTCGACGGCGTCGGCGGCCACCAGGCGTCCCCACCCCTGGATCAGGTCAATGCCCCGCGAGGACACCAGGCCCTCCAGGCCCTTGTGCATCCGCGAGACGATGCTGTTCTTGTACTTCTGGACGCCAGGCATGTCCACGCCCTCGAAGGCGGCCTTGATGCCCACCGTGGCAGCCTCGCGCACGGCATCAGCGGTCTCGGCGGCGTGCAGCAGGGCCTTGGTGGGTACGCAGCCGCGATGCAGGCAGGTACCCCCCAGCTTGTCCGCCTCGATGAGGGCGACCTTGAGGCCCAGTTGGGCGCCGCGCAGGGCGGCGGCGTAGCCCCCTGATCCCGCGCCCAGAATGACCACGTCGTAGACGGTCTCTGTCACGAACTCACTCCTTGTTGGTTGGTCACGTCGCCCACGCGGGGCGGCTCGGCACGGGGCCATTGTTCCACCTGAAGAGGGCACGCAGGAGCCAGGGGGGTTGCTGTTTAGGGACCAGAGTCCCGAAAACTGGGTGATACGCATCACCGCCCACGGGCGGAGTCGGTCACGAGGCGTGCCGGGGACCGCTCACGCAGACCCCGGCACGGGCGCCGTCGACTCGTTGCCGACGGACGACGACTCAGGAGAGGATGCTGACCTCGGCGGACAGCGAACGGAGCAGCTCCACCAGGGTGGAGACCCCCATGCCCGTCCCGCCGGTCGGAGTCAGCCCCCAGGGCGAGGAGTCGTTGTAGGCGGGGCCTGCGATGTCGAGGTGCGCCCACGGTCGGCGCCCGACGAACTCGCGCAGGAACAGCCCGGCCGAGAGCATCCCTCCGGCACGCGAGCCGACCTTGGTGTTGCGCAGGTCGGCGAAGGGCGAGTCCAGGGTGGCGCGCAGGTGCGCCGGCAGCGGCATCGGCCAGAAGGACTCTCCGGCCCGCTGCGCCGCGGCGACGACCTCCTCGCGAAGGTCCGGCGTCCCCATGACGGCGGCCACGTGGTCGCCCAGGGCCACGATCTGCGCCCCGGTCAGGGTGGCCACGTCCAGGACGGCATCGGGCTCCTCCCTGACGGCCCGGGCCAGGGCATCGGCCATGACCAGGCGCCCCTCGGCGTCGGTGTTGGTCACCTCCACGGTGGTGCCGTCGAACATCGTGATGACGTCGCTGGGGCGCTGAGCGTCGGCCCCCGGCATGTTCTCGGCCAGCGCCAGCCATGCGGTGACGCGGATGGGCAGTACCAGGCGCGCGGCCGTGACGATGGCGCCCAGTACGGTGGCGGCTCCCGCCATGTCGGACTTCATCTCCGGCATGGATGAGGCGGGCTTGAGGGACAGACCACCGGAGTCGAAGGTGATGCCCTTGCCGATGAGAGCGACGTGCTTGGGGTGGCCCGCCGCCCCATCGCCCTCGGCCTGCGAGCTCATCTGTTCGCCGGCAACCTCGGCGGCACGCACCGGCGACCACTCCAGACGGACCAGGCGTGCCGGGTGCACCGAGCCCTGAGCCACGCCGAGGATCCCTCCGAAGCCCTGCTCGACCAGTGCCGGGGCGTCCCAGATCTCAACTCTGATGCCGGCCTCCTGCCCAGCTGCGCGAGCCCTCTCGGCGAAGACCTCGGGAGTCAGCCGATTCGGCGGCTCATTGACCAGATCCCGGGTCAGCGCCGTGGCCTGGGCCAGGAACAGGGCTCCTGTCAGCGCCTCCTGCCCCTCGGGGGTGTCGGCCAGGGGAGAGACGATGGAGATGCTCTTGAGCGGGGAGTTCTTCTTCGAGATCGTCTCCTGTCCGGGGCGGTCCTCGTTCTTCGTCGCGCTCCAGGAGTAGGCGCCCAGGGCGGCTCCGTGCGCGACGGCGGCTACCTGCTCCTCGGAGAGCGTGGGCAGTGCCAGGGCGGCGGAATCGGTCCCGGCCAGTGCTCGGGTGGCGCATCCGGCGGCCCGGCGCAGGAGGCCGGTCTGGTCGTAGCCCAGTGCGGCCTCGTCGTCAGTGGTGACGGCGAGCGGATCGGTGTCGGCCCATCCTGTTCCGACGCCGACCACGAGGATCGTCGAGGGTCCCTGGTAGCCCTGGGCGGTCACTGAGGAGGAGGGCAGGCGCACCACGGAGTCCTGGGCTCCCGAGAAGCCCAGAGCCGGCAGCAGGGCCACGAGAGCATCGATGTCCAGGCCCTTCAAAGCGGTGCTCGAGGGCGGCTCGAGGCCCTCCAGGAGGATCTCGGGCGCCTCTGCCCCCTCCCTGCCCGGTGCCGCGGCCAGGACGAGCACGTCGGTGTCGGCCTCGGCGCTGGAGGCAGCATCAGGCTCGACTCCGGCTGACTCTCCGGAGCCGCTGCCCGTGCCGGTGGCGCCGTCGGTGTCCTCCTCCTGGGTCTCGGTGTTCTCCTCGTCGCTGTCGGAGTCCCGCTTCAGATCCTGCCTGGTGCCTGTTGAGCCGGCCCCGTCCCTGGCTTGGGGGGCCTCGGAGCTCTCAGTCTCCTCGACCGTGTCGACCTCGGCCTGACTGCTGAGGTCGGTATCCTTGCGGTCGTTGTCCGCCGAGGCGCGTGCGTTCAGGGATTTGGTCAACTTAATGGTGCTCACGTTGTGAATAGTAACGTTCTGGCATTGGTTGGAGGTTGAGTCGGCGCTGCGCGTGCCGCAGGTCATCACGTGGAAAGGTCATCCCTCATGGACGAGCGCTCAACGGTACGTCCGGTTCAGGACACCCGCCGTCCCGCATACGGGTGGGGGCGGATCCTGGTCGGCGTCTTCGCCGTCTTCGGGGCCAGCGTTCTCATCCCCTCCCTGACGACGCTGCTGAGAAGCCCCCACGAGGATCCGGCGGTGTGGTCCCTCAACGTCCTGGGGGGCGGCCTGTACATCCTGCTGGCCGTCTGCGTGGCCCACAACGGGCGCCGGATGCGCAACATCGGCTGGATGTGCCTGGGGGCACTGGCCACCATGGCGGTGCTCATCGGCGTCCTCACCTTCCCCACTCCCTCGCCCGCCGACCTCAGCGCCTCGGTGTGGGCCCACTGGGGTCGGTCCCGGTGGTACCTGCCTGCGATCCTCCCGGTGGTCGCCGCTGCGTGGATGTGGATGTCTGACCCTCGGCGCATCGTGGCCAACGCCGAGCGCATCACCGAGCTGTCGGACACCCTCACCGAGAGCATCACTGAGAAGGCCCGGGCGGTCCAGGAGAACCGTACCCTCAAGACTCCTCGCAGTGGTCGGCACCGTTGAGGCGGTACGCCGCACTGTGAACAGATCCCGAACGCGTCAAGTCTCGACGGACTCTCATCGACGTCGGGAACGGCGCGAGCTGCGTGAGCTGATCCTGCTGATCCGGCTGATCCTTCTGGTTCCGCGTGGCGGAACGGGGCGGGAGTGCCACTTGTCCTGCAGACGTGAGCCCCAAGAGGTATAGGTGACGGAGGCCGCGCGGGCCTGCGCCTGGACCTCGTAGATCCGTTCGACGACGATCCGCCGGGACACCCAGCCCACCAGCCCCTCAGCGCCGGAGCCGGCTGCGCGGGCGACCACCGGAAGCCCCTCCAGGCGGGTGCTGGTCAGGGCCTCGAGCACATCGGTCGCCTCGGCCTCACAGGGCAGACGGTCGCAGACCAGCGACAGCTCCGCCACCGTCGCCGGCCGGGGTGAGGCGTCGTCGGAGTCATCGCTCAGGAGCGCTCCGGCGAGCTGTGCGGCCGTCACGCAGCCGAGCAGCTCACGGGCGCCGTCCTCTCCGGTTGTGACCACGGGCAGGGCCGAGACGCCATGTCGGCTCATCAGGGACGCGGCCTCGTTGAGCTGCGCCGTGTCCTCGAGCACGGCAGGCGGATCCACCATGAGCCGGGAGGCATGGGTTCGTCCCAGGAGCGTCGTGGTCATCGGGTCCTCGACATCCTCTCCGCGACGACGCAGCTCCTCGGTGAACAACGTGCCGCGTGAGAGGAAGCGGCTGATGAAGGTGGCCAGCACCGTGGCCAGCATGAGGGGGAGCAGCAGCGCGTGCTGCCCGGTCATCTCGATGATGAGCAGGACCGCCGTCATCGGGGCGCGAGCCGCACCGGCGAAGACCGCCCCCATGCCGATGACCCCGAAGACCCCGGCGGCCGGCGCGTAGCTGGGAGCCACGAGGGTGCCGAAGGCGGCACCGAGCGTCCCACCGATGAACAGGGACGGGGCGAACACCCCGCCGACGAACCCCATCCCCAGGGTCAAGGAGGTCGTTATCATCTTGGCCACGCACAGCACCAGCAGCAGCGTCAGGGCGTAGCGCCCGGCCAGCGCCCGGTTGAGGGTGGCCGACGATTCCCCGTACATCTCGGGAAGAATCAGAAGAACCGCACCGACCGCGAGCCCACCAGTGCCCGGACGCGCCCAGATCGGAACGCCCAGCCTCTGCCAGGCACGAGTCAGGGCGTCGAGCATGATGAAGCGAAGGCGCATGAAGCCGATGCCGACGCCACCGCCCATGACGCCCAGCAGCGCGACCCAGCCCAGCTGGGCGTCGCCGGACAGGTCCAGGTAGGGAAGCGACAGCGACAGCGTCGTTCCCAGGAGGTGATGGGACAGGACAGTCGAGGACACGCAGGCCAGGACGATGACGATGAAGGCGTCGGCGCTGAAGCCCATGAGGACGACCTCCAGGGCGAAGAAGGCCCCCGCCAGCGGAGCATTGAAGGCGGCGGCGATCCCAGCGGCCGTTCCGGCGGCTGCCAGGTGACGGATCGAGAGCCTGGGCAGTCGCAGCCCACGTCCGATGACGCTCGCCGTCGACGCGCCCAACTCGGCGATCGGCCCCTCCGGACCGACTGAGCCTCCGCCTCCGATCGTCAGTGCAGCCGACGTCGTCGTGGCCAGAGCCGGCAGCGGTGCCATGGTGCCATCACCGTGGCGCGTCGACCAGATGACGCCGGCCACCCCGTGGCCAGTGGGCGTACGGCCCAGTCGGGACATCAACGGTCCCGTGAGGAGTCCGGAGAGCACCGGAGCGACCAGGACGAACCAGGATCCCAAAGGCGCCAGGAGCCCGACCGAGGGGCCCATCGACACGGTGTAGTCGTCGGCTCCGTTGAGCAGCTGGGACCAGGCATCGATCCCCAGCCGGAACAGCACCGCGCCCAGGCCCGAGGCGAGCCCCACCAGCACCGCCAGGATGTAGAGGCCGAAGCGATGATGACGGAAGAGGCTGCCTGCGCGCCGCGACAGGGGCTGAGACAGCCTCTTCCAGGCATGATCCATCAGTGCAGGTTCTCCACCTTGACCGTGAAGGTCTCCTCCTCGCTCTGGCCGTCGGGCTCGGAGCAGGCTCCGCCGATCTTCCACACCTGCCGGTAGAAGCTCAGCTCGGCCTCGTAACGCCGTCGGATGTTCGCCGCCAGACGGAAGCCGTGGCCCTCACCCTGGAAGACCTCCAGGGCCACCGGGGCGCCGGCCTCCTTGAGGGCCTTGTACATGGCGGTGGCCTGCTCTGCCGGGACGATCGGATCCTCCGAGCCCTGGATGAGCAGCAGCGGGACGCTGATGTCCTCGATGTGGTTGATGGGGCTGCGCTCGTCCAGAACCGAGTCGTCGATGTCCTGGGTGCCTATGAGCTGGCCGATGTAGTGCGACTCGAACTTGTGGGTGGTGCGCACCAGTCTCTTGAGATCGGTCACTCCGAAGCAGGAGCTGGCGGCCGTGAACACGGCGGAGCGGGTGATGGCCGACAGCACCGTGAAGCCTCCGGCCGAACCGCCGCGGATCGCGATGCGGCGTGGGTCCACGAGCCCGGCGTCGACCAGGTGCTGGGCCCCGTTGACGCAGTCGTCGACGTCGTACACGCCCCATTTGCCCTCCAGAGCCTTGCGGTAGCCCGTCCCGTAGCCCATGGAGCCGCGGTAGTTGACGTCCAGGTAGCCGAAGCCCCGGCTGGTCCAGTACTGAATGCGCAGGTCGTAGCCGGGTACGGCCGTGGCCGTCGGACCTCCGTGGACGTTGACGATCAACGGTGGCAGCTCGCCGTCGGTGCCTGCGTGAGAGGCCGACGTCGGCGGGTAGTAGAAGCCGTGGGCGGTTGCGCCGTCGCTGGTGGGCCAGGAGATCGGCTCGGGGAAGGAGACCCCGGTGTCCTCAGGGACGAACTCGCCTGAGCCACGCAGCACCTGCACACTGCCGTTCTTGACCTCCACGATGCTGGGCATCGACATCTCGTTGGAGGCCAGCATGACGACGCGACCCGCGTTGGAGGCGACGTTGCCGATCGGCTGCCACCCCACGTTCCACTCCTCGAGCTCCCCGTTGGCGAGCCTGATGGTCCCCAGGTGCGAGACCGCGTCGCGGGCCCAGGAGGTGATGATGTGCTCGGAGTCGAGCACGTCGAAGGAGTGCGGCCCCAGCTGCCAGGCCGGGGTGGTGAAGGTGACCTCGGCCGGGTGCAGCGGCCGGGTGCGCAGCTTCTCCGACCAGCCGGTGCGGTTGGTGCCGCGTACCGGGAAGCCCTCGGTGCGATAGAGGTTCCAGAAGCCCGAGGCGTTGGATCCGTGAACCAGCTCGCACTCCTCGGTCCAACGGGGCTCGGAGACCGAGTGCCCGTGACCTCCGTCCACCAGCGTCTGCTCGCCGAGTGTCCCGTCCGGGCCGAGGTCTCCCACATGCAGGCAGGCGTTGTCCCACGGCATCCCCGGGTGGTTCCAGGTGATCCACGCCAGGTGCTCGCCGTCGGGGGACAGTGTCGGAGAGACCACGAAGTCCGTTCCCGACACCAGCGTGCGCACGCGGGAGTCATCGCGGGCCGCCGAGCCGTCCAGGGGAATCGCGACCAGGGTGTTCACGGCCTCGCCGTGGCCCCGGTGGTCCTCACGGACGGCGTAGACCAGTCCCCGGCCCGTATCGATCTCCAGGTCGCCGTGACGTACGTCTCCGTAGATCGTCAAGGGGACCAGGCCGCGCATGCGGTGCGCCACGTCGTAGCGGTACAGGCGCCCGTCCCCAGCGTGCGAGACCACGATGATCCCGCCGTCAACGGCGTAGGCCCGTCCTCCGTACTCGTGCACCCGGGTGCGCACATCAACCAGCTCGTCGGCAGGCGTCAGCGGAAGCACCTCACCGATCTGGCCGTCGCCGTCACGGCGAAGCAGCACGTTGCGGCCCGCCTGCGAGGCGCGCTGCTCCACCCAGTAGGTGTCTCCGCCGTCCACACGGACCTGGGAGAGCAGGACCGTCCGGGTCGTGATGGTGCCTGGAGTGATGGGCGAGGGCCAGGTACCGAAAGGGGCTGTGGTGCTCATGGTTCCTCCTGGAGGGCAGTCCTGAGGGGCGGTCGGGCGATCAGGAACAACGTCGCGGACCGGTGGGCGCGGACGGTTCGACGCCCAAGGCATACAGTACGTGCTCAGCCGTGACCCGCGTGACACGCGACCGCACAGCGGCCGGGACGGCTCTATGCTGAGCACCCTTGGATCGCTCAGGGCATCGTCCCGGGTGGCCATACGGTCACGGAGCCCGGAGAAGCAGCCTCTGCAGGAGACACCGCCGCCGTGGCAACGGCTACCCTGTCCCGAGTGCCGCTTCGGCGACCCGCGGCTCGCTCATGAGCGACGCACCATCGCATGAACGACAACAACTGACTCGTCATCACCTTCGACAAGGAGGCGCACCGTGCCAGCAGCTGCTGAGCGTCCTGGGCGGCCCGCCGGGCAGACCGGTAGGGCGCTCCTGCCCTGCGTGCGCAAGCCCGCCGACCTCGACCGGCTCACCAGTGAGCAGCTGGTGACGCTCGCCTCTGAGATCCGCCAGCATCTCGTCGCCTCAGTGGCGCGCACCGGTGGCCACCTCGGCCCCAACCTCGGTGTCGTCGAGCTGACGATCGCCCTGCACCGGACCTTCCGCTCACCGCGGGACACCATCGTGTTCGACACCGGTCACCAGGCCTATGTCCACAAGCTGCTCACCGGCCGTCAGGACTTCACTCATCTGCGCGAGCGCGGTGGCCTGTCCGGCTACCCCTCGCGGGCTGAGTCCGTCCACGACGTCGTGGAGAACTCCCACGCCTCCACCTCCCTGTCCTGGGCCGACGGCATCGCCCGGGCCAACCACCTGCAGGGCCACGACGAGCGCCACGTCGTCGCCGTCATCGGGGACGGGGCCATGACCGGGGGGATGGCCTGGGAGGCCTTGGACAATATCGCCGACTCCTCTGATCGCCACCTGGTCATCGTCGTCAACGACAACGGCCGTTCCTACGCCCCCACCATCGGGGGACTGGCCCACCACCTCGACGCCCTGCGCACCAATCCCGGCTACGAGCGCGTCCTGTCCGGGGTCAAACGGACGCTCCTGTCGCAGGGCGCCCCCGGCCGGGCCGCCTTCGACGCCCTCCACGGCCTCAAACGAGGGCTCAAGGACGTCCTTGTCCCCTCGGCCTTCTTCGAGGACCTGGGGATCAAGTACACCGGCCCGGTCGACGGGCACGACGAGACCGCCCTGGAGTTCGCCCTGACCCGGGCGCGGTACCAGCTGATCTGAGAACGGGGGCTGGGGATAGGGGAACGGTCGGCCGGGCGGGGTTCATCCCGTCCGGCCGACTGATCAGCGCCGAACCGCCTCGATCCGCTGTCGTCGCAATTCGTCGATCTCGGGGTGCGTCAGCGGTGGTAGTTCGCATCCCAGCCCCAGCCGCAAGACATGGTCGGCGAGGTCCGGGTTGCGGGCCAGCACTGGCCCGTGCGGATAGGTGCCGATGATCCGGCCGGCCTGGGCCCCCTCCGTACCGTCGCCGTTGCCGATCCCACGTTCCACGGTCGCCAGGGGTCGGGCCTGCGGGCCGAGCCTGGTGAAGCCGCCGTGGTTCTCGAAGCCGGTGATCAGCGAGACGCTCCCGTCGGGACGAGTCCACTGGGTGAGGATTTCGCCTACCGCGCGGGCTGGTCCGCGGCGGGGCTCGACGTCGAGCAACCCCAGCCCCTGGACAACTTCATCGTGGTCGCCGATGGTGAAGCTGGTACCGCAGATCTGGTATCCGGCGCAGACCGCGAACAACGCAGCCCCCCGGTCCAGAGCCCGGAATAGGTTGCCGTCCTTGCGTAGCGCCGACACCGCTGACACCTGGGCCTGGTCCTCACCTCCACCCAGCAGGTAGACCTGAGCATCGGCGGGTAGCC
>ERZ773267.2047-NODE-2047-length-10488-cov-17.494393_pt1 | contig 10488 bp, 8 predicted proteins | sample MGYA00511959_ERZ773267 | MGnify/ENA primary metagenome ERZ773267 (study PRJEB29015, sample SAMEA2738165) | human oral metagenome | biome: human oral; feature: human-associated habitat; material: saliva | place: China | collected 2240 ... | reverse complement strand
TAAGACCTGGTGAGAAAATGTATGAAGAGTTATCACTTGATTACGAAAGCAGTGAAAAAACTGATAACCAGATGATCTATAAAAACACAACTTTAGATATTGATGTTGAGGAACTAGACAAAAAACTAGTAGAGTTGAAATCAATGCTAGGACATTCAACAAACGAAGAAATTCGTAGCAAGTTATTTGAAATAATAAACTGTTATAACGGATAAAAAAAGAAGAGCGATTTAAAAGTAATTTTGAGTCGCTCTTTTTGTTAAATATGTAATTTTTTATTTTAATCCTAGGAATTGTTCATTTAAATCAATTAAGACTTCTCCTTTGTATTCTGGGAAATTAGTCATAATTATATTTTTATATTGATTGAAAGTATCAACTTTATTTAAGGTTTCGTGTGCTAGACTTAAATAGTTAATCATACGAGTTAATACTTCGTTGTTAGTTGGTAAACCATGACCTGGTAAAACTAAATTCCAGTTACGGTTATTTAATCTTTCTAAAACTCTACTCCAATTTTCTAGTTCTTGTTGTGCAATAAATAAATGGACATTATTATAAACAATATCTTGTACAATAATGACATTCTGTTCTACTAGTTCTAAAGTAGTAATATAACTACTTTCAGTATCTGCTACTTTTGAAACACGGATAGTAACATTATCAATCTCAAAGTCGCCTTCTTCCAAAATTAAGCTTGGGATAACTGCTGAGTCTTGATTTGGGATTAAATCTCCCATGAGTTTTCTATTACGCTCAATAGTTTCTGAACTAGTTTCTTGAATTTCTTTTAGTACTTCTTTAATTGCGTAGATTTTTTCACCTTTAAAAACAGAAGTACCAAACCAGTGATCTGGGTGGCTATGTGAAATGATTACTTTATCAATAGGTTTGTTTAGTTTATCGATAAAAGTTTTTACTTCGTTAGCATAAGGTAAAAGCATTTGAGTATCTATTATAATTAGATGAGCATTTGTTTCAATTATATGAGTATTAACTGAAGCTCCTTCCTCTGGCGCTGTATAAGTGTGAATAGTAACTTTATCAAATTTATTACTTGTAATTGTCATATTAATATCTCCTTTTAATATTTTATATTTTTTAAGTGATGTATAAATGATATCATTGACAGTTACTTTTAGGAAGTAGGCACATTAAAGTAGTATGGTTACCTAAAGGTAAGAATTGTGTATTTTTAAGGATATGGTAATAAAAAAAATTAGAGATATTTTTTAACAAAGGTGTTTGATAGGAATAAATTGATAGTAATATCTTGTAAATTGAATTACAGATGTGTGAAGTTAATAGAATAATAACTACAAGAAATGATAAAAAAGAAGGGCGATTCAAAAGTAATTTTGAGTCGCCCTTTTAGCTGTGGGAGTGACTCGGAAAAATCATGATTTCAAAGAAACAAGATTTTATCGAGTCATCCACCAACTAGTTTTAGAGAGTGTTATTTTCTACGTTTTTAGTTTTTTTGTCTATATAGTTAGTTAGAATCCAAGCTAATACTATAGGTAAGATTGAAAAAAAATATTTGAACACTGATATTATGGTTTTATATTTTTGTGTAAAGTCTGGATTAACTATTTCATCAAGCAAGAAAATGATTATAGGACCAAATAAAAAAACATAGAATACAACAAATATATAAAATCTTTTTTTGAGTTTTTCTGCATTTAACATAGTAACCTCCCTGAAATTGCGTATTGCGTATTTAATATAAAATAAGTGGGAGTGACTCGAAAATCGCGATTTCGAAGAAATAATATTTTGTCGAATCACTCGCTAGCCAGTGTTAGAGAGTGTTATTTTCTACGTTTTTAGTTCTTTTATCTATATAGTTATTTATAATCAAAGCTAATACTGAAGGTAAAACTATATAAAGAAATTTGAACACTGATAATATAGTTTTGTATTTTTGTGTAAAATCTGAACTAACTACGCTATCTAATATAAATAATAGTGCGATACCAAATAAAACATAAAATATTAGAAATATGTAAAATCTTTTTTTGCGTTTTTCTGCGTCAAACATGGTAACCTCCCTGAAATCGCGTATTGCGTATTTACTATGAATATAGAGTGGCTCAAAAAGTATGATCTTTTAAGAAACAAGATTTTGTTGAGTCAGCTCCTTTAGTAACTTTAACATAACATAAAAAAAATAAAAATTAAAGACTGATAAAATCTTTATTTTTATGGTATAATGAAGATCAGTAGTGTTTTTTACTAGAGATAGTTAACATAACATTATTTAGAAGAAGATTTAATAATTGAGCGCTGATTTCAGAAGAATAACTTTTTTGAAGTTGGTGTTTTTTAGTTGAGAAGGAATAAAGTATAGAGGGTTATACTACTGCTTTATATTATCTTTGATATTTCAATAGATGAATATAGTGTGGTATAATATTTAAGTGAAATAAATAGGAAAGATTTAAGATGTTAAAACTATAAAACTATGTAGTTTTTTCTAATTGATAGTGAGGTGATTAAATGAGTAAAGTTGCAGGTAAGGTAACGAAAGTTGAAAGCAAAGGATTATATATAAAACTAGAAAATGGCAAAGATGCATTTTTACCGAAGGAAAACATGTTTATAGGTAAAAAGAAGAAGCTAGAAGAGATTTTTTCTGTTGGTTTTGTTATTAAAGCCGAGGAGAAAGGTACAAAGGATTCTTTAGTGATTTTAACACAAAAAGAGTTGAAACAAGCTGAAGGTGACAAGAAAAAAGTAGAGAAAAACTCTAAAGAAAAACAGAATAAAAAGAAAAATAAACCGAAATCACCAATAAAAAAAGAAGCTAAAGAACAACCTGAAGTTCAGAAAAAACAAGAAGCGAAGGAAGAAAATCAGGAACCTAAACAGGAGACAAAAACTTTAAAAGACTTGAAAAAACTTCAATTTATAGGGAATATGAAAATTTCTGTAGGGAAAGGTAAGAAGAGTAATATTACTGAGCTGTCTGAGGAGAAAGAAGAGAAAAAAGAAATTCCACCAGCGCCAGAAGGATTGCTAGAAGATATAATTGCGACAACAAAGCAAGCTGAAGCTAAGTTCGAAAAAATTAAGAAAGGTCTTCAGGAGAGAGGTTATCTAGATGGACATTAATATTTTATGGCAAAAAACTGATAAAATAGCACTAGGTCTATCAGGAGGAGTGGACTCTATAGCTTTATTTCATATGCTTGTTAATAAGTACAAAGAGAGTTATAAAGAATTAGTGGTGTTCCACATAAATCATGGTCTAAGAGAGCAGTCTTATGAAGAAGCCGAGTTCGTAGAAAACTTTGTAAAAAACTACAATGTTAAGTTCTACAAAAAAGAGCTAAATATGAAAGATTTAGTAAGAGATAGTCACACGTCAGAGGAAATGCTCGCAAGAAAACTACGTTACGATGCTTTTGAGGAGATGTCTTCATTAGAAGGTAGTGTGAAGTTAATAACTGCTCATCATAAAAATGATCAGGTGGAAAATATCCTTATGAGGCTTCTTACCGGACGCAGTATGGATTATAACTTGATGATAGAAGGGAAGACGACTATAGGAAACTTAGAAGTTTATCGTCCATTATTAAATGTATTAAAAGCAGACCTTGAGCAATATGCCGATAAAAATGACTTGAAATACTATGTCGATTCAACAAACTTCGATACTGATTATACAAGGAATAATATAAGGCATAATATTGTACCATTGTTGAACGATGTGAATGCTGCAAGTTTTGATAATTTAATTAATTTTTCTAGTTATTATCAAAATATTAATGCTGAGTTGAAAAATAAAGTATTAGAAGTAAAAGATGATTATGTGGTTTCAACAGAAGATGGTAAAGTTGAGCTAGATAAAGAAAAATTATTAAAAAATACCAAAGAAGAGATTTATTTCTTGCTAAGAGATATATTAGCAAATAATTTTGGTATTTTTGATGTAAAACAAAAGGCTCTTTTTACAATAATAGAAGACTTAAAAAATAGAAATAACAATAAAAGTTATGATTTGAAAAATAATTTAAAAATTATTAGCGAATATAATAGTATTTATATTCATAAAATCGAAAAAAAATGTTATAATGATAAGATAGAATTAATAATAGATGAAGTGGATATTAATAAAGTTTATACATTTCATCAGAGTAATTTTCTAATAACAACAACTAACAACTCATCTGAGGTCGGATTTAATAAAGGAGATTTGCCTTTAATAGTTACGACTAAGAGGGATGGCGATAGGATTCAAAGAGGTAAGGTTAGCAAGAAACTTTCACGTCTTTTTATCGATGAAAAGATTCCCAAAGAACTTAGAGACAAACTTCCAGTAATTCGCAACAAAGATGGGGTTTTAGGAGTTTTAGGAATAAATACTAAAGTTAACAAAAACAAAAAATATGATTATTATATAAACACGAAAGGATAAAACAGTGGAAAATTTATTAAAAGATATCGAGAAAGTTCTATTTACACACGAGGACATCGTTGTTGCTAGTAAAAGAATTGCTAAACAAATTGAAGAGGATTATGCAGATAAATGCCCTGTTCTAATTTGTACATTAAAAGGAGCACTACCTTTTATGGCAGAACTTTTAAAACATATTGACATTCATGTAGTTATTGACTTTATGGACGTATCTAGTTATCACGGAGGAACTGAATCTTCTGGTGTAATCAAAATCAAAAAAGATTGTGGAATGGATATTGAAGGACGTCACGTAATTATCGTTGAAGATATCGTAGATACAGGAAGAACTCTTAAAGCACTTATCGAAAACTTAAAAGAAAGAAATGTTGCTTCAGTAGCATGTGCTTCACTAGTAGATAAACCAGAAACTCGTGTAGTTGATGTTGAAGCTGATTACATCGGTATAGTTTCACCAAATGAATTCTTAGTAGGATTTGGTTTAGATTATGATGAAAGATATAGAAACTTACCTTATATCGGTGTTCTAAAAGAAGAAATTTATTCATAATAATATTTTAATCAAAAAAGGTCAAAATATTAGTCAAACTTTAGTTACATATGGTAAAATAAATTATGTTTAGAAAAATGATAGGAGGAAGATTGTCTATATGAATAATAAAAAAAGGCAAAACCCTATCCTTGGTATGCTTGCATTAATCGTAATCGCGATTGGATTATTTGCATATTGGCAGCAAGACTTACCTGGGACAACTGAAAAAATAGACTATGCTAAACTTGTTCAGACTATTAAGGACGACAAGGTTAAAGAAATAAGTCTACAAAGAAAAGATGAGAACTACAATGTTAAAGGTACTTACACAGATGGTAATAAGAACTTCGAGAGCGTAGTTGCAGCATCTGATTCTGAAGTACAAAAACAAATTAATGAAAAAGCTAAAGATGGAAAATTAAGTGTAGTAGAGTATAAACCGGCTGAAAAAACTGGAGCAATTCTATCATTCTTAGGTAACATTATTCCGCTTATCTTGTTTATGGGTGTTTTAGTGTTCTTTATGACACAAATGCAAGGTGGCGGTGGAGGCAAAGTAATGAGCTTCCAAAAATCTAAAGCTAAAAAAATCGATGGTGGAGAAGCGAAAGTTACATTTGATGATGTAGCTGGAGCTGATGAAGAAAAACAAGAACTTGCTGAAATGGTTGAGTTCTTAAAAGATCACCGTAAATTTACTAAGATGGGTGCTAGAATCCCTAAAGGTGTCCTACTTGAGGGACCTCCAGGGACTGGTAAAACTTTATTAGCTCGTGCTGTAGCTGGTGAGGCGAAAGTACCATTCTTCTCAATCTCAGGATCTGACTTCGTTGAGATGTTCGTAGGGGTTGGGGCTAGTCGTGTTCGTGACCTATTCAAAGAAGCTGAAAAGAATGCGCCATGTATCATTTTCATCGATGAGATTGATGCTGTAGGACGTAAACGTGGAAGCGGAGTAGGTGGAGGAAATGACGAACGTGAACAAACTCTTAACCAACTTCTTGTTGAAATGGATGGATTCGATGGTGAAAAAGGTATTATCGTAATTGCAGCTACTAACCGTGCTGACGTATTAGATAACGCCCTTAGAAGACCAGGTCGTTTCGACAGACAAATTAAAGTTTCTACACCTGATGTAAAAGGTCGTGAAGCTATTCTTAAAGTACATGCTAAAAACAAACCACTTGCTAAAGGTGTTGACCTTCGTTCATTAGCAGAAAAAACTCCAGGATTCTCTGGTGCGGATCTTGCTAACATCCTTAACGAAGCAGCATTATTAGCAGCTCGTGAAAATAAATCTAATATTGAAAAAGAAGACTTAGATGAAGCAATGGACAGAGTAATCGGTGGTCCAGCTAAACGTAGTAGAGTATACACTCCAAAAGAAAAACGCTTAGTAGCTTACCACGAGGCAGGTCACGCAATCGTAGGTATGGTACTTGATAGTGCTGATAAAGTACAAAAAGTTACTATTATCCCACGTGGTGATGCTGGTGGATATAACCTTATGATTCCGGAAGAAGAAAAATACTTCCAAACTCGTACAGATTTAATCGACAAAATCTGTGGATTACTTGGTGGACGTGCTGCAGAGCAAATCTTCTTTAACGAAGTATCTACAGGGGCTCACAATGACTTCGAACGAGTAACAGCTATTGCTCGTGCGATGGTTACAGAATACGGTATGAGTGAGGCTGTAGGACCAATGCAAGCTCCATTCCACGATCCATATGGTGGACGTCAACTTTCAAGTATCGGTAACTACTCAGAAGAAATGTTGAAAGAAATTGATATAGAGGTCCGTAAAATTATTAACGAATGTTACGCTAAAGTTCTTCACATTATTGAAACTCATAGAGAACAATTAGAACTTATTGCACAAACACTTATCGAAGTTGAAACAATCGATAGAAAAGAAATCGTCGCTCTTTACCAATTTGGAAAAATGCCAAAAGACTTAGACGAAAGAGAAGCAGATCAACTAGATAAAGTAGTTAATAAGAAATACTATGAAGAAGAAGCTCGTAAAGCTAAAGAAGAAGCTGAGAAAAAAGCTCAAGAAGAGGCTAAAAACGAAGAAGATAAAGTTGAAAAGGTTGAAGAAAAAGACCTAGAAGACGAAAAATCAAAAGATAAACCTTCTGATGAAGAATAAAAAAATAAACCCTAGATTTGGAATTAACCAAGTCTAGGGTTTTGTTATACTCTTTTGAAAAGTTATTATATCGGTATTTAGATGGTATTCATAATCTAAAGTGAGCGATAAATGAGCGATAAATTTTATTTTCTCACTCTTTTTCTTGTAAAGAAGTGAACTGTTGAAATTACTAGTGCAAGAATAATTATATAAATTACTTGAGAAAATGCTAATGGTGTAAAGTGATTTTTCAAGACAAATATATTAACTCCCACACCTGTAATTGCAGCTATACTTAACATAGAAAGTAGTGCAAGTTTGTATTTATTCAGAGGTAGGCTGACTTTGGCAACCATACATAATCCATTTATTAACGCAAGAAGGAAACAGATGAATTTCGCTTGTGAATTGTCTATGATAGCAAAGTTTGTCAGTAGTACTGTAGCTACTAAAATACCACCACCGATCGCAGCGTTTGTCAGTATGTCCTTCATGAAGTTATTGCTTACTTTTTCCTTATTTGCTTCAAAAGTTAGGAAGAAGGATGGAATACCGATTGTTATCGCTGAAATTATCGTAAATTGAATTGGTATAAATGCAAACTCTAAGGCAAAGATTACACTAAGTATTGAGAAGACAATCGAGAAGAATGTCTTTGTTAGGAATAGTGAAGCTACCTTTTGAATGTTATTAATAACACGACGACCCTCCATAAGTATATCGTAGAATACTCCGAAGTCATCTGTTAAAAATACGATGTTTGATACACTTTTTGCAGCACTAGTAGCACCATTCATAGCAAAACTAATATCAGCTTTTTTAAGAGCAAGTACATCATTAACACCATCTCCGCTCATAGCGACAGTCTTTCCAGCTTTTTGTAATACGGCTACCATTTTCTGTTTTTGTTCAGGGGTAACACGTCCAAAAATATCATTCTCAAGAACAGTTTTTTCAAAATTTTCTTCAGTTACTTTAGTCATATCAATAGCTTTAGCATCTTTTTTGAAACCAGCTTTCTTAGCGACACCGTACACGGCTATATGGTTATCTCCACTGATTATTTTTACTTCAACACCTTGTGATTCAAAGTATTTGAATGTTTCTTTTGTGTTTTCTTTTATTTCATCCGATAGAACCACATGTCCAACAAGTTTCATATTAGTAGGAGTGTTTGTGCTGTCTTCAGTATAGGCTAGGGATAAAATTCGATAACCTTCTTTTTTTAGATTCTCATAATATTTATCCATTTCATCTGAGAAGCCTAAAAACTCATATGCTCCGAAGAAATATGTTCCACCGTTTTTTAGTTTTATAAATGAATATTTATTTTTACTAGAAAAGGCTCCTAATTCTTCTACATTCCATTGTTTTTTACACGTTAGATGGTTCTTTAAAGCTCTTGAAGTTGCATTTTCATCATCAAAATATGCAAGGTAACTTGATAATTTTTCTGCAACTTCATCATCAATTTCTACAACATTCATATTACCTGTAGTAATAGTTCCTGTTTTATCGAAACAAAGAACATCTACTCTAGCAAGAGTTTCCACGCAGTATAATTCTTGAACTAGAACTTTCTTTTTAGCAAGCTTCATCGCAGCAACTGCAAGAGAGACGCTGACAAGCAAGATTAAACCTTCTGGAATCATACCTACTAAAGCTCCAGCACTACGAAGAACTATTTCTACATAACCACGTCCTAGGTTAGCACCACGGATGTATAGCATAATTGCGACAGGAACTAATAGAATAGATATAACTTTTAAGATTTTATCCATATAGTCACGAAGCTTAGATGGATATTTCTTAAATTCCTTAGTACTTTTAGCAAGCTTATTAATATAGCTATCTTCTCCGACAGCAATAGCTCTTACTAAACAACTACCACTAACTACGTTACTCCCACTCATTACTTTATCACCGGTAGTCTTAAAGATATTGTCACTTTCACCAGTTAATAGTGATTCATCGACCTCGATACTACCTTCGATGATTTCAGCATCAACAGGAACTTGATCTCCGAGATTTAAGTGTAGATATTCTCCAAGGACAATTTCTTCAGAATCTATATTTTTTATTTCATTATCACGATTTACTCGGTATTTACTTCTACCTAGCAAACTCAATTTTTCAAGGGCATTTTTTGAACGAACTTCTTGAAAAATACCAATTGCAGTATTTATAGTGATTACACCTAAAAATAACATATTTTCAAATCTAAGTGTTGTAGCTATAAATGCTGCTAAGACTAAGTTCATAGCATTGAAAAAAGTAAAAATATTAGAAAAGATAATCTCTTTAGTAGTTTTATAAGGTTTTATTTCACTAATATTTTTTTTTGCTTTAGTTACTTCTTCACTAGTTAAATATTTCATTCTACCTCCGCCATAACTATATTTTTTAATTAGTTTCTATTTTATCACATTTCAGTATAGTTTTGAAAATTAAAGCATAGCTAATTTCCCAGGAAATATTTTATTGTTTATAAGATATTTTAGAGTTTGTATATATTAGCCTCCTGTTTACATATGTATAGATGGAAGATAGGATATTCTCTGAAAATATTGTCAAAGTTTTTTCTGAATTTTTGATAAGGATTTGTATTATAATGTTTATATCAATAAATTTTTTTCTGTGAGTGTCGCAATTTATAGTGTAAAGAATTTATTCTTTTTTTTTACCTTTTTCATAATAATTTTACTATATTACCTAGTTGTTAAGTTTGTATTATATTAAAATATGGTGTAGAATAAAGTTGAAGGAAGGGTGAATTTTATAAAAATTTTCATACAAAAGTTGATCGTTAGAATCTCTGTAATTTTTATAGATTTACTCAGGAAAAAGGAGGGGGCAGACATGAATAATAAAAAAATCATAGAATTTCCTGTTAATAAAAAAGGATATACAGGAATTAGGAACACAACATATAGAGACTTCGAGCTTAATCATGGCTATAGTAGGATTAAATTCTCTTCTAAAGAGCTTGAATTTGATTTTAAGGAATCGATGAGACTTTTTACAGAATTTATTGAGAATATCGATGATCCTAAATACGCGATTTATATTGAAGATGCGATAGCTTTATCTAAGTATAATGTGGATGCTAGAGTCTGGAAAATTGTTAGTAAAGATTGTGCCGAATATGAAATAGAATTAGCATTACTACGCCTAAAAGATGAAGTATACACTTTTGAAGAAGGTTATGTTGAGGGTAAACTATTTCCGATTAACTATCTTCATTTAATAGTTTGCCACCATCTTGCGGAATTTTATTTAGGTAATAAGCTGTATAGTAAAGTTTGGGATGCATATCAGCCGTTTTATATGGCTTTAGATATGGATGATGAAATTTTATTACCGATGTATCACAATTTTATAGTAGCCAGTCTGATATTA
>ERZ773267.2046-NODE-2046-length-10499-cov-20.323727_pt1 | contig 10499 bp, 7 predicted proteins | sample MGYA00511959_ERZ773267 | MGnify/ENA primary metagenome ERZ773267 (study PRJEB29015, sample SAMEA2738165) | human oral metagenome | biome: human oral; feature: human-associated habitat; material: saliva | place: China | collected 2240 ... | reverse complement strand
AATTCTATGCCAACTTGATTGATATTGATCATACAAACAAGATTCAAGATCCTGAAAATCCAAACTTGGAACGTTATCTTCGTTTTGAAAATGACCCTGCTATTGGTTGGTCATTGGTTGGTTCAGGTACAAAACATAAGTATCTGTTGTATTTCAACAATCAATTCCCATTTGTACACCAAAACTTTGTGAACATTAACTTGGGTGATTCTTACCCAACTTATGCAAACACACCAGTGCTTCAAGTTATCACACAGGGTCAAGGACAAACTAAGACATCGGAAGTTCAATTCCCTACGGGTAAAAAGACTTCATCTGTAGATATCTACTCTCGTACCTACAAATCACCAAGTCAAGCAGACGCACGTGAGGTGGCAAACTATGGTAAGGATGATCCTTACACGGCTACAGAAAGCAATTACCAATACCCATCAATGATTACAAGTTCAGCGATTGCTGGTTTGATTGGTTTGATTATTTCGTATGCTATCGCCATTCCTCTTGGTTCTGCTATGGCTCGCCACAAGAATACTTGGATTGACAGCTTCTCTACAGGTGCTTTGACCTTCTTGCTTGCTCTTCCAACGATTGCCTTGGTTTACATCGTTCGCTTGATTGGATCATCTATTGGTCTTCCAGATTCATTCCCTATCTTGGGGGCTGGAGATTGGCGTTCTTATGTCTTGCCGGCAGTTATTCTAGGTTTGTTGGGAGCACCAAGTACGGCTATCTGGATCCGTCGTTACATGATTGACTTGCAATCTCAAGACTTTGTTCGTTTTGCGCGTGCAAAAGGTTTGTCTGAAAAAGAAATTTCAAACAAACACATCTTTAAGAATGCCATGGTTCCTTTGGTTTCAGGTATTCCTGGTGCCGTAATCGGAGTTATTGCTGGTGCAACATTGACAGAAACAGTCTTCGCCTTCCCAGGTATGGGTAAAATGTTGATCGACTCTGTTAAGGCATCCAACAACTCAATGGTAGTTGGTCTCGTCTTCATCTTTACATGTATTTCTATCTTCTCACTCTTTATAGGAGATATCTGGATGACCATGCTTGATCCACGTATTAAATTGACAGAGAAAGGAGGCAAATAATGTCAACAATCGGAAAAGAAAAATTTCAGTTCGTAAAACGTGACGATTTTGCCTCTGAAACAATTGACGCCCCTGCCTATTCATACTGGGGTTCTGTATTTAGACAATTTCTAAAGAAAAAATCAACAGTCATTATGTTGGGGATTTTGGTTGCCATTATCTTGATGAGCTTTATTTATCCTATGTTCTCAAACTTTGACTTCAACGATGTAAGTAAGGTCAATGACTTTTCTGCTCGTTTTATCAAACCCAATGCTGAACATTGGTTTGGTACAGATAGTAATGGTAAATCCTTGTTTGATGGGGTTTGGTTTGGTGCGCGTAACTCAATTCTTATCTCTGTAATTGCCACTTTTATCAACCTTGTGATCGGGGTTATTGTTGGTGGGATTTGGGGGATTTCAAAATCCGTTGACCGCGTCATGATGGAAGTTTATAACATTATTTCAAACATTCCATCTCTCTTGATTGTCATTGTCTTGACTTACTCAATCGGTGCTGGTTTCTGGAATCTGATTTTTGCCATGAGTGTGACAACTTGGATTGGGATTGCTTATATGATTCGTATCCAAATCATGCGTTACCGTGACTTGGAATACAACCTTGCTTCTCAAACACTTGGGACACCAACCTTTAAAATCATCGTTAAAAACATCATGCCACAATTGGTATCTGTTATTGTTTCTACGATGACCTTGATGTTGCCAAGCTTCATCTCTTATGAAGCCTTCCTTTCCTTCTTTGGATTGGGATTGCCTGTAACAGTGCCAAGTTTGGGACGTTTGATCTCAGATTACTCACAAAACGTTACGACCAACGCTTACTTGTTCTGGATTCCGTTGACAACCTTGATCTTGGTATCCCTATCTCTTTTCGTTGTTGGTCAAAACCTAGCGGATGCTAGTGATCCACGTACACATAGATAGGAGTAGACATGACAAAAGAAAGTAATGTAATTTTGACTGCTCGTGATATTGTCGTGGAATTTGACGTTCGTGACAAAGTTCTGACGGCTATCCGAGGAGTTTCTCTAGACTTGATTGAAGGAGAAGTTCTTGCCTTGGTAGGTGAGTCTGGTTCTGGTAAATCTGTTTTAACAAAAACCTTTACAGGGATGTTAGAAGACAATGGACGTATTGCCCAAGGAAGCATCGACTATCGTGGACAAGACTTGACTGCTCTTACTTCTAACAAGGAATGGGAGAAGATTCGTGGTGCTAAAATTGCGACCATCTTCCAAGACCCTATGACAAGTTTGGACCCAATCAATACAATTGGTAGCCAAATCACTGAAGTAATCGTTAAACACCAAGGAAAAACAGCCAAGGAAGCCAAAGAGATGGCAATCGACTATATGAACAAGGTCGGAATTCCAGACGCTGAAAAACGTTTTGATGAGTATCCTTTCCAATATTCTGGAGGGATGCGTCAACGTATCGTTATCGCGATTGCCCTTGCCTGTCGTCCAGATATCTTGATCTGTGACGAGCCAACAACGGCCCTTGACGTTACCATTCAAGCGCAAATCATTGATTTGCTTAAAACCTTGCAAAATGAGTACCACTTTACCATTATCTTTATCACCCATGACCTTGGTGTGGTAGCAAGTATTGCGGATAAGGTAGCAGTTATGTATGCTGGGGAAATTGTAGAATACGGAACTGTTGAGGAAGTTTTCTACGACCCACGTCATCCATACACTTGGAGTCTCTTATCTAGCTTGCCACAGCTTGCTGATGATAAAGGGGAATTGTACTCTATCCCTGGAACACCACCGTCTCTTTATACTGAGTTGAAAGGTGATGCCTTTGCCCTTCGCTCAGATTATGCGATGCAAATTGACTTTGAACAAAAAGCACCTCAGTTTTCAGTTAGTGATACCCACTGGGCTAAGACTTGGTTGCTTCATGAGAATGCTCCTAAAGTTGAAAAACCTGGGGTCATCGCAGATTTGCATGACAAGATTCGTGATAAAATGGGCTTTGCTCATCTAGAAGACTAGGAGGAAGGAAATGTCTGAAAAATTAGTAGAAATTAAAGATTTAGAAATTTCCTTCGGTGAAGGAAGTAAGAAGTTTGTTGCGGTTAAAAACGCCAACTTCTTTATCAACAAGGGGGAAACTTTCTCTCTTGTAGGAGAGTCTGGTAGTGGGAAAACAACGATTGGTCGTGCTATTATTGGTCTAAATAATACCAGTAAAGGTGAGATCATCTTTGATGGTTATAAGATCAATGGAAAAAAATCTCATAAGGAATCCTCAGACTTGATCCGTCGTATCCAGATGATTTTCCAGGACCCTGCAGCCAGCTTGAATGAGCGTGCGACGGTTGACTATATCATCTCTGAAGGTCTTTACAACTATCACTTGTTTAAAGATGAAGAAGACCGAAAAGAAAAAGTTCAAAAGATGATTCATGAAGTTGGACTTTTGAAAGAACACTTGACCCGTTACCCACACGAGTTTTCTGGTGGTCAACGTCAGCGTATCGGGATTGCCCGTGCCCTTGTGATGGAACCTGATTTCGTTATTGCGGATGAGCCAATCTCTGCCTTGGACGTATCTGTTCGTGCGCAAGTTTTGAACTTGCTCAAGAAGTTCCAAAAAGAGTTGGGCTTGACTTATCTCTTTATCGCGCATGACTTGTCAGTTGTTCGCTTTATCTCAGATCGTATCGCAGTTATCTATAAGGGAGTTATCGTCGAAGTGGCGGAGACAGAGGAGTTGTTTAACAATCCTGTCCACCCATATACTCAGGCGCTTCTATCTGCTGTACCGATTCCAGATCCAATCTTGGAACGCAAGAAGGTCTTGAAAGTTTACGATCCTGACCAACATGATTATGAGACAGACAAGCCATCTATGGTGGAAATTCGTCCAGGTCACTATGTTTGGGCAAATCAAGCAGAACTTGCTCGCTACAAAGAAGCTCTTAAAAAATAAACATACTAAGAGAGGACCGAAAGGTCTTCTCATTTTTAATAGAAAAATTCCCCTTCTACGAACTTGTAAAAGGGGAATTGTATTATCATTAGCGTTTAGACCAAGTGCGTTTCATAAAGAGTAGCAAAATTGGGTATATCTCTAAGCGACCTGCAATCATTGCAAAGGAGAGGAGGATTTTAGAGAGGGGACTAAAGATGGCAAAACTCGAGGTTGTACCTAGAATAGGTCCGATATTGTTAAAACAGCTGAAGACAGCACTGGTTACGACTAGAAAATCATTGCTATCAAGACTGACGATAAAGATGAGAGAGAGAATAATCATCATATAGATAGCAAAATATTTCAGAATTTTGTGCTGGGTATCCTTATCAATCACTGTTTTATTGACATGGAGAGTCAAGACACGGTGAGGAGATAAGATGGACAAAATTTGATTTTTAGCAATTTTTGTGAGGATAAGACCACGGATAATTTTGAGACCACCTGCTGTTGACCCAGCTGAGCCACCGATTGCCATGAGGAAGAGGAGGATAAACTGGGAGAAAAGGGGCCAGTTGGTAATATCTCCGTAACCAAATCCCGTTGTCGTAATGATATTGGATACTTGGAAGAGGGCCATCTCAAAACTCTTAGAGACACCTTGGTAAAGGTGGAGGGTGTTGAGGGTGATCAAGCCGGTAGACACCAGAACAATAATGACATAAGCCCGCAGTTCCTCATCTCCAAAGAAGGCCTTGACCCGACGGAGCATGAGAAAGTAATAAAGGTTAAAATTGACACCGAAAACCAGAACGCCAAAACTGACAAGATAGGTAATTAGGGAACTGCTGTAGTGGGCGATTCCATCATTGTAGACGGTGAATCCCCCCGTTCCTGCTGTTCCCATAGCGATGACAAAGCTATCAAACAAGGGCATACCTGCTAGATAGTAGATGACAACAAAGAGGGAGAAGAGTCCTAGGTAAAGGAGATAGAGGATCTGGGCAGTATTTTTCAGTTTGGATACAACCTTGCCAAAGACAGGACCAGGGACCTCTGCTTTCATCACCTCTAAGTGACTATTCTTAGCATTGTCCATAATAGCAAGTGCGAAAACAAGCACTCCCATCCCTCCGATCAAGTGGGTGAAACTTCGCCAGAAGAGGAGAGAACGACTGAGAACGGAAACATCTGTTAGGATAGTAGCACCAGTCGTTGTAAAACCAGAGCTGATCTCGAAAAATGCATCGATGATGCTGGGAATTTGTCCTGAAAAGACAAAGGGTAAGCCACCAAAGAAAGACCAGAGTATCCAACAGAGGGCAACGATTAAGACACCCTCCTTGGCATAAATCCGTTGATTTTTTGGTTTTCGTAGGACTCCCACCCCACCGATAAGAACTAAAATTCCAATCGTAGTAAAAAGAGCTGTAAATACTTGGCTGGACTCTCGGTAATAGGTCGCTACGCTGACAGGAACTAGGAGGAGAACAGCCTCGATCAAGAGAAGTTTGGAGAGGAGGTAACGAATCATACTTTTATTCATTTCTTACCTCTCAATCAAATCATAAATTTTGGTGATATTTGGTAGCAGGGTGGTTACCAGTAATTGATCTCCGACCTCCAGCGTATCCTCTCCGGTCGGGAAGATTGTTTTTCCTTTTCGAATAATGGCTGCGATGAGAATACCCTTCTTCAATTTCAGATGAGAAAGAGGTTTGGCAGTCATTTTATTAGCTTCCTTGATATGGAATTGTAGGGTTTCAATCTGGCCGTTTGCAAGATGGTGCATGGCTTGAAGGTCTGAGTATTGGGCGTTAACCCGTCCTCGGATAAAGTGCATAATGGTATCCACTGCGATGATTTTTGGTGTGATGATACTTGAAAAATCAGGTGCATGGATAATTTCTAGGAGACTGGTCCGGTTGACCTTGGTGATGTTTTTCTGGACGCCAACACGGTCAAGGAACATGGAGGTGATGATGTTTTCCTCATCAACTCCAGTCAAGGTTGCGACTGCGTCGTAGTGAGGAGCACTTTCCTCTAGTAAGATATCTTTGGCTGTCCCATCTCCCTGAACGATATAGAGATTTGGGAATTTTTCACTAAAGAAACGGGCTCTTTCAGGATTGATTTCAATAACCTTGGTGTCAATTCGGCTGTCTTTCAAGATGCCGACGAGATAGTAGGCAATTTTTCCTGCTCCGATAATCAGAAAGCTCTTAACAGTCCGAGCTTTAAAATGATTGTGCAGGCGCATCATATCGACCCGATTTCCTGTAACAAAGATGCGATCCTTATCTTGAAGGGTCATTTCACCACCTGGAATGATCAACTCATGGTTGCGCTCCAAAGCACACACAATCACATCAAATTTTTTCCGAAATTCTGAAATGGGCATCTGGCAAAGACCACTAGCATCTTTGACAACAAACTCCATCAAGCTAACTCGACCTCCAGCAAAACGTTCGACTGAAAGGGCACTTGGGAAGTCGACAATATTCCCAATAGCACGGGCAGCTAGAAGCTCAGGATTGACAATGAGAGAAAATCCAAGAATGTTTTTTTCTTTAAAATAGGAGTTGGAGTACTCTGGATTTCGAACCCGAACGATGGTTTCTTTAGCGCCCATTTTTTTGGCAAGAACTGCTGAAATCATGTTCACTTCATCGTGTTCGGTTAGTGCGATAAAGATATCACACTCTTGAACACCGGCTTGCTCTAAGATAGTAAAGTCGGCACCATTTCCAAGGAGGCCCATGATGTCAAAGCGACTGACAATATGGTTCAGTACAGCTTCATTTTGCTCGATGAGGACAACATCATGGTTTTCCGCAACTAGTGAACGACAGAGGGCGAAACCAACTTTCCCTCCACCAACAAGGACAATTTTCATATAAAAACCTACTTTTTCATGATGTAACTATCATACCCTTTTTTAGCAAAAAATGCACTTGCCAAGCCGATTTTTGCAGGAAGAAAGAACTTTTTCACGTTTTTGAAGATAAATATGCTTATCTTCTATAAAAATGTCTCTGGGATGAAGTGATTAACCTCTCTTGATAAGGCTATTCTGGAAGTGAATGTCCGAGTATGAAAATATCATTAAAAAAAGTAAAAAATTCAAGTCGTTTCTATTGACATTGGTTCTGAAAGTGTTATACTAAGAAAGTAGTTTCGCTGATTTACTTCAAACCTGTTGTGAGGTAAGTTAACGATGCCTTAACCACGCTGTTTGCTGAGCTTGACTCCGGGCAGTGTGGCTATTTTTTTGCAATGATAAAAGGAAGCCAATTATGACAAATCACATTGTTTTATTTGAACCTCAGATTCCACAAAATACTGGCAACATCGCGCGTACTTGCGCTGCGACCAATTCTCCCCTCCACATCATTAAACCAATGGGCTTTCCCATTGATGATCGCAAGATGAAGCGAGCAGGTTTGGATTATTGGGATAAGTTAGAGATTCATTTTTATGATAACTTGGCAGACTTTATGTCTCAGATGAAAGGACAAGTCTATCTGATTTCTAAATTTGCAGAAAAGGTCTATTCTGAGGCGAATTTGGCAAGTGGTGAAGATCAGTATTTTCTCTTCGGACGTGAAGACAAGGGTTTACCAGAGGATTTTATGCGTGAACATCCTGAGAAAGCTCTCCGTATTCCTATGAACGATGAACATGTCCGCAGTCTCAATGTTTCGAATACCGTATGTATGATTGTTTATGAAGCCCTCCGTCAGCAACATTTTGCTGGTTTAGAGCTCGTTCACACCTATGAAGCGGATAAATTGAAATAAACAAAATGCTTGCAAGTGCAAGCGTTTTTTGTTATGATTAAAGGGTCTTCAGGGCAGGGTGAGATTCCCGACCGGCGGTAAATTTGACTAGCTATTTTAGCTTTCTCGTCGTTGTCTTGTCTCGATATACTTTAAGTATTATCTTCGACTGCGACGCCTAGATAAATCTAAAATATCTTAGCCAAATAAGTCCGCGAGCGCAAGCTGATGTGGTGCGATTCCACAACCGACAGTATAGTCTGGATGGGAGAAGACGAAAGAATAGCTTTGTCTGTTCTGATGAGTTTATAGATAAATTGCAACCGCTTGCTCAAAAGAGTGAGGGGGAACTTTTGGGATATAAAAAGTGAGAATAGATAGAGGGATCCTTTCCAACTTCTTCTGATTTTATAGAAAATTGGAGGAACCTGTTATGACAAACACACGTCGACTTTCGACCATTGCGATTTTATCAGCCATCTCATTTGTGCTGATGTACTTTGACTTTCCGCTTTTACCAGCGGCGTCCTTCCTCAAGATCGAATTTAGTATCTTGCCAGTCCTTGTGGGCTTGGTGGTCATGGATTTGCCTGCTGCTCTCGGGATTCTCTTGCTGCGATCACTCTTGAAGTTGCTTCTCAATAGCCAGGGAGTGAATACCTACATTGGCTTGCCAATGAATATCGTAGCCTTGGGAGTTTTTGTTATCGCTTTTGGTTTGATTTGGAAAAAGGAGCGTAGCACCCTTCGTTTTCTACTAGCATCTCTAGCGGGAACTATCGGATTGACTGCGGCTATGTTGGTTCTCAACTATGTCTATGCTGTTCCTTTGTACGCGAAGTTTGCCAACTTTGATATTGGAAAAATTTTGGGACTTTCCAACTACCTAATGACCATGGTATTACCTTTTAACTTGATTGAGGGTGTAATCTTTTCCGTTTCATTCTGGTTGTTGTATGTTCTCTTGAAACCAACCTTAAAACATTATGAGAGATAAACAAACATTTTTAATGAAGGGCAGTTTTGCCCTTTTACTTTTCGTCCTTCTTGGCTACATGGTTAAGTTTTACCCCGAAACGCTGGTCGGTTTTGACCAACCGCTTCAGACAGCTATTCGTGGGGACTTGCCAGATTATTTGACAGTTCTGTTCCGTGCCCTTACGCATTTGATTGATATCCCAGTGATTATCACCTGGGTTGCCATCGCAGTCCTTGTCTTTTATCGTAAGCAGTGGAAGATAGAAAGCTACTTCATGGCGGGTAATCTAGCCTTAGCCGGTCTTTTGATTGTGACCTTTAAAAATATTTACCAGCGCCCACGACCAGCTATCTTACACCTAGTCGAGGAGAAGGGATTTTCTTTTCCAAGTGGCCATTCTCTTGCAGTAACGCTGATGGTAGGCACTTTGATTGTCATTCTCAGTCAACGAATTAAAGATCCAGTCTGGAGAAAAATTGTGCAAATCGTCCTTGCTCTCTACCTAGTCAGTGTGCTGGTATCAAGAGTCTATCTGGGAGTTCATTATCCATCAGATGTCCTTGCCAGTCTCTGTGTGGGTTTGGGAGTCCTGTTTATTGAATTTCCCTTCTATGACAAGCTCCGCTTCCAATGGCGATTTAAAGGCAAGCAGAAGTGAGATAGGTCTTGCAAGAATGGTAAAAATCTGATAAACTAAGTAGTAATTGAATAGAAATCCGCAAGACTAGTAACTCAAGGGAAGTATATCAGGGAGGAGAGCCGTGACTGCAAGCTCTCTATATGAAAGCTGGGTGAATTCACTTGTGCATGGATTTAGAAATGAAGGTCTGAATTGTCAGATGAAAACGGATGGTACCGCGTGTCAACGCTCCGAGTGGAGTTTTTGGCATGTGGTTTTCTTTTTATCTACGAGAGACTGATGGAGGAATTATGTCAACTATTGAAGAACAATTAAAAGCGCTTCGTGAAGAAACGCTGGCTAGCTTGAAGCAGATTACTGCTGAAAATGAAAAAGAGATGCAAGACTTGCGTGTCTCTGTCCTAGGTAAAAAGGGTTCGCTTACCGAAATTCTTAAAGGGATGAAGGATGTTTCTGCTGAGATGCGCCCAATCATCGGGAAACACGTCAACGAGGCTCGTGATATTTTGACAGCTGCCTTTGAAGAAACGGCAAAGCTCTTGGAAGAAAAGAAAGTTGAAGCACAACTTGCTAGCGAGAGCATCGATGTGACCCTTCCAGGTCGTCCAGTTGCGACTGGTCACCGTCACGTCCTTACGCAAACCAGTGAAGAAATCGAAGATATTTTCATCGGTATGGGTTACCAAGTCGTGGATGGATTTGAAGTTGAAAAAGACTGCTACAACTTTGAGCGTATGAATCTTCCAAAAGACCATCCAGCTCGCGATATGCAGGACACTTTCTATATCACTGAAGAAATCTTGCTCCGTACTCATACGTCTCCAGTTCAGGCGCGTGCCATGGATGCCCATGATTTTTCAAAAGGTCCTTTGAAGATGATCTCACCAGGACGCGTTTTCCGTCGTGACACGGACGATGCGACCCACAGTCACCAATTCCACCAAATCGAAGGCTTGGTTGTTGGGAAAAATATCTCTATGGCGGACCTTCAAGGAACCCTTCAGTTGATTGTGCAAAAAATGTTTGGTGAAGAGCGTCAGATCCGTCTGCGTCCATCTTACTTCCCATTCACAGAGCCAT
>ERZ773267.2044-NODE-2044-length-10506-cov-4.457755_pt1 | contig 10506 bp, 12 predicted proteins | sample MGYA00511959_ERZ773267 | MGnify/ENA primary metagenome ERZ773267 (study PRJEB29015, sample SAMEA2738165) | human oral metagenome | biome: human oral; feature: human-associated habitat; material: saliva | place: China | collected 2240 ... | reverse complement strand
AAGCGCTGTATACGAGAACCGTACGTACAGTGCTGTGAGAGGACGGCGGTTAGTCACCGCCTCCTACTCGATTTTAGAGGGATAAGGAGACGGGCGATGTCCAACGAAGCGAAAGCAATGTCCAAGGAGACGGAAGCATTTTCAAAGAAAAATATAGAAGAAAATCAGCTCAAAGATCATCAAAGCGAAAATCCGGAGCAGATCTACGAAGCACTCGAAAAGGAGAACTTTCCGGATGGAAAACGAATCAGATTCATTGCGGAATTAGGGGCCTCTTCGGATATAGAGGGGCATTTCCGACTGATTTGTCGGACTTGGAAAGAGGAGAAAAATCTACGACTGGAAAGCAGTTTTGACCGACATGGAGAAGAGGGACTTCGTTTTTTACTTGAAAGACTTAAGAAAACGGAAATATCCGATGCTTTGCTTCAGCGTCAGGAAGCCTCCGAAGAGCTTAGGGAAGCTGTGTTTACGGCTTATCTTCTTGCGGAAATTCTTTCGCAGGGAAGACATAGAGAGTATTTCTCTTCTTACTGCGAAGAACTCCTTCCCTTTCTCCTTCGATTTAGCGAAACGGAAGAGGATTTCCTTCGTGAAAAATGCCTGATTGCCATGGGCTGGGTGGCCGGTGAGCGGGAGATTCCTTTTTTGACAGGGAAAATGCTGGAAGAACGGGACGCTCTTTGCAGAGCATGGGCGGCGAGCAGCCTTATGCAAATGTCTTTTCATAGGGTAAATAGAGTGATTTTACAAGAAGAAACGAAATCCGATTTTGCAAAAGCGATTGAAGAGGAAAAGGATTTGCAGGCTTCCGGCATTATGATAGAAGCGGCACAAACTTTATTTTCTAAAAAATGGCTCAGTGCGTCTGCGTTGGAAGCGGAAGACGAAGCGCAAATTGAAAAAGCAAGACGTTCTGCGGTACGGTTTTTGGCAAAGTAAGGTGTGGAAAGTCATGGATAAAAGATATTTATTGAGCTATATCAATTTAATACTCTTTTCATACTTTCAATATGGCTTTTTCCCATTCACGCTTTATGATTAATACGTTGACATTTCCTATTTAAAAATTTAACGGGTCAAAAGAGAATCACTTTTCTTGTAGGTGAGTTATCGCTGATTTTGATGCGTTTGATATGTATATTACTAAAATCTAAAGGAGAAGAACATGACAACTAAAAAAGTAGAAAACTTAATTATCGGATTCGGTAAGGCGGGGAAGACCCTCGCGAATTATCTGGGAAACAAGGGTGAAAAGACCGTTTTGGTGGAAAAATCTCCTCTGATGTACGGCGGAACCTGTATCAATGTGGGCTGCATTCCCTCTAAGTTCCTGGCGACCGCTGCGGATAGAAGAAGCTTCAGCGGAGAGAGTGATGCGGAATACTATAAAAATGCCGTTTTACAGAAGAAGGCATTGATTGCTAAGCTGAATAAGGCAAATTACGACAAGGTGGCAAGCAATGAAAATGTCGAAGTGCTGGACGGACTGGCTTCTTTTAAAGATGAGCATACCGTGCAGGTTACGAATGGCAGCGAGGTGTCCGAAGTTTATGCGGAGCGCATCTTTGTCAATACCGGTGCAAGACCCTTTGTTCCGAATGTTCCCGGTTTGGAAGTCGGAAAACGGATTCATACCAGTGAAACACTGATGAATCTGGAAGAATTCCCAAAGAGCTTGGCGATTCTCGGCAGTGGATTTATCGGGCTGGAATTTGCGGCGAGCTATGCGAAGTTCGGTACAAAGGTTACGATTATTGACCAGGGAGATCGGATATTACCGAGAGAAGATGAGGATGTAGCGAAGGAAGTATTTGCATCTTATCAGGGATTAGGTGTGGACTTCCTCTTTGACGCGGCGCTTCAGCAGGTATCGCAGGATGAAAAGGCAGTTCACCTTTCCTACACGGTAAATGGAGAAAAGAAAGAACTTTCCGTAGAGGCTTTTCTGGTTGCGACCGGACGACAGGCGAACACGGAAGAGCTGCACTTGGAAAATGCGGGTGTGGAAGTTTCTGAAAGAGGTTTTATCAAGGTAAATGAACACCTGCAGAGCAATAAGGCGCACATTTTTGCTATGGGAGATGTTAACGGAGGCCCGCAGTTTACCTATATTTCCTTAGATGATTTCCGAATTGTGAAGAGCTTTTTGGATAATCAGGGAAGCTACGAAAGAAATAATCGCCAGCCGATTGCTTTCTCCGCCTTTCTTCATCCGACATTTTCCAGAGTGGGACTCAGTGAAAAAGAAGCGAGAGAAAAAGGCTACAAAATCAAGGTGGCGACCTTACCGGTTACTGCGATTCCCAAGGCGAAAATCCTCGGAAATCAAACCGGACTGTACAAGGCAGTTGTAGATGCCGAAAACAATCAGATTTTGGGCGTGACCTTGTTCGGTGAAGAGTCCCACGAAGTAATCAATATCGTAGTTTTAGCGATGATGACGAAGCAGCCCTACACTGTTCTTGCGAACCAGATTTTCACCCACCCGACTATGGCGGAAGCGCTGAACGATTTATTCGGGGCGGCAAAATAGTTCGGCAGAACTAGTGCATGGTTTATGTTGTAAAAAATAGAAAAAAGGAAAAATTATGTCTCCAAAGCCCATGGAAAATCGCTTGAAAAAGTACCAAATCCTTAATGGCGCTCAATTAAAATATATTGCGTTTCTTTCCATGCTTCTTGACCATGTAAACAATGCTTTGCTAGTACCAATTTTAGAAGGGAAAGGCTTTTTGCTTCAGGTATCGAATCTTCTTTCGATTCTGGGGAGGATTGCCTTTCCCCTCTTTATCTTCTTTCTTGTGGAAGGTTTTTTTAAGACTAGAAATCGGAGAAAGTACCTTCTGAATCTTTTCCTTTTTGGCGTTTTTTCCGAAGTGCCCTTTGATTTGTTTACCTCAAAAGTCTTCGTTAATCCAAATTGGAATAACATGATGTTTACTTTGGCCTTATGTCTTAGTTGTATTTGGATCATCGACAGTTTCAAAAGGAAAATTCCGAACAGAATTTTATGGTACGGATTTTCTTTGCTTCCTTTGGGGATTTTCAGTATTTTGGCGATGTTCCTCAGTCTGGACTATGATTTCCATGCAGTAATAGTGGCTTATCTTTTTTATATTTTCTATCAAAAACCCCTTTGGGGCGCAGGGCTTGGATTTCTGTCTATCATAAAGGAAATATATTCTTTTTTGGGATTTGGATTATGCTTAACGTACAATGGGAAAAGAGGGAAGCAAAGCAAGTGGCTGAATTATGCATTCTATCCGGTGCATCTTTTGATACTGGGGCTTTTACGCTTGTATTTCAATATATAGTTTTTTAATACTAGGCCTTTCAAAATAGCCTTTTAATATTTAGTAGATTAGCGTTTGCTTATTTTATTTAAAAGATAGTTTTTACTTATGCGATACTGAAATTTAGATTTTCGCTAGTTAGTTATGGAGACTTTTATTATTATTTGTGCCGCCTGCTGAATGTGCTGGAATGGAGATTGCTATGAGATTGATTGTTGCATTTTTGTATTTTGTTGGAGCTATGTTATATTCTTATCCGGTAAGATTGATTCATCATTTGAAATACAAGGATAAGAAAAGTGAACATGATGCAAATTTTTATAGCTTGAAAAAAATAGCAAGAAAATTGCTCAAATTATTAGGCGTAAAAATAGATATTCAAGGCTGTGCCATATATGATGAACCCGTGGTTTATATTGGAAATCATAGAAGTAATTTTGACAGCTTAATAATGATTGCAATAATGGAGAAACCATTGATTTTCATTGGAAAAAGTGAGATTAAAAAATTTCCATTTATTGGTAAATGGTTTCGGGATATAGGATGCTTGTTTTTAGAACGAGATGATATCAAAAAGTCAATAGAAGTTATTAATCAAGGCATTCAAAGAATAGAAAACGGGTATTCAGTCGTTATTTTTCCGGAGGGGAGAAGAACGAAGAAAGACAGTGTGGAGGAATTTAAACCTGGTAGTTTTAAAATGGCTTTTAAGGCAAATGCGCGTATTGTTCCAGTTTCATTCTATAATTCAGAGGAGTGTTATGAGCGTTTTCATAGCTTTCGCCCGGCTAATGTGAGCATTCGTATTGGGGAAATTGTTAATCCAAAAGCACTTGAACTGAATAACACTGTACAGATGGCAAAATACGTACATACGGTGATTGCTCAGATTTATGAAGAGCAACGTATACATTATAGTATGCATTGATATTAGCTAATGTAAATGAGAGGTGATACTATGATAGAAAATATAGCAATTGCAACAGCAACGGAGATGCAGAACAATTTTGGAAGGTATCTTATTTAACAGATTCTCTTGCAGGAATACTGAAAGGCGATACAGATTTAGATAAAGCGAGAGAAAAAAGATTGGGGAAGAAGTACGGATTTAATGGTTGATTGAAGAGGCTGTATGATTAATTTAGAAGAAAAAATAGACCTATTAAAAAGAATTGCGCATCGTTTCAAGGAAGAGCGGATTGAGTGGGCATTAGGAGGCTCTATGATGCTTTATTTTAAAAAGATTGTCTCCTCCTTTGATGACATTGACTTAATGATTTTCCTCTCGGATGTTGACCGTGTTCGTAACATTTTATCCGAAATGGGAGAGTTGAAGCCGGAAAATCCCAAAGCAAAATATCGGACGAAAAGATTTATGGAGTTCACCATTGAGGGGATCGATGTGGATGTTATGGCGGGCTTTGCTATTGTCTATGAAGGGAATGTAGTTGACTGCTCCTTGGAGAAGGAGCAGATTGTGGAAATTTTGCCCTTGGGAACAGAAAGTATCTCCCTGCAATCCCCTTTGCTTTGGCGTGAGTATTATCGCTTAATGGAACGCCCGAATAAGGTGGAAATGATTAACAAGGCCTTGGGGGATAAATCTATGGAAACGAAATGTGAAACCGTAGTTGCTCCATGCTTACCGCAAAAAGAAGAAGCAGAACCGAGCTGATGATGAAGCATCCGCTTACGGCAAAGCTTGGAGAATAGTAGATTCTCTTTTTCTTTGGAGAGGAGCCTAAATTCCAATAATGTGTCAGTTCGCTCATCACAAGGCAGATGACAAACTGTGCTTTTCCGTAATTTAAAACTGCGGAAAAAATATCCTGGCTTTTGGCATGAAAGAACAGATAAGTAATAAAGCTTAAAAGAAGCATTCCCCAGAGAAAAAAACGGCTTTGCTTTAGTGCGGCATAGTTTGTACTATTTTCTAATTTAACCCGGTGAAAACGGTCCTGCATACTCTGTCCAATGCGATAAAACCAATCCGGTACTTCTTTCTTCTTTTTCACGGCAAGCTCCAAAAGAAGATAAAGATAAAAAGAGAAGCTGTAGGCAAGGCAAATGATAAAGGCAAAGAATAAATAGAACAAATAATAGCCCATATAATCTTAGCTCCCTTCTTAGCTTGGATTCTTTGTTTGATTCCCCACGAACCAGTAATCACAGATTGTGCCTCCTGTCGCCAGCGTTTGCTCTCTATGCAATACTCCTTTGTTTCGTTCAACCGCGATGTGGTCAATGTCACAGCACAAAGGTAATAAATCAAGATAGCCATTTTCTCTTGCGAATTTTTCCAAGGGGCATCTTGTGAAGTGATAATAAAAGCCGTCCTTATGTCGCTTTTCATCAAAATGAAAATCCCAGGTTTTATCCTGATATTCCGGATGCGTCTCCGCCCATTCTTCCGCCTTATGCATCCTTTCGGCAAATTTCTTCATGTCCGTCTCTTTATTGAAATCTATGGAACTCATGGCTTTTCTTATGATGCGATTGTCCATAAATGCAGCAATCACTTCTCTAAAATCTTCTACCGAAAAGTTACCTGCTCTGCATACTGCCAGAAAAACATAGGCGGAGTAAATATTGTGCGCCATAGGGTTCTTCTCCCCGACATCTTCCGTGTTTTCCAGCATTTCCCGATATAAGATACGTCCTTTTTGCAAGCTTTCCTTCGTCTTATCTTTCCCGAACTTTTTTACCATCGGTTTTTTCAGAAATAAACTGAATAAGCTAAAATAGATTCCTTTGTATTTCATTACACTCACCTCGCTAAACTTCTTCATCAATGTAGTTCAGGTTCTGCTATTTAGTACAAACCGTATGAGCTACGCAACTCTAGGAATAAAACATAATGAGATAACATAATGATAGAACAAGCAATATTGTATTAGTTTCGTTTAACTAATAGTAGCTTAGCACTTTCAGCCATTTTGTCCATGCTGAATTTTCGTTTCTTCATCCTGATTGTTTACGACAGGATATTTAACTTTTATAAATCTTATGTTGCTTCTTATTTCTTTATAGACCATAGGTAATGACTTTGGTTTTGTAAAGTTCGCAGATTTACCTGTATAATGGAGTTAAACAGTAATAGGGATTACCGCATATAGGGGGAGGTCATCTAATGGCTACGGTTTCATTAAAGGCTGCTACTAGAGAGGATTTGCAAGTCATATGGGAAATGCAAATAAAGGCTTTCTCGGAATTGTTGGATAAATATCAAGACTATGATATGAGTCCCGGTGCAGAGGGGCTGGAGAAAATCATTGCAAGATATGAACAGCCTTGGACTGTTTATTATTTTATTGTTGCTGAAAATGAAAATGTCGGTGTCATTCGCGTGATTGACAAGAAAGACGCCGGCAGAAAACGAATATCCCCAATCTGGATTATGCCGGAGTATAGAAATAAAGGATATGCCCAAGCGGCAATTTCTGCGGTAGAGAAAATACATGGTTGCCACCACTGGTGCTTGGACACGATACTGCAAGAAGCAGGGAATCTTCATTTGTACGAAAAGATGGGCTATCATCAGACCGGAAAAATGGATAAGATCAATGATCGTATGGATATTGTCTTCTACGAAAAAGATTAAAGATAAGTTTTAAGTTCGGGTTTCTCAACCGGCTTTCTATTCTGTTTGTCCCGTTTCCGGATAAAAGTCCATCTTGGAAACACACTCTGGTTTAAAAGTGATGTATAAACTTTCAATAAGGTAGAGTGCGCTATGATTATTTTATTGCGTTCCGTAACATAAAATACTAGGATGTTTTTTGAGGAATAAAATAAATAGTATAGCAGTTGGGCAATGTTAAGATAATAAAAGGCAAAGTAAGAGATGATCAGAGCAGGAAAATATAGGTCTAAAATTGCCGGACCGGCAGTAGAAATCATCAAGACATACCAACGGTGGAGGTAGAGATTATGAAGCATTTTTCATGGATTCTCAGAATCTTTTATATTTTTGTATTATATGTGTGGATTACTTTTATACTTCTACTTCCGGCAAGCCCCATATTCAGTTTACAGCTTTATGTCTTATTGAATATCCTATCTGCCCTTGTGTTTACCGGCTTTTTAATCACTCAGATTGTGGAGGCTTTTAAAATATTTAAAAGAGGGGACAGTGAACAGTGCATAAAGGCTTTTCTTTTCTTTAAATACAGTTCTCTGCCTGCTGTACTCATTTTACTGGCCATCTTTCTTGTGGTCTTACTTGGAGGAATAGGGCTTTCCTTTGTGCTGTTGGTACTGCCGGCGACTCTATTCATTGCTCCTTTTTTCTTCGCTTTGAGCTTGGTAGTAGCACCGCTTTTCCTCGGCATGTCTTTTATGGCGGGATTAGCAGGGCTTAGCTATGCCATTTGCTTGATTTTACTTAGTAGAAAGCAAAAGGGATGGAAAGTAGGACAATGTATCTTGCATTTTATTTTCCAGTGCATTCCCGGCTTTGATATATTGGACGGTCTGTATATTACCCTGCGATATTGGAAGAGGGGGAAAATTTTATCGATAATCACTGCGATTTGTGCTATCTTGGGATTGACGTTTATATTATTTATGCGTTCTTAAACAAAGACATTATGCATTCTTAGAGAAAAACATTATTCCGTTCTTAAGTAGAGAAATGATGCATTCTTAAGTAAAGATAGTATGTATTCTTAAAGAAAGACAGTAAAGATAGCATTTTTAGGAAGGGAGACAAAATGAGAAATTTATGTTTTTTATTGATTCCCATGGGGATTGCATTATTGATTTTCAGCATTCGCAAAATGATCCGCCTTGCGAAGGCAGAGATATTCTTTGAAATGCCCTGCACGGAGGAAGAGGGAAGCGTTCATCTTCCTCAGGGAAAGTATGGGATTTGGCTTAGCGGAAGGCGTTTCAAAAAAACTCCTATCGGAAATATCGGCTTTCAGTTAAGTAGAGCAGAGACCGGGGAAAAGCTGTACCTTTCTCCCAGTCTTATGCGTATGTCAGTCACTAGCTTTGATAAAGGAAGAATGGAGCTTTATCATTTTCAGGTAGAAGAAGAGGGAAATTATACCCTTTCTTTAGATGGAGAAAGCAGCGTGAGAGACAGGCTGGAGGCGTCTATCGGAAATCTTCTCTTCAAACAGCCTGTGGATTTGAGCAACTTTACCGTACAGATTCGAAAAGGGAATTCTATAGCTATGTTTTTCTTCGCCATCTTAGGCATTAATCTTGCCGCTTGGATGATTCTTGGAGGAGTTATGCTTCCCTTTATATTGGCTGAAGTAGGATAGTAATGCATTTTCCTTGAGTGCGAATTCCGTAGTTGGTAAGAGAATAATCTGCATGAAAAGTTATGCCGAAGGATAGCTTTTCCATAACGAATAGTCGACGGTTTGTATGCTTAGCCAATACAATCGTTCATTTCTGGCTTCGCTATGTTCCACGGGCTTTTACGGAAGCTCTACATATTGACGTAAAGAGCCAGAAGGAAGACGGAAAAAAATGCCGCTCCGCGAACTGCATTGGTAGTGGAGTAGATATGATAAGCGTCTTCGGAAGAACTGAACTGCATTCTAAGAAGGAGCAAGATTGGGTGGACTATTAAAGCCACGATAATCGTAGCAAATGGCATTTTCATGCATTGATAGAGAGCGGCATGAGCGTCTCCGTTCTTATGGTATAGAAAAACAAAGGTCAAAACATTGACCAAAAGCCAAAGAAAGAGAAATAAGTTGGCATCCCGAAGAGCTGCGGAATTCGTTGCATTTTCATATTCAATATGCACTCTTCCCTGAAAAGCCTGCCCGAATTTATAAATCCACTGAGGGACTTCCCGCTTTCTTATTACGCCGATAAGGAGTCGCAAATAGATATAAAAGGTGAGGAGAAAAGAGAGGCCAACAATAAGGCCGAAAAAGAATTCAAAGTTAAAAAAGTTCATTTTCATTATCCTTTACTGATAGAATCATTCCCAAATCGATTGTTGAGCGCGGATTCCGTAGTGGAATACAACGCCATTTGCATCAAAATATGCATAAAGACTATAGTTTTTCCATAATGCATAGTCTTTTGTTTGCATAGTCAAAACATAATAGCTCTCATTCTGAATTTCTTTATAGTTAGCGGGTTTTAAAGAGAAAATATCCGTGATTTTTTTGGTTTGAAAGTCGGAAAGGGAGAGTGCAGTTAAGTTCACCCGGTTAAATTGGACTTCTGCTAATTGGGCGCAATCTCCGGGGATTTCATAATAGGTAATGGTACAATTCTTTAATGCATCCTCGCCCTTCCAAGTAGGGGTCACACTCATAAAACCGTAGGATTTTCCGTCCTTTGTAATTTCCAGATATTCACCGTAATAAAAGGGGTCATTTCTTTTGTTGGTGACTTTACTTTCAGCGCTTTTCCCTGCAAAAGAAAATCCTGCATCGATAAGCGAAGAGGCCTTTGTGCTGCCGACAATCAGTTTCGTTCCGTCAATTTGTGCGGTTAGGGGGCTTTCCGGAAACCCCATGGTAGAGACAAAGGAAGCCAAAAGGAAGCAGGATAAGAAGGCTACCCAAGAAAGTGCATTGGTTGTGGAATACCAACGACGGGCTTCCCTGGAAGAATGAAAAGTCATTCTAAAAAACTGAAAGAGGGAATGAAGCATCATGGCTAAAAGCACAATAAGGAACTGTAGCTTACAACATTGATAGACAGCTGCATAGTAGTTTCCGCTTTTGTAATACAAAAAAGCAAAGCTTAGAACATTGGAAAGAAGCCAGAAAAAAAGGAAAATATTGGCATCCCGAAGAGCTGCGGAAGTAGTTGCATTTTCATACTTCACATACACTCTTCCCTGAAAAGCCTGCCCGAATTTATAAATCCACCGAGGGACTTCCCGGTTTTTCTTTACGCCGTATAAAAGCCGAAAATAAATATAAAAGGTAAGGAGAAAAGAAAGGCATACAATAAGAGCGAAAGATAATGCAAATCGAAAAGAATCCACTTTTTCTTTCTCCTTTCCTATAGAGTATTTTTCTTAAGCAGTGTCGTAAGCGAGTGAAATTTATGACATTTAGCATCTATTAACGGGAACAGTATAGCATTTTTGTGATGTGGACGAAAGAAATATTGTGCGTAGTATAAAATGAAAAACTTACTCTATTTTAGGTAAAGCATGGTAAAATCCCATCTTTGACAGTTGCGAAAGAGTCAAGAGCCCATAAACGGCGTAATTACGCCATTT
>ERZ773267.2043-NODE-2043-length-10511-cov-12.873757_pt1 | contig 10511 bp, 6 predicted proteins | sample MGYA00511959_ERZ773267 | MGnify/ENA primary metagenome ERZ773267 (study PRJEB29015, sample SAMEA2738165) | human oral metagenome | biome: human oral; feature: human-associated habitat; material: saliva | place: China | collected 2240 ... | reverse complement strand
AGATACAGCGTGGTATCGGTACTTCCACCAATGGCGACGGTGCTTTCGGTGGTTCAGTGTCGTTGGCTACAAGCACACCAAGCACGAAGCCGAGTGTTGAGGTGAGCGGTTCCTACGGTTCTTACCATACGTATAACACTGGTGTAAAGTTCTCTACGGGTCTTCTCCTTAATCATCTGGTCTTCGATGGGGCCTATCACGAGACCGCCACAGACGGATATGTTCACGGTACGAGTGGTCGGTCGGGGTCTTACTATGGTGGATTAACATGGTTGGGCGATAACTTCCGCATCAGTTATAAGAACATTGGTAACTTTGAGAAGACTGGTCAAGCATGGAACGGAGTCGTTACGGGCAGCAATGACCTTAGTCTGATGGATGGCACCTACGGCTCTAAGACGGGCATCACCACCTATAAGGACATGTATGAGAGAGGTTTGGGCAAGTTCAACCAGCTCTATGAATACCTACAGACCGATGCTAACGGGGCCTTTGTTAAGGATGGGAATGGTAACTACGAGACGGCACGCTACACCATGCGCGACGGCTCTTTCTGGAACAAGACGACAGATAATTTCTATCAGAACCATAACCTCTTGTCGTTTGCTTTCCACCCTTCTGAACACTGGAGTCACAACATAACACTGCACTACACCTACGGCTACGGTTATTACAGCGAACTTAAGCCTAAGACAAAGTTTGCTAAATTCGGCTTGACGTTCACCGATAGCAATGGTAACTTTGTCAAGAAGAGTGACTTCGTACGCCTGAAAGGATTGTCACAGCACACCTACGGCATTGTCTACACAAGTAATTACAAGGACGAGAGTTGGGATGTAACGGGCGGACTGAACCTTCAGCAGTTCCGTGGCAGCCATTTTGGCTACCTTACTTATATAAAGAATGAGGAGGCAGATGCGATGTATCGCACAGGTGGCAAGGATTATAAGTACTATGACTCCAAGGCTCATAAGTATGACTACAGCGGCTTCTTCAGGGCAAAATATAACTTTGCAGACTACTGGAACGTGTTTATGGACCTGCAGATACGCCATGTGGAGTATATGACCGATGGTCAGAACGACCGTTTCTATAAGGTGGCTAATGGCTACAAGAACCAGCTCTTAGACATTAGCGAGCGTTATGACTTTGTCAATCCGAAGGCAGGTGTAAGCTACTACCGTGCTGGGCATAAGGCTTACGCATCTATTGCGCATGCCAGTCGTGAGCCAGAACGTAACAACTTCACCAACAACGGTAGTTATCCTGCACCATCGCCAGAACGCATGATGGATATCGAGATGGGCTATCAATACAATGGGCACAACTGGAGAGCAGGCGTTAATCTCTATTACATGGACTATAACAACCAGTTTGTACAGACGGGTGCACAGAGTGATATAGGCGAGAATCTGACGACAAACATCAAGGACAGCTATCGTATGGGAGCTGAACTGGAGGCTGGATGGAGCCCTCTATCATGGTTGACGGTTGAGGGTAATGCTGCTTTGAGCCGTAACATCATCAAAGACTTTGACGAGATGGCAAGCGTAGACTGGGAGTCCTCGTTCCGTAAGATACATTATAACCACTCTACCTTGGCCTTCTCTCCTTCCGCTATCCTCAATGGTATGCTCACTCTCCACTATAAAGGACTTGAAGCAATATGGCATACAAACTTCGTGAGTCGCCAGTATTTAGACAATACCGAGAATAGGACACGTTCGTTGCCATGCTATTCACAGACGAATGTCAACCTCAGCTATACCCTTCACCCAAGTCGACTGATTGCTGGAATGAGGGAGGCAGTCTTCGGTCTGAACCTCAACAACATCTTCAATCGCCATTATGCAGCCAGCGGATGGGTGTATAGTTCCATCCTCGACCACGACGGTCACCCTAATGAGAACCGTTATACGCAGATTGGATTCATACCGATGGCGGGCTTTAACATGATGGGCAGTGTCACTCTGAAGTTCTAATACATCAGGACACCGACCTCCTCAACTGGCTCCTCCCCCGTTCTCTTCCCTGCAGGGGAGGGGCGTGTAATGTACTGTTTACGCAGGGATTGGTAACTAAAAACATCCTATTAAAATAGTGATGGCCCTTATCGACAACAAAGAGATAGGACTCACAGACTGCTTAACACTACTTTCTATAAGCAAAGTGGCCGCAAGCAAAGTCTGATTTAAGTACTTATCATCCTACAATAGGGCCTTGAGTGTATATCAGTAAATAGTAGAAGCATACCGCTAAGTAGTAGGGGTATCTCGGTGATCACTCCCCTCCCTACGGGGGAGGGGCTGGGGGAGGGGCCGACCGTGGTATTACTACATTATCTTATTGACTTATGACATTAGACATGCTGGGCTGCCTTGTCGGCCTTATTTACATCTATCAAGAATACAAAGCGAGTATATGGCTTTGGCTGACGGGTATTATCATGCCTATCATCTATATGGTTGTCTATTACGAAGCGGGGTTGTATGCCGACTTTGGGATGCAGATCTACTATACATTGGCAGCTATCTATGGGTTCTTGTATTGGAGGTTTGGACGGAAGAAGGGTGCGAAGGAGATTCCTATCACACACTTTCCTCGGCGGTTAATACTCTCCTCTTTTCTGGTCTTCCTCCTCCTCTGGGGCGTTCTCTACCTCCTCCTCATTCGTTTCACAAACTCTACTGTCCCTGTGTTAGATAGCTTCGGGAATGCACTCAGCTTCATCGGACTATGGGCTTTGGCAAAGAAATACATCGAACAATGGTGGATCTGGATTGTTGTCGACGTCGAATTGGCTGCTCTCTACCTATATAAAGGAATCCCTTTCACCGCCGCCCTCTATGCGCTCTATGCCGTTATCGCTGTGGCGGGGTACTTTAAGTGGAAGAGAGAGGCGGCCTCCCTCAATCGCTCGATAGGGTCTGCTAATGGGGACCTCCCCTAAACCCTCCGAAGGAGGGGAAGCCTAACGGGACAAAACCTCACCTGTGACTCCCTACATAATAACCATTGATTGGAGCAAAAGATATAGATTTAATGAAGATTGTTATACGCTATTACATCTATTTATAACACTCGATAGTGGTATAAAAGAGGATTAAAGCGATGATTTACAACAATCCATAAAACGCATACAAGTGCTTGAATCGATGATTAAGAACAATCAATAAAAAGCTAATAAAGTACCTTGAAAGAGAAGGATAATAGTAGATAAAACTAAAACAGATGAATATCAACAACAAAGACAACAATAAGGAAGGGCGCACCCCACACATACCAAGCGAGTACCCCTACATCCCCAGCAACCATCCACACGCTCCCAGCGACCATCCATACATCCCCAGCGAGCACTCCGTTAGGCTTTCCCCTCCTTCGGAGGGGTTAGGGGAGGTCCCTTCCCACAGCCCTTTCTCGGCCGTTATCCTTGCTGCTGGCGACTTTCCAAACCATGTTCTGCCCCTTCGCATCCTACGTACTGCGAAGAACCTGATAGTCTGTGACGGTGCTTTGGAGGAACTCCTTGATTATGAGATAGCACCAACAGCGGTGGTCGGTGACGGCGACTCACTCTCTGAAGAGTTGAAGCAGCGTTATGCACACATCTATCATCCTATCTCGGAGCAGGAGTTTAACGACCTTACCAAGGCCACTCTCTTCGCTCGTTCACACCTGAAGATGGACGCATCAACCCATACTCGACCCCGCTTCTGCTATCTCGGAGCAACTGGGAAGCGTGAGGACCACACCTTAGGGAACATTTCTCTCATGCTCTACTACTATCGGCAGTTAGCTATCGACCCTGTGATGATTACCGACTATGGCTATTTTGTAGCAGCATCGGGACCCATGCGCTTTGCTTCCTTCCCTGGTCAGCAAGTCAGTATCTACAATGCTACCTGCAAGGAGTTATCGAGCAGCGGACTAAAATGGGATATCTACCCCTTTAGCGAGCTGTGGCAAGGAACACTGAACGAAGCTTTGTCGAGCGAGTTTACGGTCCATGCGGATGGAGACTACCTTCTTTACCGAACGCATAAGGTATAACAAACCTTTTTCTACAAGCCAAAAGAGCCATATCTTCATCTCCTAAAAGATGTCGATATGGCCTTCTTTTTGTAAGTTAGATTAGTGGATTAGTACCGAATATATTAGTTTATTTAATCATTACCTTTACGGTCTTACCGCCTTGACGCTTTACATACACACCTGCAACGGGCTTCTCTACCTGCATGCCACCTAAGGTGTAATAGGTTGCAGGAGCCTCACTCGTCGTCTCCACAGCATTGATTGCGGTTGGATCAACCTTAGTAAACGAAACAGTCATCGCTGCAACGTCAACTGTAACGTCGTATGTAGCCTCCTCTGTGATATTCCATTTATTATCGTTACCACCAAAGACTATCTTCCCTTCATCGGTCAAGTCGCGCAGATAGAACATCTGATCGAAACCAGCATAGACATTCGTACCGAACTTCAACTCGCCTGGCTTCAATTCTGTACGTGCTGAGAACTTAGCAGGATTAGTCGCATCTTGCTTCATCACAGTACCTTCACCGATACTCCAACCACCCTTTGTTGCACTACCAATCATCCATAAGGCGGTGTGCTTTAAGGCTGTTGCTTGATACGTAGCCTTGGTCACGACAACCGTCTTCTCGGCTAAGTTACAAACGATATCATAGTTGGCTGACTCAGAAACAAAGAACTTCCCGTCCGTAGGCTCATCTTCACTACTCACCAATGGAGCCTCAACACCCAACTGCAAGGTAACAGGACCAACACCAGCACGGTACTCTAAATTACCCCAACCAAGCTCGGTAAGGAACTTAAACTCCTTATTTGCATCCAAATGAACGGTTGCCTTAAAGACATCAGCGTTCTCGTCAGACTTCTGCATAACGGTAGACTGACTAAGAGTCCACCCACCCCATGTAGCGTCACCAACGATCACCAAGCGGTCAGCAGCATGTGCGGTTAATGCGCCAACAACGTAGAGTGCGCAACATAACATAGACTTTGTAAATGTTTTTAATCCCATAAAGACTTATATTAAAAGGTTATTAAATTCAGATCTTGCCTCTTTAGGCACTTCAAACCTTCTTTTTTAATTACGAAGATTTAGGTTTCCTATCTTTCTTTTTCACGTACAATATTACGAAGAAAAAGCGAGACTAAAATCGAGTACAAGCTCCTGTCCTCTATAATATAAGTCGTTTTATTAGCCTTATAAGGCCCATAAGGCCCATAAGGCCCTATCCCACAACAAATTACCAACTACCCTAAAATCCTCCCCAACACCATCCAATACAAAAAAATATAAAGCTTTGAATAACCTTATAAAGCACTCAACCCTAAAAAAACGGGCACCCAAAAGCCCCAAAACTACATTTTTTAAGGATTCCTCGAGGCTATCACAGGCAACTTGATACCCACCTTATAAAATCGAACATACCCCGACACCTTTTCAAATTGTGGCTCAGCTGTCCTTGTAAAGGTGAACCTCTCTTCTTGCTTTTGGTCCGGATAGATGATTAAACACTTAATAGGAGCAACCGCATCAGCGTCCAATCCCAACTTATCATAGACCCTACTCAACCGTGCATAACCACTTACTTCCCTCGCATCGTCGATGTTTACGCCCCCACGCTCCCCATAACGTGGTTTATACTTAGCATCGACAACGTAGGGCTCGGCCCACTCCGTAGGCTTCAAGAGGTAGTCGAGCTCTTGATAATGTGCTTTTTCATGATACTGAACCTCCTTTCGTCCTGTGAACACCGCCCTTAGCTTACTATATACATATAGTTCGAAGAGCTTACTCATGTCTATCCAGAATGGCGGTGTGTCTATCTCTTTCTTACCAGCAAGGGTAATGTCATAACTGAAGCGCCTCAACAGCAACTGTGCATACTCAACTGCCGTGTAGTATTCCTTGTACACAGGATTACCCTTAAACGTCCTCATTGACTTGACACTTATCTCATCGCTCACCCGCTCAAAATAAGGTTTTATCTGTCTTATCTTCCTCTCCAAGACGTTTGTGTCAAGTGCATTACGATACACCCCCACCTGCTTTCTACAAAAGGCAAGGGCTTTCTTGAGTATTCTGTTCGCTGGTGAGTCGATGTCATAGACCTGATAACGACATACATTATCCGTTATCCGCCCCTTCGCAAGACTGCGTTGTATCGTTCTACCCACCTGTATGCGTCCTTTAACCTTATTGTTTAACGTTTCTTCAACCCTATAGTAGCTCCTCTTCAGCCCCTTTCTCACGATACGATGAAGGATATTCAAATACTCAGTAATCAAGAAGATACTCAACAGGTCTTGCTGTTGACTGATACGGATAGACGGCTTCTCAAAGTGAATTGTCAGTAAATCCGCCAGATGCCCGTAGTTGTCTGTCTCGCTCAACGCCTCGTTTAGCATACGCACATAGTCTATCTCAAAACCGTCATTCAGCTTAGGACTGACCTGCACAGCCACGTCCTCTTCCTTTATCCAGTCTACTCCAACGAAATAAGAACCCGTGGCACGGACTACATCTGACTCACGCTTTAGCCTAAGACAAAGCTCCTTCTCCTCACGACCTCGCCTAACAGTACACACCACCTCGGCCCCATCATCCATATAGGGGAGGATAGCCTCACACTCCGACTGCCGAAGACAAGTGTTCTCCAACAGCTGTTCTTGAAGTTGCACAACCCTCATTACGCTGTCGCCTGCTTATACAGTTCGTCGATAACCGCCTGTGCATCAGCTGTCAAGACACCGTCCCGAACATACTCCTCTAAGAGTGGGATAAGCTCATATAAGATACGTTCACGGGAATTGTCTACTCCCTCCTCGTCTTGCATTAAGAAATAACTATGCCCTATCCAGACGTCTTCTGGCTTATACTCATCGCTTAGTGTGTCGGCAGGAAGGAGTCGCATCGTTGCATCCCAACCACTCGCTTTATACGCATCAAAGTTCTTAACAAACAACCGACTGACCTTCTCAAACAATTCTGCATTGAATCTGTCGCCTACTAAACCAATGGGTCGCTCCGAAATAAAGGCAAACCGACGTCGAATAGCATAATCTAACGACCCTAAAGAGCGGTCGGCTGTGTTCATGGTTGCTATCAGATACACATTATCAGGGACGTGAAAGGACTTCTTAGAATAAGGTAGTTTCACACTCTCCTCATTCTTACTCCCCTTTCGTTTGTCTGCTTCAAGCAGCGTTATCAGTTCACCAAACACCTTTGAGACGTTCCCTCTGTTCAGCTCATCAATGACCATAACGTAGGGCTTATCGTCCTCCTTCTGCTCAATAAACACTCCGTACTTCTCAAGGATGGCCTCTACATCTTCGACATGTATCGACTTCAAACGATAGACAGTAGACTCTACCATCTCCTTACCACCGTTTGTCTCCACGATATTCTCTCGCTTACCTTTTATTAGCCAGTGAACTGGTCGGATACGCTTGTAGGCTGGTAGGCTTTCATCATACCGATAGTCATCCGCGATAACACCTATCGCATCTATCTCTTTACTTGAATAACAAGACATTACGATATCCCCTACTTTCATCTTATTGATGTAGGCGTCTAATATCAGCTTACCCTTATCATTGCGAATACTACCATCTGTCTCGTCTGAAACATCATCTCCATACTCATCCCAACCAATACGGATATAGCCCTTCTCCATACAGTCTTTGCGCACATCATTGTCTCCTGTCCGTTTAAGCGAGACCTTCCAAACGTCAGCATCCGGACTGATACCGTACTGATTACCCTCGAGTTTAGAACGTTCGGCAGCCTCGCAAAGCCTTTTGAACACACCATCCTCTATCTCGTAGGTCACTTGACTCGTCTCGTCCACCACAGGGCGCAATCCCTCAATCCAGTCCTCATAGTCTAAAGACTGATGGAAGGTAGTGAACATAAGGCGCCCATCGTCCTTAAGCTGATTGTATCTGTTTACTATCTCCTCCCTACTCCGTCCATTGCTCATAAACCTTGGGTCGCACAGCCGCACAGCCAATTCAGGTACATCGTAAGTCTTACCTGTACCCGGTGCACCGTGCAAAACAATGTTCTTACGCCGTCTCCATATACCGACAATATCGTCATACTGAGTACTTTTTGAGCTATTATTTGTATCTGTATTCATCTTCTTATCCAATTTATCTTGCATATAGTCTTTCATGCACCAGAATAAAGTCTGAACCGCAAGGTTGAGTGGTTTGTTTTTGAATCGTTCGATTTCTTTCAGCATAATCTGCTGTATCTCTTCTCCATAATGTTCTACAAAGCCATTAATAAGTTCCATAAAATGGCCATACTTCTCCCCTGCCTTTCGAGGAGTATAACCAAAATAGCGCCAAATATTACGATAGATTTCATCCTTATAGAAGGTGTATTTCTCTGGATAAACACATGTTAGCAAGGCTGCGGCTGTACGTTCATCATTTGCATTGTTCTTCCATTTACTTGGACACAATGCCTTTATCTCTGACTTAAAAGCAGCCAATCGAGTCGTCAATGGGATAGACTCGTTAATCAAATGTTGACAACAAACACTTGTCTTGTCGGCTTCATTATCCACCAAATACTTAATAACAGTATCAACACGAGGGTTGTCTACTATGTTTTCTCCCCTAAGAGAGTCAAAGACTTTAAGAACTTCTTTTCCCTCCACCCTATCGAGTAAGTCCCATTTATAGTATTCTCCATATTCTATAAATAGCTTTTCTTTCTCAAAGATGTCGATGAGTTCTTCCATAAGATAGACTCTGAAAGCATCTACAAGTTCATCACGCATCTGCCATAGGAAACCTTGTCTTGTCTCCCGACCTTTCTTCATTGCAATGCACCAGTAGATTTCTTTATTATCTGCCCCTACTACTCTAAATCTATTTAATCGCCTTTGTACCCACTTAGAGAAGTTATATACCTTACTGTTATAGTACTGGGCAGGTTTTCCATACTGTTTAGAGACCTTTGTACAAGTTGCCATATTCCCATCTTGACGTAGGAAACACAGCAATGCTTCATGATATGGCATCGACCGCTCATCACGTAATATATCAAGCCACTCAGCCGTAGTAATTCCTATATCACCACAACTATAATCTCCGTTTGTATTGACAGTTTTATATAATGTCTTTATTGCCATAACTCAACAATCGTATGTTGTTTATTCATTTTATTATCGTTTCAGACCCAAGATTAAAATCATCAAGATAGAAAACAGCCCACCATCAAGCAATTAAATGTAGTCCTCTCTCACAGCATTTAGCTATGGGAAAGGCGAGAGGAGGGCTGGAGGAAGAGGCCACCCAGCCTATTCTTTCTCCGAGGCGGTAAGCTTCTTTCTATTCTGAATCCACCATTTCACTGCGGCTTGCATGATAGCTTGCATACCATTGCAGATTTCGTCGATATTAGCTTGCGTCAGTTCACCATTGCCCTCGCCGCCCGCATGCTTCAAGATGAAGGTCTTGTCCTGCAGAGAATAGCCACAAAGCGAACGGCTCTTCACCTCCTTCAAGTCTGCATCGAAGCGTTCTGGCGTGGTGTGTAACACTTGTACATTAAGGCGAGGCCACGTAGTGCACTCAATTAACTCAAACTCTTTTCCGTCAACTTCATGAACGGAATAATGGAAATCAAATGTTTTCATTGTCTTATTTTGTATTTATTAAACTCATTTTGTCGCCTGTTCTTCCTTGCTTCCAACGCTGGGATTCGCTATAACCTCACAAGGGTTACAGCAGTCCTAAAGCCCATCCGCAAAGTAACAACAGCCCATGTGTGTAAATAATTTTCGTCCCCTCGCTGTCAGTGTACGCCCTTCTTGCTTCAAGCGGACGCCCTTCTTGCCAGCAGAACATGCCCTTCTTGGGTGTTGCGAAGGCCCTTCTTGATGCTTACTAAGGCCCTTCTTGCTTCGAGTTTATAAGTGATTGATTTCTTGTTAGTTGCGATTTCGGTTTTTAATCATATCACTCTTTTGCCGTAAGGGGTTTCTCGTGCGCTTTTGTCAGGTTTTTTCATGAGCGTAACAGGCTCGTTGGGTGTTTCATCTCTCACAGATTTTCACAGATGAACAGAAGCCTTTCTGCGAACAGGGAGAGCACGCAGAGAAGAGGTGGCCCCTCCCCCGTCCCCAGCTGGCCCCTCCCCCTTCCCCTCCCCAAAAGGGAGGGGCGTAATCACCGAGATACCCCTATAAAAAGGATGTAGGCTTCCTTATGTCCCTTAATGGCTGTCTTGTAGGGGTAACCTCACATACTACTCCCCTCCCTACGGGGGAGGGGTTGGGGGAGGGGCCACTATCTTGTGGGCTCGAAACGTGCGCCTAAACGCTCAGTGAACTCTGTGCGCTCTGTGAGAGATAAAACTCCCCACTGCGAGTATCCAACATTCTTTCTCTCACAGAAAATCACAGAAGAACAGAACACACAGGGTTTCACAGAGACATTAAGTCAACCGATATCACAGAGCG
>ERZ773267.2042-NODE-2042-length-10512-cov-3.225208_pt1 | contig 10512 bp, 7 predicted proteins | sample MGYA00511959_ERZ773267 | MGnify/ENA primary metagenome ERZ773267 (study PRJEB29015, sample SAMEA2738165) | human oral metagenome | biome: human oral; feature: human-associated habitat; material: saliva | place: China | collected 2240 ... | reverse complement strand
GTCATGGCGAGGTTAGCGGGAGCGTGCCCCGATTACAGACCTATACTTCATCAAAGCGCTTTCTCATATTGAGTACAGTCCTTCACTTTGCAAGGGCAAGCATAGCGGAAGCGTGCTCGATTTCACGCCTATACTGCATCAGCGCCCCCTACCCCGCCATGCGCTCATACATACCGTAATAGCTTCTATCCTCCAGCATATCCTTTCGAAGCTTAAACACATCCTCAGGATCGTCCGTAATCATGCCGTCCACCGGACTTTGCAGGTATTTGATGATTTTGTCTTCTTCATTGATGGTCCAAACATAAATTTCCTTTCCCATATCCTGCACCTCTCCCATCAGGTAGCCGTTATAGGAGGAATCTTCAATCGCATAAAAGTCCACATTTTCCGTGGCAAAATCTCCGAATTGCACGGGAATCACCACCCCGGTCTTCCATTCCGGGGCAGTCTCTTCTATCCCCTCCATCAGGGAAATGTCTAAAGACATCAGGGGGTTCGTCTTCTCCACCCCGTATTCTTCCAGCTTCTCCAGAAGAATTTCCGAAAAATTCTCCGGTTCCTTCCCATGAGGCTTAATCTCTATCAGAAGGGGCATATTCAGCGCCTTTGCCCGCTGTACAAATTCCCGAAGGCTTGGAATTTTTCCGCTAAACTCCCCCTGATGCACCGTCATAGCGGTGAGCTCCGAAAGGGTACAGTCGTAGACCTTTTTTTCCACTCCAGCAAGCCGAGAAAGTTCCAAATCATGCATTACCACAAATTCCCGGTCCTTAGTCAGCTGAATATCCAGCTCCACCATATCCGCCCCTGCTGCCTTTGCCCCCTCTAAAGACTCTATGGTATTTTCTACTCCGGTAGAAACCAGCCCTCTATGGGCAATGATTTTTGCATCCGTATTAACCTCCCGTCCCATATAATCCATAAATGCTATGGTGCTGTGAAAAACAAATAAAGCCAGTAGGAGGAAAACGGTGGTTTTGCTATACTTTTGTTCCTCGGCAAGAAAAGCATTTTCCCCCTCAGAGCCTTCCACCGGAAGGGTATTTACCAAGAGGGAAAGAAAGCCGATTTTTGACAAAATCCCAAAGAAAAATCGGGTAAAACGAAAGAGCAGGAAGAAAAGAAAATGAAAGATTCCCAATTCTCCCTTTGGATCCAGGCGGGTAAAGAGAAAAGCCGCCAGATAGAGTAAAAGAGCGGCCATCAAACTCAGCAAAAACTCATATAAAAAGAGAGTCAGAAACAATTTGATTCCGCCTTTTTTCGTATAGGCAAAGCTTTCCCGCACAGATTTGTTAAACTTCTGCGCCTTTAAGCCCATTAAAGGCACAGTATAAACCAGACGCATATTTAAGTACATGAAAAAGAAAAACAGAAGAAAAAGAGCAATATGTCCTCCCACAGTTTTGCCCACTTCCTCCGTTATAAAATCCGGAATGTGGAAGGAATCTGTCAGGGAAGAGCTTAGAATAAAGCCCGCCACCGGCACGGTGCAGAGAATATAAAGAAGGAACAGCAGCACATTGCCATAGCTGAAATCCCGCAGTCGTATTAGAGAGGTGTGAAGAATTTTTCGATAAGAAATCCGAACCCCTTCCTTAGCCGCCAAAATCACCTGTACCAGGGTGAAGACCTCCACATAAAAAAAGAAGGCCAGAAGAAAAGCAAAAAGCAAAACCATAAAGAGGCTTCTGGGGCTGGTAAAGAAATAGCGAATATTGTACTGATCCACATTGGGCAAGTCCACCAGCACCAAAGCCAGACGGAAAAGCATTTGCAAAAGCTCCTTCCCTACGAAGCTTGCAATCTGCAAAAAAATGGCGGTAGACAAAAAGAGGAACTTATGGCGATTGCAAAATGTCAAAGTCCCAAAAACCTGTTTCCACATGCCCTCTTTTTTTTCCATAAGTTCCTTTCTAAAATTTGCTTGGTAAATGCTTTAAATGAATTTTTTTACAATATATCTCCTTTTCGTTAAAGAAAGCGCAAATTTCTTTCCGATATCGATTTAAGAAAAATGAAGCTTTAAACGATAGGCGGAGTACTCTCCGAAGTCCTGAATATCCTCCTCCAAATAGCGAATGGCCTTCTCCACATCCTTATTTCGTAGCGCCGACACAATGTCCACATGGTGCTCCGTATCCATGGAAAAAAGAATTTCCTTGTCCTTCTTCCAATAGTACTGGGAGTAGGCTCGCTTCAGTCTGGTCATGCATTTTTCCAGCTGCTCCGTAATATAGTCATTGTGGGCACAGGCAATCAAACGAAGGTGAAATTCCATGTTATGCTTCCAGTGAGTCATGGCGTCCGTATTATTTTCACTGCACTGACTGTTGATCTGCTCCAAGTCCCGAAAATCTTCCTCCCGGAGCTCCGCTCCGCACTCCAAAAGCACTCCCCGCTCCAAGACAAAGCGGAAAGCCAGCATATCGTAGATATCTTCCTTACTGAGGCGCACCACCTCATAGCCGTAGCGGGGGATATTTTTTAAAATGCCGTCCGCACAAAGTGCCATCAGCGCCTCTCGAACCGGAGACTTGCTACAGTGGTATTTTTCCAGTAGTGCCTTCTCATTCAAAATATCTCCCGGAGAAACATTGCCCTGGAAGATATCCTCCAGAATAGATTCATATACTTGGTCTTTCAGACTTTTTTCCATAGTTCTCCCTTCATTTCTTTGAACTGTCCTAGTATAGCGTAAAAAAGGAGGCTAAAAAAGCCTCCGAAGTGATTTTCTCTGATGAGAAGAAAATATTTTTATCCTAAAACTTGCTATGAAAAATTATGCATACAGATTTTCTAAGGAAATCAAAACCAAATCATCCCGAGAAATTGCTTCAAATCCGCTTTTGGAAAGGAAGCCGTAACGATAGCATTGCAGGCCGCATTCCTTTACCTGCGCTATCTCCTTTTCTATTTCCGCCTTGCTAAGAGGCTTATCTTGAAACTTTACTTCATAAAAAATATAGCCCTTGGGATCGTAGGTGACAATGTCGAACTCTCCGTTTCGCCTTTCTTTCGGAATGTCGTAGTAGTACCTGCCTATTTTCTCAAAGGGCTCCTCCATAAGTCCTGCCCGATTCTGCCGAATCAAATATTGTTTTCCTATTGTCTCAAAACGCTTCGGCACATAGAGTTTTTCAAAGTCATCCTGAATATATCTCTGATAGAAAGTATCCGAATTCATCACATTTAGCTGAGAGCTGTAGCGGAAAATATATCGATAATAAAACAAGGACATGGGGTCACTGATATAATATCCGGACTTCTTTCGGTTATTTTCATCATTAATGGGCGCCGCCTTCTCCACCAGCTCCATACGAATCAGCTTGTCCAACACATCCACTAAGCTGGGGCCACTGGAAACATGGGACTGAGACAGGATATCGTTAAAGCGGGAAAATCCCTTTGCCATAGCCTCAAAGACTTCATTGGCATTCACAATTTTCGCAATTTCCGACTTAAGGTACATCAGTACTTCATTTTCCAGTCTTGCACCGGGGGATGCAATCAACTCTATAATATTCTCCTTTACAGACCTGTCTTCCCGAATTAGTCGATTATAATAAGGAATTCCGCCAAAAACACTGTATAGCCTTACTTTATCCTCATTGGAAAAATGGGAATAAAACTGTGCTGATTCATAGTAATCCATGGGCTTTAGCTTTAGAACCAAATCAAAACGGCCAAATAAGGGATTCTCTTTCTCGATTAATTTCTGCATGGTATCCACAAAGGAACCGCACAAGGCCAATTTTAATTTACTATGGTTTCGATATTGATCAATCAGTGCCTGCAAAACACTGTCCATGCCCTTCAGCACATCGCTAAGATAAGAATATTCATCTAAAATCAAAAGAATATTCTCCTCCGTTGCCTTTTTAAAAAGAAAATCCAGCACTTCCTCCAGGCCGGAAAAGGAAATCTTCGGGTAGCCAAACTCTTCCGAAAGTAAAGTCGCCAGACTTTCTACATTGTTCATTTCAGAAGTCTGTTTGCACTCGTAATAAATCCTCTTCCCCTCAAAGAACTGCATGGAATGTTTCATCAGCTCGCTCTTTCCGATTCGTCTTCGTCCGTATAACAGAAGAACTTCCATGCCATATGACTGATACAAGCCTTTGATTTTCTGTACTTCTTTCTCTCTTCCAATAAATTTCATTTTATTCGGTCACCTCCGATTCGGTCACTTCCGAATAAAGATTAGCATGGACTTTCTTTCCTATAAAGGAATTAAAGACATTTTTTTAGCTCCTCAATAAGAGAAATATCCGCAGGAAGCCATTTCACCGTATTCAACTCTTCCTTCTTAAGCCAACGAGCGTCTGTTGCTTCCACCAATTTGATTTCCCCCGATAAAACGGAGCAAAAATAGCAGTGCATAGTAAGGTGAAAATGCGGATAATCGTAGTCTAACTCCGTAAATTTTTCTTCTATATGGATTTCTACTTGCAGCTCTTCCCGGATTTCCCGTCGTAAAGCTTCCTCCAAGCTTTCGCCCGGCTCCACCTTTCCCCCGGGAAACTCCCAATAGCCTTTAAACTCTCCATAGCCTTTTTCCGTAGCAAAAATGGTATTATCTTTCCTGAAAATTGCCGCCACAACCTCTATGTTTTTCATCGTTTTCTCCTTTTTCTATTATAAGCACGGATGCTTTTTATTGACTTTTCTTAGCAGGTTTTATTGTTATATAAAAAATACGAGTCAGGGTTTAAATCACCCTAACTCATATTTTGTATAACCTTTAACGAAGACTATCTATTCTCTATTTTCATGTCCTATAGAGAAAAATAGAATCGATATAGCTACTAATGTTATTGACAAAGGCAACGCCCTAGCAATTAATGCTTCTGCAATATAATTACTAAATAAACATAATTGTACTAGATATATAATAATTAATGCAAAGCTTACTCCCAAACAGCATTTACAAATATAAACAATGTTCTTCATAGCCATACCTATCGATCTTCAGAATAACTACTAGTTTTTCCAGTTTCTATTTTATTTATGCTTATCCTTGATATTCCGACCTTTTTGCCTAATCTATGTTGGGATAAACCTAAAGGTTTCCTATATTCCTCAATTCTGTTATTCAAAACGTTGCCCTCTTTCCTTTGGTCAACTTGAGTTAACCAAATATTTTTTTATTTGTCAACGATGAATGTTTTTTATAACTTGCAAAATTTCCGAAAATCCGCTCTTGCACCGAAATTATACTTGTGCTATACTCCCGTAGATATTGACAAAAGATGGGTTATAGTCTGCAGCTTGGTCTGCAAGTTTATTTCCATAAAAGGGTGGTTTTCATGAGAATAGCAAAGATAGCTTTAGTACTTTTATTTGTAATTTTAGGCGTTGCCTTGTCTGCCATTATCCTTATGCAGGAAGGAAAGAGTGACGGTTTAGGAGCTTTATCCGGTTCTACCGACACCTATTGGCAGAAAAACAGAGGTCGTTCTGTAGAGGGAAGCTTAGAAAAGTTTACCAAGTTCGGTACAGTCGCTTTTTTTGCGGTTGCTTTACTTTTGGATATTATTTGGTAAGACCCTTTTCCACCGTTTTTTAAGCCTGCAAGTTTTTGCAGGCTTTTTCTATTCTGTAAATATTCCGTAATCCCAAGCGGAAGCACCTTCTCAAAAGAGAAGCTCATTTTATTCAAGCTTAAAAATTTACTTTTTGAGCTTCCCAAACTAAGGAGTACTATGCGCGAAGAGCAAAAGGAAAAATTAAAGAAAATCATTGTAGATATAGAAAAGGATCCTTCCCTCCCAAAAATGAAAGAGAAGGAGCTGATTCATTTTTTAGGCATTCCTAAAGAAGAAAAAAAGAACTTTACCGCTCTTTTAGAAGAAATGGTGGAGGAAGGACTTCTCTCTTTCTCTGGAAAGTATAAGCAGAAGGATACTCCGGCTTTAAGTCGTAAAGAGAAGGAGCAGGAAAAACATCGTGTTCAGAATACAGAGCAGTTTTTTTCGCCTGAAGAACTTCACGATAAGAGAAAACTCGCACTGCATGGAGGCATAAAAAAGCGAAGTGTAGAGAAGGAGCGGACTCTAAAGGGGGTCTATTCCAAGGCAAAGAAAGGCTTCGGCTTTGTGAGCCTCTCGGAAAAGGAACTCGATGACATTTACATCCCGAAGGGTTCGGAAGGAAATGCCATGGACGGGGACACCGTACAGATCCTTATCACAAAGGAAAAGCAGGTTGATTCCAGTGCCGAGGGAAAAATCGTAAAGGTCATGAAACGCGCCGTAACGGAGGTGCTCGGACTTGTGAAGGAAAGGCGGGAAGGGCTCTTCCTCTTTCCGGACAATCCAAAGCTCCCTTCTCCCTTCTATATTCAGCCGGGGAAGAGCGGGGGCGCTGTTCCCGGAGATAAGGTTATGGCAAAAATCCTCTCCTACGGCGGGATGCAAAAGGAAGAAAGAAGGGGAAGCCGAGGACGTTCTCCTATCCCCCGCGGAAAGAGGAGTCCTCTCCTCTCCTATCCCGTCTGCGGTGTTACGGAGGTGCTCGGCGCAAGTACGGAGCCGGGCGTGGATGTGCTCTCCGTCATTCGGGCATTTTCTCTTCCCGAGGACTTTCCGGAGGAAGTGAAAGCCGAGGCTGCAGCGATTCCTATGGAAGTGCCGGAGTCTATCTTAAGTTCCAAGGCAAGAAGAGATTTCCGCGCGCTCACTACGATTACCATCGACGGAGAAGATGCCAAAGACTTGGACGATGCCATCTCTTTGGAATATTTTCCGGAAAAGAAACTTTACCGACTCTACGTGCATATTGCCGATGTCACGGAATATGTAAAGGAGGGCTCTTCCCTCGATTTGGAGGCTCTGGAGCGCGGAACCTCCGTGTACCTAACGGACAGAGTGATTCCCATGCTTCCGAGAGAGCTTTCCAACGGTATTTGTTCCCTGCATGAGGGTGCGGATCGTCTGACCCTCTCCTGCATCATGGACTATAACGAAAAAGGGGAACAACTCTCCCATGAAATCTGCCCGGGAATCATTTGCTCCGATAAAAGAATGAGCTATACGGGCGTGACGGCGGTGTTAGAGGAGGGAAACGAAGCCATAACGACTTCTATCGATAGAAAAAAAGGGACTTCCGAAACTTCTATTGATACAGAAAATGAGACTTTCGAAACTTCTATTGATAAGAGAAAAGAAGACAATGCAGAAGACTACTCCTCCTATCTTCCCTTTAAGGACTTGCTTCTTCATATGCGAGAGCTTTCCCGTCTGCTTCGTCATAAGCGCGTAGAGCGTGGCGGGCTGGACTTTGATTTTCCGGAGTCCAAGATTATTTTCAATGAAAAAGGGCAGATTGCCGAAATTCGCTCCGTGATCCGCGAAGAATCCCATAAAATCATCGAGGATTTCATGCTTGCGGCAAATGAGACCGTCGCGGAGGAATATTACTGGAGGGATATTCCCTTCCTCTACCGTGTGCATGAGAAACCGGATTTTGACAAATGGCAGGAGCTTTCGCGGATTCTATCGAATTTCTCCATTCTCCTTCGTGCAAAAGACCCAGACAGCATTCGCCCGAAAGCCTTACAAGGAATTTTGGAGACGATTAAGGGAAAGGAAGAAGAGATGATGCTCAGTAATCTCATTCTCCGCTCCTTAAAACAGGCAAAATACAGCGTGGAATGCGGAGAGCATTTCGGACTTGCCAGCAAATATTACACTCACTTCACTTCTCCGATAAGGCGTTACCCCGACCTCCAGATTCACAGAATCATTAAGGAGAATCTATTTTCTCAGGAAAATGAGAAGCGCTTCGCCCACTACGGTCGTATTTTACCTGACGTAGCCATGCAAAGTTCCCTGCGCGAGAGGCGAGCAGATGAGGCGGAGCGGGATTGCATGAAGCTGAAAAAGTGCCAGTACATGAAGAACTTCCTCGGGGAAAGTTTCCCCGGGACCATTTCCGGCCTTACGGAGTACGGCATTTATGTCACTTTGGAAAATGGCATCGAAGGCATGATTCCGCTTCGTATGCTGAATGACGACTATTTTGTTTTTATAGAGAAAGAACTGATAACAAGAGGCGAACGGAGCGGAAAAACCTTCCGTATCGGTGACAGCATGTCCGTCCTGGTGTATGCTGTAGATACCTTAAGCAGGACTATCGACTTTGTGCCGACCCCGAATTATCGGAAGAATAATACAGATAAGCTTTCCTCTGAATAAACAAATTTAGTCGAGATGAACTTTCCCCGGAATAAGCAGATTCCATCGAGATAGACTTCCCTTAAGGAAAGTTTAAGCAAGATAAAATCCCCTTGGAGGGGACAGAAAGGAACGAATAAATGGGAGACAGCATTAAGCAAATCGCAAACAACAAAAAGGCTTTCCATGATTTTTTCGTGGAGGAAAGTCTGGAATGCGGCATTCAGCTTTTCGGAACGGAAGTCAAATCTCTCCGCCTCGGACAGGCTTCCATTAAGGAGTCCTTTTGTCAGATTCGAAACGGGGAATGCTTCATTGTAGGCATGCACATCAACCCCTATGAGCGGGGAAATATTTTCAATAAAGATCCTCTTAGAGATAGGAAACTCCTTCTGCACAGGAGAGAAATTGACCGCCTGCTCGGAAAAATCAAGGAACAGGGCTATACCCTTATGCCCCTCCGTCTCTATTTCAAGGGCAGCCTCGTAAAGCTCGACATGGGACTCTGCCGCGGTAAGAAAATATATGATAAGCGTGAGGATATGAAGAAGAAGGCACAGAGAAGGGAGCTCGAGAAGGAATTTAAGAAGGCGAATATTCGCGTGTAAGAAGGATTGCAAAAAGAATATTATGATTCCACATTTTGCAGGCATTGAAGCAGGGGCACGCTCTCGCTAACCTCGCCACGTAGTAGTACTAAGCTTCAAGCATCGCTACTGCTCGCTTTCAGCAAGTACTAACGGGCTCAGATTGCCCCTTGCTTCAATACCTGCAAAATCGTGAATATGCCATTCCATATATTCTTTTTGCAATGTTATAAACGTTCAAATTCAACGAAAAGCCATGGAACATTTTGATCCACGGCTTTTTTGCTATGCATTTTAGGAGTACAGTTCTAAAATATCTCTTTCACTTAAGTATAGACCTTTTCCAATATGTTCTTAAGTAAAGCGTTTGGAGGCTCCGGCACTTGCAGAAAACACAGTAAACGGGCAAAAGATTATCCCACAGTTTCATAGGTATTAAAGCAAGGGGCAATCTGAGCCCGTTAGTACTTGCTGAAAGCGAGTCGAAGCGAAGCTTGAAGCTTAGTACTACTACGTGGCGAGGTTAGCGAGAGCGTGCCCCTGCTGCAATACCTATGAACCGTGGGATGAAATTACATATCCCTTAACTTCACTCCTATTTTCTCGAGTGCTGTGAGTAAATCCCCTCTCACCTTATTGATTTCCTCTTCACTTAAGGTGTGGTCTTTTGCTCTTAAGCTGACATTGTAGGAGAGGGACTTAAAGCCGGCAAGAACCTGCGCGCCTTCGTAGATATCGAAGAGTTCCACCTTCTCAAGGAGCGGAGATGCCGCTTCACGAATCGCGTCTTCCACCTCTCCGGCAGTCACATTAAGCGGTACAAGGAGGGAGAAATCATGAGACACTGCCGGGAATTTGGCAACCGGCGTATACTTTTTGTGATCTCCCGCCAAGGGATATACTTCCTCTAAATCAAGTACCGCCACATAGGCTCTTTCCTTCAAATCAAAGTTCTTTAAGACATCCGGATGAATCTCTCCCATTGTTCCGAGTACTTTTCCTTCGTAGAGGATGTTGGCCTTTCTGCCCGGGTGGTAGTAGGGCTTTTCGCAGTTTCCGTCATAGCGGAAGCGACCGTTTAAGCCGCAGTGCATAAAGAGCTCTTCGATTTCTCCCTTTAAGCTAAAGAAATCGCCCTCTCCGATGAAACCGAGAGTCAGAGTCATACGCTCCTCAGGAAGTTCGGTAAGCGGCAGGCTCTTCGGAATATAGAGCTTTGCCATTTCAAAGAGCTTTACATCTTTATTTTTATGACGGTTATTTAAGCTCAGCGCCTGCAACATTCCCGGAACGGAGCTGGTACGCATTACGGAGAAATCCTCTCCCAAGGGATTGGAAATCATAATCTGCTGCCACTCGGGAGCATTTTCCGGAAGAAGAAGCTTCTCATAAACTTTCTTCGACTCAAAAGAATAGAAATAGCTTTCGTTATACCCAAGCGCCTCTGCGAGATGCCGAAGACTGCGGTTTAACGCCAGATTCGGGTGCATTCCCCCTACGGTACTAGATAGAGGAAGAGTACTCGGAATCTTGTCATATCCGTAATAACGAGCCACTTCTTCCGCAATATCCGCCATTCTCTCCAGGTCCTGTCGGAAAGTCGGAATCACAAGCTCCAGACTGTCTCCCTTCACCTCGGTTTGAATCTCCAAAGGTAACAGATAAGCCTTCATTTCCTCTCCGCTTAAATGAAGCCCCAATAAATTGTTGATTTCGGAAACGGATACGGATAAATTCTTCTCTTC
>ERZ773267.2034-NODE-2034-length-10547-cov-3.211399_pt1 | contig 10547 bp, 8 predicted proteins | sample MGYA00511959_ERZ773267 | MGnify/ENA primary metagenome ERZ773267 (study PRJEB29015, sample SAMEA2738165) | human oral metagenome | biome: human oral; feature: human-associated habitat; material: saliva | place: China | collected 2240 ... | reverse complement strand
ATTGGGGATGGCTTTGACATTATGATGATTCGAGAGCTTACCGGGGGCTTGTATTTCGGAAAGCGCTCCATTACCGAGGAAAATGGAGAAGAGGTGGCCAGAGACGAGCTGATTTATCGAGCTCATGAAATCGAAAGAATCGGGCGTATTGCATTTTCCCTGGCAAAGGCAAGAGGCGGAAAGCTTTGCTCCGTGGATAAGGCCAATGTTTTGGACAGCTCCAGACTTTGGAGAAAAATTTTCACTAAGCTGGGAGAGGAAGAGAAGGATGTGGAACTTCGTCATGCCTTAGTGGATTCCACTGCCATGGAACTGGTACGAAATCCGAGAAACTTTTCCGTGATTGTTACCGAAAACATGTTCGGAGACATTCTTTCCGATGAGATGGCGGAGATTGCCGGCTCTTTGGGCATGCTTCCCTCCGCTTCCTTAGGGGAAAATGCCTTTGGACTTTACGAACCCAGCGGCGGCTCCGCTCCGGATATTGCGGGACAGAATATCGCCAATCCCTTAGCCACCATTCTATCCGCAGCCATGCTTTTGGAGCTTTCCTTGGGAGAGAAGAAGGCGGCGGCCAGAGTGGAAAAGGCAGTGGAAAAGGTCTTGGCCCTGGGCGGCAGAACCAAGGATATCTTCTCCGGAAAAGAAGGGGAAAAGCTTTTGTCCTGTTCGGAAATGGGGGATTTCGTAGTGGCTCAGCTGTAAAGTTCTAACAGTTTTCTATGCATATAGGTCTGAAATGGGGCACGCAGATTGAGTTTGACAAAAAAATAATAGAAAATCTTAAAAAAATAGGCAAAACGGAAAAAGCTTGTAGCGACGCCGATTTGCCTTGCTTTATGTGGGGGCTCTCCGTATAATGATATAACGGCGTAAGCCATGAGAATAAGGAGAGTGGAATGGATAATAATAATGATTTTAAAGGCGGTGAGAATGGAGGCTTCTCTAACTGGGGGCAGACGGTTCTCATCGTTTTAATAGCGGCAACAGTAACCTTCTTTATATATACGGTAGCCCAGCGTTTTATGACCAAGGGCATGTCTCAGGAATTAAGCTATAGTCGTTTTCTTTCTATGGTGGATCAGGACCTGGTGGCCAAGGTAGAGTGGGGAGACGGACAGATTACGGTTTATCCCAAGAGCAGAGTGAAGACAGAGCAGCCGAAGGAAAATCCAAGTAAAGAGGAGAAGGAAGGCATTGCCAGGGATGATGACGAAGGAAAGTCCTTAAACTTCGACGCGCCAAAGGAAGATACTTCTTCCTCTGAACAGAATTCCTCACTGACGCAAGATTCCTCTAAGAATAATGCGGAAGGTCTCCAAGAGGGCAGTGTAAAAACGGAAGAGGTTTATTTTAAGGAGGATATTTCCGATAGGACTTCTTGGGAAACTATCCTGGGGATGATTTTAAAGAATCATTTGAAGAGGAGAAATAATGCAGGATCCGACAGCTCTTCCGGGCTGACTCAGGGGGAAAGCAGAGTCTACTATGTGGTGCCGGTCAATGCGGATGCCGCATCTTTGGTGGAGCGTCTCTATAGACATAATGTGGAGATTTACAGAAAGAGACCGGATAATTCCGCCTTTTTGATGCAGATTATTGTCAGCATTGTACTGCCCTTTGTTTTCCTGATTATTCTGATGAACGCCATGGTGAAGAAGATGGGAACCTCCGGGGGAGGATTCTCCGGAGTAGGAAAGTCCAAGGCGAAGATGTATATGCAGAAGGACACCGGCATCAGTTTTAAGGATGTAGCAGGTGAGGATGAGGCGAAGGAAAGCCTTGTGGAAATCGTAGACTTCCTGCATAATCCCACCAAATATACTTCTATCGGTGCGAAGCTTCCTAAGGGAGCCCTTTTGGTAGGACCTCCGGGAACCGGAAAAACTTTGCTTGCCAAGGCTGTGGCAGGAGAGGCAAATGTGCCCTTCTATTCTCTTTCCGGTTCGGATTTTGTGGAGATGTTCGTAGGTGTGGGAGCAAGTCGTGTAAGAGATTTGTTCCGGCAGGCAAACCAGACTGCGCCTTGCATCATATTCATTGATGAGATTGATGCCATCGGTAAGACCAGAGATACCCGTTACGGGGGCAATGACGAAAGAGAACAGACTCTGAATCAGCTCCTTTCTGAAATGGATGGTTTTGATGCGGGGAAGGGAATCATGGTCATGGGTGCCACCAACCGTCCGGAAATCCTGGATCCGGCTTTGCTTCGTCCGGGACGTTTTGACCGCCGTGTTATTGTGGAAAAGCCTGATTTGAAGGGAAGAGTCAACATCTTAAAGGTGCATGCCAAGGACATCAAGCTGGATGACAGCGTGGACTTTGACGAAATCGCCTTGGCCACCAGCGGCGCGGTGGGAGCGGATCTTGCCAACATGATGAACGAATCCGCCATCACTGCGGTAAAAAATGGTAGAGAAAAGGTTAGCCAGAAGGACTTGTTTGAGGCGGTGGAAGTGGTTTTGGTGGGTAAGGAAAAGAAGGATCGTATCCTTTCCCAGCAGGAGCGAAAGATTGTTTCTTACCATGAGGTAGGACATGCCCTTGTGGCGGCGGTGCAGAAGCACTCCGAGCCGGTACAGAAAATTACCATTGTCCCAAGAACCATGGGAGCTCTGGGCTACGTTATGCAGGTGCCTGAGGAAGAAAAATATCTGAATACCAAGGCAGAGCTTCATTCCATGATGGTGGAATGCCTGGCAGGTAGAGCGGCGGAGGAAATCGTTTTTGAAACTGTAACCACCGGAGCCAGCAATGATATTGAGAAGGCGACGAAGATTGCCAGAGCAATGGTGACCCAGTACGGTATGTCCGAGAAGTTCGGGTTAATGGGGCTTGCCAGACAGGAAAATATGTACCTGGGAGGTCGGGCTGTCTTAGAGTGCGGAGACGATACCGCTACAGAGGTGGACCAGGAAGTGGCACGCATTTTGAAGGAGTGCTACGAAGAGTCCAAGAAGATTTTGTTGAAAAATCGTTTTGCTCTGGATGAGATTGCAAAGTTCCTGATTGAGAAGGAAACCATTACCGGAAAAGAGTTTATGAAGATTTTTGCCGAAGTAAAGGAAAAGGAAGGAAGAGAAGAACAGTCGGAAAATTCTTCAGAATCCGCAGAAGGGACTGAAGAAAAGAAAGAGTCTTCGGACAGCGATGTGGGCAAGGAAGAGGAAGGTCCCTCCGAAGCCTAAGAGGCAGACGCTTCTATAGATAAACCGCATTTTCTGAAAGAAATGTACGAAAAAGGTCTGTCAGAGTTCCTTCTCTGGCAGACCTTTTCCCTATGATAAAATACCATATATGACTATGCCCGGTCTCTAAGGACGTACTTCCATAATGTCTGAAACAGTACAGGAAAACAAAAGGCAAAGCTGTCGTATGGTTTCTGTAGAGACCGGTAGGTTTTTCTTCAAACGATGCAGCAGTGCGGCAGAAACTTTGTGGTCTTGAATAAGACGATATTGGCTCACTTGTTCTCGTTCAATCAGTCGCCAAAATGGGGCATAACTAATCACATATACTCCTTTTAGAATGAGAAAAGGAAGACAAAATATAAAGAATTCTTCTATCTTGTATAATTTTAACATTACTATGCAGATTCGTATAGAAAGGAATAGACAAAATGACTTTTCTTTTCCTCTTAATTCTCCCCATACTCCTGCTTATCTATTCTCACTGGGAAAGAAATCAACTCAGAGTGGAGAGGTATAGGATTTCTACTGACAAGGTAAATAAAGCCTATCGTTTTCTCTTCCTGACAGACCTCCATGACAAGAGCTTTGGAAAGGATAATGCCCTTTTACTGAAAAAAATTGAGGAATTAAAGCCTCGATGGATTTTCATTGGGGGAGATTTTCCTATAAGCTATTCCGGAGAAAAAACGGCGGAGAGAGATGAGGTGGAAAATTCCTGCCGTTTGCTGTATGCTTTAGCAGAAAAATATCCTCTTTACTATGCCTTTGGAAACCATGAGGAAAAGTTGTTTAGTAAAGAGGATTTTCAGGGAAAGCAGCAGGCCTTTCGGAAGGCTTTGGAAAAGGTGGAGCTCTTAGAAAATCGTTCCCTGCGCTTAGAGCAGGATTTAGAGCTTAGCGGCTTGTCCTTGGATTTATCCTATTATCGGCCTCTACTTTGGAAGAAGAAAAAACCCTTAGGGGAAGAGGATAAGAAAAATTGGGAAAAGGCTATAGAAGCTACCGGGGAGAATCGGCCAAAAAACATTTTTCGTATTGCCTTAATGCACAGCCCCTTTTATCAAGCGGAAATGGAGGCTTTGCCGGTGGACTTGGTGCTGTCCGGACATTTTCACGGAGGAGCCATCGGCTTCCCGGGCTTTGCTTTGATGACCCCCCAGTATAAGTTTTTTGTGAAGAATCCAAGAGGCTTACGAAAAGTAGGGGGACAATGGCATTTTACCGGAAGGGGACTGGGAACCCACAGCATCAATGTGCGCTTGGCAAACTTCCCGGAGCTGGCTTGCTTTGACATTCTTCCTATGGGAGAAGCGTAAGGAGAAAATGATGGAAGAAAAGGTGATTTTTTATAAGCTGGATGCCTTTGAGGGGCCGCTGGACTTATTGCTCCACCTTATTGAAAAAAATAAAATCGATATCTATGATATTCCAATTTCGGAAATCACAGAGCAGTATCTGGAATATATGAAGGCGCTGGAGGAAGAGGATTTGGAAATCGTTTCCGCCTTCCTGCTGATGGCAGTGACGCTTCTGGAAATGAAGGCCAGAATGTTGCTGCCCAAGAAGGAGGAAGAGGAAGGGGAGGAAGTAGACCCCAGAGAAGAGCTGGTACAGAGACTTTTAGAATATAAAAAATATAAAAGAATCAGCGGAATGCTACGAACCAAGGAAGAAACTGCCCCCAGTATCATTGAAAAGGAACCCAGTATTCCGAAGGAAGTGGAAAAGTACAAGCCGCCTTTGGACCTGGAGGATCTGTTGAAGGGCTTGGATATTCTTCGCCTTCGGGAGACCATGAAGGAGATTTTAAGGCGGAAGGAAGCCAGAAAGGACCAGCTTCGGGCAAACTTTGGAAAGATTAAGCGGGAAAAGATAAGCTTGCAGGGGAAAATGCAGGATATTCTGGCTTATGCGAAGAGCCACGGTCGTTTTTCCTTCCGACAAATGCTAAAGAAAAAGCAGGGAAAGACGGAGACGGTGGTGAGCTTCTTGGCCATTTTGGAGCTGATGAAGATGGGGAAGATTACCCTTAAGCAGGAAAATGCCTTTGGAGACCTGGATATTACCGTTAATAAAGAAGCGGAACAGGAAGAAATGGATCTGACGCTGGTGGAAGATTTTGATTAAAAAAGCGCTGCGCAAGCTATGCATGGAAGGTCTCGTCAGTGAATTATAATATAGAAAAGAATTTATCTTAAATAGCTTTTAGAAGGGAGTAAGGCAGGTGGAGGAAAACGAACAGTACTCTTTGAAAGAAGAGTTGGAAAAAACTTTGGCAGGGGAAGCTGCCGAAGCCTTACGGGATAGGGATTCGGTGGAAGAAAAAGCCGAAGGCTCTCGGGATAAGGCTCCGGTTCTTAGCTTGCAGGAAGAAATAGAAAGAGAAGATGCCCTAAGCTTGCAGGAAGAGGAAGATTTACTGGAAGCTCTTTTGTTTTCTTTGGGAAGAACCGTGAGTCTGGAAGAAATGGCAATTTGTCTGCACATGGGTGTGGATGGAGCAGAGCTTGCGGCAGAGCGTTTACGGAAGAAATATGAGGAGCGCCAGGGAGGGCTTTTGATCCGAAAGCTGGAGGGAAAATACCAGATGGTCAGTCATCCCAAAACCTATGATGCTTTGATTCGAGTGGTTAAGCAGAGTAGGAAACCGGTGCTTTCCGATGTGCATTTGGAAACCCTTTCCATTATCGCTTACTGCCAGCCGGTTACAAAGGCGGAGGTAGAGCGGATTCGTGGGGTAAAGTCCGACCATGCGGTAAATCGTTTGGTGGAATTCGGCTTGATTGAAGAAGTGGGCCGTTTGGACGCTCCGGGAAGACCTGTGCTCTTCGGCACCACCGAGGAGTTCCTGACTCGTTTCGGCGTGGATTCTCTAGCTTCCCTTCCCAGTCTTCCCAAGGATCTGGAGAAGCTTTTGGAAGAGGAAGTAACGGAGGAGCTTAAGGACAGCCTTGGCTTAGAGCCGGAGAAGGTAGAAGAAGCTAAAGAAGAGCGGTTGGAAGATCAAAAAGAAGAGCTGGACGAAGAACCGGAAGAAGTTGCGGATGAGGCGGAAGAAAGTATAGAGCCAAAAGACACTGTAGAGGAAGAGACTCCAGAGCCGGAAGACGCTGTAGAGGAAGAGACTCCGGAGCCGGAATTTTCTGCGGAAAGCGAAGAAGAAAAAGAACTGGAAGAAGCTACGGATGAGGCGGAGGTAGAAGCGGAAGAAGAAGCGGAAGAAGTGGAAGAAACAGCGAAAGAAAGTACAGAAGGGCAGGAGGACGCGAAGGCATTGGACCCGGAACAGTAGGCAGGGACCTTTTGCAAGAGGAAGAAAGCTTTATCGAAGCTTATCTTATGGAATTGGAAGCGGAGAAGGAAGTAGAGTTCGAAGAAGACAACGAAGTAGTCGAGAACTCGGATACCGAAGATAAATCAGAGGCTGATGTGGAACCGGAGCCCGAAGATAAATCAGAGGCTTATGTGGAACCGGAGCCCGAAGAGGACTTAGAAGAGATTCGGGAGACGGAACTCGAAGAAGAATCTAAAGACTTAAACCTTCTCCCTGCAAGGGGAACCTGCCGTAGAAAGCCGTTAAGAAACTGTTATAGAGAAGAAAAGGGAGTGCAAAGAAATTCCTGGAGAAAGGAGAAATGCAAGTGGAGGCTAAGTTAAAAATTAAATATCATGTAAAGGAGCTGGAAAAGCTTCGCTACATTGACGGAAAAAGTGACTGGATTGATTTACGGGTAGCGGAAAATGTCAGTATGAAGCAGGGAGAATACCGCCTAATCAGTATGGGTATTTCCGTGGAAATTCCCAAGGGCTATGAAATGCTGATTGTTCCCAGAAGCTCGGCCTATAAGAACTTCGGGATTTTGCAAACCAATGCCATGGGAGTGGTGGATGAATCCTTCTGCGGTGACAATGACATTATCCACATGCCTATCTTAGCCATGCGAGATACGGAAATTCATATCAATGATCGAATCGGACAGTTCCGCTTGATGCCTCACCAGCCGGAGGTGCACTTTATTGAGGTGGATCATCTGGATAACGAAGACCGTGGGGGTTTTGGCACCACCGGGAAGGCATAATGGGAGGGGAAAATGCAAAAAAGGAAGAACAAAAAAGGAAAAAGCTTAAGCTCTTTTCTGCTACTCTTTCTCCTTCTCTCTTTAAGCCTTTTTGCCTGTAAGAATAAGGCGAAGGAATATCGTCTTCTGGGAATCGAAGCCCTGGAACGGGGAGACGGAAAGACGGCATTGGAAAACTTTAATCTGGCCTTGGAGAAAAGTAACGGGCAGGTCTCCGCTTTGCAAATGGATATTCTCGCTTATAAGATTGAGGCGGAAATTCAATTGGGGAATATTTCCGATGCGGAGGAAAGTTTGCAAAGCTATAAGACCTTGGCGAAAAAGGATTTGCCCCTGCTGGAAGAGAGAATTGCCGGAAAAAAGCTGATTCAGGAGCTGGGGACTGCTTTGAATGACAATAAGCTGGAGGATGCGGAAAAGCTCCTTTCAGAAATCAAGGAAAAGGGACTGGAAGAGGATCGGGAGTATCTTTTCGATGCAGCAGTATATCTGGAGAAGACCGCCAAATGGCAGGAAGCCTATGAAGCCTTTCAGCAATACAGTACCCGTTATCTCGGGGATGAGGATGCGAAAAGGGAGCTAAGCTTTCTGAAAAACCGTATGGAAGCGCTGGAGAAGAATCCTTTGCTGAAAGAAAAGGCGGGGATTACGGAAAAGCAGGAAACAACGGAGACTACAGAGACAACAGAGACAACAGAAGGAAGCAATTAAGAAAAGCAAGACTATTTCAAAAGGAGCCGGAGAATAATCGTAGAAGTTTTCTATCTTGCATAGAGTCTATGTAAAACTTGATTATTTTATAGCTCCTTTTTTAGTGTAAAAAATCCGTAGTCAAAACTCAATTATTTATGGAGTAGATTCAAAAAAATATTAGAACTAAAAAACTTTTAGGAATGCATTTCAAAAATTATCACAAAATAAAAACTTTTAGGAATTTATTCCAAAAACTATCACGAAATAAATAGTTTTTGGAATTGAATCCAAAAACTTTACTTTCTATATAAAGGATGCTATTCTCAACGAGAAGGGAGGTGCCGGGGTGATTATAAGAGAAGAATATCTGAATAAGCTAAAGGCTCTCAAGGATAAACACATTATCAAGATTGTGACCGGAATAAGAAGATGCGGAAAATCAACGCTACTCCTCCAGTTCCAAGATTGGCTGTTAGAGCAAGGGATTGATCAATCCCAAATTATTTTTATTAACTTTGAGGACCTGGAGTATGAGGACTTGAATGATTATAGAAGTCTTCATCAATATATTAAAGAGAATTTAAAGAAAAACAGCAAGACTTATATTTTTCTGGATGAAATTCAAAATGTAGATAAGTTTCCTAAAGTATTGGATAGTCTACAGTTAAACCCGGATATAGATTTGTATGTGACCGGCTCCAATGCCTATATGCTCTCCAGCGAGATTGCTACCCTGATTTCCGGGAGATATATCCAGATTGAGATGCTTCCTTTGTCTTTTAAGGAATATTGTCTGGCAAAGGGGGGCTATGAAGATAGAGCAAGAAAATATACCGATTACTTGTTAAGCAGTTCCTTTCCATACGCTTTAGCATTGGATTCAGAGCCCAATATCATCAGAGATTACTTGGAAAGTATCTACAATACAATAGTAATTAAAGATATCATGAATCGGAAACAGGTGACGGATTCCATGATGCTTCAAAGTGTTTTGAAGTTTATTTTTGACAATATCGGGAATCCATTCTCCACCAAGAAAATAGCGGATACCATGACTTCCGACGGTCGAAAGATTGATTCTAAAACGATAGAAAAATATCTTGCGGCTTTGAAGGAATCTTACGTCATTTATCAGGCTAAACGCTTTGATATCAAAGGGAAACAGTACCTTAAGACCTTGGATAAATACTATGTGGTAGATATTGGACTTCGATATATGCTTCTTGGCAAACAAGCTATGGATGCAGGCCATATATTGGAAAATATCATTTATCTGGAACTGCTTCGCAGATCCTATGATGTGTATGTGGGAAAGGTAGATAGCTTTGAAGTGGATTTTGTCGCACAGAATCAGGACGGCAATCATTATTATCAGGTGGCTTTGACGGTAAGAGAAGAAGCTACCTTGAATAGAGAATTAAGACCGCTGCGAATGCTTCAGGACGACTATCCCAAGGTAGTCCTTACATTGGACGATGACCCTCCAAGGGATATAGACGGCATAAAGATTCTGAATGCAAGAGACTGGCTATTGGATTTGGAACAGTAGAATGGAAATTGAAACTGTACATGTGGAAATCAAAGCCGTAGACATGGAAAATCAAAGTCGTAGACATGGAAAATTTCTTGCTAGGACAGGAAAAGGATAGTATACTTTTTTCTCGTATACTTATGCCCAAAGGAGAGTAGCAGATGGCGAAGAAAAAAGCGGGAAAGCAAGTAGGAGAAAGAGGTGGAAATATGGCAAGATATGAGGAATTATCCGTAGAGGAATTGGAAGCCTTAAGAGCGGAATTAAAGGACGAATACAGGCGCTACCAGACCATGGATATGAACCTGGATATGAGTAGAGGAAAGCCCTGTAGAGAGCAGCTGGATTTGAGCAATGATATGATGGATGCTCTGGACAGTAATGCGGATATGTATTCCAGCGAAGGTGTGGATGTTCGAAATTACGGAGTATTGGATGGAATTGCAGAGGCCAAGGAGCTTCTTTCCGACATGATGGAAAATCATCCGGACCATATCCTTATTTTCGGGAACTCTTCTTTGAATGTGATGTATGACTCCATTTCCCGTTCCATGACCCACGGTGTTATGGGAAGTACCCCCTGGTGTAAGCTGGATGAGGTAAAGTGGCTTTGCCCTGTTCCGGGCTATGACCGTCACTTTGCGATTACCGAGTACTTTGGGATTAAAATGATTCCGGTACCCATGACAGAGCAGGGCCCGGATATGGACATGGTGGAGGAGCTGGTAGCTTCCGATGAGGCGATTAAGGGAATCTGGTGTGTGCCGAAGTACTCCAATCCTCAGGGCTATAGCTATTCCGATGAGACGGTACGCCGTTTTGCCCGCCTGAAGCCGGCAGCCAGAGACTTCCGTATCTACTGGGACAATGCCTATGGTATGCATCACCTTTATGACCATGAGCAGGATTATTTGATTGAGATTTTGGCGGAGTGTAAGAGAGCGGGACATCCGGATTTGGTGTATAAGTTTGCCTCCACCTCCAAGATTTCCTTCCCGGGCTCCGGTATTGCTTCCATGGCAACCAGCTTAAACAACCTGGAAGACATCA
>ERZ773267.2032-NODE-2032-length-10560-cov-3.042742_pt1 | contig 10560 bp, 17 predicted proteins | sample MGYA00511959_ERZ773267 | MGnify/ENA primary metagenome ERZ773267 (study PRJEB29015, sample SAMEA2738165) | human oral metagenome | biome: human oral; feature: human-associated habitat; material: saliva | place: China | collected 2240 ... | reverse complement strand
CATCTTGGTTAAAGGTTTCTGGATCTGGTTCAACCACTTCAGTCGAAATCGGTGAAATATTTTTGTGTTTCAACATTAGCTCGTCAGGATTTCCCAGAATTGCATTTGAAGCAAAAAACGCTCCCACCATACCAATTGAGGCGATAATGATGATTGTAAAAATGTCTGATTGCTTCATCTTTTTTCCTATTTATTTCTTTTTAATATTTTCCTTATCGTCTTTAGCTCTCACTATTTCTGTCTTTTCCTGAACTGTTGTTTCTGCGCTATAAAACGCTGCACCCTGCGCCAATAATTCCAACTTCATATTGCCATTACCGAGATTACTGCCCCATTTGATTTGTGCCGAAGATAAACTAAATGCACGAATTGATTTCTCAATATTTGAAATAATCGACATCGTCTCAGCCTCATTTCGTTTAACCGTCAAAGATACAGGAATTGTTGAAACACCAGTCACTCGACTTTGCTTATAATTCGTACCTGGCGATAGTTGTTCTGGCTCGAATCCAGACAATAAGAAGATCTGATTTAACGAAGCAAGCAATGCCTCGTCATTCTTCTGTGCAGGCAAAGCATCCGGCACTACCCGCAGTGCTGAGCACATTTTAATCATCTTTAAATCATATGACCTTTCATCGTCACTTGTCGCCTTTGCATAAGCCGCCGTAAAGTCAATTCGCTTACCCCCCTCATCAAAACAATTTTTCTGACTATCTCGTGCCACGGACTCCAAGTTTGTATTAGCAGCCATCCCCACCATTACGTTATAACGTAAAGTACCCGGCAGACTCGAAACATCAAGCGATTGTGGATTACAGTCTTTTAGTTCCTTATCAGAAAACTTTCCATCCTTATTACTATCTTTACAAATTCCAACATTCTTTATAGCAAGATCATAATTAGCAATCGCATCGTCACGTTTCTTAATTACCTTAGCGTTAAAATTCATATGCTTAATCAAGTGAATTGACACCACAATACTTACTCCAAGTAGTAATGATGCGCCAAGAACCGCCATCATCATCTGCTGTTGCAGCTTATTGATTCGAAATCGTTTTCCAAAACTTCTTTCTGCCATTTTTACCTACTCTCGCTTCCGCTTTTTTTATTATCTGTTTGTTTTGTCGACTGTGAACTACACTCCGCATCGTCAGCCCTACAATCATTCGCAGGCGCTGCAAACATTCCCTTAATTTGCTGATATGAATCTGTTACATTCTGTCCAGTTGGTCCAATTGTCATCACATGCTTATTATTATAGGCAAAAAGCACCGGATCAATTGCAAGTACTGCTGAAAACCTTAAGACTAAATTATTATTCGCATCACGACCGTTTGAAGAATCCGTAATCTGAATCCCTTCAGGCACCATCTTACAGTTATTCTCCGCACTCCACTTCGTCACATCCTTATCCCCCTCAGATACCTGATTGCCCGAATATTTAATACATTCACTCTCAAAGTGAGGCACACCATTAATCTTACCTTTAAGATCCATTGATGGTTTATAGATTGAATTTTTTACGTTCTTAATTGTGACAGTTTCAGTCTCTGTTCCATTTTCAGTCTGAGTACTGCTATCTCTCGATGAAGTCAAGTCATCCGCAATTCCATCTTCTGATGTCTTTACTTCGGTTCCCTTATGCCAGATATCAAATTGTGGCGTACGCCAAATCTTCTCATCAGGAATTACAGTTTCTATTTTAGTGACCGTCTTCTTTCCGTCTTTCTTTTCCGGATTTTCTACCTGACCAAGCGAACCATTATTTAAATTGGTATTTTTGAGAGACGAATCTGCCCTTTTATCGCTTATCGTCTTATTATCCTCACTCGTATCAGCATGGTCATTGCGTCCCGGATCACAATCAACCTTTCCTCGTGTCCAAATAACATACACATTACCATTTTCAGATAACAAATTTCCTTTTTCATCAGTCTCCTTAATACATCGAGTAGGAATTTGGTCTCCCGTTGCTGTTACAAAACGACCAAAATCATATTTCATCATGTTCACCGATTTCTTAAATGACTCTAGTACACGATAGTCAATCTTTGGCTCCTCGCCCGCGTTCGCCTGTGCATCGAAGTTTAGTGTTGCCGTATCTAAATTCACATTAAGTTCAGACATCGTAATCGTATCTGCCCCTGTTGGGAACAAATTTCTCAAAATAGGAAATACTCGCGACAATACTGGACGATTTTTATTAATTTCAGATAATTTCTTTAGCTGATCTTGAATTGTCAAAAAATCAGGCAACTCTTTATAGGTTGTAATCTTATCACTCAGATTTTTAATATGACTTTCTTGACCAGATATTAATAAATCTTGAGTACCCTTAATACCACCAAGAACTGCCACAGTGGAAATTGAGGCAATTGACACCACAATACAGATAAAGAACACTAAATTACGAATCTTCTGCAATCTAATCATTTGCAGTTTCACATCAGGTACCAAGTTCACTTCATACCTACCAGTCTGTCCAGTCATCATTGTCGACTCATTAGTCTTACCAGAAATTAAGTCCTTAAAGAACTTAGGAATATCTGAAAAAGTCATATTTTTAAATGTATACTTTTTCATTAATCATTACTCCTTTCCGCAAGACCAATCGCCACAGCGAACTCCGAGGCTACCGGCAATAGCATTTGCTGTTGCTGAGGTGTTACTTTTACATATTGCCAAGGGTTTCCCTGAATAGTTGCCACCCCAGTCTTCATTTCAATATATTCTGCAATGAATGGAATAATTCCCGAAAAGCCTGAAAGAACAATCCCACCAACCTGCGCTCCTGTGTAACGGTTTTGGAAAAATCTCACCGATTTTGTTAACTCTAAAGCAAAGTTCTCTAATGTCGAACTAAGTGCATTATAAACTTTCCCTTCGAGCTTATCTTGTGCAAGACCAAACTTCAAAATAAATTGCCTGGCTTGATCCTCACGTACCTTTAACGAATCTTCCACCACCTTCACGAAGCTCGCAAGCCCCCCTGGAATTGAACGTACCAATCTTGGCGAATCTTGATACATCACCACAAGATCCGTCGAAGTCTCACCAAGATCAATAATCATTCTCGCATCCTGCACTCCAACCGGAGCTAACGCCCTCACCATTGAAATCGGTTCTGGCTCTTGTGCAATCACATTTAGGCCCAATCCTTCAATTCTCTCGAGTAATGATTCAGCATAAGCATTATCCACAGAAGATAATAAAATTTCCGCTTTTTTAGCATCAATTGGACTAACCCCAAGTACCGCAAAATCAATCTTTGCATCATCCACCGACATCGGTACGTATTGGTCGGCCTCATATTTTACCGTATTGACCAGCTCTTTTTCCGGCGCATTCGGCACTTCAATAATCGCGGTATAAGTTTTCCTTGCTGGCATCCCCACTGCAATATTCTTAGTTTTAATTCCCGCTTGTTGTCTAGCACCCAAAATAATCTCACCCAGTCTTCTTCTTCCTGCATCTGAATCATCCTTCGTTAATTTCGGGTCAATTGGTACATAGGCAAATTTCTCAAGCACCCACCCTTTTTCGATATTACCAGAAAGCTGAATCATTCTGATCGAATTTGTCCCAATATCCAATGCGAAGAAATCGCCCACTCCATGCAATAGACTCATACTAGTGTAATTATAACACAAGCACTATAAAATCTGTAAAGCTTCTTTCGTTTTTTTAAATTCAATATTCTTTACGTTCTTTAGCTTTTTATATTCACCCTCCGCCTGGATTTCCACCTCTCCCCCCACAACCTCTTCTTCAAAAGTTATTTTAAATTTCAAAGCCTTCTCTCCTTTTACTCCCATAAAAAAACCTCGTATCATAAACCAACACATTGCAAAAATACTCTGAAGTGACGCCATCCTCACTAAAAACCTATCATTCAAGTAATAATCACCGCCCCGCACTAATTTCGCCATACTTTCACCATTTAAAATCACCACATCTGAAACCCCTGTCATCTCAACTCCGCCCCTACTTCCGTCTAGCTCATATCGAAATCTTGGTATAAATCTTTTTTTATGATTTTTCATAAACCATTTAAATAGCACTATTAAAGAAAAACATAATCTACCACGCTTCTTCCTTAACTTCTCTCGAATTTTACTCTCATCAAAAACCTCCGTCGATTCCGCCAACATTCCCATCGTAAAGTAACAAAGCGCAAAACGAAAATGTTCACCATCCACCCTCGACTCAAGGCCATAAACCTCGCCCCCTCTTGCCCTTCTCACCGTTCGCGCGATATCATTAAAATTACCAAATGGTAGAGTGTAGTATCGTACTTGTTTACCAGACAAAAAAGCGGCATTTACTCCAATTGTTGCCGTTCCGTCTCCACCCAAAGTCACCAAAATGTCCCCATCCATCAAACACGCCGCTAGCTTTTCTGCATTATCATCCACATCTGTTGGCGCCACCTCATACTGAAAAAAAGTCACATTCAAAAGACCAGTTTTACCTAAAATTACCCTCTTAATTGGCCTTATCGCTTCAGCCTCCACCTTTTTTGCCTGACTTGACCGCGAATTCACCACTAAAGCCACTCGAATTCGTCCATTATTAGACTCCTCCGTGATTCTCTTTAAAACATAGTTTAATTCTGTTTCTTTTCTTTTTTGTTTCATTATTACCTCCGCCGCCCTTAATTTCTTTAATTAAGGCCACCAGGTAGAAGTAGAGCAATTACCGCCCAAAACATTGCATAAATCAAAAGACCAATCACCATATTGAAAATTCGTGTTTTAATTTTTACAATTACCGCCGGTTCATTTTTCGAAGTCATATACTGGTATCCACAGAAAATAAAACCAGCCGTCGCCGCAATTCCAACCCCGAAAGTTAATATATTGAGCACCATGCCTAAAATAGCAAAAGTCCCCGACTTTGAATCAGTCTCATTGCAATTTATAATAGAAGTCTGAACGCCGCCACAATCTGCAAAAACTGGCTGTGAAAAAGCTAAAACTGTATAGGCTAGCCCAAAAACCAACACCCCCATCATCATAATCTTGGATACCATCTTTAGCGTCTTCATCATCTCTCTTCTCTTAGTTAATCTAATTAATGTAGGTATTCGTGTAATTTCTTAGTGTCTTTATGCTTTCTCAGTTTTGACAAAGCCTTCGCCTCAATCTGACGAATACGTTCCCTTGTTACCGCAAATTCGGCACCTACTTCTTCCAAAGTATGTGGACGACCCCCGCCAATTCCAAAACGTAGCTTAATCACTTTTTGCTCACGCTCAGACAATGAGCCTAAAATTTCTGCGATTTGCTCTTTTAGCATCTGTGCTGCCGCTGCATCCTCCGGTGAAACGCATGGCGCAGGCCGGAGTCGCGGTCGATGCGGTGATGGACTCCGTGTCGGTCAAGACCACCTTCAAGGAGCGGCTGCAAGAGAAGGGCATCATCTTCAGTTCCTTCTCGGAAGCCGTGCGCGAAAACCCCGAGCTGGTGCGCAAATACCTCGGTTCGGTCGTGCCCTACACCGACAATTATTTCGCCGCCCTCAACTCTGCCGTGTTCTCCGACGGCTCGTTTGTCTACATCCCCAAGGGCGTGCGCTGCCCCATGGAGCTCTCGACCTATTTCCGCATCAACGCGCGCAACACCGGGCAGTTTGAGCGCACACTCATCGTCTGCGAAGACGGGGGCTACGTGTCTTACCTCGAAGGCTGCACCGCACCGATGCGCGACGAGAACCAACTGCACGCCGCTATCGTCGAAATCGTCGTAGGCGAGGAGGCGGAGGTGAAATACTCCACCGTGCAAAACTGGTATCCCGGCGACGCCGAAGGCAAAGGGGGTGTGCTCAACTTAGTCACCAAGCGCGGACTCGTGCGCGGCCGCAACGGGCGCCTCTCTTGGACACAAGTCGAGACGGGCTCGGCCATCACGTGGAAATACCCCTCGTGCATTCTCAGCGGCGAGGGCGCGCAGGCCGAATTCTACTCCGTGGCCGTGACAAACAACTTCCAGGAAGCGGACACCGGCACGAAGATGATTCACTTAGCCCCCAACACCAGCTCGACAATCATCTCGAAAGGCATCTCGGCCGGGAAGAGTCAGAACACTTATCGCGGACAAGTGCGCATGGCGTCCCGTGCACACGGCGCGCGCAACTACTCTTCGTGCGATTCGCTCCTGCTGGGCTCCGAATGTGGCGCGCACACCTTCCCCTACATCGACGTGGACAACGACGACAGCGTGGTGGAACACGAAGCCACCACCTCGAAAATCTCGGAAGACCAGCTCCTCTACTGCCGCCAGCGCGGTATTCCGATGGAAGATGCCGTGAATCTCATCGTGGGCGGCTATGCGCGCGACGTGATCAACAAACTTCCGATGGAATTTGCCGTCGAAGCACAGAAATTGCTCGCCGTTTCGCTCGAAGGCAGCGTAGGCTGACCGCCGCGAAGGGCAAATACATTATTTATATCCCAACCCCTACACAGAACTGACGGAGAGTCGGCACAAACGTGCCGACCCCGCCGGTTTTTTCTTTATCCTCTCGTCTCATGCAACGCATCTTTTTCGCCCTCCTCCTCTTCTGTTGCACACTGGGTGCCGCCGCGCAGTTGCCGGCCACGGTGTTGCGCGATTTAGATGGCCGCGCCGTGCGCACCGACACGCTGTCTAACGCCGGACGCCCCATCATTATCAGCTTTTTCGCCACGTGGTGCAAACCTTGTAACCGCGAACTCTCGGCCATCGCCGACGTTTACGACGAATGGCGCGAAGAAACCGGCGTGCGTCTTATTGCCGTGAGCATCGACGAGGCGCAAAACAGCGAGCGCGTGCGCCCCTTCGTCGACGGCAAGGGCTGGACTTACGACGTACTCCTCGACCCCAACAGCAATTTCCGCCGTGCGCTCAACGTAAACCTCATCCCTCACGTCTTCATCCTCGACGGCAAAGGCAAAATTGCCTATTCGCGCTCGGGATATACCGAAGGCGGCGAGGAAAAACTCATTGAAAAAGTGCGCGAACTCATCGCCAAACCTTGATTTTCGGCCGCTTTTCCATGAAACACCTCCTTTCGCTCCTCGCTTTCCTGCTGGCCTTGCCCCTCTTCGCGCAAGAAGGCAACAACACGCCCCCACCTTCGGGCGAACCCCCACAAGCGGCGGCCGAACCTGCCCTGCAAGTGCACGGAAGTCTGCGCACCGACGCCCTTGTACCGCAATACGACGAGCGCATCGGCACAGATCGCGTCGACAATCGGCTGCTCAGCAACTCCTATCTCGACCTCCGCCTCGCGTTTCGCCGCCGTTATGAAGCCGGACTGCGGGCCGAGTACATGAAACAGCCCCTCCCCGGCTTCGATCCCGCCTTCCGCGGTGCCGGCGTGCCCTACTTCTACGCCACCGCCCGCTTCGATCGCGCCGAAATCACCCTCGGCAGTTACTACGAACAGCTGGGTTCCGGCCTCGTGTTGCGCACTTACGAAGAACCCTCGCTCGGCATCGACAACCACCTCCGCGGCCTGCGCCTCACCGCCCGCCCCTTCGAGGGCGTGCGCCTCAAAGCCCTCGCCGGACGCCAGCGCAATTATTGGGAAACCGACGCCTCCACGATATATGGTGCCGACGGCGAATGGGAAGTCCCCACCCGTCGCGGCAGACTCACCCTCGGCGCGTCGTGGGTAGCGCGCCGGGAGCAGCCCGACGCCTTGAGTCGCATCGACACTGCGGGCTTCTCGCAGACCTTTACCCTCCGTCGTTTCCACCTCGTACAACCCACCAACGTGAGTGCCTTCGATTTGCGCGCCGCTTGGCACACCCGCCGCTGGCAGTGGCTGGCCGAATACGCGTGGAAGGGACAAGATCCCTCATTTGACAACGGTTACACCTACCGACACGGCTCCGCGCTACTGCTCAGCGGGAGTTGGTCGACGCGCGGCAAGAGCTTTTTGCTGCAAATCAAGCGTGCCGAAAACATGAGTTTCCGTGGGCGCCGCGCCGCCTCCCTCTCTGCCTCCACCCTCAACCACCTTCCGCCTTTCGCCGCGCAACCCACCTACGCCCTCACCGCACTCTATCCCTACGCCACGTGCAATGTGCCCGGCGAATGGGCCTTCCGCGCCGAAGCCGCGTGGACCTTGCCGCGCCGCACCCCGTGGGGCGGTCGCTACGGCACCACTTTGCGCCTGCGCGCCGCCCACATTCGCGACCTCGCCCTCAACGACGGGCCGGAAGGCGCCGAAGCCATGGGCACCGACGGCCGCCGTGCGCGCAACTTCTGGGCGATGGGCGGCACACGCTACGGCGAATGGGCGTTGGATGCCGAGCGCCGACTGAATCGCGACTTCCGTTTGCACGCCACCCTCATGTCGCAGACCATCGACCGCACCGCCGTCGAAGGACACGGCGGACGCGTCAACACCCTCATCGGCATTCTCGAAGGACAGTGGCAGGCCAATGCCAAAACCGCCCTGCGCGCCGAAGCACAATACCTGCATACGCGCCAAGATCAAGGCGATTGGTGGGCGGGCTTGCTCGAATTGAGCCTTTCGTCGCACTTTATGTTCACCCTCTCCGACCAATTCAACGCCCGCGTCCCCTCTCCCACGCGCGGCACCACCTCGAGCGTGCACTACTGGCAGGCTTTCGCCACCTATACCGACACCCGCCACCGCCTACAACTCGGCTACGGTTCCACACGTGCCGGTTATAACTGCGCCGGCGGCGTTTGTCGCTACGTTCCTGCGCAAAAAGGCCTCATCCTCAGCTACGCCCTGCGCTTCTGAGCCCACACTTGGCGCCTACCCGCGGGCTTTCGCCCAAAAGTCCACACACTTCTTCCCATCATGGCGCCGATTTCGCGCGGTCGCCCCGTTATCTCGTCAACAATTCTCCACTTTATTATTCTCATCACGATGCATTTTCGCACACTCTCCCGTTTTCTTTTTATGAGTCTCTGTTCTTTCTTCTCTTGCTCCACACCCGAGGGGCTTTCTTCCCTCAGTGCCGGCGAATTTTCCACGCTGCTCAGCCAAAAGCCCGATTTGATCCTCCTCGACGTGCGCACTCCCTCCGAATACGCCGAAGGTCATCTGCCGAAGAGCGTCAATGTCGACGTACTCGCCCCCGATTTCGAACAGCGCGCCGAAGCCGTGCTCGGTAAGCAGCGCAGTGTCGCGCTCTACTGCCGCGGTGGCCATCGCAGCAAGCAGGCTGCCACCTTACTCTCGCGCAAGGGCATCCAAGTCTACGAACTGTCCACCGGTTGGTTGGGCTGGGTCGAAGCCGCCCTCCCCACCGCGCGATGAGTGCCCACCGGTCTGCGCCGATGCTCGGCCGGTTGCCCCTCCGCGACCGCGCCGAAGCCATCGCGCACATCAACCGTTTCGCCACCCTCGGCCACCCTTTTCTCTTTCTGGTGAACTATGCGGCCGAACGCGCCGTGGTCGAACCGCTCGACGCCCTCGCGCCCAACGCACTGGCCTACGACTTCGGCGGCGTCACCAATCTTTCGCCCGAAAGCCCCCAACGCGCCGTGCCCCACGCGTCGTTGTTCGGTGAAAACACCCCCGCGCTCACCCCGAAGATGCCCACGGCCGACGACTACCGCCGCGCCTTCGGCATCGTGCAGCGCGGTTTACTCCGCGGCGACTCCTTCTTGACCAACCTCACCCAGTGCGTTCCCATCGAAACGCCCCTCACGCTCGCCGACATCTTCGCGCGAGCGCGAGCCTGCTATCGACTTTTCGTGCCCGGGCAGTGGGTTTGTTTCTCGCCCGAGCCCTTCGTGCGCATCGCCGACGGCCACATCCGCACCTTTCCTATGAAAGGTACGCTCCCCGACGGCGAGGGCGCAGCCGAACGCCTCATGGCCGACGCCAAAGAAGCCGCCGAACACGCCACCGTGGTCGACCTCCTGCGTAACGACCTCAGCCGCGTGGCCGAACACGTCCGCGTGGAGCGTTATCGCTACGTCGAACGCGTCATCACCCACCGCGGGCCGCTCTTACAAACCAGCAGTGAGATCGCCGGACGACTCCCCGCCGACTATTCCGCCCACTTGGGCGAAATTCTCTTCCGCCTACTTCCGGCCGGTAGCGTCACTGGCGCGCCGAAACGCGCCACCTGTCGCCTCATCGCCGAGGCCGAAGGTTACAATCGCGGGTGGTACACCGGCATCGCAGGCTGGAGCGACGGCCACACCCTCGACAGTGCCGTGCTCATCCGCTTTGTCGAGCACACGCCCGAGTGCCTCGTCTTCAAAGCCGGCGGGGGCATCACGGCGCGCAGCCAAGTCGAGCGCGAATATGCCGAGGTGTGCGACAAGATCTATATTCCTTTCTGAAAAAAGCCGTGAACACCCCCGAAGTGTCCACGGCTTTTTTCTCTTCTCACCCCACCGCCTGCGCACAACTCCTCCACTCCCGCCCTTCACCACGCATCGTCGCGCCGAAACTCCGCGAGATGCACACGCTGTGTGCGGGGCAGCGCGTCAAAACCTCCCCTCCGTTTTCTCTCCCCATGAGTCGTTATCTCGAAACCTTCCTCGTGGCGCATCACCGCTTGGTGCGCGTGCCCGAACA
>ERZ773267.2031-NODE-2031-length-10562-cov-3.466736_pt1 | contig 10562 bp, 8 predicted proteins | sample MGYA00511959_ERZ773267 | MGnify/ENA primary metagenome ERZ773267 (study PRJEB29015, sample SAMEA2738165) | human oral metagenome | biome: human oral; feature: human-associated habitat; material: saliva | place: China | collected 2240 ... | reverse complement strand
AAGTGCCGCCTTTTTAAGAAATATCTGATATGCTACCTCTGTATTGCCGTATCGTTTGATGAGCTTACCTGCAATGTGACTCATTGTATTATTGCGACTACCTTCAGTAATCTCATCTGTTCTAGCATCAAATTTTATAAAGTCATCATCGTCTAGATAGTCAAGGATAGTCTTATTACCTTCATAAAATTCCACATCTGTGGCTTTATGACCATATAAAAATCGAGCTGGGTCTAAAGTATTTCTATCATAATAGGGGAAAACAGATGCTATTTTTTGTTTCATAGCTGCATATACATCCGCATCACGTAGCATTTCGATAGGAAAGAAAACATGAAACCTAGGTCTAGCCGACTTTTCCCCTTTTGGTAGATTATGATGCCTACTATAAGATACGGCAAAAGCAACGCCAGGGATTTCAAGTGCAATATCTAAGGGAGTAATCCACTCTTCTGGATTTTCTGAATGGTCATTATCACAATCTAGAGGAATACAATCCGTTTCTTCAAAATTCTCTTTACTGCGGTAGTTATCTTTATACTTAGCAGTTACATGATCTACTGTTACAGCCTCTTGAAAAGAGCTTTTATCTGTAATCACAATCTTAGTAGGGTACAAGCAATTACTACTATTCCCTGCACAATCTGCCCTATAGATTGTAAACTCACGCATATGCCTCTACCTCCTTCATAAGATGGTCAAACCATTTAATTTTGAGTCTTCGTTTCCTAGCTAGACCAATTTCTCGAGCCATCCCCCCGACTTACGATTCCTCCGCAAACCCAAAGTTCTGTACATTTACCCAAGAGTACATAGTTAAAATGCATAGCCAGTTCTCGTTCCTCTTCACAACTGTCATCCATAAATTGCGGATATAAAAGATGAGGCGTTATAGGGATAGCATTGTTATCAACGGCAAAACGGCTATACGTTCTAGCATTTGTTACGTTATGGTCAACATCACCGGCATAGGGACTACAAATATACACTAACGGTAGATAGGCAGCCTTTTTATCGGCTGCCATCTCCTCTTTTTGAATTTAGGTAAGAGCCTCATAACTAGTCGGATCATAATACCCTTCAGAATTAAACTTATTGATAGTCATAGACCTATGCCTCCTGCTCAATGAGTGGATAAATACCTTCACTCTTTAAAAGGTCATATAGGAAAAGTCTTCCCTTTTGTGTCCAATAGGTATGCATCACACTTCTATTATCATCAATTGCATAAGTACGAGATTGTGTGTATCCACATTCTGCATAGTTCTGATACAGGAGCCATGTTTTTCTAAACTTATATTGAACACCAAGGTCATGTAGTAATGTATTAAAGCGTTGCCCACTCATACCATAATCTTTAGCAATTTGTGTAATCGGTACTGTATTAGTGTTTTGTAAAATTAAATCATAGTAACTTGCCTTAGGTTGCATTTCTGCGATTTGTTGTTGCTGAGCCGAGGTTAAACATTCAAGGTGCTTACTTCTCTGCCGTTCTTCTTTCAATTGTGTAAGTGCTGCAATAGCTAGATCAGGATTTTCTAACATTTCATCGATAGCATACATCCCGTGTTTACGAATAGCCGGTAAAATGTCTGCCGTTACCCAACGCTTAAATGCTTTTGCTTTTGGCATCTTACTAGAAAGGATTAGACTGTATAGACCAGATTCGTTAATGAAGATAATATCTCGATTTTGACCTGACAGAACGATTCGTTCTGTCAGCTTATCTTCCTCATCAATATGATCTCTAATGGCCTTAGCAGTGTTCGTATATTCTAAAATATCTGCCACATCCTTACCTACAAACATAACTTCACCATTTACCATGGTTGTTCTTACAGAGCCAAACTCTGTGCTTTTAAATACTTGTAATTCCATCCGAATTACCTCCTTTGATATAACATCTAAAAATTGGGAGGTACACCCTCCTACCTAGTAGCCTTGGGAGAAGGGTCAAAAGGATGTTTCACGAAAATATTCTTTTAATTTATTAATGGCTCTTCTGTAACGATGACTGACATTATTAGGCTTATCTCCAATTTTCTTAGCGTACGACTCTACTGAATGTCCTTCAAAGATAATTGCCATCACCATCTCTACAGCTTTTGGCTTTAATACTTCATGAAGTGCTCTACAAACAGATTCATGTCCCCACCGATTTTCATGTTCAATAGTATCCTTATAAAAAATTTGAGGATTAATGACTTCCTCCATCAAAGGTTCTGATGTATCAAGCTCACCAGTTTCTTCATTAGGCTCTGCTTTACTATTCCCGCTATGGCGATTATGCTGATGCCAATTGTTGTAGTCGGGTCTGTTGAATTGCACCTCAATCTCCTGTTGTAATCGCTTCTCATATGCCTCTTTACTTTCATCAACAGAAATAGAGATGTTTAACCATTCTTCAAGCTCCTGTGTTTCTACCTCAATGGTTTGGTATGCATTCTCGTAACGCATCTTGATTTTCATAGTGTTCCTACCCTTTCTGCCTGGTTCTTGCAGAAGGGCATAGGAAACAAATAAAGGTCGGTACCAATAGAAGTACCGACCTTGGGTGCCTGAAAAGCGTATAGGAAAATTAGGGTACTTCTATCTAGCATTCACACAAGATTGACTTGTATGTAATGCCGATATTCGTATCCAATGCCCTATAGCTAATCAGGCCTTGAAATAATTTTTTAATTATTAGAGTCAACGCTCACCTCTTTGATGACTGTTGTATTTTAGACTCTGATGATTGATAATCACTAGAGTTATTTTTTAACTCTGCAATAAGTATAATTAAATACAAAGAGTAATTGAATATAGTAAGTTTATACATTACTTTTATAAATTAGTAATGTCTATATAGATTTACTTTCTCTATATTTTGTGTATAATTGTTATATACCATATGATTTAACATCACTATTTTTAGGTAAAAAAATAAAGCCATGATTATTACCATGACTTTTATATGATAGAAAGGACCCTAATATGCCTCAAGTTAAAGAAAGTTTTTTTGAAAATATTTTGTTTAAATTTGAAACTTGTAGTTGCGATTGTGTAGAAGACATAGAGCATATTGCTCCTGATACTGAGCCTATAAGCAAATTTAAGTTGCAAGCCCTACCTAACAAACCACTCCTCTTCGGCTATGCTGCAAAAGATGGTCTTGTCCGCATTGCAACCAATGGAACAATTTCGGAAAGAAATATTCTAGGAACACTTATCGCTCTCGCAAATAAACCTAAGAAAGAACTCATAACCTTTTTGAAAGAAAATGGTTCATTGTTTCCTATTTCGGATGAGAAATATGAACCCTTCTCAGAAAATAAAATATACGGAATCATTAATCGACTAAAAGCAACAATCGAACTAATGACTGCATCCAGTGAAATAAAAAAAGATTATCAAAAAATCTGTGATTTGACTATCCAACTGCTATTAGCAGAAGAGTTTTCTATTAATACATCTGTAATGAAAACTCCGTATCACAGTTGTCATCATAGTTATATCGATTTAATCAAGAATCCCCCCTCTCAAATATCAGATGAGCATAATCAAGATAATTTTGATGGAGAAACATACTTTATTAAGGACTCAATATATGGCACATACAAGTTAGATATTTCTGAATACTACGAAATCGAAGGTGGCTATTCCCGTATACCAGGATATGATCCTGTTTTTTATATAAATTTAACTGCAGCTTTTTTAAATCTTAATACAGATGATATGTTAAAAAAAATAACAGACTTTCTTTTCCATTATCTTCATGATATGGTGCAACCACAAAAAATGAATTTTTCTGATAAAATGAAGGCTGCCCTCTTAGAAATTGCAAAATTTGTAATTGGAGAAGAAATCAATGCTAACCTTAATGGAATTCATCCTATTTACAATTCAAAATCAATGTCTCCCTCATGGAAAGTTGACTCCCTCCTGTGTGCAGCATACTTTTCTATTTTCTACCTAAAACCTGACCTCGAACTATATCGACCTTGTGATAACCCTAGATGTGGCAAATATTTCTTAGTTAAAACTACTTCTACACGTAATAGATTTTGTAGTAAAGAGTGCTGCAATAGAGTCACACAAGACCGTTATCGTAAAAGAAAAAGAGAAAAGGACTCAAAATAAAAAAAGACCTCTGCTTGCTCAGTACAGTAAACAGAGGTCTTTAACATTAACAATCAATTCATTCCTTTTTAGTATTATAGCTTGTATTTTCTGCAATCATTAACCCCATAGGTTCAACATCTGTACTATATACTATGCCCTTCTTCACAGGCATTTCACCCGTCGAAGTAATCTCTGACTTACTAAGAACTACCTCTATACATTCAGCAAGGGCAATCCTCTCTTTCATCGGTTTACCAGAATAATGATACATCAAATATCTCGTATCCATTACAATTCCTTGTATACGTTCATAGTACTTCTTATTGGATCGCCAATCACCAATAGCTTCACCGATGTTACCTACCACTGACGTTAGCTTGAAATAATTCTTTCCCATATTATAAGGCATAATAAAGGCATTGAATAGCTTATTCGAATCAATACATTTATGCTTTTCTAGATACTCACCATAGGTAATCTGTTTATTAATTGATGAACCATTGGGTAAGTGATCTGGAATACCTGTCCGCCCATATTTATAATATTTTGCATCAAGAATATAATATTTATCATTATATATCATGATGGTATCAGGCATAAGCGGACGTTTCTCTTTATACTTTCCATAATTAAGCAACCATCTTGAACGAGGAAAATACTTTTCTTTATTCTTATCCCCAAATGCTCTATCAATTAACTTTTCCCAAACATGGTCAAAATCATCCGTACCAAAATAGAACTGCTTATCCGAAGTTTGCTCATCCATATATTCAAGCATATCTTTCATTGCCTGAAATAAGTTGCGCTTTTTATCATCATTTGTATTTCCAAGTTTTGTATTTAGAATAACTATTGAAGTCTTTACATCTGGATGTGGGCCTGATTGTTCCGGCATATATGGAACATAAAGCCAGCCTAATTTTTTGAAAGCCTCATATACACAGAAACGATTAATTTGCGTTATCTGTTTCGAGTCATTTGGTGTTGTAGCTCTCACTGTGAATTCTGTATAAATAAAAGAACTGACTCCACCTTTTTTCTGTACCAAAGGAATTTGATTTCGCACCGTTTTAGGCCAGTCCTGTTTTCCTATAGCACTTGTTTTATATGTGGGATCAACTTCCACATAGTAGTTACCACCGATAGAAAAATAATATTCTATAACACCTTTATAAGCATTGATGGGAAAATCAACAGTTTGTGGTGCTGCAAATTTATTTATTGCAAGCAATCGGTCTTCTTTAGTAGTAAACTCTGACAAGACTTGAATTAAATGTTTGATGTCCGTTCTAACTTCTGCATCCGTTTCAGGCAACTGGTATCCGATAGGGAAATAGACCATCGCATTATCCGAATCCGCTTTAATCCCTACAAAACGGTCGCCATCTTCATTTGAGTTTACGTGGCAATGCTTAGTAATATCATCATCAACCATAGCCATATATAATGCTGAATCTAAATCCATGTAGAATCACCACCTTTACTCTTCGGGATTAATGAATGCATTTCTTACATTATCCTTGAACATAGCCAAACGATCCAATTTTTCAGCATACATAAATGTTCTAATCACTTGTTCTAAACTCTGATATGTCGTAGTTTCAAAAACGAGTTCTCTGTTAAATTTAAACGCATCATCCCATAAATATTTGATAACTTTTTCAGGAAACTTACGATTTTGTTTTATCGCAGTTCTTATCTCTGCAAGCCTGCCTTTTTCTGTGTCTGATATAGTCTTCTCCTGTTCTTTTGTTCGTAACACATCATATTCGCCGTCAGACAAATTACCCATGCTTGGATTGTATACTAAATCTCTCAAATGGACAAAGTATGCTCCAAGGCGTTTATCTTCAGAAGAAGTCATCCTTGCATTATTACCAACAATGATTTTATTAATTTGAGTACAGAATACTTTCCATGTAATTCCTGTATCAAGAATCTCCGCATCTGCTAATCTGCTATCAACATGTTCAAAATCATTTTCAATTAAACGCATTTCCCATCTGCGTTGAAAAGCTGTATCTAAGGTAAATACATTCTGGTCAGAAGTATTCATAGTGCCAATAATTGATAAGTTAGATGGAATACGAATCTTATGCTTTGCATCACCATAAACGCTAGTAGCAATATTAGCATTTGTAATACCATATTCACTTGTGCCAATAGGATAACCATCATCATCGTTATCACGGATTTCCGTCTTTCTATCAAGTAACTGAAAAACTTCACCAAAAATAGCTGGTGCATTGCCACGATTAATTTCTTCAATAATCAAAATATATTCATCCTGTGGATGAGAATAAGCTTCGACTAAAATGTTAGTAAATGGCCCCGCTGTAAACTTATAGCTTACTTGACCATCATCGGATACATTCGGTAGAATCTGACCAATGAACTCAGAATATGTATAATCAGGATGGAATACCAAACGCTCTACATTAGTGTTTTTCTTGCAATACTCATGCTCAATTGTCCAGCTCTTACCAGAACCAGGCACACCATAAAGAAGTACATTTGTCCCGTTATCTATACGTGGGACTTTATCATAATCTATATTTTCTTTAGCTTGATTTGCATCTGTTATTTCATCAACTTCAAACTCATCGAGTTCAAATAAAGATTTTGTAGAACCTAAAAAACCAAGATAATTCTCAGTTGTGAAAATATTCGGATTACTTTCAAAGGCAAATACCTTCCTCGCTACTTCTTCCACTATCTCAGGTTTAATTGAAATAGAATCACGGTCAATTATCAATGTAGGTAATTGTTTGAGTGCCTGTATCAATCTATTATCAAACTTGGTACGATATTGTTCAAATTCAACACTCGCAGAATCATCCTCCCTAAGCAACTTAATAAGTAAAAGGGCCTCAAGAAAGTTTTCAAAAACCTTTGTTGTCGCAACCAAATAACGGTACTCAGTCATACTTATTTTATATGCTCCAGTCGAACGCCCTAATTCAAGTAAAACTTTATATAGTAACATCACGGGGTATAAGCGAAACTCTTGGCGAACACCTTTATATCCCTCATCAACAGTAGAACTTATATACATTTTTTCAATCTGTCTTTGTATGACATCTTCATATAATTCCTTATTTTCAAAAGCACCACCACACCTATTGTTTATTTCCTCAAATGCCTCCGTGATAATAGCCTCTTCATATTTAGACGAAGTCATAGTGATTAACCCAAAAAAAGCTGCAACTCGCAAAGCACGGTAGTTATTTGATATTTCAACACTCGGCTTAATTTCATTTATCTCAGTAACTTTCTTTCCGATAAACTCCTGTAAGTTTTCTGGTGTATCTTTTGATTTAAATTCCTTCAAAAAAGATACAAGATAGCAGATATTGTCAAAAGCAGTAGGTTGTTTTACCAAATACCAGCATTCATAATCATTTGCATTCTGTAACTCATTTAGTTTATTCTGTAAAACTAAATTCATTTCTTTATCCCTCCGACCCTATTATTTTATTTATCAAACGTGCTAAAAAGTATGCTACCTTAGGTGGCACAGCGTTTCCTATTTGTTTACAAATCGATGTTTTATTTCCGTAGAAAACAAAATCATCGGGAAAACTTTGTATCCTTGCCGCCTCTCTTGGAGAAAGGGTTCTATCCTCAATAGGATGTATGAATCTTCCACCTGCAGGAGTATCAAACCTTGTTGTAATAGTTGGAGCCTGTTCATCCCAACATAATCTTCCATAGGCTCCGCTATGAACAGAGTTGATTGTTTCTTTTAATGCTGTAAAATTTTCTCCATTTGCTACACGACTCATCCGCTCAACAGCCAAACGAGAGTGGTTTGTCTTGGTATGATTGCTTAAATTTTCACTATCTGATGATAAATATTTTTGATATTCTGTGATAGGAATTGGATTCTTTATATTACCATCCACTGTTGTTGCACCTAGATTCCCAATTGCCGCCTCTACTGTTACAGCATCAAAATAATGTGGATACTCTCTGATAATATCTTGCTTTGTTTGTTCCCATATTTCTTCAAAGTCAAAATCCGATAATTGTGTCCCAATGATTATCATTCGTTCTCTTTTTTGTGGAACACCAAACTCAGCAGCTTTAACGACTCTATAATTTATTTTATAAGGTTTCCCTTCTATTATTTTTTCATCAGAAAATATTCTAAGAATTTCCTTAAATATTTTTCCATCTTGCATAGTCATTATGCCTTTTACATTTTCCATAACAAAGGCTTTCGGTTTTACAGTTTTTACAACATTAAAATAATGTTTAAAGAGATAATTTCTAGGGTCATTAATAAACCCTGTTCTTATTCTTGCGCCTGCCATAGAAAATCCTTGGCACGGTGGTCCGCCAATAATCACATCAGCCTCTCCAGCCTTAAATACGCCAGATTGGTCAATGTTTCTTATATCATTAACGATAACATCTACTTCAGGATGATTTCTCTTGTAGGTGTTAGCTATATTTACATCAAACTCCACAGCTTTCTTTACAACGTAACCGGCCTTGATGAAACCAATAGAAATTCCACCACATCCTGCAAATAAGTCAATTACGTTCATCTTCAATACCTCCACCAATTCTATATCGATAAGCAAAATTCTTTATATACAGTCCTTCTTCTTCTGATAAGCCGTATAATGCATTGATATAATTATCAATTTGATGAATTGTATCTACACACGCCTTATGTTTGTACTCATACTCAGTTTGTTTTGTGCCAACATATAGTTTAGTTCTTTCCAACTGATTTTCAAGTGCAACCGCAAGTCTATTAACTTCCGTAAAGTCATCAATTTCTGGCACCATAAAACCTAGCAATTCTTTTCTTGTAATATGCCAACAATCAGAAACGCAAATCCAGTACCACCAGAATAGCGAAGAGTTAAGCAAGCACATACAGAAATTAGCATAATCCTGATTTTCACAATTAAAAATCTTATATTCAGAACCTGTATGTTCATTTAAAAACGCCTTAATCCAAAATGCTGCTCTCATATTCAAGTACAGCGGTTCTCCATTCCTTTCAAGCAGATTAATAATAGATGTATTAAATCCAATCAATTTTCTATATACAGACGTATCCAATCTTGTTCCCAACTTAGGAATATATTCATCCTCTACATAGCTGTTCCTAACAACTTCAGCGGTATTGAATAAATCGCATCTTTCTTCTTTGTACCAATATCTATAATTTCCGGTAAATATATTACGCTCTCCACTTTTATTTCTTCCGAGCAAAATACAAAGTTTCTGATGCACAGAAGTAAATAAGCAGTCTGGTCTATCAGAATAGCTTAATATATATTGTTCTGGCACCGTGGTGTATAGCTCATTACGAATCTTTTTCATTCTTGGAGTAGAAACATATGATAGTGGAATAACAAATCCCATCACACCGCCGGAGCTTAACTGTAATGATGCATTTTCAAGCACATTAGCATATATGTTTCCATATCTTTTCTCTGGAACTGATTGGCTTTTTGTATCTTCCACATAAGGAGGGTTTCCAATAATAATATCATACTTATTTTCTTTTCTCGGCTTGTTTTTTATATAGTCATAACATTCATAGCAATCATTAAGAATTTCTGAAAGGCCTTTTACTTTAGCTACCCCATGTCTATGCAATACACAAAGGAAAAGACGAATTTTTGTAATAGTAATTGATTCTTTATTTAGGTCATTGCCTTTTATAGACTTAACAACTTTTTTAATTTTTCCTTTTGTCACTTCTGTATGATGTAAATCAAGTAAATCCAATTTTAATTCTAACGATGCCAGCAAAAAAACGCCAGAACCACATGTTGGATCAATCAAAGGCTTATCTGGATACCAGTTCGACAACTGAAGAATTGCCGCGGCCATATTTTCCTTGATCGGCGCTCCACCTTTTTCGGTCCGATAGCCACGCTTGAAGAGGCTGCTACCTGTAGTATCGATTAGCACGGTAGCTTGATCTTTGAGGATCGACACTTCAATTTTGAACTCTGCCCCATTTTCCATCAAGGGAACCCCTTCTGGTCGAGCATAGTGTTTTTGTAACTTTTTAACAACTGCTTTTTTCGAAATTGCCTGAACGCTGGGCTCATTATGCAATTTCGATTTGACACATTTAGCCTTTGATATAGGGAAACGGGCACCTAAGGGTAAATAATTTTCCCAATCCAAAGCAAAGACACCTTGAAACAGTTCCTCAAAGGTTTTGGCAGGAAAACTTCCAACGACTATCTTTACTCTATCAGCCGCACGGAGCCAGAGATTGGTTTCGATGATCGCACGAACATCTCCCTGAAAACGAACCCGTCCATTTTCGACCTGGCAATCATAACCAAGATTTCGCAGTTCTCGACCAACAACTGCCTCTAAACCAGCAGCAGCTGTTGCAATCAATTCAAATTGTTTTTTCATCTTATTCCTATCACTTTAAAAAAGGAGGTTGAGATCTCTCTCCACCTCACCAACCT
>ERZ773267.2025-NODE-2025-length-10599-cov-2.875759_pt1 | contig 10599 bp, 8 predicted proteins | sample MGYA00511959_ERZ773267 | MGnify/ENA primary metagenome ERZ773267 (study PRJEB29015, sample SAMEA2738165) | human oral metagenome | biome: human oral; feature: human-associated habitat; material: saliva | place: China | collected 2240 ... | reverse complement strand
CTGATTCGCTGCATTCGTTAGCAAAACGCTCTGCCAGCAGCGCCACCCGCTCGACATGATCGTCAGCGTGTCCTGAGGTGTCGCCGCCCAGTAATTCACGAACCAATAGTTTAACTTTATTAATTTCAGGAGTTTGCCCATTATTCATAACAATTATTTTATCAGCTAATCTAAAAGCATCTTCTTGATCATGAGTAACGATAATCATAGTAACACCAAATTCTTTTTGTATTCTTCTTACTTCATCTCTCATAGTTCCTCTAAGGTGTACATCTAAGTTAGAGAAAGGCTCATCCAACAACAAGACCTTAGGTTGCAGTACTAAACTACGTGCAATAGCTACCCTTTGTTGCTCCCCTCCAGATAGTTCTGAAATATATTTATTCTGATAGCCTGCAAGTCCTACTTTTTTTAAAACCGAAGTAGCTTGTACTAAGATTTCCTTTTTTGATAATTTCAAAAATTTCAAACCATAGCTAACATTTTCTATTACATTTTTATGAGTAAATAGTCCATATGATTGAAATACCGTCGCTACAGGTCTTCGTTCAGGTGGAACATTAGTTATATCTGTATTATCTATAAATATTTTCCCTGAAAAATCTTCTATAAATCCCCCAACTATATTTAACAAAGTTGTTTTCCCACAGCCAGAAGGCCCTAAAACACAGACAAGTTGTCCTTCAGTTATCTCAAAATTTATATTTTTTAAAACCTCTTTTTCATTATAATTTTTAAAAATATTTTCTAGTTGCAAATACATAACTACCTCTTCCTATTTAGTATTAAGTAATATAAAACATTAACTGCCAAACAAATCATGATAATATAAAAAGCAATTACTGAACCTATATCATACTTACCACTTTCTATAACATCAAACATTACTAGTGTTGCTACTTTTTGACTTGGATATACTAAAAATATAATAGATCCTATCGTTGTCATCGTTGCATTAAAACCGTTGATAAAGCTGACAAATAGACCTTGCTTCGTTAACGGTAATACAACATCTTTTAATTCATCAAGTCTTTTCCCTCCTAAATCACGAGCCGCTTTTAGCTGAACTAAAGGCACTTGACTAACTGAACTATATCCAATTCTACTAGCAAATGGCATTTGTTTGAAAATTAAATTCAGTATAACTATCAAAGCTGTACCTGTAATTTTCAGCGGATACGAATTAAATGCTAGAACATACCCTAATCCATAAAATGTTCCCGGTAATATATATGGCAATGTAGCGATAAAATCAATTATCTTTAATGATTTTATTTTTTGAATTTGAATATAATATTGTAAAATATGTCCTACTATAGAAGCTACACCACCTGCGATTAATGCATAGATTATACTTCTAAGAAAGACTCCAGAAATATACTCATTAGTATCAATAAAATTCTGTAGAGTAAATACTAGTTTCCCATATTCCATAGTAGTGAACGCAGATAAGACTATAGCTCCATATAAAGATACTAAAATAAATATAGTAACAACGCTAGCTAGTGCTGATAGTCGATATATTAGACCTTTTTTCTCTATATTTAAACCTGAATAAGCAACACCTCTATTTTCAACGACAACATTTTTTAGACTTTTTGAAAATAGTAAAAAAACTAAAAGTGATGGTAATAAAATAATAAAGTTCAATATTACCGCCTTACTTACATCACCTTCTGCAATAAATGCTAAATAACCTTCTGTTGAAAGGACATTATACTTACCACCAACAATAGCTGGTGTTGTAAAATCAGCTACACTTCTTATAAACGTAAGGAGTACAACCACCTTAATAGCTGGTTTCATTAACGGAATCAAAACATCCAATATAACCCTATTTGTATTAGCACCTAACGACCTTGAAGAGTTAATGACACTATAATTAATTCCATTTACAAAACCAATTAAAAGCAAGGCATTTATAGCTATATGAGTAACACTTTGCATACTAACAATACCTAAAAAACCATACGGATCATAATTTAGTCCTAATAAGTTATATGTTATTAAGCCACGTCTTCCAAATAAATTTATATACGATAAAGATGTAACAAATGGTGGTGAAATCATCGCTATCATAAATACTAAAACCATAAGTTTTTTAACGGCGTTCTTACTTATAAAATAAAATATCGCTATAAAGACAGATAATATCGCCGTTACAATAGTCGTTCCGCTAGCAACTTTAAGAGAGTTAGTTAATAGTTTTAAGTAATAACTTTTACTTTGAAGAAATACACTAACTAAATCACCCTTCATCCCATAAATAAAAATCATTACAAATGGGTATAATACAAAAAGTATAAACGAAATAACTAGCACCATTATTATGCTTATATCAAATTTATTTATTGTTTTTACTCTCATAATACCTCCTTGTAAAATAAAGTGATAGCAAATAAGAAAAATAAATTTGCTATCACCTTTTAATTTTATTTATCTCCTACTAATTCTTTCCATTTTTTAAGAATAGCACTACGTTCGTTACCAAATGAAGCTAGGTCTTCTTTAAGAAGTCTATCTTTTGGTAATCCTAAATCTGCTCCTTTAGAACCATCGATTACCATTTGAGCACCATCTTTACCATCAAGTTCTGCGATTAATTGTTGGTTTTCTGGTTTCAAGATAAAGTCTTCGAATGCTTTTGCTATATCTGTTGCTGAAGAGTTTTTGAAGATTGCAACTCCTTCAGGAATCCAAGGAATACCGTCTTCAGGATAAACAACTGTAAGATTATGTTTTTTAGCTGCATCAAATGCAGATTTATCTACTGGGATAATACCTATTCCAAATTCCCCAGCAGCTGTTTTTTCTTGTGGATCTTTACCACGTTTACTATAGAAATCAACGTTTTTATTGAATGCAGTCCAGTATTCCCATCCTTTTTCGTTACCTTTTTGTCCTAAAATTCCTGCCACAGCACCGAAATTAGTACCAGAAATTGCAGGATTACTCATTATAATAGTACCTTTATATTTCGGATCAGTTAAATCAGACCATTTTTTAGGAACTTCTAATCCTTTTTCTTTTAAGACTTTTTCATTAACTAAAAATCCAACTACAGTAATCCCTTTTGATAACCAATAATTTTCTTTATCTTTAAAACCTTCTTTGATTTTATCAGAACCTTTAGCTTCGTATTGTTCTAAAAGTCCATCTTTTTTGGCAGCCATAAAAGCGTCAATACCTCCACCAAACCAAAGGTCTGCCATAGGTTTTCCTTCTGCTTTTGTACGTGAAATTACTTCTCCACTTGACATAGATAGAAATTCAACTTTACTATTTGTTTCTGTTGCGAATTTATCAAATAGCTTTTTGTATTTTTCGGAAGTAGCGACAACATTCATCGTTCTACCACCAAAGTCTAATTTTTTCTCCTCTTGTTTAGTTTCAGTCGATTGTTTTTGACCACAACCTAATAAAATTAGAGAAACTGCTAAAACAGTAGCTAATAATTTAAAGATTTTTTTCATAAATATCTCTCATCCTTTCATTATTTTGAGTATATCTAGATTATACTAACTATTTCTACTTCTTTCAACCATACCTAAAAGGTCGGCGTTAGATTAAATTAGCATTTTTTCTATATGCTTTCTATTTAAAAAGAATAATCTACCTAATCTTATTTGTATTTTTTGTATAATTACAAGTTGAAAAATTTATTTATACTTCCAATCCAAATTTTTCTTTTATAGCATCTGCAACTATCATACCTGTAAACCAAGCAATCATCAGATTATATCCACCGATTTCCCCGTGTAAATCTAAAATTTCTCCAGCAAAATATAAATTATCTATTTTTTTATGAGAACATGTTTTCGGACTAACCTCTTTTAAGTCAACCCCACCAGCCGTTGTAAATGCATATTCCAATGGCATTGTTTTTATATCTACAAGTTCATAACGTTTAATCTTTGAAACAAATTTTCTAAGTTCTTTTTTACTAACATTTTCCGGGAAATACTTATCAACCATAAAATTATAAAAACTTTTTGGTAATTTTCCACTTAAAAACTTATTATCCTGCCAAAGCTTCTCAAATAACTCATCCTCATTTAATTCCGGATAAAAATCTAAGTAAAACTTATCTTCTGGAAATCTAGCTACAAATTCTCCCATAGCAATGGATAGCGGGCCACTTAATCCTTTATGCGTAAAAAGTAAGTCCCCTACTCGTTCATTTTTTTTATGAAACATTCTTACATTTTGAAGCGCAACTCCTGACAGTTCTTTAAAATCATCAAATACCAATGCTACTTCACTTGGATAGATTTTTGTAATTTTTACACCGTGTTTTTTTAATATTTTATGAAGAGAACCGTCACTACCACTTTGTGGATAAGTTTTTCCTCCTGCACAGATAACTACATTTTTTCCATAATATGTATCTATATTAGTACGAACTCCTACTAATTTTTCCTCTTCAAATATCAAATCTTCAACTTTTTCTTTGTAGCTTATTTTAGCATGATCTGTTTTAAATGTATTAACTACATCACGTGCTTTTTCACTAGCTGGGTACAATCTTCTATTTTCTTGCTTTAGCTTTAAATTGTGCTTATCAAAGAACTTTTTCACATTATATTTATGATATGCACTACGCAAAAATCGTCCGTTATGAACAGCCGCGACGAAATCTTCAGCATTATCACTACTCATAACATTGCAGCGACCATTTCCAGTTAAAAGTAGTTTTACCCCTGCGCGTTTATTTTGTTCTAGGACTAAAACGCGCAAGCCACTGTCATTTAACCTATCAGCAACCATAAGCCCTGCACTTCCAAGACCTATTATAATAACATCATACTTCATGTAACTACTCCCTTTCTTCTAACAATCCTCATTTATATGACTTACTGCCGCTTCTATTATCGATGTTACATGACTATCATATATACTATAGTATCTCATCCTTTTTTCTTGGCGATCTTTTACCAACTTCATATTTCTAAGCTCTGCTAATTGGTGAGATATTGCAGACTGTGTACCACCAATAATCTCCTCAAGTTCACTAACGTTTCTTTCTTTTTCCATTAATAATAATAAAATCTTAAATCTAGTTTTATTACGTAACAAATGAAATAATGCTAAAACTTTATCTAATTTTTCTTCTGGTATATTTTCTATCACTTTTAAAGTATTCATCTATTACCTCCATCTTAACATAGTTTATTATAACCATATTCGCTATTTAAAGCAAGATTATTAAAACAAAAAAGGATAGGCGTAGCATTAATAACTATGATTTTAAAATCAACTTTTGCAAGCTCGTTCCTATCCTTTATTCTTAATTTTTTACTTCTCTTAACATTCGTAGCGCGTTTAATATTACAGCTATAGTACTTTCTTCATGAAGAATAACACTAAAGGTAATATCCATTTTCCCTAAGAAATTTAAGACAACTAATGCAACTACAACAAACATCGCAAAGATAATATTTTGATAAGTTATCTTAAGCATTTTCTTACTTAATTTATGAGCATAGCTAAGTTTTGATAAATCATTTTTCATTAAAATCAAATCCGCAACATCCATCGCAACGTCAGTACCATTTCCCATAGCTATACCTACATCAGCAAGGGCAAGCGCTGGTGCATCATTAACTCCATCGCCTAACATAGCAACACTACCATATTTTTCTTTCCTACTCTTTATAATTTGTGCTTTATCCTCTGGCATAACATTCGCCCTTACCTCATCTATTCCAACAATCTTTCCTACAGCTTCTCCAGTCAAATATGAATCACCTGTAATCATCATTGTATAGATGCCTTGCTTTTTAAAATACTCTACAGCACCTTTTGCACTAGCATTTGGGATATCCATAAAGGCCAATAATCCAACTACTTTAGAATTGCGTGCTACATAAACAACAGTTTTCCCTTCTTTAGCTAAGAACTCCACCTGTTTAGTTAAAGCGTCGCTTGCATTAGTAAATGCAGTTACCTTTGCTATACAGTACTCTGCCCCTAAATACGTCGTTACTAATCCAACACCTATTTTATTCTCAACTTCTAATTCTATAGGTTCAACATTAGGAAACTTATTAACGATAGCTCGTGCTAATGGATGATTAGATTGCTTCTCCATTGAGACAACTACTTTTAACAATTCTTCCTCATCTTCTTCAAAAATATAATCTGTAACAACTGGCTCTCCATTAGTTAATGTCCCCGTTTTATCAAAAGCAATTGCCTTAATATTACTCAAATGCGATAAATATGCTCCCCCTTTAACAAGAACGCCACGTTTTGATAGATTAGAGATAGTCGCTAGTGTCGCTGGAATAGCACTCGCGGCTAAGGCACACGGAGATACCGCAATTAAGTAAACCATACTGCGATATAAGCTAATCTCCCAACTCCACCCGAAAATAAATCTACTCGCAAGAAGTACTACTGGAAATAGAACTAAAACAAGAGTTACATATTTAGGTTCCAATCGTTGAAGCAATGTTGCAGTTTTTGTCAAACTATTTTGCGAAGCATTGACTAAACCTAATATCTTCGCAAAAACCGTATCTCCTGGCTCTTTAGTGACTTGCATAACAAAGGTTCCTTCTCCATTAATAGTACTCCCAAAAACTTCATCACCAATGGTTTTTTCTTTAGGAGCACTTTCTCCATTAATAGAACTTTCATCGATAAACGTTGTTCCACTTAAAATAATTCCATCCGTCGGTACTTGATCTCCATTTAAAACTTGTAGTTTATCCCCTATTTCAACTTTATCTATTGGAATTATCTTTGTATTATTATCTTCTAAAACTAACCTTGCTTGTGTCGGATTTAGATTCAATAGATTTGTAATTTCTTTTCTACTTTTTTCGTCAACATATTCTTCTAAAAAGTGTGCTCCGGCAAAAATAACTATAAGCATAGCCGCTTCTTCATAATTACCGATAAAAATAGCTCCTATAGCTGCTAGAGTCATCAGCAAATGAACATTAGGAGAAAATCTTTTTTCTTTTTTTGAATCTCGAATCGTATTTCCTAATCCTTCAAAAATGACATGATATCCCGCTATCCCAACCGTCACTATAAATAAAATATTTGAATACATTGGATAACTATTTTCCAATAGATATCCCATAATAAAAGTCGCTAATCCAACAAAATACATTATTACTGGAAATTTTCCACCATGGCTATGCATATGACAGTGATTGTTATTGTGATTGTGTTCATGATAATTATTATGTTTATGATTGTGGTTGGGGTTGTGTTCATGAGCATGAGAACTAATATTATTACCATTATACTTATGAGCATGATTACATTTTTTTTCATTATTATGAATATTATCAACACCCTTTATATTATTACACATACTATATCCCCTCTTTCCTCTTGAAAATATTAATATATGATTATTCTTTCATATATATTATATATGAATAAACAATCATATGTCAAATATATTTAGTTTTTTCTTCTAAAATTTTTTCCAACCTACGTTTTTTATTAAAAACTATTATTTAAAAATTATTTTAATTTTATATTTCTTCTTATTGGAATTTTTTATTATTTTGTACTATACTAAAGGGTATATATTTTAGAAGAACTATTGAACTTTTTCAAAAGAGTTCCCCCTAGTTTTCCTAATTAAAACTTTGATTAAAAGGATTTTTTTATAATGAGACTTAAAAAAATTAGTATTTTATCTATTCTTCTAGTTTTTTTATTACCGAATCTCACAAAAGCAGAGACGCTATTTTTAGACAACAATGCAATCTCTAACTTTAGCGATGTCAACACACATCTTGTAGTTTCGGAATTTAATACTGGAAAAATAATTTCTAAACGTGGAGAAAATAAACAAGTATCTGTGAGCAACTTACCAAATCATCTTGCCCTATTTTTACTAACTGATGATTTGAAAAATAATAAAATTTCACTTGATACAAAAATAAACATTACAAACAGCGATGCTATCTTAAATAAATACAACCTTGGTTCTTCTATTAGTGTTGACGATGCCTTATTCTTACTTGAAAACGAAGAATCTGATGCCTTATTACAAGCTATTTTTACAAAATATGATTTAACAATCGAAAAAGCAAAAGATATTTTGAGCTCAATGTCGCTTAACGATACAACATTAGCTTCGTTGACTATTGACGAAAAAAATATGAGTACGGCAAAAAATATGTCGTATTTAACTAATATGATTTTAAGAAATTATCCAAAACTTACTGAGATTACTAAAAACCCAGAAGTAACACTTTCATCTGGTTCAAGAGCTACTAACAATATTTCTTTTATTGAATCAGATAAATTTAGAGTGTTAGGACTTAATCACGCTAACAAAAATAGTATCACTTTCGCTTATAGCGGAGATACAAAATTACTTATTACGATTTTAAACCAAAATGATGATAAGGCTACATACTTTGACAAACTGCAAAAAACTTATGACTATTTATTTAGCAATTATAGCTACAAACTTGCATTAAAAGCTGGTAGTTATAAAATAAATAACGAAAACATTACTTTTGATAAAGATATTTATGATTTATTCTATGAAAAACATTCTATAAAAGATGTTACATACCTACTTATGAATAAAAAAATATTACTTTTCCAAAAATATGAAACAATCTCTGCTAATGCAGGTACAGTTTTTGCCGACTTTTCATCAAACGATACTTCAGGTGTATTGGCAAAAGTAAAAACAAATTTCATTAATGATATTAATTTTGACAAAAAAGACAACTTGGAAAAAACTACTATAGTTATCGATCGTACTAAGTACTTCGCTACTGGTATTTTAGCTATCTATTCATTAGTATTTATGGCATTTTACATTATGAAGAAAGTTGTTAGAAAGGATTAATTATGGAGCAAAATAATTTAGTATTTGAAGTTGATGGGATTATCTATGAGCTTATATACAATTTTAAAGATGCCTTCCAAAAAGAATGGTTCGAAGAAAAATTAGTCGATGTACTAAAAAATAAACCTTATATTGTCGGCGATATTTCTCATGACAAACTTCGCCTTAGTGGCTTCACACTAACAAAAGACAATAACAATCCAAAAAATATCAATAATCTAGAAGATTATATTTTAGAATATTGTAATTTTGGAGCACCATTTTTTGTAGTAAAAAAACGATAAAAAAACTATTTGGCGTTTCTTACGTCAAATAGTTTTTTATTATATTATTCTAAACAAATTTCACACAGACAGCTTCCGGCACTTCTACACCACATTGAACAACATCTAGCTCACCAGTTTCTTGATCAACTGCATATACAGTTATCGTTCCTGATGTTTCATTAGTTGCAACAGCAAACTTATTATCTTTTGATAAGGCAAAATCTCTAGGGTCCGCACCTTCTGTACTAATAGTCTGAATCTCTTTTAACTTATTATTCACATTCTCAAAGACAACGATAGTATCCTGCCCACGATTACTCACATAGATAAACCTATTGTCATTAGAAATTTTTATCGCACTTCCTTTATTTTCAACAGGAAAATCCTCTAATAATGTCGAATAGTATTCCGGATTCGTTAGATTTCCATCACCATCATAATCAAAAGCAATTACCTCACTTGTTAGCTCCGTCATAGCGTAAGCTTTTGTTTCATCTGAACTAAAGACTATATGGCGAACGCCACTACCAGCTTTTACTTTTACATTTTGAACTTTTTCTAATCTACCCTCGTTTAACTTATACGTTGTAATTTCATCCGTACCTAAATCACATGTGAAAACATAATTACCACTTGGAGAAAAACCTGCAAAATGAACATGAGGCTTTTCTTGACGTGGATGTACACCATTTCCTTCGTGAGTATCAGTCGATAATAATGTTCCTAAAGCTCCATTAGTAATTGAATAACTATCCGCCGTTCCCGTGTGGTAATTTGCTGATAGCAAGTACTTGTCATCATGACTTACCTCGACGTAACATGGAGGATTACCGTCTTTTTGAACTGATGTTAGTTCTTCGAGTCTCCCATCTTCTAAAACTCTAAAACTAGTAACAGCTCCTTTACCTTCTCTTTTAGATACACTGTATAAATTTTTATTATCACTCGATAGCGCCAAGTAAGTCGGATTTTCTACTTTAGCAACTGATGCTACTTCTAACACTCTACCTTCTTCTGATAATTCTATTTTATATATTCCTTGGCTTTCTTTTTTAGTATATGTTCCTATATATGCTCTTACCATTTTAGCCTCCTAGCCATTATTTCATCATTTATAATACCTATTATACCATTTATCGCTATTTTGTATAATATATTAACTTTTCTCTATTACCGACCTGCACTTCAAGTAAATCTCCTTGATTTTAAATATTTTTCATAATAATTAACCTTGATTTTATCGGAAATCACAAATACTTCGTTTTTGTTCTCTATTTGCGTAATTTAAGTTTTACTTCTGAGCCCGTTCTTGATATAATAAAGTATATTATTATGCAAATTTTAGGAGGACAACTGTGAAACACGAATTTATACTAGTTCTTGACTTCGGTAGTCAGTACAACCAACTTATCACACGTCGTGTACGTGAGCTTGGTGTTTATTCTGAACTACATGATAACGAGATTTCTATTGATGAGATTAAAAAAATGAATCCAA
>ERZ773267.2023-NODE-2023-length-10609-cov-3.965890_pt1 | contig 10609 bp, 8 predicted proteins | sample MGYA00511959_ERZ773267 | MGnify/ENA primary metagenome ERZ773267 (study PRJEB29015, sample SAMEA2738165) | human oral metagenome | biome: human oral; feature: human-associated habitat; material: saliva | place: China | collected 2240 ... | reverse complement strand
CGTCGCCGCAAGGACGGTCACGCCCGCCGCAAGCAGGAGGTTCACGAGATGATGGACGTAGGTGAACTCGCCCTGGCACAATACGGCGCGGGGCTCCTTCGCCAAGATCTTCGCGGCGTTCTCCTCGGCGAGACGCGCGACGCGCTCCTCATCCCAATCCGCCCCGACGTCGGGAAACGGCAGATCCTCGATCGCGCCCCAAGCGCGCGCCGCCTCCGCCTGCGTCGCCGACCACTTTGCCGAAGCGTGGTTCGTATGGTTGATGAACATGGCTCTCCTCCTGCAATCCTGAATATTTCGCTCCAAGCGGCAATCCCTGCAGCCCGTTGACCCTCGGATTATACTGATCCATCCGCCCCGACAAGAGCTCGTGCGCTTCAAACATCGCACGAGCTTCCGTGCGTCCTCACCCCACTTACGGCAGGCGCAAAAAAGACCGTGCATGAGTCCAGCCGCTCACGCACAGTCTTTCTGCCCCGCCCGCTATGGGCATGTCTGCGGGCGCTTCGGTTCAATGCACCGTATCCTTCTTGTCCATCACTTGCACCATCTTCAGCGAATTGCGGCGCGGCGCGAGGTCGGCGGCCATCGCCGCCATCTCCAGAGCTTCCAGCCGCGCATTGATGTACGCCGTGCTGCGGCGCATCTCCTGCGTCGCGCGGCGCGTCTCCTGCGTCTCCTTCTCCAGCTCGGAGATCTGGTCGCTCGCCGCCTCATAGTACTTGTTGAACGCCGCGAACCGCGCATCAAGCTCGGCGAAGCGGCGGTCGATCGCCGCGAAATGCGCATCGAACTCCGCCAGCTTCTTGTCGATCGTCTCCAGCTTCGCTTCGTCGCTCGCCAGACGCCTGCTCACATGACGAACATCCTCGTTCATCGAGCTCATATCGCTTTGCACCCGATCGCGCAAGGTTTTGCTCACTTCCATTGCGTACCTCCACTGCTTTACTCCGCTACCATTATACCACGACTTTCCTCCCTAGTCTATACCACTTTAGGACAGAGAGGAAAAATCGCCGCTTTCTCGAGAACCAGCAAAAAGGCGGCGGTCTTTCAGTGGAACAGCAGCATGATCAGGCCGCCGATGGTCGGCATTCCCACGATGGCCGCCTTCAGCAGCGGACGCGGCGCGAGGTGCGTGCATTTTGCTCCGACGAAAGCCCCGAGCATTAGGCCGAAAAGCGTCTGGATGAAGATGTCGAGATCGAGGCGTCCGTTCAGCATGTAGCCGAGGCCGCCCGCCGCCGAGATCGGCAGGATGACCATCATGCAGGTGCCGATCGACTGCAAGAGCGGCACGCCGAAGACGCAGAGCAGGGTGAGCTGGATGAACGCCGCCGCCCCGATGCCGAACGCGCCCGACAAAAAGCCGTTGACGAAGCCGAGCGAAAGCCCGTAGACGACGAGCCGTTTCCCTGCGAGAAGCTCGCCGCGCACATGGAAGCAGCGGTCGAGGAACTCGGCGCGGTAGACCTTCATGTAGAGCGTGAAGGCGGACAAGAGCAGCATCAGCGCCGTCAGGAAGCCCAGCTCCTTCGACGGCAGCACGTTCGACACCTCCGCGCCGAGGAGCGCGCCGAGGATGCCGCCCGCGCCGAGCACCGCGCCCGTCTTCATGACGACCTCGCCCTCGCGGAAGTGGCTGACGGCGCCCGAGAGCATCGTGAAGACCATCGACGCGAGCGCGACGCCGAGCGCCGTGTGGATCGGCACGCCGAAGCCGACGGTCAAAAGCGTGATGACGACGCCTGCGCCGCCTGCGCCGACGAAGCCGATGAGCGCACCCAAAAGCAGCATCGAGAAGAAAATCATAAATCTTCCTCCACATCTTCTGTCAGTGGGTGCTGCCCGAGCATCGTCGTCAGCGTCTCGCGCGTGAAACGGTAGGCGGGCGAGGAGAAGTCCTGCCCCGCGTCGTAATGGTTCGACGGTGCGCGGAGGATTCCTGCGACAGTGTCATAGATCATGTCGTTCGTGAAGCACCGCTGCTCGTGGCTCTTGAGCGCCGCCGCGACCTCAGGCTCTGCCGCCTGGTAGGCAGGCGAGAGATAGACGAACATCGGGATGCGCACCATGTGGAAGTTGAAGACGTCAGGGTTGTGCGAGATCTCCAGATCCTCGCCATGGTCGGAGAAGTAGACCATCGCCTGCAAGTTCAGATGATCGCGCGCATACTCGAAGATGCGCCGCAGGTTGTCGTCCGTGTAGAGGATGCTGTTCGCATACGATTCGGCGTTCGTGCCCGCGCCGCCCGCCGCATTGACCCAGCGGTTGAAGGAGGACGGATAGCGGTTGTTGTAGTAGATGTGGCTGCCCATGATGTGCAGCACGATGAAGTTGTTCTTCGTCCCGTCGATCTCGGTCAGATACGCAAGGAGATTCTCATCGTACTTCTCCGTGAAGAGGTACGAGTCATCGACCCATTCGGCGCGGTCCGCCGTCTTCGCGACGAGCGTGATCGCGCTGTCGTACTGCCCGTAGCGCCCCTGGTTGCTGAACCAATACGTCTCGTAGCCCGCCTTCTTCGCCACGTCGATGAGCGACGTCGAGTTGTAGAACTCCTTGTCGTTGTACTGGCTCTGTTCCGTCAGAGCGCGCTGCAGCACGGGCACCGTCTGCGACCAGCAGGAATACGCATGGCGGAAGACGACGAAATCGGGATCTTCCATGCGCGCCGCGAGCCACGGCGTATCGTCGTAAGGGAAGCTCGGCGTATACGCCTTCATGAAGGTGCGCGACGCCGACTCGCCGATGACGACGATCACCGTGCCCGGCGCCTTGGCGGCAAGCGCGTCCTCGGGCGCGTCGAGCCTAAGGTCGGCGAATCGCTCGTCGTGGTACGCGCTGTACTCCTGCGTCTGGGCGACGTACTCGGAAACCTCCTTCCAGCTCAGGGCGATCGAGGTCTCGGGCAGCACGAAGAACGGAAGCCAGACGCCGAGCACGCAAGAAAGCAGCGCGAGCGCCGCTTTCTTGCCCGCCGTCAGCGGATTCGCCGCCAGATGACGCGCCTGGCGCATGTTCAAGCGAAAAGAGAGCCACAGGAAGAGGGCGAGGGCGAGGACGATGGCGATCAATGCGGGGATGCCGAGCATCGCCTCCAGGAAGTCCACGCTCTCGTCGGGATTCGTCAGATAGAGCGCCATGAGCGTCGCGGGCGTCAGGCAGTGCTGGTAGATGGAGAAGTAAACGATCTGCACGATCGGGACCGCAAGACATACGAAGTCGAGCGCGGCGAAAGAAGCCGCCAGGAAGCGTCGGCACCGCCCGAGGGAAAACGCCAGAGACTGCAGGGAGGCGAGCAGGAGGAACAGTCCCGTGCCGCAGAGGAAATCGAGCAGGATGAGCGAGACGTACCAGGGCGTATCGTATGACCACGAGTAGAGCAGTGGAAACGTCGCGCACCACACCACGCCCGCGAAAAGATGCGAGGCATGGTTCAGGGAGAAGAGCCGCACGCGAGCGCCGTACTGGAAAAGCACGAGCGCGCCGATCACAGGCAGGAGCCACGACAGGTAATTCGACGGCGTCATATCCTCGCCGATGTTGATATAGAAAGAAACAAGCGCAAAATAAAAAACGAAAGCCGCCGCGACATAGCGCACGCCCTCGTTCTTCTCCGCTATGGAAAACCGCATGAAACACCGCATCCTTTGTCTATGGTGTAATTGGGGGAAAGAGCTGCCGCACTGCATTCTCGAAGATCGAAACAGACTCCCCCACGTTTCTCTAAGTATAGGGAAAGTCCTCGCTTTCGTCAAGGAGATTTTGCATACGAGCGCCACAAAACTGCACGGCCAAAAGCGTCACTTCACGACTTCCACGCGGTCGATCTTCGTGCCGTCGGGCAGGAAGCATTCCACCGCCAGGCTCGACTCCTTCGCTTCCAGCACGAGATAGTTGTCCGTCTCCGGCTGCGGCGCAACCGTCTGGTCGAGCGCATGGTCGACCCAGAGATTCGGATAGCGCACATCGCCCGCCACGCCCGTCAATATGTAGACGGGTCCCTTCGCCGCACGGCGAAACGCCTGGATGCACCCGCGATTGCGGTAGGTGTGCAGGTGCGCCGTGAAGACGAGATCGACGCCGAGCATGTCGAAGACAGGCATGAACGCTTCCCCGATGTCGGAAATGCCCTCCGTTCGTTCGGGACGACCGTGGATGCGGTACTGCAGCACATCCTTGTGCAGGAGCGCGACCTTCCAATTCTTGCGGCTCTTCTCCATATCCTCGGCAAGCCAGGCAAGCTGCTCTTCCAAAAGGCCCCGCTTGAACGAGCGCGTCTCGTCCAGCTGCGTGTTCAGCACGGCGAAGTGGCACGACCCGTAATCGAACGAATAATAATAACGCAAAAACGTCTCGCTGCCGTTGCCCGGCACAGCGAACTCCTGCAGATACGCCTCGGGCAGACGCACCTGCCAGTTCCGGTCGTATGTCTCATGATTGCCCATGACGGGCGCGAACGGAATCCGCTCGATCATGGGCGCGGCCGCTGAAAGCCATGCATCCCACTGCGTATGATCTTCGCCGTTATCGACGAGGTCGCCCATATTCACGAAGAAGCCCGCGTCCGGATTGCGCTGCCATGCCCCCTGCGCGACGTCTCGCCAGACCGCATAATCGCTCGACTGCGAATCGGGGAAGATCAAGGCCTTGAACCCCGCCTGCGCGGGCGCGGCGAGAAGGGGAAGCCAATCGCTCGCCTCCTCGCCGTTCACCAGGCGGTACTCGTAGCGCCGCCCTGGCGAAAGCCCCTCGATGTCCGCCACATGCAGCACCGACGCGCGTCCGTCGTCCGTGAAATCCTCGTTCGTCGCCACCGCGCGCTGCGCCGAAGACTCCCCCTCCTCACGCCACTCGACCGCCGCTGCGCTCTGCACCGACCACGACTGCCACATGATCGTGCGCGAAACCGAAGGGTCGCTCGTGATGATCTGACGGACGAACAACGCCTCGATCCGTCCAGAATCCCGGAACCTTCCGAGCCGCTTTGCCGCCCGATCAAGCAGCCCGAACCGCTGCACCAAAAATCCCCCGCCCGCCAAGACCGCCGCACCGCTCGCCAGCTTGAGGAAGGTGCGGCGGCTGAACTTCTGCTCGTCCCTCATGATCCGCTCCTTGAAAAGTCGATCGCTCTGTCTCTCACACGCCTATTATACTACAACGAGAGAAATCTTTCTTCCAGATTCGCGAGCATTGTCAAGCGCACAAGACAAGGCGAAGCACGATACGATGGACATGCGGCGCATCCTCCATGCCCGCGATCGTCTTCTGCCGCGATCCATGCCGGCGCCGCCCTGCTTCACATCGTGCGCATCCCGCGTCCGAAAGAAACGCGAACAGCGAAGCCGGCGCACATGAAGTCTCTGTCCAGCCTCGCTGTCTCCTCATCCACATCCCACACTACTCGGCAGGCGCGTCCTGCAGCGCCAGAATCTCCGCACGTGTCAAGCCGCTCGATTTCTCGATCACATCGATGGGGACGTTCAGCGCGAGCAGAGAGCGCGTCATATCAAGCATCCTGCGCTGTCCTTCAAGACGCCCCTCAATGCGCCCCTCAATGCGCCCCTCAATGCGCCCCTCTTCCAATTTCTTCTCCCCGAATTTCTCCATAAGTTCGCACATGGTGTTCACTCCTTTCACTTCTGCCTTGAAGTAATCGGCACGTTCAGCCAGCTCTTTGTAATTCATCTGCTCCGGATCCTCGCAGAAGAAATCCTGCATCAAGCGCCCGAGCGGCGTATCGTCGCGATTCGCACCGTTGACGTAGAGGATATGCGCTCCATCATCAAACGGACGCTGAAGCTCCTGGACGACCCGCTCCACATGGTAGAGAGGAAATCCTGCGCCATAGATGTCGTTCTCCGTGATGAAGATCACCCATGTCTCGGGAAGCTCGGAAAACTCCGCCCCTTTCGCCAACTCCCGCGAATCCATCATGCTGCTGTTGTAGCGTGCCCGACGCGGGATTGCGCCTTCATTGGCACGCTGAACCTCGCAGTCGTAGAGTTTCCCCTCGCTGTCTTCCGCCAGTACGTCAAAGCGAACGCCCCGACCATAGAGATTGTCCGCGCTCTGCTGCGTGACGACGTGTCTGACGACGAGATCGTCCCGCCCGAAAAAGATGCGCAGCAAGAGCTGCATCCCTTCGATATAGTTGTCGAAACAGACATTGAAAAACGTATCGTCGATCAAGCGGATCTTTCGAATCAACGCACGATATTCCGCCGGAACATCCTTTTCGATCATCCTCACCGCGCCTATGCCCTCCTCATCCACTGCTATACATTCATAGTATGCCCTGCGGGGGGGATTGTCAAGCGCACAAGGCAAGGCGTATGTGTCAAGATGTTCTCGGCGGGAAATTTCAACCAGAAGATTGCAGGGTTTCCCTTCCCATACGTCGAACGAACATCATATGATCAATCTTTTGCCGTGCTTTCCTCCGGAGATCATCGTGTCTTATGCAATACGGATAAATCCAACCACTCATCTCCGCACATTTGCTCAACTTCGTTTGATCAATGTTTCTCTGCAAAAAATTTAGAAAAGAGGTCTCCTGATGAAAAAACTCTGCCTGCTCCTCGCACTTATCGCACTCTTTTGCACCGGCTGCTCCAGTAGCGTTGCCGACAGCATAGGAAAAGACATGGAGGACACTCTGAGCGATGCGAAACATGCCAAAAACCCCTATGTCCAAATGGTGAAACAAGGACACCCGAACAACTATCCGAACAGGACTTACGATCAAGCGTTTTCCAATTTCTTTGCCAATCCGCAATGGAAATATTTCAAAAGCGACGATCATAAAGATGTCGTCGAATTCACTGGCGACTGCACTTATCAGAACACACCAGTGAAGGCCAGGATTCAGTTCGTCGTCAACGAGAAAGCTGGCACTTTTGAAACGGCCTACCTCGCATTCAACGAAGTGCCGCAAACCAACCTCTTGTTGGCAGCCCTCATCGAAAAAGCCTTCACCGAAGAACCAGAAAAATAAACGCGATCGACATGGAAAAAGCACTGTGAAAATGCTCACAGTGCTTTTCTGATGCTTGCCATGAAATCCCGAGAGGCCGGGCCGAAGACGCAGAACCTAGTTCCCTTCTACCGATACGCCTCTCACATACTTCTCGATGCAAAGATCCCTGAGGGCGTAGAGCGCGCTGTCGTCGAACACATAATCTTCCCAGCGCTTCGGTATATCCACGCCTTCCTTCTTTCGCGCCGTGACGCTCCGATGCACCGTCGCGCTCGATGCGCAGCCGCTCTTGTGCTCGATCCAGTAGAACAAGCTCAGTTCCATGCTGCCCTCGGGGCGTGCGGACGAGGCGTCGTTTTCGAAGATCGTCAGCAACGCTCCCTTGACCTTTTTCGCATCATCCTTGCTGAATCCCGTCCCCTCTGCCAACTGCACGTTGATGCTGCCCTGGAACTTGTAAACGCCGAACTCCACGCGGTACTTCATGCCCATCGTATCCGAGCCTTTCTTGTCGCCCGGCTCGTTGTTGACGCTCTTCGTGATCTGCATCCCCGTGACGGCAACGGGATCGAGACTGACCGCCGCATGGATGCTCAAAGGCCCGCGCACGCCGACAGAAACGGAATCCACGCCTTTCTTTTTGTCGTCCTTGAAGGCCAAGACTTGGCCGAATGTCCGCACATCGATCCATTCTTTGCATGCCGCGTCCCTGAGCGACTTCGTGCGCCTTGCCTCTTTCGCCTTCATGTCCATGAACTCTTTCGTCGCAGGATTCCCCTCGACGCGCGCGCGTATGCAGTCAAACCCATCATCGGTGCGGTCATCGGACTGCACGAGGATCTTTTCCCCCGCGTCCTGCAGACGGTTGCGAATCTTGCGCTTCAGGCATACATCCGAGATCTCGCCGTAGTTGTCATAATCCGTGCGCGGCTGGTTCCCATTCAGCGGATCGCCGTTCGGATTGGCGCGCTTGACCGTGATCCAGCCGATGAAGTCGATCTTCTTTTCCAGTGCAGCCATCATGACTTCCCCTCCTCTGCCTTTTCTGTCTCGTCCATCTCCTTCACCAGCACGTAGCGTTGGCACGAAAGCCCCAAAAGGAATTCCACGCCCAGCGGGGCGTCCGAACGGAAATCTTCAGCCGCAAACGTATGGAGGATCTCGTCGATCAGATGCTTTTCCTTTCCTCCGTATTTTTCCCGCTTCTCTTGGTACGGCAGGAGCTTCATCTGCACCTCCATCCATGTCGATGCCGGCCGCGAAGCAAAGCGGTTCATGTAGCGCATCGCATTCGTCGTGCGACTGCCCCGCTCCTCCGGCTTGAACGTCGCGCGTTCCATCTGGTCCGCTGCGGCGAGCAGCCTGCCGAACAGGTACGCGCGCTCCGTCTTTTCCTTGTCCAATGCCACGGTGTATTCCTCCCTTCGCTGATTGAGACGCTTGCATACGATGGAGCAGGCAGGTTCCAGAAGAAGATGCTCCCACTCGGGCAGGGGATCGCACACCGCCCGCTTTATGACGCGCTGGAAGGCCATGCGCTCCATATCGATCGGCAGCGGCACGCCCTGCACGATGGAAAAGAAGATACGGTGCATCTCCATATCCAGCTGCTTATCGCTGATCTTCTCCCCGCGACAGGCAGCGATGAGCTTCTTCGGATCGGGAATCCCGTAGTAGGCAGGGTACCAGCTCTTGTCCTTCTTCGCCATTTCATCACAATCGCGCTGCCACCAGCGGCCGACCGTATGCCACTTCTCGATCCGCTCCAGGAAATCCTCGCCCGCCATCTCATCGTAGTAGCAGATGGCAAGGCGTCCCTTGGTCGCCGCATCGAGAACCATGACGTTGACCTGGCTCTTCTCTGCACGCTGGAAGGCGAAGCGATACCCCTTCAAGGCTTTTGCGAAAGACTCCGCCCACGCCCGCATGGTCAAAGGCAAGGGCGACCCTTTCTGCCTGCGCCTGCGGACGAACTGCTCCGTGCTGTCGAACACAGAAGGCAATGCGACCCTGCCCCAAGCAAGAAACGCGCGACTCCCCACGGAATATCCTTGCTCGCGCATCAGCCAGCCCAAGGTGTTCAACGCCTTCTGCGATGTCTCGTATCCGAGCGAGATGCATTCTCCCGCCTCAGCGAAGCGCCCGCGGAAGGTGAAACCATCCCCATCATTCGAGGAGATCAATTTCGTCGTATCTCCCGTCGTGCGGATGCCGCGCCCGTGCTTGTCCGTCACGAGGAGCTGCTTGCCGGTCGCATAGCAAAGGCCTTCCTTCATATGGGAAAAGCACTGCTGGAAAAACTGTTGATATTTCTTCTGTAGCCTGGCATCTTTCCAAAGCTCGGGACAAGGATCGCCGTCCAACTCGACGCGAAAGCGCACCACGGACTCCAGCGGACTCTTGCTGCCCGCCTTGAAGATCGGCGGCTTCTCCTTCTGCTTGCCCGCCCACTTCTCCATCATGCGCCCTTGCGCATCCTTGTAGAGGATTCCTTTGGCGATCAGCTCGCCGATCACATCGTGCTCCGTGACATAGCGGTATACGGCATGGATCTTGGGATCGGCATACGGCGACTGCTCCCAGGCGGCAAGCAAGGCCACATATCTTTCATGCGGACTCGCCTTCTCCTCCCCCTTCTTCCCTTTCTTCGCCTTCTTCTCCTTCCTCGGCACGAAATTCCCGCAATCCCGGGCGATATAGAAAAGCTTGTCGTGCAGCGGATGAGGGGGTGCCGTCGTGCTTGTACGCGAGGCGGAATCCAGCGTGCAAGGGAGCAGCGTCTGCTGCTTCTCCTTTGGCAAAACTTCGACGCTGATCAGCTCCCCTTCCCCGTTCAGGACAATCTCGATCTGGGCATCGCTCAGGATATGCCCCACGGGCGGCAGGACGCTCTTCATGCCATCAAGGCCGAACTTGCCGACAATCTCCTCGCTTTCCTCATACGTCTGCACCAGCTGCTCCAGCCAGCTCATGCTCCCCCTCCTTCCCAGTCTGCCGTTTCGTCCTCGACCGAGCGGATGTCCGCCAAGGCGAAGCGCTTGCCCTCCGCCTTGCGGATATCGCGCACGAGCGTGCATTCCTCGGGACGCTGGAAGCGGATGATGCCGCCCTTCATCTCCGGCTGCCAGAACCTGACCTGCAGCCTGTCCTTCCCTATCTCATCGGGATAGTTGAAGCCGTGCAGCATCGTGCCAAGCGGCATCTCGCCTGCGCCGTCGTAGTAGCCCACGCCCTCCCCATATCGCACTGGCTCGACATAGCCCTGGCACTCGCGCGTGCCGAGGAAGATGTCGCGCCGCCCGCCGCGCTCCACCATGCGCCTCGCCATATGATGATGCTTGTTCTCGTTGCGATCCTCGGCAAGATCCGATCGATGCAGGTTGAACTCGAAATGCGCACGGACCTGGTAGCGGACATCGCTCAAGTACTTGTAGAACGCGAGATCATTCTTGCCCTTTCTGTAGTTCAAAAGGCGGATGCCGCGCGACTGCGTGACGATCCGGTTCATCACGCGCACCTCATCAATGACCCAGAAAATGGTAGGCTTCCAGTATATGCTTTCCGTGATCCCTTTCAGCGCCTGATACGTCGGCACAGAATAGGAGGAACGCTCGCCACCAATCTTCG
>ERZ773267.2017-NODE-2017-length-10622-cov-4.909435_pt1 | contig 10622 bp, 8 predicted proteins | sample MGYA00511959_ERZ773267 | MGnify/ENA primary metagenome ERZ773267 (study PRJEB29015, sample SAMEA2738165) | human oral metagenome | biome: human oral; feature: human-associated habitat; material: saliva | place: China | collected 2240 ... | reverse complement strand
GAAATCGGTTTGGTCGCACGCGCTCCGCCAGTTGATCGTCTCATTTGCTGGCTCGAGTTGCGTTTTTCGGTCTTGGCGGGAGGGGATCCAGCATGCGAGGCTGTGCGTGTCATCAGGAAGGTGGTGCACATGACTGACGACCCTCGTATCAGCACGAAGACCCCGGACAGTGCCGTACCCACGGTCTGGCCGATTGTTCCGGATCTGCAGCGTCACCATGAGGCTCCGGTGCGGCGCCCCATCCCCGGGGCCGGGCAGGCCCGGGCTTACTGGGTCGATGAAACGACTCTGGCATGGCCCGCCGACCTGCTTCCCAAAGGGGTCACCCCCGCTATGTGCGTGGGTCCTCACCATGGCCGCCCCCGCAGCGCCCCGCCCGTCAGCTTCGGGTTGGTCTCCTCCCCCGATGGACAGGCCCATGTTCGGGACGGACTGCTGCATCGCGGCCCCCACGGCTCCGAGGTTCCCCTCGTCCTGGTCGGCGAGGTCGGCCCCGAGGTCGTGGCCGCTCATCCACAGCTGAGCGGCTACTTGGCGCTGACCACCGTCGACGACTTCGGTGATCCCCGTTTGGGGCGCGCGGACGTCGAAGCGCTTCTGACCGGCCAACTCGCCGTCGTCCAGCGGACGGCCTCGGCCTCGGGCGGCTGGCTCACGGCTTTCACGGGTGTGCAGATCTGGCCGCTGATCGATCGCTTCTGGGGAGGCGCCGCCTCGACGCGAGACGGCTCGGCTCCACTGGGCGTCCGCTTCGTCGAACCGGAGGCACCCGGGGGCACCGAGGGCGCTCCAGACGCCGAGGGCGCTGAGACTGCTGCGACTGCCGAGACTACTGCGCTCCCGGCCTTCGCCCTGTGGGCGCCGACTGCCCTGGCCGTCACGCTCCTGGCCTGGGAGACCGGCGACCCGACGGGATCGTCGCCTCTGGTCGATGACCCGCCCATGCGCTTGCCCGCTCATCGGTGCGATGACGGCCGATGGGAGGTGGATCCGGGTCGCGTCGGCGCCGGTGCGCAGTGCCTGTGGGAAGTCGAGGTGTTCGTCCCCTCGACGGGACGGGTCGAGCTCAATCAGGTCACCGATCCTTACAGCACGGCTCTGACGGTCGATTCGCGCCGGTCGGTCGCCGTCGATCTGGGGCAGCGCACTCTCAAGCCCACTGCCTGGTGCGAGAGCCTCAGCCCCGTCGTCCACTCCGACGCCGCCCGGGTCATCTACGAACTTCACGTGCGCGACTTCTCCTGCGCCGACGAGTCCGTACCGGCCGAGCTGCGCGGGACCTACGCCGCGTTCACCCTCGATTCGCTCGGCACCCGCCACCTGGGTGCGCTGGTGGGCGCGGGCGTCGACACCCTGCACCTGCTGCCGATCTTCGACACCGCCACCATCCCCGAGGACCGGGCCGGTCAGCACTCCCCGGAGATCCCCAAGGGGCTGGGTCCGGCCTCCACCGAGCAGCAGGCGGCGGTGTCGGCCGTGGCCGACCGCGACGCCTACAACTGGGGCTACGACCCCCTCCACTGGGGCGCCCCCGAGGGCTCCTACGCGACCGAGGGCCACCAGGACGGCGGGGCGCGCGTCGTCGAGTTCCGCGAGATGGTGGGGGCCCTGCACGACCTGGGCCTCCAGGTGGTCCTCGACCAGGTCTACAACCACACGGCCGCCTGCGGTCAGGACCCGCGCAGCGTCCTGGACCGGGTGGTGCCGGGCTACTACCACCGGCTCGACGCCGTGGGACGGGTGACGAGCTCGACCTGCTGCGCCAACACGGCCACGGAGAACGCCCTGTGCGCGCGCCTCATGGTCGACTCGGTGGTGCGCTGGGCGCGCTGGTACCGGGTCGACGGCTTCCGCTTCGACCTCATGGGCCACCACCCGCGCGCCGTCATGGAGCGCGTGCGGGCGGCCCTGGACGAGCTGACGCTGGAGGCCGACGGCGTCGACGGCCGCTCGATCTACCTGTACGGGGAGGGCTGGAACTTCGGGGAGGTCGCGGGCAATGCCCTGTTCGTGCAGGCCACCCAGGGTCAGCTCGACGGCACCGGGATCGGCGCCTTCAACGACCGCCTGCGCGACGCGGTCCACGGCGGGGGCGCCTTCGACTCCGACCACCGCGTCTTCCAGGGCTTCGGCACCGGTCTGCTCACTCAGCCCAGCGGCCTGGACCAGCGCGGCTGGAACGAGCAGTCGGCGGACCTGGCGCACCGCACCGACCTGGTGCGCCTGGGGCTGGCGGGCAATCTCAAGGACTACGTCATGACGATCTCGGACGGTTCGGTGCGCCGCGGGATCGACCTCATCCACAACGGCGCGCCGGCGGCCTTCGCCTCCCACCCACAGGAGAACGTCAACTACGTCGACGCCCACGACAACGAGACGCTCTACGACCTGCTGGCCTACAAGCTGCCCCAGGGCATGCCGGTGGCCGAGCGGGTGCGGATGAACACGGTGTGCCTGGCCACGGTGGCGCTGGCGCAGTCGCCGGCCTTCTGGAGCGCGGGCACTGAGCTGCTGCGCAGCAAGTCCCTGGACCGGGACTCCTACAACTCCGGGGACTGGTTCAACGCCATCGACTTCACGGGACAGTCCAACGGCTTCGGGCGGGGCCTGCCACCGGCCAGCCGCAACGAGGGCTCCTGGGCGATCCAGGGGCCGCTGCTGCAGGACGACTGGCTGCGGCCCTCGCCCGAGGAGATCGCGGCGGCCCGCTCCCAGGCCCTGGACCTGCTGCGGCTTCGCGCCTCGACGCCGCTGTTCAGCCTGGGCTCGGCCCGCCTCATCCAGGACAAGCTGAGCTTCCCGGGGGCGGGCTTCGGGGCGCCGGCGGGGGTGATCGTCATGCTCATCGACGACACCCGGGGCGGCAGCGACGTGGACCCCGAGCTCGACGCCGTCCTGGTGGTCTTCAATGCCTCGGGTCAGACGCTCACCCAGCCGCTGCCCGAGCTGGCGGGCCGGGACTTCCGCCTCTCCCCCATCCAGGCCGAGGGCGGCGATGAGGTGGTGCGCCGCACCGGCTTCGACCGCGCCAGCGGGACGATCTCGGTGCCGGCGCGCACCGTGGCCGTCCTGGTGCAGCGGCAGGCGGCTTGAGTGCTCGCCTTCAGGCCCGGCCCAGGACGTCGTCGAGGTCGACGACGCCGCCGCGCAGGGCCAGCAGCACCAGCTGGACCCGGTCGCGGCAGCCGGTCTTGGACAGCAGGTGGCTCACGTGGGTCTTGACCGTGGGCATGGACAGCCACTCCCGGTCGCAGATCTCCTGGTTGGTGAGCCCCAGGGCGATAAGCGCCAGGATCTCGCGCTCGCGCTGGGTGAGGGCTGCGACCTGCTGGGAGGCCTCCGCGGCCCGAACCGCCTCGACCGAGTCCTCGGAGGCGTGGCGTCCAGCGCCGTCCCCGGGAAGAACGCCGCTGACCCGCCCGGTGCGCACGGCGGTGAGCAGCCGGCGCGTGGGCCCCGGGGAGATGACGGAGTCACCGTCGTGGACGGTGTGGATCGCTGCGATGAGGTCCTGGGGCGGGGTGTTCTTGAGCAGGAAGCCGGCTGCACCGGCCTCGATGGCACCCATGACGTAGCCGTCGGTGTCGAAGGTGGTCAGGATGACGACCCGTCCGGTGGTGCCGCGGGCCATGAGCTCGCGGGTCGCGGCGAGTCCGTCCAGCCCGGGCATCTGGACGTCGAGGAGGAGCACGTCGACGGGGTCGGCGTCGTTGCGCCTGAGGGCGTCGTTGCCGTCGACGGCGCGCCAGACGACCTCCATATCCGGCTGCGCCCCCAGCAGCATGGCCAGCCCCATGGTGAACAGCGGCTCATCATCGGCCAGACCCAGGCGGATCACAGGCACCTCCCCTTCCTGACATCAACTCACCGGAAGTATCCGCCCTTCAGGGTCGGCTTGTGCGGTTTTGTACTGACGAAGTGCCGACGACGCCCTGCGAGGTTCGCCATATGGGCGGAATCGGCTCTGACTCTGGAACAGAGGGGAACTCCACCGTCACCCGCCATCCGCTTTCGGGGGTGGGGCCGGCGGTGAAGGTGCCTCCGAGCTGGGCGACCCGGTCGCGCATACCGACGAGGCCGAAGCCGCGGTGCCTCGTGCCTTCGGAGACGCTCGCCGCGGGGCGGAGCGCCGTGACCGACCCGGGCGGCGCCTCCGCCGGCACGGCGTCCGTCTGCTCCCCGATGTCCTGACGATACAAACGGTCGTCGGTCCTCGGCGCAGGGTCCGCGTCTCCGGCCGGCGGCTCCGGGACCGGGGCGTTCTCGACGACGAGGACGACGAGGCCGGCCCCGGTGCGCAACGAGACGCTCGTGTCCGCCCCAGGGGCGTGACGCAGCACGTTGGTCAGCGACTCCTGGACCACCCGGTGGAGGACCTGCGCCATAGTCGGCGGGATCTCACCATCCAGGTCGGTCTCCAGGGTGACGGGAAGTCCCGCGCGCTGCGCCTGACGCACCGGTTCGCGCACAAGCTCCAGGCGATCCTCATGACCCGACGCATCCACACCGCTTCCGGCCAAGGCACTGATGCCGGCATCGAGAGTTTCGACGGTGCCGGTGGCCCCGGAACCGGTGTCGCTGTCGCTGCTGGTGCGGTCGTCAGGGTCAGCACCGGCATCGACGTCGGAACGCAGCATGTCGACCAGGGCATGCACCTCGTCGACGGAGCGGCGGGAGGTCTCCCCGATGACGGCCAGGGCCTCGTCGGCGGTGGCCGGGTCGGTGGCCAGGATGGCGCGGGCGCCCTCTGCCTGCATGGCGATGACGGTGAGGCTGTGGCCCAGCAGGTCGTGGACGTCACGGGCGATGCGCTGCTGGGTCTCAATGACCGCGAGGCGCCGCTCGGCGGCCTGCTGAGCCTCGAGCACCGAGGCCCGCTCGAGGGCCCGGATGTAGCGGTCGCGGCTGCGGCGCCGCGCAGCACCGACGAAGGCCGTCACCATCGTCACCAGCCAGATATTGACGACGACGACCATCCGCGCCTCACCCGCGTGGATGTAGCCACCGATGAGGTGGTACACGCGCGTTGTCGCCAGGCCCACGCCCACGAGCTCGAGGACGAGCGCCACCCATCGCCATGGCGCCTCCAGGCGGGACTGCGTCGTCTCCACCGCGATCAAGCCGGTCACGACGAAGAAGACGGAGAACTCCGTGAACAGCACCAGGTGCGCGCTCAGGCAGATGCCGGCCACCAGGACGAAGAGCAGCGGGGAGTGGCGCCGGACGACCAGAGCCAGGGCGCAGGCCCCCACCAGCAGGGAGTGGAGCACCGGACCCACCCCCTCGATGAGCCATGGAGCCGAGTCGGGCCGGCCGATGCACAGCAGGAAGAAGAAGGCCAGCGCGATGATGACGTCGGACGTCGTCGTCCACGGGGCCGAGCGCAGGTCGCGCCAGGCGGCCGAGATCGAGCCCGCCGGGGGCACACGCCCGGCCGACGTCGGCGCGGGTACCACCGAGTCCGCCCGCGCCGCCTCGCGACCCAGCCGTTTTCTCATGCCTGAACCGTACCGTCGCGATCGCGAGCCCCAGAGGGCGCCGCCGGGATTTCATACCCGGGTATGAGCCTCGCCATGTCACCGGTTCCAGAAGCAGACCACGGGCTGATGATCGCCCGACCCGGTACGAGCAGCCTTGTTCCCATGACGACTTCGCATCGCATCCCACCAGCGCCTTCAGCACCGCCTCAGCCAGCCCGGACCGCCCCTCCGGTTCCCCTCCCGCAGGCCGGCGGACCGGACCCCGGAGCGGCGGCCTCCGACGCCGTCGTCCTCACCCACGACCTCACCAAGACCTTCGACAAGCGCACTGTCGTTGAGGGACTCAACCTCGTGGTGCCACGCGGGAGCGTCTACGGCTTCCTGGGCCCCAACGGCTCGGGCAAGTCGACCACGATGAAGATGCTGCTGGGACTCCTGGCGCCCACGCGCGGGCGGATCAGCGTGCTCGGGCGGCCCTTCGGCCCCACCACACGCGCCGAGATCATGTCACGCACCGGCTCCATGATCGAGAACCCACCCGGCTACGGCCATCTCACGGGCGCGGAGAACATGCGGATCGCGGCGAAGATGCAGGGACTGAGCGACCAGCAGGTCAGCCGCGCCCTGGCGCTCGTACGTCTGACCGAGCACAAGGACCGCCTGGTGCGCACCTACTCACTGGGCATGAAGCAGCGCCTCGGCATCGCGCTGGCGCTGGCCCGCCAGCCCGAGCTGCTCATCCTCGATGAGCCCACCAACGGCCTGGACCCGGCCGGCACCGAGGAGGTGCGCCGGCTGCTGGTCGAGCTCTCCGGTGAGGGCGTCACCGTCATGGTCTCCAGCCACCTGCTCGACGAGATCGACCGCATGGCCTCCACACTCGGCATCCTGTCGGCCGGCCGCCTCGTCTTCCAGGGCACGCGCGCCGAGCTCATGGAGCGCTCGGTGCCGGACGTTCTTGTCGTCACCCCGACGCCGCAAGCCGTCCTGAACCCTCAGATCCTGGCCGGGCTCGTGCCGGCTCAGGCTCCCGGCGCGTCCGGTCAGCCGAGCGGTCCGGCACTGGTGCCGCAGGGCGTGCGCATTCCGGGGATGTCGAAGGAGACGGTCGCCGAGCTCATCAACCGGCTGGTGACTGCCGGCGTCGAGCTGCACGAGGTGCGGCGCGAGGCCCAGAGCCTCGAGGACGTCTTCATGGACCTCACTGACCGGGGAGGTGTGCTGTGACGACCAGCGCCGCACTCTCCTCCGTCCCCATCGTTGCTGCTCCGACGTCGGATCATGGATCGACGGGTTCCCGACAGTCATCCGCACCTGGCTTCCTGACGGCCGTGGGCGTCGAGATCCTCAAGATGCGTCGGCTGCGCACGCCCTTGATCACGACGCTGATCGTCGGCACATCGGCGGCTTTGTGCAGCATGAACCTGTTCAGCACATCGTTCACGGCCTTCCTCCACGACCCGAGTGCGATGCCGTGGGCACGGCTGTTACTGATGACGTGCTTTTACAACGCGATGATCGGGCCGATCCTCGTCTCGGTGCTCGCCAGTCGGCAGACGGATATCGAGCACACCGGCTCCGGCTGGAACCTGGCCGCCACCTCCGGCCTGACACCGGGGACCCTGTGCCGGGCCAAGCTCGCGGCGCTGTCACTCCTCATCGTCCCAGCCGTGACGGTTCAGAGTCTGGGCATCATCATGCTCGCCCGTTTCAGAGGACTGTCGGTAGCGCTCGATGTCGGCCCCTGGGCCACCTACACGACCCTCCTCATCTGCGTGGACCTGGCCACGTGCGCCTACTTCCTGTGGCTCGCAGCTGTGGTGGAGAACCAGCTGATCGTCATGAGCACAGGATTGCTCAGTGGCTTCATCGGAATCTTCACCCTGCTCGTACCACCGGAGATAGTCCGATGGACCCCCTGGGGGTACTACGCCCTCATCACTCCCGCCGCCAGGAGCGCCTCCACAGGCTCTCAAACGGCCGTCACATACATTGACGTCCCGGCGGGGTGGATCGCCGGATTCCTCATCCTGACAGCCCTCATATTCACCGTTGTCACCCACCGGCTCAACAGGATCGAGAGGTAGCCCCCGTGAGCACTCCTGCACGTACCCCCGCCACGGCCCGCAGCGCGGGCAACGGTGGTTTCCCGTCCCTGCTGGCCGCCGAGATCATCAAGCTCAAGCGCTCCTCGGTGTGGGTGGTGGCCGTCCTGCTGCCGCTGCTCGCAGTTGTCACCGGCACCTTCAACTTCTACCGAAATCAGGGGTTCTTCTCCGCGGAATGGGGAGTTCTGACATCCCAGATATCCTTGTTCTACTCGATGTTCTTCTGCTCGCTGGGTGTGGCCCTGCTGGCCTCCGCCGCCTGGCGGATGGAGCACCGGGGCACGAGCTGGAACGCCATGCGGACCTCCGCGCACTCCCCGGTGTCCGTCGTTCTCGCCAAGACCCTGGTCATTCTGCTTCCGGTGCTGACCATGCAGGTGGCGTTCATCGTGCTGGCCTGGATCTCGGGGGTATTCGTGATGGGTCTCGGTCTTGCAATGCCCGGCACCATCGTCGCCTCAAATCTGCTGGCAGTGGTCAGCATCATCCCGCTCATCGCCCTGCAGTCACTACTGAGCATGCTCATGCGGTCCTTCGCCGCACCGGTGGCACTGGGTTTCGTCGGCTGCGTCATCGGATTCGGCCTGCTAGCGGCACAGAGCTCTCTGGCCTACGCCACTCCCCAAGGGCTTGTCAGCATGACGCTGTCTCTGGGATCGACAGCCATGACGACGGCCGGGGAACTGGACGCGGCGAGCACGCTTCCTCTCCTGCTCTCCACCGTCGGCGTGGGCGCTGTCATGTGGGGTCTGCTGGTCCTCGTCGCCCGCCGAACCGGCGGCGTGCGCTAGCAGATCAGCCCAGGGCACCCGCCCGGCTCTCACCCGGCCTTGGCGAAGTGGTTGAGCAGGGAGTCGATGTCCTGTCGCATGCGGCCCCAGCGCACGACGTGGGCGCCAGTGTCCTCGTAGCGTTCGTAGCTGATGCCTGCATCGTCGAGCGCCTTCCCGAAGCGCTGCTGGCTGGGCAGGACGACGCTCTCGTAGCGATCGCTCTCGGTACCGGAGACCAGGAAGACGCGCTTGCCGCGGTAGCTCTCCACGTGCTCGACCGGGTTGTCGGCACTCACCCGCGCCTGGTCCCACGGAATCCCGTAGATGGTGCCGCCCTTGAGGTCGGTGGCGCCGGCGGTGAAGTTCGCCCAGTGGACCACCGCACCCTCCTGGATGCGCAGGTCGGCCGGCCCCGAGTGGCTGGAGACCGACCCGAAGAGCTCGGGGTACTTCGCGGCATACTTCAAGGCCCCGAAGCCACCCATCGAGAAGCCGGAGACCGCGCGGCCGGAGGCCTGCCCGGTGGTGGCGAAGGTGGCATCGACCCAGGGGAGGAGCTCCTTGATGTGGAAGGTCTCCCAGTTGCGCGGCCCCACGTTGGAGGACTCGGGGTCGGAGTACCAGCCGGCCGCCCCGCCGTCGGGCATGACGACGATGAGGTCGCGGCCTGCGGTGTGGTTGCGGATGTCGTACTTCGTGTCGAAGGTCGAGTAGTTCTCACCGCCGCCATGCAGCAGGAAGAGCACCGGGTAGCGGCGCGAGATGTCGTAGCCGTCGGGAAGCAGCACGTTGACCCTCGGCAGCAAGCCGACCGACGACGTGGCCAGCTTGTAGTACTGCATGCGGCCGTGGTCCTCGTGCTCGGCCACGGTGAGGGCGGCCTGCGCCGGGGCCGATCCGGCGACGACGGCGCCGCCCCCGATGACAGAGGCGGCGGCTAGCCCGCCCACCCCCTTGAGCAGGGTCCGTCGGCTGAGCCGGTGGGCGTAGACGTGGCCGGGCCGGAGGTGGGCTGGAGGGTCGGTGGGTGTGGTCTGTGCACTGAGAGGCATGGCGTGTCCTTGGGTGGTCGACGGTGACGGGATTGGCGGGGCGGACCGCCCGCCCCGAGGTCCGGTCGGCCGACGGACACCGGCCGACCCTTGCAACAGGGCCTCACGAAGGCACCGCCATCGGCACCCACCTATGAGACCCGATTCACACTATACGCCAACCAAGCGGTTAATAATACCCTCTGTTGAGGTCCGTTCCCCGAGAGCTCAGCCGTCGAGCAGGGCACGCAGATTGCGCACGTAGCGCTCGAAGGCGACCCGCCCCTCGGAAGTCAGCGCCAGGTAGGTGGCAGGACTGCGCCCGGAGTAGGTCTTGTTCTGCTGCACGTAGCCCGCCCCCTCCAGCTTGGACAGGTGGGTGGACAGGTTGCCAGCCGTCATGTCCAGCAGCTCGCGCAGCCGCGGGAAGTGCAGCTCGTCGCCAACGGGCACGGCGGCCAGGGTCGCCATGATCCGCAGGCGGGCCTGGGCGTGAATGACAGGGTCGATATCGACGGCGGAGGCCGTTGCAGCAGCGATGATTTCAGCTCCGGTGCCGGCCGACTCAGCCGACTCGTCCGATTCCTCCGACTCCTCCGCCCGGCCGGCACTCTCCGACCTCTCGGGCCGCTGCACCCTGACCCCTCCGGTCACGTCACGCACCTCGCTTCGATTCTGCGGCAGCAGCGACGACGGCGGCCACCAGCATGCCGCCCCCACCGGCCACGGACATGATCCACCAGGCCCAGGGCATCCCGACAATCGTGACCACCAGGGTGACCAGGAGGATCCAGCCGCCCAGGACCCCCATGACCACCTCATTCCACAGTGCGGCACTCATGAGGAAGATGACGCCGACGACGAGGCAGGGCAGGGCGTTGGACACCACGCTGGCGACCTCGTTGGCCTGGCTCGTGTTGAGGTCGGCCAGGAAGGCATTGACCCGGCTGAGGATGAGGGCGCTCAGCGGCATCCCGAGGAACCAGGCGAGACTGTAGTAGGTGCCCTCTCGGCTGCTCCGGCCGCGGATGCCGCGCGGCTCCTTCCGGCGTAGGAGGGTCCACCCAGGCTCTCCCCCTAGAATCGGCGTCATGACAGATGCGGCACCAGGCTCGCCCCCGCCGGCCGGCGACCTCGACCACGCCTCGACGCTCACCGAGCCGCCCAGCGCCGTCGCCCAGCAGGCATCTGCGGCATCCAACCCGTCGGCCACCTCGGCACCATCAACCG
>ERZ773267.2009-NODE-2009-length-10644-cov-8.654925_pt1 | contig 10644 bp, 7 predicted proteins | sample MGYA00511959_ERZ773267 | MGnify/ENA primary metagenome ERZ773267 (study PRJEB29015, sample SAMEA2738165) | human oral metagenome | biome: human oral; feature: human-associated habitat; material: saliva | place: China | collected 2240 ... | reverse complement strand
AAATTGAATGTCAAAACCATTCTCTTCAAAGAAGCGCAAAGCATATCCTGGATACTGACCTCTGAGCAATACATCAGAGTAGTAGAACTCCATTTGATTATGCCTATAGCAGGCAAGAACATCCTCAGGATTACTTGACGATGGATAATCTGGTCCACCGCACAGCATCATGCCTATAAAAAGTTATGGAAGTTACTGATCGATAAGGACATGAAGAAGCAGGATTTGAGGGAGGCGGCGCAGCTCAGTTCCTCCACCGTGGCGAAGCTCACACATGGGGAGAACGTCAGCACGACGGTTCTCTTGAAGATATGTGCTGTCCTTCAGTGCGACATAGCTGATATCATGGAAGTCGTGCCAGACGGGAGTCCCGCATCAGAAGATTGATTGCCGGAAAGGATGTAAGGCACCGATATGTTTGATTTTGGAAATGCAAACGAGGGACAGAGAAAGGCGATAGCTGCCGCTGAAGGCCCCGTGCTCATTACTGCGGGACCGGGAACCGGCAAGACTTACACACTTGTCCAGCGCGCGATTTATCTTATAGAGGAATGCGGCGTAAAGCCGGAAAGCATCTTCATTGCCACTTTCACGGAGAAGGCGGCAAAGGAGCTGGTTACGAGAATCACGAATGAACTGTCCGACCGTGGCATCGTGGCGAACATCAACGAGATGTACATCGGCACATTCCATTCGCTTTGCCTTCGTATCCTCAAGGAGCATCTTGAGTTTACGAGGCTCCGCAGGAACTACCATCTCCTGGATGCCTTCGATCAACAGTACATGGTTTTCCAGAACATCTACCGTTTCAGGAACATCCCAGAGGTAGAGATTGCTCTGCCGAATGGCGGCGCATGGAAGCAGTCGGAAGCCATCTGCAACTACGTGAATAACCTCTCCGAGGAATTGGTAACCCCGGAGGAACTGATGTCCGACTCTGATTCATCGATTACGGCTCTCGGTCGGATACTGAAGGAATACCGTGATGTTCTCACAGAAGGAAACCTGATGGACTTCTCGTCTATCCAGATTGAAGCCTATCATCTGCTCCAGGACAACGCCGAAATTTTGGAGGAACTGCGCTCCAAGGTCACGCACATCATGGTGGACGAATACCAGGACACGAACTTCATCCAGGAGCAGCTTGTGTTCCTCCTTGCCGGAGACCGCAAGAACATCTGTGTGGTCGGTGACGATGACCAGGGCTTGTACCGTTTCAGAGGAGCGACCATCCGTAACATCCTGGAGTTTCCGAAGAAGTTTGTGGACGGCGAATGCCGCGTCATCCCGCTGGTCATCAACTACCGCTCCAACAGCGACATCGTTGACTTCTACAACGAGTGGATGGCTACCACGGACGGTGCGAAGTTCAAGTTCCGCTGGGATAACTTCCGCTACGACAAGAAAATCGAACCGCACAAAAAAACCACTCTCCACAGCCCTGCTGTCGTGAAACTCGCAGGCGTGGACGATACGGACGAGTGGCACGAGAAAATTCTGCGGTTTATCAATGAACTAAAATCCTCCGGGAAACTCACGGACTATAACCAGATTGCGTTCTTCTTCAATTCCGTGAAGCACCCGCGAGTGACGGCTCTCGCCCGTTTCTTGGAGGAGAACCATATAAATGTATATTCGCCGCGCTCGGATATGTTCTTCCAGCGTGACGAGATAAGGCTTGCCCTCGGTTGCCTTATGCTTATGTTCCCGCGCTATGTGCAGGGCTTGGAGAACGGTGACTATGCCTTCCTCCAGCCGGAGCATATGACCTACTATCGGAACTGCATCATGACGGCGAACGAGTACCTGACGCAGCCGGAGCATTCCGACCTTTTGAAGTGGATACGACGCAGAGGGAAAGACCATGTGGGCTTGACCGGTGCAACGGACTACGCATACTGCGGGCTGATGTATCAGCTGTTTGAATTCCAGCCTTTCGCAGGAATTCTCGATACGGAGATAGATGTCGGCGTGGTCGATATCCGTCCGGCTCGGAACATCGCCAAGCTGACGCAGATTATCGGCAAGTTCGAGTACCTCCACCGAGTGGACGTCTTGGACGCCGGTAAATATCGTGGCAAGCACCGTATTGATCAGAACACCGAGATGCTCTTTAATCTGTATCTCCGTCTGCTCTATGACGGCGGCATCACGGAGTACGAGGATGACTCGGAGTACGCGCCGAGCGGCTGTGTATCGTTCCTCACCATCCACCAGTCCAAGGGGATGGAGTTTCCGATTGTCCTTGTGGATTCCCTGGCGAATGTGCCGAGGGAGAACACAAACGATCTCATGATGCAGATTGAGGACAGATACTTCAAGCGTCCGGCGTTCGAGCCGTATGATGTCACGAAGTTCTTTGACTTCTGGAGGCTCTACTACACGGCTTTCTCCCGTGCGCAGGATTTGTTGATCTTAACCTGCTGCGAGGACAAGAGAACGCCCAGCAACTATTTCAAAGACATCTACGGGGAATTACAATCCGTAGAAAGTCCAGGATTTGATATAAGGGAGTTTGATTTCAAGCCAATAAAGGATGTGAACATCAAAAACACCTACTCTTTCACATCGCATATCACGGTTTACGAGACCTGCGCCCTTCAGTACAAGTTCTACAAGGAACTGGAATTCATGCCCGTCCGTGCGAACGCTATGCTCTTCGGTACGCTCGTGCATGAGACAATAGAGGACATACACCGTGCCGCTCTTCGGCACGAGGAGCAGACGATCACAGAGGAGAATGTTAGCCGCTGGTTCGATTCCAACTATGTGTCGCTGACAAAGACCGAGCATACATATCTCGCAGGTCCCCAGCGTGAGGCGGCTCTGAAACAGGTGCTGCGCTATGTGGACAGACAGCACGGTGACTGGTCGCAGATACAGCAAGCGGAGGTCGATGTTTCCCTGGTAAAGCCAGACTATATCATCGAAGGCAAGATTGACCTCATTCGCGGCGAAGGAGACACGGTTGAGATCGTGGACTTCAAAGCGGAGCGAAAGCCCGATATTGAGAAAATGCGGGCAAGACTTGAACAGTACAGACGGCAGCTTCATATCTACGCCCACCTCGTGGAGGAGCGCACCGGGCAGAAGGTCAGCAAGATGCACCTCTACTATACCGGCGAGGACGGTGGAGTGCCGACCATCACATATCCGTACACGAAGTCCGCTGTGGAAGGGACGATGGCGGTATTCGATGATACGGTCAAGAAAATCATGAAGAAGGATTTCCACCGCTGTGCCGAAGACCCGAAGGTCTGCAAAGAGTGTGACTTCCGATTCTACTGCAGGAATAAATGAGGAAGGGAGTGATGATATGGCGGAGCACCGAGTCAGGAAAAATAACATCATATACATCATTCCCGATGATGAGCTTTTCGACAAACTAATGAATAATGAGGCGTTCATCGATGATTATGGAAGGCTCATGAATCGCAAGCCACACAGAGTTTTAAGGGAATTGAAGCACTATGTAGACAATACCCCTGTGGTTCCTCAGCGGATTACGACACCGCCTGCCACCCCCGCAAGTAGAAGTTCACAGGTTAAGGACTATCTCAAGGACAGTGTTCGAGATGCGGTGATGGATATCAGTGAGGTCGTTATTGACAGGGCTGTAGATGCATTTTTCTACGAGGTATTGCCGAATGTGTGGCATGAGCATATCGTACCTCTTTACCATCGCACAAAGGTGGCACTTACCTCAAAGGAACTGAAGGCAGATGCAGTCCTTGCACAAGCAAAGACGAGTACGGATGTGGCGGCAAAGCCGAAACCCGGCACGAAGATGACGCAGGAAGAGGCTGACGCCGAAAAGCGGAAAGTTCTATATCATTGGCTGGGGATGTTGAGTAGCCTTAAGAAGCTGCACGATGACGGGGAGATGGACATTGATTCGACTTTGGCACAACTGACAGACCCGGCAATGCTGAAACGTGTAAACGGCTTTCTGAGCGAGAATCCGAATCTGCTCAAAACGGACAAGTACGACGTACTTCACAGGCTGCTTGGAAGGGATTTATACGAGGAACAGCAGCTCGTTCCTATCAGAGCTGCAGAAATAACAACTATAGCCACGAAATACGGATATGACGCAAGAAACGATAAAACGGGGGATAACCACAATGGATGAGCAGCTTACTTTTGAATTTGAACAGAGACCTACGATCAAGGGCTTCCCTGAACTTCGCTGGACGGGCAAGCGTCCCTACCGCTCCACGCAGTATTACCCTGCACAGCTGCGAGAGTCATACGGTGATCCACAGAACGGTTGGATTAACAAGATTTTCTGGGGAGACAATCTACAGGTCATGAGCCATCTGCTGAAGGAGTATCGTGGACAGATTGACCTCATCTATATTGATCCTCCGTTCGACAGCAAGGCTGATTACAAGCGCAAAATAGAAGTCAGAAATGTTGGAAAAACTATATCTGATAGTTCCTCTTTTGAAGAAAAGCAGTACGGAGATATCTGGACAAATGATGAGTATCTCCAGTTTATGTATGAGAGATTGATTCTGCTACGAGAGCTTCTCTCTGATAGTGGAACAATATACCTTCATTGCGATTGGCATAAAGCAGGTTTCCTTCGTTGCATGATGGACGAGGTTTTTGGTTCCAATAACTTCATTGATGAAATCGTGTGGGGATATGAGGATATCGGAAGTCGCGCTGTGAAATACTTCAAGCGGAAGCACGATACAATCTTCATGTACCAAAAGACGGCTTCTGAGGATAGGGTTTTCAACATTATGAGAAAACGTCTCTCCGAAAGTACAATAAAAAGATATCAACCGTATTTTGATGAGGATGAGAAAATAACATACCGCAAACTTAAGGAGTCCAATCCCGGTGTTTTTGCAAAGCTGAAAGGCATTCCTGAAGATTTGGATTCCCCTTGGCTTGATATTAATAACGGCGCACCTCTATCTGATTGGTGGGTAGACATTTCAGCATTAAAAAACGGATTTGCAGAAGCTACTGGGTATCCCACACAGAAGCCTGAAGCTCTCATAGAACGCATTATTAAAGCTTCAACTAATCCTGGCGACATTGTCTTTGACTGCTTCATGGGCAGCGGAACTACCCAGGCTGTTGCCATGAAACTTGGCAGACGCTTCATCGGAGCAGACATTAACCTCGGCGCAATTCAAACAACCACGAAGCGTCTGATCGCCGTAGCGGAGGAACTGGAGCCCATGCATAAGCCCGTGACCTATGAGATGATTCAGCCGCAGCTTTCGCTGGTTGCGGAGGAACCTGCTCCTTACCTCGCCGCAGCAAGCGCAGGTGAAAACACCGAACTGAGTACCGAAGAACGCGGCAAGGCCATCGACTTCTTTAAGGCGAAGGGCATGGATACCTCGGCTTTGGAGGAGGACGTGAAGTACACGGGCTTTGAGGTCTATAACGTGAACAACTACGATTTCTTCCGCAATCCCGTGGAAGCTCGCGAACTACTGATTTCCGCTTTGGAAATCCAGCCGTTCCCGCAGAATGATGTCTGGGACGGTGAGCTTGACGGCAGAATGGTAAAAATCATGCCCGTTAACCGCATTGCTACCAAAGCTGACCTGAAGGAGCTTCTTGCTAACCTTCCGTACAAGACCTATGAGAAGCGCAAGGAGGAGAATCCGAACCAGTCCGTGGAGCGGATCACTATCGTCTGCATGGGACACGAGCCTGACCTCAAAGGTGCGCTGGAACAGGAACTGAACGAATACAAAGTGGACATCCAGATCATGGATATTCTCCGCGACAAGGCAGACCTTCAGCTGAAGCGTGATTCCGAGGCAGAAATTGTCCGTGAAGGTGGCAAACTGGTCATCCGTGCGTTCTACCCGATGAACCTGATGCAGAAGCTCTCCCTCCAGAAAGAGTATGTGGAGGATTGGCGTCAGCTTGTAGATTCCATCATGATCGATTGGAACTACGATGGCGTAGTTATGCAGCCGACGGTGACGGATGTCCCCGGCAAGGACGAGATGGTCAAAGGCATCTACAACATCCCGGAGGGTTCCGGCACAATCAAAGTCAAGATCACCGACCTGCTTTCCGAGTCGCTGGAAGTGGAGGTGCGTTAAATGGCTACAGAATTTGATCCGAAATTTTCCTTCAATCAGCAGCTGTGGTACTACTACACCACGAATCGCGGAAAGATTCGCTCCCGTTACAATGACCTTACGAGGAAGTTCCTCGCATACAACGACAGTGAGGAGAATCCCCATGCCTTTCTGCGCAAGCCGCAGTTCGAGGCTCTTGAAATGTATGTTTTCGTGAAGGAATTCATGAACAACAAGCAGGTCTATGAGATGTTCGATGACTGGCGTCACAAGAGAGACCGTTTTTCTGATGCGTCCTACTATGCCATAGACAAAGGCGGTCAAATTCGCCTCTTTGATGCGCCGACCGAGAAGCAGACCGACACGCTCTTCAAGCAGATGAAGAAGTACCGTGAGGACTATCCGAACTACATATATGCTCTCACGATGGGACTTGGAAAAACTATCCTCATGGCTACCTGCATCTTCTATGAGTTTTTGCTTGCGAAGAAGTATCCGAGGGACAAGCGTTTCTGCCACAATGCCCTCGTGTTTGCGCCGGACAAGACCGTCCTTCAGTCGCTCCGTGAAATCATGACCTTTGACAAGACGAAGGTCGTGCCGCCGGAGTATGCCCGTGTGCTTGATTCAAACATCAAGTTCCACTTCCTGGACGAGACGGGGACGATTCTGCACACGATTGATGATTCTGACTTCAATATCATCATCTCCAACACGCAGAAAATCATCGTAAAGAAAAAGCACAAAAAAGAGACACCCGGTCAGATGCTCTTCAACGGCTCCGGCTCTCTGCTCTCCGCTGTTTACGGTGCAGGAGGCGATGATGACGAGGATGATGCGTGGGATGATACCACGCTGATGGATAACCAGCGTTTCAAGAAACTCTGCCGTCTTCCGCAACTCGGCGTCTATGTCGATGAGGCACATCACCTCTTCGGAGCAGACCTGGAAAAGCAGATCAGGTCGAGCGGAGCGAATAAAACGAGCCTCCGTGACACCATCAATCTGCTTGCGGCAAACACATCCATCGTTGCTTGCTACAACTATACAGGTACGCCGTATGTCAAGAATCAGCTTCTGCCAGAGGTAGTCTATGCCTACGGCCTGAGAGAGTCCATCTGGAACGGATTCTTGAAGGATGCCGACCCGCTTGGCTTTGAAAACGTCAAAAGCGATGAATTCCTTACTGCTGTGGTAACCACATTCTGGGAGAGATATGGCGGACAGACCTATGAAGGGCTGAATCCGAAACTTGCCATCTATGCGGCAGGTGTGGAGGAAGCTGCCACGGAGGTCAAGCCTGCTCTTGAGAAGATACTTGCTAAACTCAGCATCCCGGCATCGAAGATTCTCCTCAATGTCGGCGATGCGAAATATACAAAGAACGATGACATCATGGACTTCAATAACCTCGATGTTCCCGGCACGGAAGGTAACGAGAAGCAGTTCATTATCCTCGTTGAGAAAGGCAAGGAAGGCTGGAACTGCCGCTCTCTGTTTGGCGTGGCGCTTTTCCGCAGTCCGAAGTCAAAGATATTCGTTCTCCAGGCTACGATGCGCTGCCTCCGTGCAATTACGGACGAGCGTCTAACAGCCACGGTGTTCCTCTCCAAGGAGAACTACGACACCTTGGACGATGAGCTTCACAAGAACTTCAATATGGAGATCAAGGACATCAAGAATCCGTCCAATGCCGACCGCCACAAGTATCAGGTGCGTGTTCTGCCGCCGCCGAGGACGATTACCCTCAAGCGCGTATGGCACGAGTATACGCTCCACGAGAAGGAATACTCCGAACCTGTGGACTTTAAGCTGGTGGATGCTGACCTCTTCAAGTACGCCAGCATCATGTACGAGCGTGACAGCCTTGCCCGCGATACCACAGTCAAGGAAAAGAACATCGACTACCTCCAGGAAAACATGAAGTTCAGCGAATTCTCCCTCGCAGGAGAAGTGGCTCGTTATCTGAACATTTCCTGTATCCTTGCCGCACGAATCCTCCGTGAATCCGTGGAAGGAATCGACACGGTTCTTGAGGCGGTCAACCGCTATAACGCAGCCCTGGATGACTACATCATCCCAGCTGTATTCCATGCGCTCTTTGACATCACCTCGGAACTGAAGACCGAAGACAGGGAACTGGTGCTTCTGCGTGAGCCGAAGGATGCCGGGTACTACGAATTCTCCGCAAAGGACGACCTCGTGCTTACTAATCGCTATCCTGGCTTTACGCCGGAGCAGCTTAAGAAGAGCTTCCATGCTGACACTTACTGCTTCGATTCCATCCCGGAAAAGGAATGCTTCATGCAGTACATCACAAGCGGTAAGGTCGCAGAGGTTTATTTCACGGGTATGTTCACCTCCAACCAAGGCGATCTCTCCGTACACTACTACGATCCCGAATCCGGCAGAATCCGTCAGTATTACCCTGACTTCCTCGCAAGGATGACGGACGGCTCCTATCAGCTGATTGAGGTCAAGGGAGACAACAAGATCGATGACACCGTGGTAAAGGCAAAGCAGGCAGCCGCCGAGGAGATGGCTGTGGCAAGCGGCGTGAAGTATCTCATGTACGCAGGAAGCCGTATTGTCAGTTCGCACATCCTTGACGATGTTCCTATGGAAACACAGCAAGACTCTCTGCTGTTAGGTGTCTGACCGTGAAGCACAAGGTTAAGGTTCAAGTCCCCGTCAAAAAAGTGAACTGTCTCCCATTTCTTGGACACGAGAAATGGGAGGTTTTTATGCGTATGGATTGAAGGATAAAGTACGGTGTTGAGGTGAGAAAGAAGGCAGCTGAGTTCTTTGCTTCCGACATGTAGCTCATTCGGTTGCAAGTGTTCTTTCAATTCTGCGCTAAACTGTGAAAAATGGCGCCATATATACACCGCACATTCGGAAACGAGGTGCAGTTGCTAGTTACGTCTCAAAAAGTGGTGTAAGGCTATTTTTTACACCGCTTTTTGAGACGTAACTCTTTTCTTTCTATTTAATATAATCGCATTACAAAAAAACGATGCAACTTTACTCCATATGTTTAATACTCAACACTAAATCAAAAATCAACTATTCCATACTCGAAATAGCTTGATTTTCTTGATGATAATCTAGAACACAACATTCTTCATTATTAAATGGACATATAGTCCACTGAGGAAACTCCCTACTACCATTATTTTGAACCAAACATTCAAATTTCACATGACAGGAATATGTATATCCCCCATTTTTCCAATAAAGTTTGGTCATAAATATATATCCGTCTTTTTGGACATTTTCACTTTTGGGATTTATTGAATCATTATCGTAATCTTGATGATATGTTGGCCCCTTCAAGACAGAACACCGTCCTACAATACTACACGGCAACTTAACTTTCTTCTTAGACAAAATATCTTTATATTTCTCGTCTATTGCTCCCATTCTTACTGAATAAGCATCATTATTACTAATATTCTCAACACTAAACTCACACGCTAGTACACCATTCTGTACAGCATCTTTAGCGCACATATATAAATACGCATCATTAGAAAATTGAACTGTTTCAAGTTTTACTCGAAATTTTGAGACATTTAAAAAAACTTCAATATTTTGAGATTCTTTAGCAATATCATTTGCCTCTATGGCATGTTTATTTGCTTCTTCTGCAATTTTATTAGCAGTTTTAGAATTTTTATTAGCTTTAAAAGCCATTACAGCAGAAATAAGACTAAACAATGCACTCAATGCTGCAATAATCGTATCAGTTGACATTCTTAGATTTCTCTTTTCATATCAATGTTCCTCAATTGTGTAAAATATAAGCACATTAAAAAATATATACATCAGTTTACAGAAAAAGAATTCTATATAATTCAATAAACAAGAAATTCATATTTGACTGAAGTGATTATAATGTCCTCTTCAATTATATTGTGGTCTCTAACCGCAATTCTTGGCATTTGGTCTCTCATACTTTTATCTGGTCATGGTTTTGCTTCAATTGCTGGATTTAATACAATGACTGAAGATGAAAAGAAAACAATTGACGAGAAAAAACTCTGTTTTGTAACGGGTATTTCTATGTCTGTATGTGCACTAACAATGCTTTACATGGCCGTACTTAACCCAAATATAACAATTACAACAACAATCATTGCAAGCAGTATTATCACAATAGATATGATAGTAACAATCTATATAGCAAACACAAAATGTAAAAAATAATAAAAACCTGACGATAAAGCACCTATCGCTTTAAGATAACAGCTCTAAACAAAACAAATACAAAACATCATCTCAAGCTATTCGTCTCTTTCGCCTCTCTCAAGACAAAGTCTGATCACGCACATATGCAAGTAATCGTACAAGCACAACAATACAAAGCCCTGCTACAAGCACCGTTTCAACAGTAGCTATTCCGTCAAGCCATTGAAGTGGCTGGCCGAGTTCAGCCAAGTATGCCGACGTCTGCGTACGCGCAACGACACAAATTACAAAAGGAAAAGTAAACGCGGCATGGCTTGGAAAGAACGGTTTTGTAAAACACCTGATGCACCACACAAAAGAAACTACATAAATAATTGAAGCGATTGCCAGC
>ERZ773267.2005-NODE-2005-length-10653-cov-12.590583_pt1 | contig 10653 bp, 11 predicted proteins | sample MGYA00511959_ERZ773267 | MGnify/ENA primary metagenome ERZ773267 (study PRJEB29015, sample SAMEA2738165) | human oral metagenome | biome: human oral; feature: human-associated habitat; material: saliva | place: China | collected 2240 ... | reverse complement strand
GTTTCATGAGTTTATGCCCACGTGGGTAAGCCTGCTTCATGTCCGTAATGGCTGCGAAGCTATTGGTGACATTACATCGTCCGCCTCCAGTAATCTCCACTTTGGCCAATACCTTTTGTGCACGTTCAAAGATAGTCACCTTACTTGAAGGGTTTGTTCTGCGAGCCATTATGGCTGCCATAAATCCTGCTGCTCCTCCTCCAATAATAGCTATATCCATTCGCTAAAATCTATTACTCAGGTCCAAAGAACTATCGACCTTTGTTATTTTGATATATTTAATGTGTGGTGATTATCCTTCTACGAGCAATCATTTAATCTCCAGTTGCTGTAGCTGATGAATGCACCTTCTTTCGTTTACCACTGAACTCAGAGAAATCAACACGGATTATCTCAACACGATGGAAACTCATGTGAGCATATTTATCGCCAAGCTCTTTGAAATCAGGTGATAACTTGTCTATTAATAGATGCAGTGCATGCATCTTCTCTTCTTCAGAGAGGTGGATATGAGCTTCACCAAAGAAGATAGCACTTTCATACTCTGTGGTGAAATTACGTGGTAATAAATTCACCTTTCCAATGATACACAACGAAACCTTTGGGTTTTCCTCGATGGCTACTAACTTTCGTCCTTCAGGTGCACAATGAATATAGATACTGTGATCGCCGTCCCAAACAAAGTTTACGGGAATTCCATATCCCATATCCTCTGATACCATACTTAAAACACCATATTCTCCTTCACGTAGCAATTCTATTGCTCGTTCCTCATCCATCAGGCGGTCCTGTCTGCGTATGCGGTCATTAACATATTTCATATTCTACATTATTAATATAATAATTGATTACTGAAACTATGACATGTCTGTTATGAATTAATCTTAAATGTTAAGAAATCTTCATATCAGACTTCCCAAATAAAAAAGACCTTGACTGATTCACATCACCCAAGGTTTAAATACTAAAACTAAATTAACCACTAAAAAAACTTGATGCAAAAGTACTCGTTTTTTCGGTAACGTACAAACTTTGCTGTAAGTTTTTTCTGCGTTTAACGCTTGTTTTAACTTTTATTACAATATCAGGGCTGATATGTCTTTGTGGAATAACAATTATTACAACTAACTCAATGTACTTTAATCCCTTTGTTCTCCTATAAAAACGTTATATTTATTGATTATTGCATTCAATCGTGATTAGGTTAAAAAAGGCTTATCGATTCAATTAAATTATAATGCAGCATCTTAGTGTTAAACTATAAGAAATAGGACATAATTATCAGAAAACTTTACATTCTGTATCCGACTATTTTCGGTTCTTCCGTTAAATGCGTAGAATGGAAATAGAATAAAGGCTTATGCACTTGCAAGGTATGCCTGTCCAAAATCATATGGTCTTACATCGGAAGATAAGCTACAAGATAAGATGCAGAAAAGGCAAATTGATGCCGTGTCTGTTCATGAGCATGTCTTTCTGCCTTTACATACAATTTATTACCATAACATCGGTGTCTGTAAATATTTTTACGCAGTTCAAAACTGACACATACTCTTCTAACTTCTAAAAGACGCCTGATTACCGTGCAATAGATGCTCTTTTAGCGTGTTACTAACGCCCTTTTGAAGTCCAATTAAGCACCTTTTAAGAATGACTTGATAACCAGTTGATTGGCTGCTGGTTATAAACTTACATTTTTGCATTTGTTTTTTATATTTGCAGATGATATGTCTGAAATTATGTAATGACTTTTCAAACTCTTGTCTGTATTTTGAACGTATTAAAATGAAAAGGTTGTTTTGCGTAGGAGGGTGATGATAGAATGGACAGTTGACTGCCTTGCCCATGTTTTTGTTTGATGAACCATTTTGGGTCTTCTGTTAAAGCTGTACGAAAAGTATCTACGCATTTAACGAAAGAGTCCTATTTTCCCTATTATGTTCTCCAATTGTTGCTCTATAAAAATTCTCCAATTAGTTGATTGAATAATGACAGTCTATATCATTATTGAAGCGAGAATAATCATCCTCTTTCTCCTACTTTTATGTGAAGTGCTAACGACCATTACAGGTTGTATTGATGATAAAATTGTTCCTGTTTTCTCTTAGTCTTGATTTATGAACAATGTTTATAGGAGTATTAACCTCCATTTTATCATGTGTGACACAATGTATTCTTTATGAAAATTTGCAGTATTGGGATTTTGTTACTAACTTCGCAGACAAGAAAGGCACTAATGGTGTTCGAAATAGTATCAAAGCATGGGACGAAATAAATTCGCACAAGACGAGATAAGAGAAATAGCAAAGCTCCTCCGATTAAAGAATGCGGGCAATCGAGCAAAGCAGAAACTTGTACGTCATGATCTTCGTACTATCTACGAGTTTAATATTGCTGACTTCAACGAGCCTGGCAAAGCTTTTGGCGAAGAAGAGTTGCAGGAGGCTATTCGTCGTGGAGCAATACAGATTCTTGACGATGCTACAATTGCTGATATGAAGGAAAAGCGTGCACGGGATAAGGTACGAGATGAGACTGTACGTGAGCAAGAGGCTATTGAGGCGGGCGAGATGACCGACTGGAAGGTTGTTGCTAAGGAGTGGGAGGAATGGGAGAATACGCAGAATAAGCGTAACTAATGTGACCATTTATTTCTTGGCATTATTTTTGGTAAATGAAATATAGAATATGTTCCTTATCTAAGAGGATGAGGGATGAAGGATAAGAGAAACCCATTGTGTGGTTCCATCCTAATATATAAAAAATAAGAATACAATGACATTATATCCCAAACTAATTACAGACGCACTGGAGAAGGTTATCTATCCAGGAACAAAGAAAAATATTATTGAGAGTGAGATGCTGGCCGATACACCCAGTATCAATGGTAACAAAGTAAGCTTTACGCTTATCTTCCCTCGTGAGACCGACCCTTTCCTCAAGTCTACTATCAAGGCTGCTGAGGCTCAGATTCGCTATTCCGTGGGTAAGGAGGTTGAAGTAACCATTACAACAGAGTTCAAGAATGCGCCACGCCCAGAGGTTGGTAAGTTGTTACCTCAGGTGAAGAACATCATTGCTGTAAGTTCTGGTAAGGGTGGAGTAGGGAAGAGCACTGTCTCAGCTAACCTCGCTATTGCCTTGGCACGTCTTGGATATAAGGTTGGTCTGCTCGATACTGATATCTTCGGACCGAGTATGCCAAAGATGTTTGGTGTTGAGAACGAGCGTCCTTACGGTGTAGAGAAGGATGGTCGACAACTCATAGAACCTGTTGAGAAGTATGGTGTGAAACTCCTCTCTATCGGTTTCTTTGTCAATCCAGACACTGCCACCCTTTGGCGTGGTAGTATGGCAACCTCTGCACTCAAGCAACTCATTGCCGATGCCGACTGGGGCGACCTTGATTACTTTATCCTCGATACACCACCAGGAACCAGTGACATTCATCTGACACTCATGCAAACACTTGCTATTACGGGTGCTGTGATTGTCTCAACGCCTCAGAATGTAGCCTTAGCTGATGCTCGTAAGGGTATTGATATGTATCGCAACGACAAAGTGAATATCCCTATCCTTGGATTAGTTGAGAATATGGCATGGTTTACTCCAGCTGAGCTTCCAGAGAACAAGTACTATATCTTTGGTAAGGATGGTTGCAAGAACTTAGCCAAAGAACTTGGTTGTCCGTTGCTTGCTCAGATTCCAATCGTACAGAGCATTTGTGAGAATGGCGATAAGGGTACTCCTGCGGCAACACAGATAGACACTATCACTGGTCAGGCTTTCCTCAGCCTTGCCCAGAGTGTGGTGACGGTTGTCAATCGTCGTAACAAAGAACAGGCTCCAACAAAGATTGTTGAGGTAAAGAACGGCTAAGCTTATAAACCGTATCTGCATGTTCTTCTATAAAGAGAAATAGAGATATACGGGTAATGTGTATATCTCTATTTCTCTTTTAGTAAACCCAGTGGTAGCTTCTTCCAAATCCTTAGATGTGGAACAATAGGCGATATTAAGAACTGATAAAAAGCGAAGCTTGGTCAGTAACTTTTTCTTGCTCAAATGACTAATTTGATTCTGAAGACTGATAAGTGTTAGGCAAATTTGCTCTTAGGGTAGGCTTTCCGTCTTCAAAGTGAATCGGTATCCATAGATACCTACTGTCAGTAATCTTCTTTGGGTGCCACATATCGGCCATAAATACATAGTCTGCACCATCAAATATCTTCTTCTCTTTTACCTTTTCAATTTTAAAGATATACGCACCTTGTGCACCGAAGGTTTTATTTGCGCCATCGCCACGGCAGGGATTAGACAGCCGTTCCCATGGTCCCATAATATTCTTAGCACGGAACAGTCGAGCTGCGTTCGGTGCCCACCCTGTACATCCACTTGTTATCATCCAGTAGACACCGTCTTTCTTAAAGATTGTCGGTGCCTCATTCTGCTCGCCCATAGCAACGCGCACATACAAGCCTGTATGTCTTAAATAGTCATCCGTGAGCTCTGCAATATGTAGGGTTAGATTGTCTTCTGACGCATAGATATGATACGCCTTACCGTTGTCGTCAATAAAGATTGTCATGTCACGAGCCATCTGACCACCTTGTAAATCACGTACCATAAACATTCCACGCTCTATCTGTCTATACCAAGGCGATGTCCACCAAGTGTTAAACGCTGGTTCACAGAGTCTCTGCCGTAGCTCTGTTGTATCTGCCTCTGTGAAACCTTTCGGAAAGATTCCTGCATTGATACGGCCCGACCGCACGAAACGGAACGGACCAAGCGGTGTGTCGCTGACGGCTACTCCTGCACGGGCACTCTTATAACCCATCCCTCTCAACTCCAAGTGGAACCACATTACAAACTCCTTTGTTTTCTTGTTGTATACCACCTTCGGTCGTTCAATGATACAGCCTTCTTGGATGTTGCTGCATGTGTCATTGCTCACAGGTAGCACTACTCCTTTGTTCGTCCAGTTCTGTAGGTCTTTCGATGTATAGCAACTGACGCCCATAGAACTATACAGTGTGTTTCCTGTCGAACGGTTCTCGCCATACCAGTAGTAAGTCCCTTTATAGTTGATGATACATCCGCCATGTGCATTAATATGTTTACCCGTATTATCCTTCCACTTACCACCCACCATCGGTGCTTGTGCATGAATAGTCAGTCTGGCCATCATGACCATCAGTAGTAACAGTATTCTTTTCATTCTTCTGAGTTGTTTGTTGTAAATCCCTTTTCCTTTGCAAAGATAGTGAATATATAAAGAATGTAAAGTGTTTCTGTCTACAAATGCGTGTGGCGTTAAGTCTTACCTATGATAGTGCTCGCTATGATATCCAACCATAACCCTGTACTGCCATGTCAACAAAGTGGTCCAGCAAGGTTTGGGTACGCCATCTGAACTGTGTCATTGGCTTCATTTCTTTAGGAGCATGAGGAATGCTGATGGGCAAACCGGAGCAGTCTTTCTCTTGGTAAAATCAAGCTGGGCTCGATGCCCAATCTGATTTTTAATTCGCTGGTAATATAAACCATTGCATCTTCTCTTGGTGTTGCAAAGATACGACAGTATTTTTGAACTGCCTAATTTCCGGATGCCTAACTTCATGAACCTATAATAATTGGAAGCGGTCGCCAAACTTTATAGCGAACTTTTGGACTGTCTGGCCCTAGTTTCGCAATGTCTGAGTCCACTTCTTTTTGATGTTTCGATAGGCAAGATATATGAGATTGAAAAGAGCTTCGTTAGTTGGGAAAACTCCCTTTGTCTTTGTTACCTTACGTGTCTGACGATGATAACCTTCAACAATGTTAGTAGTATACATGATACGTCTGATTGGCTCCGTATAGTCAAAATAGTGTAAGAGGTTATCCTGCTTCTTATCGTTACGGCGATTACTCTTTGTGGATGTCTTGGTCTTATAAAGGTGAAAGTCCATCTCACCCTCGAGAGCTGAATTGAGGAAATCTTCCAATACACGATGGAATGCACCATCCTTACCAAACAAAGGAGTACCTTGCTTGAACTGTTCTTTTGCCTGAGACAACATCTCGGCGTACTCGTCTTGTGTCATTTGCTAAATCTAATTATGCTGATATAACAGCGTTTATATGAGTTTATTGTGTTTGCCGTTGACACAGTTAATATGACATCGTCCTCATCAGACTGCCAAACGAATTAAATGGGTACTTTGTCTTGCCTCCCATAATTCCATCCATCATACACTGCGGATGTCACAACAAATTCCACATATAATGACGAGCGTAACCTTCTTGACGAAATGGGCGAAGCTTCTGTGAAATGACATTTCTGTAAGCATTGTAAGCACGTGTCATACTGGTTCCGCCAAAAGAATTTTTTATCTTCTGCCCCCTCACTGTCACGTACAATCTTCTTTTCTTAACTCTCACCAGCTACCACATGCATCCGTCATACGCTTGGGTAGACCGTCCTCATTAAAGATACGCAACTATTTTTCCATTTCCAGAAAGTTCTTTAACTTCTTCTCTATGAAGACAAAATCATTTATTGCTTTATCTTTATTCTTAGCACGATCATACTTTTCACGCCATTTTCTGATCCCGAAAGCATAGAATCTAAATCCGTCTTCTGTTAAGTCCCCAACTTTAATTTGAGACTCATCAGTGGCTTTTTCTCCCTCTTCTAATATCACTCTTGTTGTAAATCCATTATCTTGCAGAAAATGGACATAATTTTCAAAAAAACGATATTGTCGTTCTTTGTATTCTTGAGTTATTGGCTGTGGAGCCATTTTAGATTGAGTTATCCAACTTATTTGCTCAATGATTTGGTTTTTATCCATGATTTATTTTTTTAATGATGTCTTACTTTTGTTCATTCGTCATTCTGAGTGATACAGCAGTCATGCAGGCATAGAATAAAGTATCTTGCCTCCCAAATCTTTACAAGTTTCGTTCCTTTACTTTAATCTTGTTATTGATGCTTTCGACTTCTCATATTGATGTCAATTCTTCAAAATAGGACTGGCACCACAAGACGGGTCGTATCATATTAACTCTTTTGCTTGCACATGCTAAATAATTCAATAATACTTGTATCCTCACAAGTACATTCATGGGGTAAAACTAACTAATATTCACTTTATCACCGTATCCCAATAATGAGGACAATAGGCTGTTACCGTTCTTTGTCCTTCTTTCTCTTCAAACCCATTAAATGATATTCCAATACTATCAAAAATGCAAGACCCATATTTTATAATGCTTGGGTGACTCTTTTGTAGTTTCTGAATAATGTTATCTTGAAATAGACTATATCCATCAAAACATAATTCAACACCATTATTTTCTATAACAGAGATTTCCTTCAGTTGGTTATTTTCAAATGTGAATGATAAGTCCTCCGAGTATAATTTCGTAATCTCTTTCTTTTGAACGGTCTTCAATGGGATATTAAATTTCTTTTGAATACTCTCTATCGAGGAACCAAAAACAAAATCATTTATCCCTTTGTAAGGTTTAATTAAATACTTCATTTGTTGATAGTTATTATTTCGTAGATATTTCCATTTAAGCTTTCTCTTTGTGATGTTAACTCCCTTTCATGTGATAGTCCAACATCTCATTGATAGGAGCTTGGTACTCACGCCCAATACTTGAACGGATATCATCAATATTTATTTGAATTATATCCGTTAATTTTCGTTGATTTATAAGTTCTAATTGTGCTTGCTAGTACAAGCTCTTTCCTTAAACCGTAATTCTATGTCGTCTAATGATAGGTTACATTCACATCGATTTTATCTTTATTTATCATGAATTTTCTCAAACGCTTAGGTACATTGTTATCTTTAAACAGTATTATTCAAAATCCTATTCTGCTTGAGTTTCTTATCAGTCAACAAACGGATTGTTTCGTTAAGACATATAAATAATCTCAGTATAAGTGCCTGTTACAGGAGTTTTCGTTATAGATTTTAATTTGTTGTCAACATCGTATTGGAATGAATGGTATAAGGTAACGCCCTCCTCCCAGCTCTCATCAAATTGCCTTATTTTAATTCTACCAAGACGAGGATATGGACAATAAGAATACTCTTCTATTCTTCCCCCTTGCTTACCTTTCGATATCATTCTTACGATATTCTTATTCACATCTAAAGTATAAAAACTAATATTCCTAAGGTCTTTCCTGTTATTATAATTAAGTATAGAAATTTCTGTTCCACCTTTGAATATAAACTCATAATTATAAGCCTCTGGTATACTAAGACCTTCCTTTACTTCTATTATATTTCCGTTAACATCAAACCCATAACCAAAAATATTACGCATACTTTTCAATCTTGCTATCTTTAACCAGCCTTCCTCGTTGATAACCATTCCTTTGATATGAGAAAGGAGTAATCTCGTAAAATGGTCCACGATAATATTCCCATTTAATAATGTTCTATTCCACGTCATTTAATATCTTATTAAACAAAGGAGCATTTGTCTCATACTCTTTTTGTATTTCTTCTATTGTCATATTATTCTTTTTACAATGAAATGTTTCAGATCTAATGTCACTTGATATATTCTTCACTACTTTCCCAAAGTTTTTCTTAGGATTGTCTCTTTCAATCGATTATATACGGTTTATATGTATGCTCTTATTTATGTTCTATCGGTGTTGCACTTGATTCTGTTTTAAGCTTCGAAGATATAGGTAGGTATTCTTCTATAAGACTTCTTTTGTTCAAAATCATCTTGCAAGTTGTGCAAATGACGTATTTGTGTCTATCTGCCTTGCTGACCTTCAATAGATAACTGTCATTGTCATAAAATTGTAGCTCAAAGTATTTCATGATTTACAACCTGGTTTTTGTAATTTGGAATCTGTTCTTGGAGTTATCATTTCAATACTCATGTGTGGTTGCCCTTCGTTGTAGAGCTTCACATTCAGTCATATTTGCTTGTATGCGATGTTCCTTCCAATAGGATGCTGGTAACTGTAAACCTTGTAATGCATATACCATAGTTTAAGACCTTCTATATAAGTTTCCTCCTCCTTGTTTCTTTTATATACGAGACTTTATAATTACATTCCTTTTACTTCTCTCCATACCGCTCCTTGAACTCTTCTTTACTCATCATATAGGTGAGATATAGTTCTACTGCTCTCTTGTAATAGGCAGGTCTGCTGAACGCATACTCGTAGTATTTACTATTCTTATCATTCTGGAAATGTGCTATCTTGTAGTCAAAGTCTAACACTGGGACAGGGTTGGCTTTAGAACCATATCGAGGAGAGTTTAGTTCGTACTTGTTTATCCGGGCTTTGATGGTCTTACGATAACGTATATCATTTACAACTATCTCGCCTTGCTCACCTGTCCCCCGATGTTCTGGCTCGATGACGAAAATACAGAAGTGTTTCTTATAATAGTTATCATAAAAAAGAATACTATCAGTTCTTATCCTTTCTGTTGAGTTCATTAGAACACCTGTCATAATACTCTCAGGTCCATAGTCAACATCCATCTTCCCTTCTGGGATATGCAGTGTTACATATTCCGACTCGTCCATATACTGCTGTGCATACTTTTCCCCATCATTCCGTGTGCAGGTGTAAATCAGATTACCAATTGCTAACAACATTGCAACAAGTCCAACACCTATAAACCAGCCTATACCGCTCTTTCTCATAACGTATTACCGTTGTATTGATAGCCCCTTCAAATTACTCCTTTTCAAACCGTTCCTTGAACTCTTCCTTACTCATCATATAAGTGAGATATAGTTCCACAGCTCTCTTGTAATAGGCAGGTCTGCTGAACGCATACTCGTAGTATTTACTATTCTTATCATTCTGGAAATGTGCTATCTTGTAGTCAAAGTCTAACACTGGGACAGGGTTGGCTTTAGACCCGTATTGAGGAGAGTTTAGTTCGTACTTGTTTATACGAGCTTTGATGGTCTTACGGTAACGTATATCATCTCCTACAAATGAACTTTGTCTACCCATATCCCGACGCTCTGGCTCGATGACGAATACACAGAAGTATTTCTTATAAATACTATCATAAAAAAGAATACTATCAGTTCTAATCCTTTCTGTTGAGTTCATTAGGACACCTGTCATTATACTCCCCGCTCTACAAGTAACATCCTTTATCCTTTCTGGAATATGCAATGTAACATACTCTGACTCGTCAATATACTGCTGTGCGTATTTCTCCCCATCATTCCGTGTACAGGTGTAAATTAGATTTCCAGCTACCAACAATATTGCAACAAGCCCGACACCCAGAAACCAGCCCATATTAATCTTTTTCATAACGTATTACCGTTGTATTGATAGGCCCACCAAATTACTCCTTTTCAAACCGTTCCTTGAACTCTTCCTTGCTCATCATATAGGTGAGATATAATTCTACTGCTCTCTTGTAATAGGAAGGTCTGCTGAACGCATACTCGTATTCCTTGTCATCATAAGCACTTCTTAATCGTTGTAAATCATAGTCATAGTCTAACACAGGAACTGGGTTGTCTTTAGAACCATATTGAGGAGAGTTTAGTTCGTACTTGTTTATCCGGGTTTTGATGGTCTTACGGTAACTTATATCATCTCCTACAAATGAACTTTGTCTACCCATATCCCGACGCTCTGGCTCG
>ERZ773267.1999-NODE-1999-length-10682-cov-7.096170_pt1 | contig 10682 bp, 10 predicted proteins | sample MGYA00511959_ERZ773267 | MGnify/ENA primary metagenome ERZ773267 (study PRJEB29015, sample SAMEA2738165) | human oral metagenome | biome: human oral; feature: human-associated habitat; material: saliva | place: China | collected 2240 ... | reverse complement strand
ACATGGATTACAATCAAAAAACTGATCTCCTTCAAGATGAAACCTTAAGTCAAAAGCTTATTAAAAAGGGATTCTGGCTCTATCTTTTTTCGTATCTCATTGCACCAGGAGGATATCTAATCAGACTTATTATTTCTAATTCTTCTGAGGTATCAGTAGCTGATGTCGGGATTCTCTACAGTATCATTAGCCTAATAAATTTCCTCAATGTTTATAATGATCTCGGCTTAACTGAAAGTTTGCAATATTTCCTACCGAAATTTTGGATAAAAAAACAATACAATCAGATCAAAACCACGATTTGGATCAGTTTAGGAACTCAATTTGTGACTGCGATTTTAATTGCTCTCGGACTTTGGTTTGGAGCAGATTGGCTTGCAGCAGAATATTTTCAGAGTCCCATTGCAGCGAAAATCTTGAAATATTTTTGTTTCTATTTTCTTGGAATCAATCTTTTTCAGACGCTTCAAAGTATCTTTATCGCCTTCCAAAAGACTTTTGATTATCAATTTGTAGAATTTGTCAAAATCTGGGCAACGGTCTGATTTACTTTTTTTTGTTTTTTTACTGAAAAAGGAACTATTGAATGGTACAGTTTAAACTGGCTTTTAGGGCTTGGAGTGGGAATTTTGATTGCTGGACTCCTCTACCGGAAAAAATATCGCTCCTCGCTGATGCAAGGAAGTTTTGAGTGGAATAAACCTATACTGAAAGAATATCGTAACTATGCTCTTTGGGCTTTTATTGGAGCAAATGTTGGGAATGTCTTTGGACAAATTATTCAACAGATGGTTGTGTATTTTCTCGGAGCTGAAGCCGCTGGGTATTATGCGAATTTTCTGAGTTTGTTTTATATTGGGAATGTGCTTCTTGGACCAATTATGGGGATTATTTTTCCGATGGTTTCCGAACTTATTGAAAAAAAAGATGAAAAAAAACTCTGACTCCTCTTTTCGTTTTTCTATAACTATTTTTCAGTTCTGATTTTAAGCATTTCTATCCTTTTTATAGCTCTTTGATCTGAAATTGCTATCGCACTTTTTGGTGAAAAGTATCAAACTTCTGGGCAACTCCTCTCTCGGAGCTGAATTTTTTTGATTTTTAATATCCTCACAGGATTCAATTTCTCTGTTTTAGCTGGTTTGGGGAAAATCAAAGAAAGAGTCAAAATCCTTGGAATTTCAACGCTTATTACTATTTTATTTACCTGTTTATCCATTACATTTTGGGGACTACGAGGAGCAGGGATTGGTTTTGGGATAAGCTATCTTGCGTTGTGGGGATTGAGTTTTCCTTATTTAATAAAAGCAAGGGAAATTCATATTCAATGGAAGTTCATTATAAAAAATTTAATCATTTTGACTATTTTAGGGATTTTAGTCTTTGTCTGAAAAACAGAAATAGGATTGTTCAGCGAGAATAGATGGATGATGATTCTGAGATTGATTGGAATATGAATCATTTATGTATTGTGTTTTGCTGGGACAAATTGGAGGCAAGTCGGATTTTTAAGAAATGAAATGAAAAACATTACTTGAAAAACAATTACAAAAAGCTAAATTTTAACAAATTTTACCCTTATGCTAAACAAAGATGAAAAAAATTCTTGTGACCTGATGAGCTTGATTTATCTGATCTCATCTCTGTGAAAGATTATTAGCTGAATGAAATGAAGTTATCTGTCTTGATAATCTCTTTACTGGGACAAAAGGAAATATTAAAAGTCTAATTAGTAACCAACTTTTTACTTTTGTACTCCATGATGTTACTCAACCATTTTGGCTACAAGTAGATCAGATTTATAATCTTGCATGTCCAGCTTCTCCTGTGCATTATCAAAAAAATCCTATAGAAACAACAAGAACATCAATCTTATGAGCAATGAATATGCTTGAACTTGCATTGAAAGTAAATGCGACTATTTTACAAGCATCAACTTCTGAAGTATACGGAGATCCTTCAGTTCATCCTCAACCAGAGACTTACCGAGGAAATGTAAATATCAATGGACCAAGATCATGCTATGATGAATGAAAAAGAGCTTCTGAAACACTGTTTATGGACTATCATAGACAATATTGAGTTGATATTAGGATTATTAGGATATTTAATACTTATGGTCCAAATATGCATCCAGCCGATGGTCGTGTGGTAAGTAATTTTATCATGCAAGCACTTAGAAATCAAGATATTACTATTTATGGAACAGGAGAACAGACAAGGTCTTTCCAATATATTGATGATTTGGTAGAAGGAATGATTAAGATGATGAATAATGAAACCTGATTTATTTGACCAGTTAATATTGGAACTCAATTTGAATTTACGATGAAAGAGCTTGCCAATGAGATTTTAAATCTTATCCCAGAAAGCTCAAGTAAAATTATTTATAAACCACTTCCACAAGATGATCCAAAGCAAAGAAGGGCTGATAATCGTTTAGCAAAAGAGAAATTAGGATGGGAACCTAAAGTTAAATTAAAAGAAGGATTAGGAGAAACAATTGAATATTTTAGGAAATTTATATAAAAAACATGAAGAAAGTTTTTGTATACGTGCCTTGCTATATCGGCAACAATAATCATTTTAAAAAAGAACTTACAGCAACCATCAAATCTTTAGAAGAATATCCAAATATTTTCAGAAAGATAAAACTTTTTATATGTCAAAAAGACAAACGAAAAATCATTCAAGAATTAGTAGATAAATTGTCTCTTCGTATTGATTATGAAATAATTTATATTCAGGAAAGAAATCCTCGTTTTTTGCCAATATGTGTATTTCAATATATACAACAAGATCAAGAAATAGAAAAAGATGATATTGTTTTTTATGATGAAGCTGATCATATTCTTCATATTGATGAAAAATTTTGGAAGGACATTTGTTATGAATTAAAGTTGTGAAATATCATCATGCCTCATAGATTTTGAAAAATCAAAGCAATAAGTAATAGAGAGTATCCTACATATTGAAAATATTTGGTAGGGAATCTTTTCCCAGAATGAATTTCTAAATATAATGAAATATTTAATAGAATGGACTGTTGGACAAAAGATAATAAAACACATAATGCTTATGCTGGTTGTTTTTTTTCACAAAAGAAAACCTTGATATGAATTCCGTTAAAAAAATATTACTGACTATCTTTTTTCTTAGTACAATTATTATCATTTTTTCATAGATATAGTTTTTTTAGAAACATAATACAGATACTAAATTTTTATATTGGCTACCCCTTTGGCTTAGTTTTAGAGGCTCCTAGTTTAATACTCTCGTTTATTTGAAAAAAAGTATTAAAACCTGTAAATTTTGATGTTTTATATGTGATACACTTATCTCAAAATAGTTATGTTTAATTTCTTATTTTTTAATAACATGCTACATTTTTTATCTAAGTTGTGTAATTATTGTAAATATTGGTTTTCTATTCCTTTTAATTCTGCTTTCACTTTCTTTCAATGATTTATTAACACTAAAAACTATACTAACAAATATTATATTTATAAAAAATATGATATAGGAGATTATACGTATTGAAAACCTATGATACACACTTTTCCTAATCAAGGAAAACTTTCTATTGGAAAATTTTGTAGTATTGCTCCAAATGTTGAAATCTTATTATGACACGGAAATCACAATCCTAATTGGATATCTACTTATAATTTTTGGTATGATACTGATTATGCTAAGTGAAAATCATTAGATGTAAATATTTGAAATGATGTGTGGATAGGAAGGAATGTAGTAATTATGCCTTGAGTATCTATTTGAGATTGAGCGGTTATTGCGCTGTGAAGTATAGTAACAAAAAATGTCCCTCCATATACTCTTGTATGAGGCATACCAGCAAAAATAATTAAAAAAAGATTTTCAGATGAACAGATCTCCTTGCTTTTAAAGTTACAACGATGGAACTGGAGTGAAAAAAAAATACAAGAAAAAATCCCTCTATTATTATCAAATAATTTTGATTCCTTAGAAAAAAGTAAATAATGTTAAATCGGACTTCTCTTTTACATTTCTCCTTAGAATCTGCTTGCTTACAAAAAGCAGAAGTAATGATTCCTCTATACATGAAAAACTATCATCACAATTTGGATATCAAAATTGTTTATCCAAAAGCATCTCAAAATGCAAAACCTGTCTACTGATGAACCTTTAATGATATGAGTGGAAGCCAGAAATGATATACAATTATACAAACATGTAATCTTTTCGTTTATTTGTTACAAAACGCAAAAAAAATAGACCATCTTCATCTTATACATTTTATAAAATCTACATTTCTCTATGGACTAATTTATAAAATTCTTAATCAAAAAGGGAAACTTTATATTATGATGGATTTTGATCCCTATAAACATAACGTTAAAACTGTTTTTTGAGAGAATATACCAATTATAAGGATTCTGATAAGAAAATTTATAAACTTTTTTATTAGATTGACCGACTGCATTTCAATAGAAACAACTACATGATATAATTTTTTAGTAAATTATAGCTGAGAATTTCAAAAGAAACTTGTATATATGCCAAATGGCTTTGATCAAAATCAAATTGATCAGTACACACAAACAACTCTACAGAAAGAAAATATTATAATAACCGTAGCTAGAATAGGATCGTATCAAAAAAATACAGAATTATTAATGCAGTCCATAGCACATCTATGCGATACAGATTCAGAATTTATTGCCAAAAATTGGAAGTGTTATTGTATTGGACCTATTGAAGACTGATTTCAAAACTATATTAATGAATTTTATAGACAACATCCTAAGGTTCAAGGAAGGCTATTCTTTACCGGGAGCATATTTGATAAAAAAGAACTTTATTCACGATATCAAAAAAGTAAAATTTTTTGCCTAACATCCAGACATGAATCATTTTGAATTGTGTTAGTAGAAGCATTATATCTTGGGAATTACTTAATTACTACAGATATTGCATCAGCATCAGATATCACCAATCAAGGGGAATTATGAACTATTGTAACTCAAAAAGACTATCATAGCTTTGCAAAAGCAATTGAAAATGGGATACTAAATATTGATAAATATACAGATACTATAAATAAAAATCACTCTAAAATTATTAAAAAATTTTCTTGGAACTCCGCGATCTTAGAAATTTATAATAAATTATATGAATAATGAAAGAAACACTACTACTAACAGGGACAATAAAACCTAATAATAATGGAATACAAAGGTCTACAGTATTATCAAATGACAAATATTTTGATCCAGAATACAGACTATGAGAATATTTTTCTACAATTCAGTATTATATCAATACTCAACTTTTTGATAAAATTGTTTTTTGTGAAAATTCAAATTATCATTTTAATAATTGGGCTCTATTAGAACAATTAGCATATAACAAAGGGATACAACTAGAATTGTTACAATTTTATGGAGATGAAACATCTATCAAAAAATATTGATATGCTTACTGAGAAGCAGAAATTTTTGACTATGCTTTTAGAAATTCTCAATTACTTCAGCAAAGTACCTCTTGGTATAAAGTTACATGAAGATATATCATAAAAAATATTGATCAAATTATAAATTACCATCAAAAATGGAGCATTACTACTTTTTTTTACAAGTGATGGGGATTAGCACAGTTTGGCGTAACAACAGCTTTTTTTAAGACTACACAAGCATTTTATGAAAAACATCTTTATAAAAAAGCAATTAAATACATAAAGGATACAAATACTCGCTTTCTAGAATCAGTTTTCTATATTCTTTTAAAAGATTGCCTTCTCAACCAGAGAACATCTTGAAAAACCAAAGTAGTTCCGATTTATCATTTCTTTTCATTAAAGAAAGCAAAAATAGAAATTTATAAAGCAAAATTGTGATTATTAGGGTTTTGACGAATTGCATCTATTTTAGAATCTATAAGAGTAGCAATATGATACAAAATATAATTGTAAGTTTTTCTTCTAATGATTGATATGCTGAGCATCTTGCAGTAGCAATTTACTCACTTTTAAAACATTTATCTGAATGATATTTTGCAAAAATCTTCATTTTGGATGGATGAATTTCTGAAAAAAACAAAAATTTGATTACTTCTCTCTGAGCCAGATTTAATAATGGAGAAATTGAATTTATCTTGATGGATCGTTCTAAATATGAGTGACGGAATACTAAAGGACTTTCTCAAGAAGCTTATTATAGATTAGAACTTCCGGAATTATTACCTGAATATGAGAAAATCCTTTATTTAGATGTAGATATTATTGTAAGAGGAGATATTTCACAACTTTATAATATTGATATCTGTTCTAATTCTATTTGAGCAGTAAGGGAGATAACAACTATCAATTATTATACAGACCTTTATAATATAAAATCTCCCTTTTGATTATTTTTCAATTCTTGAGTTCTTTTGATGAATCTTAAAAAATTGAGAGAAATAAACTTAAAGAAGGCAGTTCTTGATTTCATAAATACTTATAATGAAAAACTTGTCGCACACGATCAAGACGCCCTTAATGTTATTCTTGCTCAAAACTGGACTTCTCTTCATCCCAAATATAATGCTTTACCATTTTTACGAGCGACAAAAAAGGAAAATATTTTGAAATATTCAGATAACGAATTTAGAGATGCTAAAAATTCTCCTGTAATTGTTCATTTTGCGGGTGAGAAACCACGAAAAAAAGGCTGTTTTCATCCTCTTTCTTATCTTTATCATCAGTATAGATCGGAACTCTGACTTTCTTCACTAAATCTAGAGTGATCTCTGAAATGGACTGATTTTCTCAAACAACTTTTATCTAAGTTTACGCTTTATTTACAAGCAAATCTTCCAAACCATATGTATAGACGACTTATTTATAAACCTTACGGTTTAGTTCGTTTTTTGAGCAAAAAAAGCCACTAAGAAATTTACATTTTTCTTCCAATCAAATCTCTCAGCTTTTATCAATCATTTTCCACCTTTCAAAGCTCTAAAATTTTTATCTCCAACATAGATTTTGAGTTTATCAATAATCTTTTCCTCATCCAAAGGATCAACCAGTAATTCTTCATCTCCACAAATCTCCTCAAAAGGTCAAATCCTAGAAGCTAAGACAGGACATCCACAAGCCATTGCTTCGGGAATAGTAAGACCGAACCCTTCCAAAGTAGCCAAAGAAACATAACAAACAGCATTGGAATATCGTTTTCTTAACTCATCTTCTGAAATAAAATTTCTATGAAAAATCACTTCATCATTTAATCATAAAACTTTAACAAGATGGTCTGTTTCATTTTTTGCCTCATCTGTTCCAGGTTTTCAGATTTTTACAAGCTTTAAGTCTGAATACTGTGCTTTTAGTTTTTTGAAAACGGCAATTAGAGTCTTTAAATTCTTCCTTGGAATTTCTGTTCCCACATAGAGTAAATATTCAAAAGGCTGAAAAATTTCAAGTTTTTCTGGATAAAAGCTTTTTGAAATCCCATTATAATTTACTGTGATTTTTGTTGGCTTAACTCAAAATGCAATCAACTGATCTTTTGTAAACTGTGAAATCGCAATAAAATGATCCATCATTCTAAAAATCAGCTTTCCAATCATTGTTTTTCACCAATATTCTTCTATATGATGAATCGTCATTGTCACTTTTTTCCAAGGCATGAAAAGTTTGATCAAAATTCCATAAGGATTTTCCCAAGAAAAAAAAATATGATTATAATTTCTTGCCATTTTTAGAAGCAGAAGAATATTTTTAAGATAATTAGCTATAATCTGCATCTTCATAGTACCCTTTTCTCCAATCTGTAAGAAATCAAAATTATGATTCAGATTTTTCAACTGATTTTTCTGATTTTGATCAACGATTCCTATTGCATCAGATCTTTTTTGAGTAACGAAGAGTATCCTATTCATTATTCTGATTCTATAAAAGATAAAAATCTATTGTATAGTGTTTTAAGCATTGTTTCATCAAAAATTGAATATTTTGACCTCATAATTTCTACAGCATTTTTCCTCATCTTCAAAACTTTCTCTCTATTTTTTACACAAAATCTCATCTTTTCTAGTAAATCATCTCTCGTCTGTACATCAAATATCAATCCATTTTCACCACTGTCTACATAGCAAGAAGCTCATGCAAGATTACTAACAATTACCATATTTCCATTTGCCATAGCTTCCTGAACAACAGCTCCAATGGGTTCAGATAAAGATGCGAGAATAAAAACATCACTCTCTTGATATTTCTTTTCTAATTCCTCAAAAGGTAGTTTTTCTATATACTTTACCCCTCCATTCTTGATATTTAATATATTTTTATATTTTTCGTTTAAATCAAACATTTTCCCAATCATAAGTAATTCTGTATTTGGATATTCAGCATAAAGTCTGGTAAAATTTTCTACTAAAAAATCACAATTTTTTCTTGAAGAAATATCTCATGCATACAAAAATCTAATTTTCCCATCATCTCTTTCAACTGGAATATCAATGATTTTATGCTGATATAGCTGAGGGAGGAAAAAAATTTTATTTGAAATCCTTTTAAAAGTATTTTGTCAAAGTAAATGGGGAACTATAAACTTTTTATTTCTAAAAAATAAATTTCATAACATATAAAAAATCAGTTTTTTATACCGAATTTTCCCTTCATTATAATATTCACTATAATAAATTGTCTTTTTATTTTTACGATAAATTTTATAATAACATAATGCATTTGTAAAGATATCTCCTATAATATTTATTGCCTTTTCTTCTGTTTTGATAACATGAGGAAATAGTATCGGATTTATTTTTGTAAAAAAATGTTTTTTAATTTTAAGTTTAGAAAAATGTTGCACTTTATTCTCTATATTATTTTCAAGTGAATAGAGATGAAAATTAAAATATTTTAACCAAAACTTTATCCATCATCAATATACAGTATGTTTTGATATTGGATTTATAAAATTCAACTTTCTCATCCTTTTAATAAAAAAATAAAACATCAGAAAGTATCATAATTACTTTTTAATAGAGCTTTCTATAAATTTCTAAATATTCCCTAACTCCCCTCATCCAGTTAAATCTTTCCCTCAGTTGCTGAGAAGAAGCTCAATGAGCTTTTCAAACAAGAGCTAAAGCCTGATTCAATCCTCTTTTCAAAGCTTCAACATTTCAAGGCTCAACAACAATAAAATCCTCTCCACCTGCGATTTCTCTCGTTCCACCGACATCTGTAGCAACGGTAATGCACTGAGCAAACAAAGCTTCAATCACGGTCGTCGGTAACCCCTCTTGCAAACTAGGATTCACAAAAACATCCCAAGAAGGGAACAAGCTATGCTGAATTTCCTCCTTATCTTGAAACCCTAGAAACTGAACTTTCCTTTCTAATCCTAAGTTCTTCACTTGCTTTTCAAGACTCCCCCTCTCTTCACCATCTCCAACAATTTGCAAGTTCAAATGAGGGTTTTCAACGACTAAGTCAGCAAAGGCAGAAATCAAAAGGTCCACTCCTTTCAACTTTACCAGCCTTCCAACAAAACCAAGGGAAACCTGATCAGTCTTTTTCTCTTTTCTCCTCATCTCTGGGAAATCCAATCCCCTATAAATCACTTCAATAGGAGTCTTGGAAAACTTTTTGATGAAAGGAATATTTCATTTACTAATTGCTACAATCTGATCCGCACCATTGAAACAGAGTTTTCCGAGCGTATAATCATAGGCATTTGAAATCCAAGATTTCCACCGAACCAATCCCTTCACCAGTCCAGAACCATGTTCTACATGTACCCATTTTTTCTTCCACAACTTCGCACAAAGTCCTCACAGAAAAGTAGAGAGAAAAAATCTGGTATGAGTCTGGATAATCTCAGGATTTCGCTTTTTTACCTCCCTCAAAACGGATCGGAACTGCTGAGTCCAAAACTTTGGAAAAGGATAATTAAGAATAATATCAAACGCAGGTAAAATCAAAACTTTATAACCATCTTGCTCATAACTTTGGAGCGATTTTTGACCAACAGAAAAAGTGATATTGAGGACTTCTCAGCATTTTTCACTGACAAAATACTTACTAAACTCCTCTGCTACTGTTTCCAAGCCTCCTTTATGCGGAGGGAAGTAGGGAAGAAATTGAAGAACTTTCACTTTTTGCATTGATCTTTAAAATAAAATTAAATCTTTGCTCTAAAATCACTGCTATTGTGAGTTTTGGCTCATAATCAATCTCTGATTTCAATATCTAATTCCTTGCATATTTGCACCTCTGGGATATTTCCAGCAAACCTATCTCCTCACTTTCCAAAAATAATCTTCGTATCTGCTCAATACTTACTCCTAATCTTTTCTGCTATCGCTCTAATGCTCTCACAAACCGATCAATCCTCATCAACAGCCAAAAAAACCTGATCGACCCCTTTGATTGAATCAACGACTTTCATCCTAAACTTCTGATCCTGAAAAATTTCTGATTTTCAAGTTTTAAGTTTTGCTTGATGATCATTATTCACAATTACCCAAAGTTCATCTCCAAGCTCTTTGCATAGCTGTAAACATTCAATATGTCCAGGATGAATAGGATTAAAATATCACGAAGTGATCACAACAGTTTTCATGGCAATATTTCAAAAAAACTAAAACTTTACCTTGGAATAACAAATCTCTTATTATAATAGGCAATATTCTTTAATAATCCTCTGAACCAAACTAAA
>ERZ773267.1997-NODE-1997-length-10688-cov-11.146149_pt1 | contig 10688 bp, 7 predicted proteins | sample MGYA00511959_ERZ773267 | MGnify/ENA primary metagenome ERZ773267 (study PRJEB29015, sample SAMEA2738165) | human oral metagenome | biome: human oral; feature: human-associated habitat; material: saliva | place: China | collected 2240 ... | reverse complement strand
AGAACTTTGAAGGATAGTGTAGGAAATAGTGATGACACAGATGAAGACCTCTTCGGATGAGATGAAGGTAGCTATTATTGCCAATGGCAAACCCCAAAGTAGGCGTGTTGCCTCGAAACTTTTTAATGCCTTTCGAGATGATCCTGATTTTTATTTGACCAAGAAAAATCCAGATGTGGTCATCTCAATTGGTGGTGATGGCATGTTGCTATCGGCCTTTCATATGTATGAAAAAGAGCTTGCGCGTGTGCGTTTTGTAGGGATTCACACGGGTCATTTAGGCTTTTATACGGATTATTTGGACAGTGAAGTGGATCAATTAATCGAGACGCTTCGAAAAGATAGTGGTGCAAAGATTTCTTACCCTCTTTTGAATGTCAAATTGACCCTGGCTGATGGTCGTTCTTTTACGTCGATTGCCCTCAATGAAGCAGCCATCAAGCGTAATGAGAAAACCATGGCAGCAGATGTTTGCCTTAATGATGTCTTGTTTGAGAGCTTCCGTGGAGATGGGTTGTCAGTGTCGACGCCTACAGGATCAACGGCCTACAATAAATCCTTGGGTGGTGCGGTCCTTCATCCTACCATTGAAGCCTTGCAACTGACAGAGATTGCCAGTCTTAATAATCGTGTGTACCGGACCTTAGGAAGTCCCCTTATTGTGCCCAAGCATGAGAAGATTACTGTTTATCCTACCCGAATGGGAAGCTACACTCTATCCGTTGATAATAAAACCTATACCAACCGTAATGTGAAAAAGGTAGAATTTTCAATCGACCAACGTAAGATTTCCTTTGTGGCTAGTGCCAGTCACACAAGTTTCTGGGAACGCGTACGTGATTCCTTTATTGGAGACATGGAAGAATGAGATATGAATTTACCGTAGGACGTTCATGTCGAGTTAAGACCTTTTTGAAGGAGCATGATATTTCAAAAGGACTTCTGGCCAAGATTAAGTTTGAAGGTGGTCATATTTGGGTCAATGGCGAGGAGCAGTTTGCGACTTATCCTGTCCATGAAGGAGATGTGGTTGCCATTGAAATCCCTGACGAGGCACCGCATGAAACCTTGAAGCCAATTCCTTTTGACTTGGATATCGTCTATGAAGATGATAACTTCTTGGTGATTAATAAACCCTATGGCTATGCTAGTATTCCAAGTGTTAACCACGATAATACCATGGCTAATTTTGTCAAACATCATTTTGTCAGCAATAATTATCCCAACCAGCGTGTGCATATTGTGACACGTTTGGATAAGGACACCTCTGGTCTCATGCTGTTTGCTAAGCATGGTTACGCCCATGCTCGTATGGATAAACAGTTACAACAGAAGTCTATCAAGAAACATTACTATGCCTTGGTTGAAGGTGACACCAAACTTGAGAAGCAGGGTGAAATCATTGCACCGATTGCGCGTGATGTGGATTCCATTATCACACGTCGAGTCCATAAGTCGGGGAAATATGCCCACACTAGTTATCGTTTGGTAGGTGATTATGGTAGGGTTAAACTGGTTGATATCAATTTGCATACTGGGCGTACTCACCAGATTCGCGTCCACTTTGCCCACTTAGGCCTTCCCCTTTTGGGAGATGATCTTTATGGTGGTTCTCTAGACTATGGTATTGAGCGCCAGGCCTTGCATTGTCACCGTCTTGCATTTGTTGATCCTTTTACCAAAAAAGAGATGGTCCATGCATCTTCCTTGACAGATGATTTTGAAACCGTTATCATGAACTTACAAACTAAAAAAGATTGATTGAGGAATTTTTTTATGCGTAGTCTATTTGGTGAACTTCGTGAACATATTTTAGGGAAGGGTATTAAGATTGTTTTCCCTGAGGGTAACGACGACCGTGTGGTTCGTGCAGCAGCCCGTTTGAAATTTGAAGGATTGGTTGATCCTATTATTTTGGGAGACCCAGCAGAGGTTCACAAAATCTTGAACGATCTTGGTTTTGCAGACTTTAACTATACAATTATTAATCCTGAAACCTATGAAGATTTCGAGGAAATGAAGGAAAAATTTGTTGAAATCCGTAAAGGAAAAGCAACAATCGAAGATGCGGAAAAGTTGCTTCGTGATGTCAATTATTTTGGTGTTATGTTAGTTAAACTTGGTCTGGCTGATGGAATGGTTTCAGGTGCTATTCACTCAACAGCGGATACGGTACGTCCGGCCCTTCAAATTATCAAAACAAAACCTGGTATTTCTCGTACATCAGGTGTCTTCCTTATGAACCGTGAAAATACCGATCATCGCTTGATGTTTGCTGACTGTGCCATCAACATTGAACCAAATGCTCAAGAATTGGCAGAAATTGCAATTAATACTGCTGAAACAGCTAAAGTTTTTGGTATTGATCCTAAAGTGGCCATGCTTAGCTTCTCAACAAAAGGTTCTGCTAAATCGCCAAAAGTTGACAGGGTTGTTCAAGCAACAAATATTGCTAAAGAAATGCGTCCTGACTTGGCTATTGATGGGGAGTTGCAGTTCGATGCAGCATTTGTTCCAGCAACAGCGGCTATTAAGGCTCCAGATAGTGACGTAGCAGGACATGCTAATGTCTTTGTTTTCCCTGGCTTGCAAGCAGGTAACATTGGATATAAGATTGCCCAACGTTTGGGAATGTTCGAAGCTATCGGACCAATCTTACAAGGTCTTAATAAACCAGTAAACGATCTTTCTCGTGGTGCTAGTGCTGAAGATATTTACAATTTGGCGATTATTACAGCTGCTCAAGCTCTTAATAGCTAATTTTAACTTAGAAACAGAGGTTTAACCAAGGTGTTAGGCCTTTTTGTTTTATGCATGACTGGTGATTAAAAATAAATCGATTAAAGTAGCTAGAAATCCAGAAAAAACAAGGGACTGCTGAGTTTTTTGTGTTTCATCAGGTGCAATAATTGTGCAAAATAGTCTGATAATGACTCCTTTTCTTGATTATTTATGCTATAATGAAAGAGTAAAATTTTATTTTTTGGAGAAATCTTATGAAAAAAAGCAAATGGTTAGCCCTTGCGGGTGTGGCACTCCTCAGTGTAGGTGCCTTAGCGGCTTGTTCTTCTAAGTCAAGTACTAGTGGAACGACTTATGGTTATATTTATAACTCAGATCCTGAAACTTTAGACTATATCACGTCAAATACTGGACCTACTAAGACTGCTGTAACTAACGGTGTAGATGGTCTTATGGAAGCAGATAAATATGGAAATCTTGTTCCTTCAGTAGCTGAAGATTGGTCTGTCTCTCAAGACGGTCTTACTTATACCTATAAAATCCGTAAGGGTGTTAAATGGTATACTTCTGATGGTGAAGAGTATGCTGATGTGACTGCTAAGGACTTTGTGACTGGTCTTAAGCATGCGGCTGATGGCAAGGCTGGAGCTCTTTACTTGGTGCAAGATTCTATTGCTGGCTTGTCTGACTACCTCTCTGGTGCCAATAAAGATTTCTCAAATGTAGGCGTTAAAGCAATCGACGATTATACATTGCAATACACCCTTAAAAAACCAGAGCCATACTGGAACTCTAAGACAACCTATGGTTTGCTCTTCCCAGTTAACGAAGACTTTCTTAAGAACAAAGGAAAAGATTTTGGTAAGTCAACAGACCCAACCTCTATCCTTTATAACGGTCCTTTCCTTCTTAAATCTTTGACAGCTAAATCATCTATCGAGTTGACTAAGAATGAGAATTACTGGGATAAGAAAAATGTGCATTTTGACTCTATCAAATTGTCATATTATGATGGCTCTGACCAAGAGTCTCAAGAACGTAGTTTCTCTGATGGTGGTCTCAGCATTGCACGTGTCTTCCCTATGAGCTCTAACTATGCGTCAGTAGAAAAGAAATATAAAGATAACATTTATTACACTGCACCAGGTGCATCGACATCAGCTATTGGTGTGAATATTGACCGTCAAAGCTATAAATTCTCAGCTAAGAAGACAGATGCTGAAAAGACATCAACTAAGAAGGCTCTTCTAAACAAAGACTTCCGTCAATCAATCAACTTCGCTATTGATCGTACAGCTTATCAATCTCAAGTAAATGGTAAAGATGGGGCAGCTCTTGCTCTACGTAACCTCTTTGTTCCTTCTGATTTTGTCAGTGCAGGTGATAAGACCTTCGGTGACCTTGTGACAGAGAAAATGAGCACTTACGGTGATGAATGGTCTGGTGTCAATTTTGCGGATGGTCAAGATGGTCTCTACAATGCGGAAAAAGCTAAGACTGAGTTTGCCAAAGCCAAAGAAGCTCTTCAAGGTGAAGGTGTTCAATTCCCAATTCACTTGGACCTTCCAGTTGATCAAAGTTCTAAACTTAATGTTGCTCAAGCTCAATCATTGAAACAAACGATTGAAAAATCATTGGGCAGTGAAAATGTCGTTATCGATATCAACCAGTTGTCATCTGATGATATGCAAAATGCTACTCTTAATGCGGCTAATGCGGCAGCAGAAGACTGGGATATTTCAAACGGTGTGGTTTGGGGTCCAGACTATCAAGATCCATCAACTTACCTTGATATCTTTAAGACAACTTCAAGTGAAAATACCAAGACTTTCATGGGTTATGATGATCCAAACAATGCGGCCGCAGCCCAAGTAGGTCTTAAAGATTATGATGCCTTGCTTGATTCAGCAGCTTCAGAAACAACAGACCTCAACGCTCGTTACGACCGTTATGCTCAAGCTCAAGCTTGGTTGGAAGATAGCTCGCTTGTCATTCCATTGACTGTTGGTAACGGTGCAGCACCAGTTATCTCACGCTTGACACCATTTACGGGTGCTAGCATGCAAGTGGGTGATAAGAACTCATCAGACTACTTCAAATACGTGAAACCACAAGAAAAAGTAGTTACTAAGAAAGAATATGAACAAAGTCGTGAAAAATGGCTTAAAGAAAAGAAAGCATCTAACGAAAAAGCTCAAAAAGATCTTGAGAAACACGTTAAATAATAATCTTGAGGAAAAGGCAGTTTGCCTTTTTCTTTTGTCAAAAAAGGGCTAATTCCTAGTGTTCATGAGGGGTATAATTGTGAGAAAGTCAGTATAAGACAAAATATTCTGAAAATTGTACTCATCTTATTTTTTATGGTATAATGTAGGCATATAAAAAAAGATTTTTTGGAGAATGCTTATGAAAAAAAGTAAATGGTTGGCCCTTGCGGGTGTTTCCCTCCTAAGTGTTGGGGTTTTAGTGGCTTGTTCATCAAAATCAAACACTTCAAGCAATACTTATAACTATGTTTATACTGCTGATCCTGAAACATTGGATTACCTTATTTCCAATAAAGGTTCAACGACTGACGCTGTGACAAATGGTGTCGATGGCCTTTTGGAAAACGATAAATATGGTAACTTGGTACCTTCTATTGCCAAGGACTGGACTGTTTCAGCTGATGGTTTGACTTATACTTACAAACTTCGTAAGGGAGTTAAATGGTATACTTCAGACGGTGAAGAGTATGCAGAAGTAACAGCTAAAGACTTCGTAACAGGTCTTAAGCATGCTGCTGATAAAAAGACAGAGTCAATTTACTTGGCAAAAGATTCTGTAGTAGGTCTTGCTGATTATTTCAATGGTACTGATAAAGACTTCTCTAAAGTTGGCGTTAAAGCTCTTGATGATTATACTCTTCAGTACACACTTAAACAACCAGAACCTTACTGGAATTCTAAGATGACTTATTCTCTCTTCTGGCCTGTAAATGAAGAGTTCCTTAAGTCAAAAGGGGATAGCTTTGGTAAATCAACAGATCCATCATCTATCCTTTATAATGGTCCATATATCCTTAAGTCATTGACAGCTAAATCATCTATCGAGTTGGCTAAAAATGAAAACTATTGGGATAAGAAAAATGTTCACTTTGACGGCGTTAAACTATCTTTCTACGATGCTTCAGACCAAGAATCGCTTGTCCGTAATTTCACTGACGGAGCTTATAGTCAAGCACGTCTATACCCAACAAGCTCAAACTTTGATTCAGTAGAAAAACAATATAAAGATAATATCTTCTATACACAACCATCTGCAGATATTGGTGGGGTTGGTGTTAATATTGACCGTCAGTCTTACAACCATACATCTAAGAAGACTGATGCTGAGAAAGATTCAACTAAGAAAGCTCTTCTTAACAAGGACTTCCGTCAATCAGTTAACTTTGCTATTGACCGTACAGCTTATTCAGCACAACTTAATGGTGAAAAGGGTGCAGCACTTGCTGTTCGTAACCTTCTTGTGAAACCTGATTTTGTTTATGCTGGTGACAAGTCATTCGGTGATTTGGTAACTGAAAAGATGCCTTCATATGGTGACGAGTGGTCAGGTGTTAACCTTAAAGACAGTCAAGATGGTCTCTTCAACGCTGATAAGGCTAAGACTGAATTTAATAAGGCTAAGGAAGCTCTCCAAGCACAAGGTGTTCAATTCCCAATTCACTTGGACCTTCCAGTTGACCAAGCTGCAAAACCAACTGTAGCACGTGCACAATCTTTGAAACAATCTGTTGAAAAGACACTCGGTAAAGAAAATGTGGTTGTAGACGTTCATCAAATGTCTCAAGATGATCTTCTTAACAGTACTTTGTATGCAGCTAACGCAGCAGCTCAAGTAGGTCTTAAAGACTTTGATGCTTTGGTTGACAATGCAGCTAAAGAAACAAGCGACCTCAACGTACGTTATGAACGTTATGCAGAGGCACAAGCTTGGTTGGAAGATAGCTCACTCTTCATGCCACTTATGGTTAACAAGGGTGCTGCTCCAATGGTAGCTCGTTTGACACCATTCTCAGGTGCTTACTCTCAAGTGGGACCTAAGGGTTCTGACAGATACTTCAAGTACCTCGAACCTCAAAAAGATGTTGTCACTAAGAAAAACTATGATAAAGCCCGTGAAAGCTGGCTTAAAGAAAAGTCTAAGTCCAACGAAAAAGCTCAAAAAGACCTTGAGAAACACGTTAAATAAAAGGACGATGGAACTTTCTCATTAGATTGGGAAAGTTCTTTTGGAATTAAAGGAAGAGACATGAAAAAATACATTTTATTGAGAACCCTCCGTTCTCTATTGTCAATATTTGTCGTGACGGCCTTGACCTACACGATTATCTATACCATGGTGCCGAGGCGTCTGATTTTCAGACAGGACCCTAACTACAACAAGATTGCTAAGACAGCTGATTCTAAGGCTAACTATGAAAATACAATCTATGAGCGTATGGGTTATATCGACTACTACGACACCAAAGAGTTGCAGGAGAAAGCTAGCTCAGTTGACAAGTCGGTAACCACTAAGCCAACAAAAGAAAATAAGGCTATTTACCAAAAATATGTGGATAGTTTAGGACGTGGCTGGCGTTTGCATCAGTTCAAGCAAAGCAAACAATTCTATGCGACACGTGATGTGCCGGTGCTTGAACGTGTGTTTGGCTTCTATGCACACCTCTTTGAATTTGACAATACTGGATGGGTTAAAGATAAAACAAATCCAAACTTGAAGCGTTACATCCGTATTGAAAATGACCCAGCTATCGGTTGGTCAGTTGTCGGTTCAGGAACTAAGCATAAATACTTGCTTTACTTTAACAGTCAGTTCCCATTTGTTCACCAAAACTTTGTGAAGATGAACCTTGGTACATCTTACCCAACCTATGCTGAGCAAGGTGTTCTTGATGTTATTACACAAGGGCAAGGGCAAACACAAAGCTCTGAGGTCAACTTCCCTACTGGTAAGAAAGTATCTTCAGTAGATATCTACTCTCGTACTTATAAATCACCAAGTCAGGCTGATGCTAGGGATCGTTCTTACTATGGTGATGACCCATACACATCTACTAAGAGTCGCTACCAATACCCATCAATGGTGACAAGTTCTGCCATTGCTGGTTTGATTGGTTTGGTCTTGTCTTATGCTTTGGCAATTCCATTGGGATCATACATGGCACGCTTTAAAAACACACTCTTTGATAGTGTGTCAACAGGTGTCTTGACTTTCTTGCTTTCACTACCAACCATCGCCTTGGTTTATATCATTCGTTTGATTGGTTCTGAGATTGGTCTTCCAGATTCCTTCCCTATCTTGGGTGCGGGTGACTGGCGTTCATACGTCTTGCCATCTGTTATTCTCGGTCTCTTGTCAACACCAGGTCTTGCTATTTGGATTCGTCGTTACATGATCGACTTGCAATCACAAGATTTCGTTCGTTTTGCACGTGCCAAAGGGTTGTCAGAACAAGAAATTTCGAATAAACACATTTTCAAAAATGCTATGGTTTCCTTGGTTTCAGGGATCCCAGCATCTATCGTTAGTGTTATCACAGGGGCAACCTTGACAGAAACAATCTTTGCCTACCCTGGTATGGGTAAAATGTTGATTGACTCTGTCCGTGCTTCAAATAACGCTATGGTTGTGGGTCTTGTATTTATTTTCACAGCCCTCACCATCTTCTCATTGCTTGTGGGTGATATCCTTATGACTATGATTGACCCACGTATCAAATTGACATCTAAAGGAGGTAAATAATGGCTTCAATTGATAAAAGTAAGTTCCAATTTGTAAAGCGCGATGATTTTGCCTCTGAAACAATTGATGCGCCGGCCTATTCATACTGGAAATCGGTGATGCGTCAGTTCTTCAAGAAAAAGTCAACAACTGTTATGTTGGGTATCTTGATTGCTATCATTTTGATGAGCTTTATCTACCCAATGTTTTCAAAATTTGACTTCAATGACGTGTCTAAGGTTAATGACTTTAGTGTGCGTTATGTGCATCCAAATGCTCAATACTGGTTCGGTACGGACAGTAATGGTAAGTCTCTCTTTGACAGTGTTTGGTTTGGAGCTCGTAATTCTATCCTTATTGCTGTTATCGCTACCTTCCTTAACGTTGCTATTGGTTTAGTCGTTGGTGCTGTTTGGGGGATTTCTAAGACCTTCGATATGATTATGATGGAAATCTACAACATCATCTCAAACATTCCTGCCCTCCTTGTCGTTATCGTCTTGACTTACTCATTGGGTGCTGGTTTCTGGAACATGATCTTTGCCATGACTGTCACAGGTTGGATTGGTATTGCCTATACTATCCGTATTCAAATCATGCGTTACCGTGATTTGGAGTACAACTTGGCTTCTCGTACTTTGGGAACACCAACTCCTAAGATTGTGGTTAAAAATATCATGCCACAACTTGTATCGGTTATCGTGACTATGGCTAGTCAGCTCTTGCCAGGATTTATCTCTTACGAAGCTTTCCTTTCTTACTTTGGTTTGGGGCTTCCCGTTACGACGCCTAGTCTTGGTCGTTTGATTTCAGACTATGCACAGAACGTTACAGTCAATGCTTATCTCTTCTGGATTCCATTGACTACCTTGATCCTCGTTTCCCTCTCTCTCTTTATTGTCGGTCAAAACTTGGCGGATGCCAGCGACCCACGTACGCATAGATAGGAGTCCAATATGACAGAAAATAAAAATGTAATATTATCGGCTCGCGATATCGTCGTGGAATTTGACGTTCGTGACCGTGTTTTGACAGCTATTCGAGGAGTTTCCCTTGATTTGGTTGAAGGTGAAGTTTTAGCCTTGGTTGGTGAGTCTGGTTCAGGTAAATCAGTTTTGACCAAGACTTTCACAGGGATGCTTGAAGAAAATGGTCGTGTAGCCAGCGGTTCTATTGATTATCGTGGCCAAGATTTGACCAAGCTTAAGAGCCACCAAGATTGGGCGCCAATTCGTGGAGCTAAGATTGCGACTATCTTCCAAGATCCTATGACCAGTCTTGACCCAATTAAGACTATCGGTAGCCAAATTGTTGAAGTCATTGTCAAACACCAAGGAAAATCAGCCAAAGAAGCTAAAAAAATGGCCATTGATTACATGGACAAGGTTGGTATTCCTGATGCTGAAAAACGTTTCAACGAATATCCTTTCCAATACTCTGGTGGGATGCGTCAACGTATCGTCATTGCCATTGCCTTGGCTTGTCGTCCTGATGTACTGATCTGTGACGAGCCAACAACTGCCCTTGATGTGACCATTCAAGCTCAAATCATTGACCTCTTGAAATCACTCAAAGAGGAGTATGGTTTCTCAGTGATTTTCATTACCCATGACCTTGGTGTGGTAGCAAGTATCGCAGACAAGGTTGCTGTTATGTATGCTGGTGAAATCATTGAGTATGCAACTGTTGAGGAGATTTTCTATGAGCCTTGTCATCCATACACGTGGAGCTTGCTTTCAAGCTTGCCACAGTTGGCTGATGATAAGGGTGAGCTCTTCTCAATTCCAGGGACACCACCATCACTTTATACACCGGTTGTTGGAGATGCCTTTGCCTTGCGTTCAGATTATGCCATGCAAATTGACTTCGAGGAAAAAGCACCGCAATTCCAAGTTTCAGATACTCACTGGGCTAAGACCTGGCTCTTACATGAGGATGCACCAAAAGTTGAAAAACCTGAGGTTATCCAAAATCTACATGAAAAAATCCGTGCTAATATGGGATTTGCACATTTAGGAGATGAGGAGGAAGGCAATGCCTGAGAAGTTAGTTGAAGTAAAAGATGTGGAGATTTCCTTCGGTGAAGGAAGCAAGAAATTTGTTGCTGTCCACAATGCTAATTTTTTCATCAACAAGGGTGAAACCTTTTCCCTCGTTGGTGAGTCTGGTAGTGGTAAAAC
>ERZ773267.1996-NODE-1996-length-10699-cov-9.138576_pt1 | contig 10699 bp, 6 predicted proteins | sample MGYA00511959_ERZ773267 | MGnify/ENA primary metagenome ERZ773267 (study PRJEB29015, sample SAMEA2738165) | human oral metagenome | biome: human oral; feature: human-associated habitat; material: saliva | place: China | collected 2240 ... | reverse complement strand
TTGCTGACTTGGCTGTTAACGATGCAGCAGCTTTCACAGCTCTTGCAGATGCAGCGAAAGCAAAACTTGGTAAATAATGATAAACTGTTTCATTCTTACTCTTGAGGTTTTTACCGCAGGAGTAAGGTGAAACTTTTTTGTTTTCCATAAAGGATTTTCTATTTTAGAGAGCAAATCACAGATTTTTTCAAAGAAAATAGGATATTTCTTGTATAATAGGAATAACTAAAAAGATTTGGAGTTAGAAGAAGATGATAGTAGGTATTGATTTAGGAACGACAAATTCTTTGGTAGGGGTTTATCAAGATAGTCAGGTTAAGTTGATTCCCAATGCTTTTGGTGAGTATTTGACGCCTTCTGTTGTGGCTTTGGATGACAATGATGAGATTATAGTTGGAAAAATCGCCAAGGAACGCTTGGTGACACACCCAGGCAAGACGGTTTCTCAGTTCAAGCGTTTTATGGGGACTAAGCATGAGTTGACGTTAGGAAATCGAGCATATAAAGCTGAAGAATTAAGCTCCTTTATCATTCGAAAGTTGGTAGATGATGCAGAGACCTATCTTGGAGAAAAGGTCGAGGAAGTGATTGTCAGTGTACCAGCCTATTTCAACGATGCTCAACGCTATGCGACCAAACTAGCAGGAAAATTTGCTGGAGTTCAGATTGACCGGATTATCAATGAACCCTCCGCAGCGGCTCTTGCTAAAAGATCTATGGTAAACCAAGAAGATCAATCTTTTATTGTAGTCGATTTTGGCGGTGGTACTCTTGACATTTCAGTTGTAGAGCTTTTTGATAACATTGTCGAAATCGTGTCAATTGCAGGGGACAATCGTTTGGGAGGAGAAGACTTCACTGCAGCTATTGCTGAGGAATTTTTAGTTTCTAATCAATTAACCAAGGATACGATTTCCCGAGAATTTTATAGCAAAATTCTGGTACAGGCTGAAAAGACAAAGCTGGAATTTAATGATAAAGAAGAAGTGAAGATGACAGTGATGGACCAAGATCAGGAATACTTTTTAGACTTGAGCTACCAGCGCTTTTATGAGCTTTGTCAACCGCTGCTGGCTCGTGTTAAGGCTGTTTTGGACCGTGCCTTGATGGATGCACGCTATAGCTATGTATCATCAGATAACTTTGTTCTTGTTGGTGGGACTTCGAAACTCCGCTTGGTTCAGGACTTTTTATCCTACTGTATCAATCAAGTGGTGCAGGTTTCGGATGATCCTGATCGGATGATTGCGAGAGGTTGTGCACTTCTAGCAGGAATAAAAGAACGTAAGGGTGAGATACGAGATTTGTTGCTGTCTGATATTTGTCCTTTTACACTGGGGATTGAGATAGTTGGAGACCGTTTTTCGCCGATTATTGAGCGAAATTCTACCCTACCTGCTTCACGCATCGAGCAGTACTATACGGCTGAATTGGGACAGAGCCAAGTCAAGATAAAGGTCTATCAAGGTGAGATGATGAAGGCTTCACAAAACCTCTTCTTAGGTGAATTAGAAGTTCCCGTACCTGTGAATACTCGAGAAAATGAAAGTTTCACAGTTCGGTTTACCTATGATTTAAATGGAATTTTGGATGTCGAAGTGAAAATTGATTCTACGCAGGAAGTCTTTAGTCATGTTATTCTCCAAGATAGTGTTACTCTGACAGAAAAGGAAATCAAAGCTAAGCAAGCAGAATTGTCTCGCTATAAGATCAATGCTCAAGAAACAGAGGTTTATCGTTTCTTGATGGAGAAAGCAAATCGTCTTTACAGTATGCTTTTAGGAAGAAGAAGGGAAGAACTGATGGCATCAACTAGACAATTTGAAGAAGAAGTAAAGCAAGCTTCTATGTACCACCTACCTAAACTCTATCAATCATTTTCAAACTACCTAGAGTTCTTAGAGCGAGGACTGTAGAAGAGGAGACGATATGAATATATGGGAAACTTTAGGGATAGAGCCAACAACTAACATCAAGCTCATTAGAAGACGTTATGCTGAACTGGTCCGCCTCTATCACCCAGAAGACCAACCAGAAATTTACCAAGAAATTGTTGAGGCATACCAAGAGGCCTTGACTTATGCGAGGTCTAGAAAAACGAGACTGGAAAATAGTCTAAGAAAAGCGAGTGACTCTCAAAAAGCTACTGAACTTGAAGAAGAGGCAAATGGAAAGCCTAATTCTAGTCTCAACTTTGAAAACTTGACTGAAGAAACGAGAATTGAGAACGAAGAGTCTGAAACATCAAGTCTTGATTTCAGTGATTATCAGCAATCAACTGATAAAACCAGCGATTCCTTTAACTTTGAAACTTTTAAAGCAGAAGAGGATGAGCCAAAGTCCACCCTTGACTTCAGTAGTTATAATGAAGCAGCCTATTTAATTCGAAATGCGATTGAAAGTATTGTTGGGAATGATGACTATAGCCAAGAGGAACAAGAACATCTATGGCGTCAGTTCTTTAGTCAGTATCAGTATGATATGGACATTGTTCAATCCGTTTTAGAGGAAATGGATGTTTATATTTTCAACAAATCGGAGCAATTTTCTATCGTCATTCCTTTGCTGGAAGACTATGTACCTGACTTTCGATACTGGGGATATTACTATAAACTCAAGTACTGGCAAGTTAAAAGAGATATAGCAGAAGAGGAAGGAAGTTCACTTGAAAGCGCACAAGAAGCCACTGAAGAATTCTATTATTCTTATCAACTTTGCCAAGAAATTCTCCAAGATTTTAACAAAGCAAATCAATTGAGCTCTTGGATAGAGTTTTTCAAGCACCCCTATTTAGCCTTTATGGTCTTGGATCAAGTAAATCAGAATCGTCAAATAATCAAGAGCGTTCCTGTTTTAAACTATATCCTTGAAAAGAACCGACAAGTCATATTTGAAGAGGATTATCCACTCTTGAATGACTTGGCTGATTACTTAGAGCAAGTAAAAGAGGAGCTGGGAGAAAACGTAGACTTTAGTCACTACTCTCTAGATGATCCAGATGAAGTTGAGGTAGCCTTTTATGAGCTACTCCATGCTCGCTATCAAGACGAATACAAACTTTTACGTGATTGGCAATATCTTTTTGAAACAGTCAAAGATTACACTTTTTTACTTTATTTGTTAGAAAAGGTGGACGTCTATCCTTTAACCAATGCGAAAGTGTTAGCTCTCGTTCTCCAATTTGTAGAGCGTTACAGTGATGAGGAAGCAAATCCATATCTGAAAAAACTCCATTTCTGGAAGAGTGTCCAGTCTTATCCTTCAGTGGTAGAGGAGTACGCACTAGATAAAAAAGAAAATTTTGACTACTGGTACAATGAAGGTTATCTCTATATTGATAAGCTCACCAAGAGCGATGAAGATATCAATGATTGGGAGAAGTGGAGAAGCTACTTTAAAGGAAGACCACGCATTCTAACGATTTTACTTCAACAGATCTATAAGGAGTACCATCGGTTTACAGACGGGGAGCTCTTGAGATATGTTTTAACTCCTTTTCCGACCTCTAAAATGGCTAGCCAAATGATGACGGAGGAGACAGACCAGAAACTAGAAGAGATGACAGCCTATGCCTATGAACTTTGTCATCCAAAGGCCAAGTTATCTTATTCGGATTGGAAAAAAAGACAGGTCTTTAAAAATAAGTTTCTTCAGATATTCTTTAGCCTCTTTACGATTGTGAGTCTGATACTCAGTGTTCTAGAGCAACCTGGTTATAATTCTTGGGTCCATGCTGGTATGTTGTCTCTCTTTTACGTCTATATGCTAAAACTAAGGCAAACACCAATTGAGGAAGGAGTGACAGCTAGGGGTTCAAAACGAAAATTCTACCACAGTCCCCATCCATGGTTCCTATTCATCTTGTTATTGCTCCTCGTCACTCCATTCTTACCGTTTGGTCTTATTGGGGCCCTTATTTTCATTTCATTTTTCTGTCTTATCGATGGTTTCCAGGTGAGTCAAGGGCTGAAGTGGGATTATTCTTTGGATAAGCTGATTCCTATCGGTATCTTTCTTTCTTCTGGCTTCTTATCCGCTTTGGTAAATCGAAGCCAGATCATTTCCGGAGTTGCAATGATGTACTTCCATATTTTTGCAATCCTTGTGATTTGCTTGTCATTTACAAGATTTAGTCCCGGGTTTCCACCATCTCTGAAAAAAATTCTCCTTCCAGCAATCTTGGGTATCCTACTCTTTCAATTATTGCCTTTCGTTCACAGCCGCTTAAACATCTTTAATCCAAATATCCTAAGAAATGAAACTCTGACCATAACGGTTATCCTCTTGTTAAATGGAATTGCCTTGTCTTATTTTACAAAGGAACAAGGTTTCATGATTGGTGTGAAGAAGGTCTTTATGATTTATGGATTGCAAATCTTTATTTTCCTAAGAAGACTGTTCCGAATCCTATTCGCACTTATCCCTGATTTTAGCAAAGTTTATTTTGAAAAAGACCTGTTAATCTTGAATAGCGAATTTGCTTTCTACTTCCTCGAGGGACTCTTTTTCCTTATCATGCTTTTCCTTATTCGCAATATACGCAAGGAAAATCGGAAAAATTCTGCATAGAATGAAAGAGCAGAAAAGAGGACTCTAGTTCAAGTTTCTAGTAAATTTTTCTGAATAAAGGTATAATGGAACTATTCAAATGAAAGAGGTAATGAAAATGGCTTCAAAAATGCTACACACTTGCTTGCGAGTAGAAAATCTTGAAAAATCAATCGCATTCTATCAAGATGCTTTTGGTTTTAAAGAATTGCGTCGTAAGGATTTTCCAGATCATGCTTTCACCATTGTCTATCTAGGACTTGATGGTGATGACTACGAGTTGGAATTGACCTATAACTATGACCACGGCCCTTATGTGGTAGGAGATGGCTTTGCCCATATCGCCCTCAGTACACCTGACCTTGAGGCACTTCATCAAGAACATAGCGCGAAAGGCTATGAGGTTACAGAGCCAAAAGGCCTACCTGGAAACCCACCAAACTATTACTTTGTCAAGGATCCTGATGGTTACAAGGTCGAAGTGATTCGTGAAAAATAATCCAGTACAGTCAAGTAGAATGTTCGTTTTCTACTTGACTTTTTTACTTTGAAAGAGTATACTAATACAAATTTAACCTTTAAGGGGAGTCCAGAGAGACTCACAAGGTGTCAGATAAAAGGAATAGGGGACTCTCTGTGGAGACTTTTTAAGTGTGCGCATGAGTTCTGTCCTATCTCGACTGAGACCTTGCTATTGCAAGGTCTTTTCTTTATCTGGTCCCCTTAAAATTTAAGGAGGAAAATCATGAATCCCACATGTAAGAAGCGTATGGGTGCCATTCGTTTGGAAACCATGAAAGTGGTTGCACAGGAGGAAATTGCGCCAGCAATCTTTGAATTAGTCCTAGAAGGGGAAATGGTTGAAGCTATGCGAGCAGGCCAATTTCTCCATCTGCGCGTGCCTGATGATTCCCATCTCTTGCGTCGCCCTATTTCAATCTCATCTATTGACAAGGCTAAGAAGCAGTGTCGCCTCATTTACCGGATTGAAGGTGCTGGGACCGCTATTTTTTCAACATTAAGTCAGGGTGATACACTTGATGTGATGGGACCTCAGGGAAATGGTTTTGACTTGTCTGACCTTGACGATCAGAGCAAAGTTCTCCTCGTTGGTGGTGGGATTGGTGTTCCACCCTTGCTCGAGGTAGCCAAGGAATTGCATGCGCGTGGGGTGAAAGTAGTAACAGTTCTTGGTTTTGCTAATAAGGATGCTGTCATACTCGAAAAGGAATTGGCCCAATATGGTCAGGTTTTTGTTACGACAGATGATGGTTCTTATGGTATCACGGGAAATGTGTCAGTCGTCATCAATGATTTAGATAATCAGTTTGATGCCGTCTACTCATGTGGAGCTCCAGGAATGATGAAGTACATCAATCAAAGATTTCATGACCACCCAAGAGCCTATCTATCTCTAGAATCTCGTATGGCTTGTGGGATGGGGGCTTGCTATGCCTGTGTCCTAAAAGTGCCAGAAAGCGAGACGGTCAGCCAACGCGTCTGTGAAGATGGCCCTGTTTTCCGCACAGGAACAGTTGTATTATAAGGAGAAAATCATGACTACAAATCGTTTACAAGTTTCTCTACCAGGCTTGGATTTGAAAAATCCGATTATTCCAGCATCAGGCTGTTTTGGTTTTGGTCAAGAGTATGCCAAGTACTATGATTTAGATCTTTTAGGCTCCATTATGATCAAGGCGACGACACTTGAACCCCGTTTTGGCAATTCAACTCCCAGAGTAGCTGAGACACCTGCTGGTATGCTCAATGCAATCGGTTTGCAAAATCCGGGTTTAGAAGCTGTTTTAGCAGAAAAGTTACCTTGGCTGGAAAGAGAGTATCCTACGCTTCCTATCATCGCAAATGTTGCAGGCTTTTCAAAACAAGAGTACGCTGCTGTTTCTCGTGGAATTTCCAAGGCGGCAAATGTAAAAGCTATCGAGCTCAATATCTCTTGTCCGAATGTGGATCATGGCAATCATGGACTTTTGATTGGGCAAGACCCTGATCTAGCTTATGAAGTGGTAAAAGCTGCTGTGGAAGCCTCTGATGTGCCAGTTTATGTTAAGTTAACCCCTAGTGTAACGGATGTTGTCACTATTGCTAAAGCCGCAGAAGATGCAGGAGCAAGTGGGTTAACCATGATCAATACTCTTGTCGGTATGCGCTTTGACCTCAAAACTAGAAAACCAATCTTAGCCAATGGAACGGGTGGGATGTCAGGCCCAGCAGTTTTCCCAGTAGCCCTCAAACTCATCCGACAAGTAGCTCAAACAACAGACCTTCCCATCATTGGAATGGGGGGAGTGGATTCTGCTGAAGCTGCGCTAGAAATGTATCTGGCTGGTGCCTCTGCCATCGGAGTTGGAACAGCCAACTTTACCAATCCTTATGCCTGTCCTGATATTATCGAACATCTACCAAAAGTCATGGACAAATACGGCATTAGCAGTTTGGAAGATCTCCGTAAGGAAGTCAAAGCCAGTCTGAGATAAGCTAGTTCTTCCTTATTGTCAACAAGAAACAGAATCTTCATCAATTTGTAATATTTCCGTCGGTTAACTATGTTACAATAGGGATTAGAAAACGTTATTGGAGCATTTAAATGAAACGATGGAAAGTGGCCCTAGTAAGTGCTGGCTTATTGGGGTGTTTTTTTACTGTAGTGGAGACAGCAAAAGCCGAAGAAGGTACTTGGCAAGGAAAGACATATCTCAAAGCAGACGGGAAACCAGCAACCAAGCAATGGCTTTTTGACCAAACGCATCAGAAGTGGTTTTATCTTAAAGATGATGGTCAACGTGCGGAAAACGGTTGGTTGACTGTTGCTGGCAAGGACTACTATTTTGATGCTAATGGATTTTTGACTATAAATACTTGGGTCAACCAATATTATGTCAATTCTAGTGGTGCCAAGGTTAAGGACCAGTGGCTTTTTGACCAAGAAGGACAGAGTTGGCTTTACCTCAAGGCTGATGGTCAGAGAGCCAAAAACGAGTGGATTAGTCAAGGGCAGGAAAAATATTACCTGAAAGAAGATGGCAAGATGGCCAAAGATGAGTGGATCACTCAAGGTAAAGACCAGTACTATGTCAATTCTCAAGGGAAAATCTTAAAAAATACCTGGCATGGCTCTCACTACCTATCTGATAAAGGAAATAAGGTAAAACAGGCTTGGATCTATGATGCTAATTATAGCAGTTGGTTCTACCTGAAAGCGGATGGCAACTACGCAGAAAACGGTTGGCAAACAGTTAAAGGGAAAGATTATTACTTCAAACAGGGTGGTTATCTGGCTACAAATACCTGGCTTGGAAAATCTTATGTAACTTCAAGTGGCCATAAGGCGAAAACAAGCTGGATTTTCGATAAGAACTACGAATCATGGTTCTATCTCAATGCCGAAGGCGACTATGTTGAAAAAGGCTGGCAAACAATTGATGGAAAAGATTACCATTTCAAATCAGGTGGCTATCTTTCTACAGAAAGTTGGATTGACCGCTTCTATGTTGCTAAGAGTGGTGCCAAACTAAAATCAGAGTGGTTCTTTGATAAAAATTACCAGTCTTGGTTCTACCTGAAAGAGGACGGAACCTATGCTGAAAAAGGTTGGAAAACCATTAAAGGCAAGGATTACCATTTCAAATCAGGCGGCTACCTTTCTACAGAAACTTGGATTGACCGCAGTTACGTGACAAGTAGTGGAGCAAAAGCAGGAAAGGGCTGGCTCTTTGATAAGAAATATAACTCTTGGTTCTACATCAAGGCTGATGGAAATTATGCCAATAAAGAATGGCTCTGGGATAATGGTTACTACTATCTCAAATCTGGTGGTTATATGGCTGCGAGTGAGTGGGTATGGTACAAGAATAACTGGTTCTACCTCAAGTCAAATGGAAAGATGGCTGAGAAAGAATTAATCTACGATTCATCCGACCAATCATGGTACTACCTTAAATCAGGCGGTTATATGGCAAAAAATGAAACTGTGGATGGTCATACCTTGGATGCTTCTGGTAGATGGCATGTTGCGGATAAAACCAAATATTACAAAGTTAAACCAATCACTGCCTATGTCTATAGTGCATCTGGAGAAATCTTGAGTTACATTAACCAAGGAAGCATTGTTTCACTGGATAGCTCGACGCGAAAAGGCGGCCGACTTGCAGTTTCGATTTCTGGCTTGTCTGGCTATATGAATCAAAGTGATTTGACAGCAGTAGATGAAGGTAGCGAGTTTATCCCTCATTATACTAGTGATGGGAAATTCCTCTACCATGAACTCTCTCCATATACGAGTATCAAAGTAGCTCCACACACCTCTGCTATGGTTATTGGTAAGAAGTACTACTCAACTGATGGAGAGCACTTTGATGGCTTTACCATTAAAAATCCTTTCCTCTATAAAAACTTAAGAGAACCAAGTAATTATAGTGCAGCTGAATTGGATAAACTGTATTCGATGATGAACTTGCAGGATAGTCCTCTAGCAGGTAAAGGAGCGACTTTCAAAGAAGCTGAGGAACGCTACGGTGTCAATGCCCTTTACTTGATGGCACATAGCGCTCTTGAAAGTGCGTGGGGACGTAGTCAAATTGCCAGAGATAAGAACAACTTCTTTGGTATTGCTGCTTATGATACTAGCCCATATCTCTCAGCCAAGAGCTTTGATAATGTGGACAAAGGAATTCTTGGAGCGGCCAAGTGGATTCGTGAAAATTACATTGACTATGGTAGAGACCACCTTGGAAACAAGGCAACCGGAATGAATGTTCGCTATGCTTCCGATCCGTACTGGGGTGAGAAGATAGCCAGCATCATGATGACCATCAACAGCAAACTTGGTGGGAAAGACTAATCAAAAGAAATCAACGGTAACTACTGCAAAGTGGTTATCGTTTTTTTAATAGACAATGAGTTGATTGAATAGCTTTACAAACTTGAAATTTATCAAATAACATATTAAAATATAAAAAAATTATTTATAATTCAAGGAGTTTAAAATGAAGAAATCAATGATGGTCGGGCTTATCATTTTTATTGCTTTAGGTTTGGCAACAGGATACTATTTCTTATCTTATGCGCCTCATCAAGCTGCTGTAACTAAGTTTGAAGATGTAGTAAAGGATTTAAATGAAAAGAATAAAGAAGTTGAAGATCAAATAGCTGAGGCTGAAAAGGTTATTGAGAATAATGAAGAACCTCTTGATTCTAAGACATTGGAAGAATTGAAATCAACTATAAAGGATAGCAAAGATTCACTTCGTAAAATACCAGATATTGAAAAACAAACTGAGCAAATTGAAAAGCAAATTGAAGAATTAAGTCAACCATTAGATTATAGTGAAACAAAAAAGAATTTATCTGACAAACAGACTCATTATCAAAATAGCATTCTTCAATTAAAACAAATTACAAATCCTTCAAGTTCTTTTATTGAAGAAAGGCTCAAAGAAATTGAATCAATTACTGGAGTACAATCTGTTACGGAGGATAATGACCCTAATAAAAAATTGAATAAACAAGGTGGGTATACAGCGTCTGTATATTTTGTTGACAATCAAGTGACTGAATCTGTAGAAGGCTCAGATATTGTTCAGAAAGGCAATGATGTTGGAGGAAATATAGAGGTTTATAAGACAAAAGAAGATGCAGAAAAACGCAATACTTATATCAGTGCTTTTGATGGAACTGCTTTAAATCCAGGATCACACTATGTTTATGGAACTGTATTAATTCGCACTTCTCACCATTTAACAGGAACGCAACAGAAAGAACTGACCGAGAAAATCTACAATAAATTGATTGAACTAAAATAATAAAAAATTGGATAGCTATTAGTTTTATTGAAGTAAGATACAGTCAAAAAGCCGTTGGAAAACGGTTTTTTGTTATAATTAAACTAAGAATGTAGCATTAAAGGAGAACAGCATGACTTTTGAAGAAATCCTGCCTGGATTAAAGGCCAAGAAAAAATATGTACGAACTGGTTGGGGAGGGGCTGAAAACTATGTGCAACTCTTTGACACTATCGAACAAAACGGGGTTGCACTTGAAGTGACGCCTTATTTCCTAATCAACGTGTCTGGAGAAGGGGAAGGTTTTTCCATGTGGAGTCCGACACCTTGTGATGTTTTGGCGACGGATTGGG
>ERZ773267.1990-NODE-1990-length-10709-cov-12.142482_pt1 | contig 10709 bp, 9 predicted proteins | sample MGYA00511959_ERZ773267 | MGnify/ENA primary metagenome ERZ773267 (study PRJEB29015, sample SAMEA2738165) | human oral metagenome | biome: human oral; feature: human-associated habitat; material: saliva | place: China | collected 2240 ... | reverse complement strand
TTTATGAGCTTTTTTTTGACGACGCTCTGATAACATCTCGTGAATTGGAACTTACTTTAACCGGCAGAAATTGCGGGTTAGAAGAAAGGGCACCTATGTGTGGTGTTCCTTTTCATGTTGCGAATTCATATATTGCTAAACTAGTTGCAAAAGGATATAAAGTTGCTATTTGTGAACAGATTGAAGACCCAAAAGAGGCTAAAGGCATCGTAAAGCGAGAAGTAATCAGAATAATCACTCCTGGAACAATTGATATAGATGAATCAACAAATGCGAAAGATAATTTATATTTAGCCTCTGTATACATTACTAAAAAGACTAGCGGGATAGCATACACTGATATAACTACTGGTGAATTTACAGCACTTGAAGTCCGTGATGATCATGACAACGAGCTGTTGATTTCTGAGCTTGTGAGAATCTCTCCTAAAGAAATCATTTACTTTGATGAAACCTCTTCAGATTTTATTGACCTATACTGCAAGACGTCATCGGGCACCTATATAAATACTATAGATGAATCATATTTTAAATACTCTTCTTGCGAAGACATACTCCTGTCACAATTTGAAGTAACTTCTCTTATTCCTCTAGATATACAGGATAAGAGGGAAGTTACAATTGCTTCAGGATCACTTCTTCTGTATCTAATGGAAACCGAAAAGCATGCATCTCCACAGATTAAGCATTTAATTTTAAAGGAATCCGGCCTAAATATGATTCTAGATAGGTCAACTATGCGCAATCTAGAGCTGCTAGAAACACAATATAATCAGAGCCAGAAGGGCTCTTTGCTTGACGTTTTAGATAAGACCCACACAGCAATGGGAGGAAGACTTATCAGAAGGTTCATTAAAGAACCTCTAAGGGATAGCGATGCAATTAACAAGAGGCTTGATGCAGTTGAAATACTAGTTGATTTGCCAGTTAATAGAGCGAATATAGTTTCGTCACTCAAACACGTATATGATTTTGAGCGTCTAACAGCTAGGATAGCGAGCATGAGAGCTAATGGCAAAGACCTCATAGCACTTAAGACTACTCTCAGAGAGCTACCATCAATTAAGGACGAGTTATGTAATATAAATTCACCTCTTTTAAACGAAATCTATTCATCTCTTGACGATTTTTCGGAACTAGAGGCTCTTATCGAGAATGCTATTGTTGAAGAACCACCATTTACAATCACGGATGGAGAACTTATTAAGCCAGGTTATTCTGATGAACTTGATAGTATAAAATTGTCAATAAAGGATGCAAAAGAATGGATTACAGGTCTTGAGACTAGAGAAAAAGAGCGCACAGGTATTAAGAATCTAAAGGTTGGATTCAACAAGGTATTTGGATACTATATCGATATCAGTAAATCTAATCTTCCACTTGTACCAGATGACTACATAAGAAAACAAACACTCGTTAACAACGAGAGGTATATAACACCGGAACTGAAGGAGAAAGAGAGCCTTGTCCTATCAGCTGAGGCTAAAATTAATAATATAGAATATGAGATTTTTAAAGAAATTCGAGCTTCTATCGAACCATATTTTGCGAGGCTTCAAAGAGCATCTGCCTCTGTAGCTCTTCTCGACGTTCTGACGTCTCTTGCCGATGTTGCTTCAAGATATGGATACGTAAAGCCCATTGTAGATGATTCTAGTGTAATAGACATTAAAGAAGGTCGTCACCCAGCAGTGGAGCAGATGATTGGGGAAGGATTATTCGTATCAAATAGTACGCTACTTGATACAGTATCACGCAGCATGCTGATAATCACAGGTCCTAACATGTCTGGTAAATCAACTTACATGCGCCAAACAGCCATTATAGTGCTGATGGCACAGATTGGATCGTTTGTTCCTTGTGAACATGCGCATATTGGAGCGGTTGATAGAGTGTTCACTAGAATAGGTGCTTCCGACAATTTATCTCACGGTCAATCGACTTTCTACATAGAGATGAGTGAGCTAGCAAATATACTTAGAAATGCAACTGAGCGTAGCCTAATCATTCTCGATGAAATCGGAAGGGGTACTAGTACATTTGATGGCCTTTCAATTGCATGGGCTACCATTGAGTTTTTATCAAAACCTGGAAATTGTATTAGGACCATGTTCGCTACTCACTACCACGAGCTAACCGTTCTCGAAAGTAAATACGCAAACGTTAAAAATCTATCTGTTGCCGTAAGTGAGCAGGGAAGTGATATTGTATTTCTCCACAAGATATCTGAGCAACCTGCTAGTAAAAGCTACGGTATTCATGTTGCAAAAATTGCCGGAGTTCCTTCTGAAATCCGTAAGAAGGCTGCTTCAAAGCTCAGAGAACTTGAGTCTGGCTCTAGTTCATCACCACTATCGAGTGATCAGATATCATTCTTTGGACATAGTATTGTATCAGATGAAGAGAACGAATATGAAGAAGTTATCGATGAAATAAAGGATATTAATCTTAATAACATCACACCGATGGAAGCGATGTTAAAATTAAAGGAAATCCAGGATAAAGTAAAATAGAAGGAGTTACCATGATAAGAATTCTCGATGAATTTATAGCAGATAAAATAGCTGCAGGCGAGGTTATTGAACGCCCACTTTCTATTGTCAAAGAGCTAATCGAGAACTCTATTGACGCTGGCTCCTCACAGATAGTAATTGAAATCAAAAATGGCGGTAAATCATACATAAGGGTAACAGACAATGGGTCTGGAATAGTTAGCGATGAGATTGAACTGGCATTTGAAAGACACGCAACAGGTAAGATATCAAAACTCAGCGATCTTGATCATATAAATACTCTTGGGTTCAGAGGTGAAGCCCTGGCTAGTATAACTGCAATCTCTAGACTTACAGTATATTCAAAGACAGCGGATTCCGAACTTGGCACTAAGCTTAAGATGCAAGGAGGAACAACTGTAAGCATAGAGAAGACTGGTATGAATACTGGTACTACCATGGTGGTTGAGGATGTATTTTATAATACTCCTGCAAGACGAAAATTTATGAAGAGCGATGCTGCAGAAGCAACAGTAATCATCGATATGATTCAAAAGATTGCCATATACTATTCCCACATTGCTTTCAGACTCATTAACAACAAACAGACTGTTATTGCAACACCTGGCACTGGTGATATCCTCACTACAATTCAGTCAATATATCCATCTTACCGCCAACTAATAGAAATTCATGGTGACTATGTTCATGGATTTATTTCAGATCCAGGAAGCACAAAGAGCAACAAAAGAGGGCAGATATTCTTCGTAAACGGCAGATATATCAGTAGCTCTACTATTGAAAAGGGCATTATAAAAGGATACGGAGACAGAATATTCTCCGGTCACCCGATTTGCATCTTATTTCTTGAAGTTAACCCGGAAACTATAGATGTAAATATACATCCTAATAAGAAGGAAATAAAATTTCTACACGAAGAAGATATTGTTAAAGACATAGAAAACGCTATCAAGCGTGTAATTAACTCAGAGAATACAATTCCTTCAGCAATGGGTCTTAGGTCCGAAGGTACTTCTGATACAAAAGCCTCTTCATCAGTGGATATTACCACTTCAAACGCTGAAAGACTCTCTTCAGAGACCTATCAAGACAATTCGCTAAAATCCGATGAAAAGAGTACACAGGTTGATATAAAGTCATTTCTTGCATCTAAAACGAGGGTTTCAGATATCACTGATACATATACACCTGATGGATTAGCTGAACATGCACAAAATTACACTGATACAGATTCTGTAAAGGGTGGTTTTGAAGAAGCTAATCATAATAATAACGCATCAAATGCATATAATAATGATGTTAAAATCAACGATAATGTTAAAGATGATGCTATAATTAAAAAGCAGATTGCAATTAAAGCACCTAATGTCCAGACATTTGATTTTGATTCACTAGTATATAAGGGATACTTATTTGATACATACATTATCATGCAATCAACTGATATAGCATATTTAATTGATCAACACGCTGCACACGAGCGTATCATGTACGAGCGTTTTATCACTGTGTATAATGATTCGGAACACGTATCTCAACCAATGCTAATGCCTTTTTCCATTGAGACTTCGAGCGATGTATATGCTGCCGAAAGATCCTGGATGGATGATCTCGCTAGACTAGGCTTCGATATCGATGATTTTGGAAATAATACATTCATCGTTAGAGGCATTCCGACCTACATGGATAGAGGTGAGGCAGAGCTATTTCTCCACACATACATAGAGGACACAGAATCAAGATCTGATAGAGGGAATACGACCGTTATCGATAAACTTATCATGCGCTCGTGCAAAGCCGCTGTAAAAGGAAATAATAAGCTTAGTACGATGGAGATTGAGGAACTTATCGAGCAATTGTCAAACTGTGTAAATCCATTTAGTTGTCCTCACGGGAGGCCTACATTCATTAGGTTTACATTATCAGAAATTTCGCGCGCATTTAAGCGTTAACAATATATAGAAGGGAAATCGTTATGACCATAGGTAATAAAAAAGTTTATATAATTGGCGGGCCGACTGCTGCTGGAAAAAGCATTGTAGCACTATATCTCGCCAAGAGAGTTAAGGGAGAAATTGTAAACTGTGATTCTGTTCAGCTTTATAAGTATATGGATATAGGAAGTGCTAAACCTTCTCAAAAGGATATGAAAGCCATTCCTCATCATCTATATGGTTTCGTTGATCCGGCTGATGATATAACAGTAGCACAGTATCAGAAGCTCGCTTTTGAGAAGATAGATGAGATATTAGCACGTGGCAATACGCCAATAGTTGTAGGTGGAACTGGACTATATCTTAACTCACTTATATACAAGATGTCATTTGCAGCTAAGCCAATAAACCTAAAGCGTAGAGATGAATTAGAACATCTTGCAGAGGTAAGAGGTAATGAATATCTGTTTGAGCTTCTGTCTGCAGTCGACCCTGATGCAGCCGCAAGAATTCACCCTAATAACATTAGGAAGATTATCCGGGCAATAGAAGCTTATGAACTAGGCTCAAAATTGGAATCAATGGATAAACTCGAACCTAATACTAAATATGATTTCAAGATTAATATAGTTAATATGGAACGTGAATGGCTTTACACTCGTATAAATAGACGTGTTGATAAGCTAATGGAGGAGGGACTACTCAAAGAGGTAAAGCACCTTCTTTCTATGGGATATAATAGCGAAACACCAGCGATGAAAGGTATCGGATACAAAGAACTCTTATTGTACCTTGACGGTAAAGCTACACTTGAAGAAGCTGTGAATAATATTAAAACGAATACACGACACTATGCAAAACGTCAATTGACATGGTTTAAGCGCTACGAAAATGCTCACTGGATTGAGATACAAAAGGGACAGATGGTTGGCAATGTAGTCGATGAAATTCTAGAATCTAGCAAATAATTGGGACTATGACTATAAAAAGAACTATCGGAGCCGCTGGCAGCGATAAAAAGCGGCTCAAAATTCACAATAAATCTGATAAACCAGATAATGTGATTGAAAAAGAAAACGAAATATACATGAAGTGTGAGGCAATTGAACGCGAACTACCTAGTTTTTTGCGTTCATATTTTGTGTACCTAAAAGGAAATGTTCTTCCCATGTCTAGACTTGCATACCTGCAGGATGTGCGTTTTTTCTTCGATTATCTCATTAGTAATACTTCGCTCACAGATGCTGATGTCCCTAAAAATATAAAGCTTGAAGAAATTCGCGAATTAACATCTATGGATGTCAATCTATTTATTGATTTCTGCCGCAAGTACACTGTAGATGATGGCGATAAGATAATTATTTACGAGAATAATAACAAAACTCTCGCACGCAAAAAATCTTCTGTATCCGTCATGTTTAAACAGCTTTATCGCGATGGATTTATTGAGAACAACATAACTGATGGATTTGATCCAATAAAAGTTCCGAAACCTGGTGAACGCGAGATAAAGGCACTTCAGGATGATGAGGTAATGATTATGCTTGACGCGGTAAGCACTGGTTCAAACATGACTCCACATGAGCGCAAGTACTGGGAGAAGACGAAGCTTCGTGATAAAGCAATTCTAATTCTTTTCTTAACCTATGGTCTTAGGCTTTCAGAACTTCAGCAGCTCAACATTTCTTCATTTAACTTCTCTCGTGGCGAATTTATCATTTATCGCAAAAGAGGTAAAGAATCAAGCATGCCGATTAATCAGTCAGTACAAATGACTGTTCAGGATTATATCAACAACGAACGTTCTTCGATTGCTGAAGAAACGGAAGCCGACGAGGATGCGTTATTTCTGTCTTTACAAGGAAGACGTATGACATCAAGGTCGATAAGGGAGCTAGTAAAAAAATATACTGCAATCGCGCTTAACACTACAAAACACAACGGTTATAGCCCGCACAAGCTACGCGCAACAGCGGCCACTAGTCTCATAGGTCGTGGAAACTCTATCTATGATGTACAAGCTCTACTTGATCACGAGCAAGTAACGACGACTCAGCTTTATGCTTCACATAAGATGAATGTAAAGCGAGATTTGGTGAAAGATATGGAGTGGGAGATAGAGAGAAAGGACAACGATTAATGACTAGCTATAATGAGCATCTCATAAAGAATTTTAATATTAAGCCTGCTGTTCTAGACATCGTAGATATGGCAGAGGAACAGCTAAAAAAACAGTTTACTGAACTAGAGGATATATGTGCTATTAACCAGCTCAAAGTTCTAGGTGCATTTCAGGATAATAAAATTAGCGATTCACACTTCGCATGGAACACTGGATATGGATATGACGATACAGGCCGTGAAGCCGTTGAAAAGGTATATGCTAGTATCTTCAATACGGAGGCAGCTCTTGTAAGGCCAAATATTGTCAATGGAACACATGCGCTCTCTACGACACTTTTTGGCATACTAAAACCAGGTGAAGAACTAATTTACGTGACAGGTCGACCATATGATACCTTGCAGACGGTCATCGGCATTAATGACCATGATTATATGGGAACTTTGACGGATTATGGTATAGAGTACAGCGAAGTTGAGTTAAATGATAACTTGGATGTTGACCTAGAGGCAATAAAAAATTCTCTCCACGAGAATACGCGGGTAGTTGCGATGCAGCGTTCAACAGGGTACGACTGGAGACCAGCGATAACCTTGGACAGCATCCGTAAAGTCACTGATCTTATACACAAAATTCGCCCGGATATCATAGTTATGGTAGATAATTGCTATGGTGAATTCGTAAGTGCAGAGGAGCCGACTGATTTTGGAGTGGATGTAATTGCAGGTTCTCTTATCAAGAATCCGGGGGGTGGGCTAGCGCTTTCTGGTGGATATATCTGCGGAAGAAAAGATCTAATAGCGAGAATCTCATATCGCCTAACGTGTCCAGGCATTGGTTCTGAATGCGGATTAACTTTTGGACAAAATCGTTCCGTTCTTCAAGGAATTTTCCTTGCACCCAAGGTTGTAAATGCAGCGCTAAAAGGAGCTATGTTATGCGGTACTGTTTACGATATGCTCGGATATGAGGTATGCCCGCCAGTTTCTTCAGAGAGAAGTGACATAGTAGAAGCAATTAAATTCAGGAATCCTGACTTAGCGATAGCATTTATTCAGGCGATTCAGTCTGCTGCACCAATCGATGCATACGTTACCCCAATTCCATGGGATATGCCGGGTTATGATGACCAAGTGATTATGGCAGCTGGCGCCTTTGTACAAGGTTCTTCCATTGAATTAAGTGCAGATGCTCCGCTCAGAGAGCCTTATATTGCTTACTATCAGGGCGGTCTTACTTATGAACATGCTAGATTCGGTATCATAAAAAGCTTGCAGGAGCTAGTAAATAGAGGCTTAATAGATGTCAAAAAAGCACAAGGAGAAAACAGAAAATAATATTGAATGTACAGCGAAAGCAACAATAACTGATTTAAAACAAGATGTACGTGCAAATACACGTACTATCACTATTTCTAAACGGTTAATCGCCTTTGGTAAGCTATTTTTGCTTTTTGCTATATTAATTGTTGTTCCACTCGTGTTATATCTCTTATATAAAGATACGTTGTTTAATAAAGTTTATTTGTTAAATATACCAAATAAACTTGATGACTTTAAAGGTTTTGCATTTATTCCTCTGATATTACTGCAAATTATCCAAATTGTCATATGTATCATACCAGGTCAACCGATACAGTTCGCATCAAGTTACTTATATGGGGTACTAGGTGGTTTCTTAATATCCCTAGTGGGAGCTTTCATTGGGACAGTAATCACTTACTACCTTGCAAAATTCCTTGGTAATGACGCTCTTCATGTTATATTCGGCGAAGAAAAAGTTAAATCGTATGTGAGAAAACTTAATAGTAGACGCGCTTATGTGATAATATTTCTCCTGTACTTAATACCTGGTATTCCGAAAGACTTCACTAGCTATATTGCTGGTATTTCAAATATAAAAATCAAACCATTTATATTTCTATCGATACTCGGAAGATCTCCGGGAATCATTGAAAGCTTGTTATTCGGAATGTTTTTAGCACATAGAAATTACCTCGGTATTGCTTTCTTGATTATTGTTAGCATCATTATTATGCTATTTTGTTATATAAAACGCGATGCATTACTTAAATTTATTGAATCTTATGAAGATTCTGAAGATAGTTTAGAGGTTTAGATTATGGCTAAAAAAGAAAAAATTGAAAAAACTAATGCGATGAGGCAGCTAGATAGCGCTGGTATTGACCATGATATAAGTGAGTATGATTATGATGAATCTGATCTCTCTGGAGAGCATGTTGCTGCAGCACTAGGAATATCCGAGGAAGAAATTTTCAAAACATTGGTAACCCATTCAAATACGGGAGAATATTTCGTATTTGTAATTCCGGTTGCATCTGAGTTAGACCTTAAAAAAGCTGCATCTGTAGCAGGTGTCAAGAAGATAGAGATGATTCATGTAAAAGAGCTACTTCCGCTAACAGGCTATGTTAGAGGTGGGTGCTCTCCAATTGGAATGAAAAAACATTTTCCGACCTTCATTGATGAAACTGCAATACTATATGATCATATATATATATCGGCAGGAAAGAGGGGAGCCCAGATAATAATTAATGGAGAAAAACTAGCTGAGTTTATCAATGCGTCTTTTGCAGATATAACAGCATAATCATCTAATACTCACACAATACCTACCATATCTATCCTTTCCAAGCAATAAAACAAGAAAAGCTATTAATATTTCGAACAACTTATCATCCTTAAGATGCTGTAAATACAGACTTGCAGCATCTATTTTTATTTTTTCAAACATTCGTTCTTTTTCTTATTGACTTTAAATATGTAAGGGGTTATACTATGAACATCTAAACAGAACATTTGTTCTTTTTAATTCATTGATAGTTAATACCATAGTTATAAGCTATTAGTATCATATATACGGAGGTAATCATTATGAAAAAGAAATACAAAATCGTTTCGCCAGTTAGATTTTTTATATTTGTCCTAGTAACAGTATTAAGCATGACTATGCTCGTGTACAGCTTACTAGGTTTCGCTACAACTGAAGCTGGTACTTCAGATACATATAGACAAGTTGAAGTTAAACAGAACGATACACTTTGGTCTATTGCTAATAAGTATAGTGGCAAGTACGTTGATCCTCGCACCACAGTTAACAAGATATGTGAACTTAATGGTATATCTGCTTCTGATGTAAAAACAGGAGATACTATTCTAGTTCCAGTAGAGTCGTAAAAAAGCGAGGCCAAAATTTCGCCTTAGAGGCGTTTTTTATGAGATAAGGGTATATGACCCTCCGTGTTACGGTAGATATTCGAATACAGAGTATATATTCCTTATTATTACATAGGTATTGGTACAGTGTTACATCACTTGTTGTCAAATACATAAAGCTCCATTTACGAGGCTGCCTCCGTGGCAGCCATATTTCTTGTTTTATAACTATTCCCAAAATTATGATTTTAGGAATAGTTATATCTCATTAGATTCATGTCCCCATCGATACTTATTTGTTTCACTGTGATAATACCTTTATATTTTTTAAATATCTTTTAATTATTATCTTGAAAAAAACTACCTAAACTAAATTGTTCAGGTAGTTTCCTTATACTTCGCAACATATCAATTACAGAAACATTTATTATATTACGAAGTATCTCATAGTCATTATTGACTAAAATTCTCACTTATTATCTCTATCTATTATTTACCATCTTATGTATCTTATCTATCAAAGCCCCAACGTAATATACACCCACAATCATCGATACTCCGATTTCAATTGTCATCCTTATTAATGGAGTTGTTGAATCTAGATTAATCGATAACATCGCTATCGCCCATCCTGCTAGAAAACTTGGCAGATATACATACCTGGGAAATTTTGCAGATATTATTACAGCAATAAATCCCAGTATAAATAAAGTAGACCAAAGTGTAATATTCGCACTAAAAGGCGATTTTTGCATCACGACTGTGGCAATTAATGACCATATGTCTCCAGCGATATATCCTACTGCTATTTTAAAAGAGTCTTCGAATTTATTCCCATTTGCACCATATATGCCAGCAGCAATAAGAGCTATAGGTCCAACGTGAACTCCTATATATGGGCTTATTACAGCCCATGTTGGAGGAAGAATTCCAACTAAGAGAGCAAGGGTAAGCACCTCTTTAT
>ERZ773267.1985-NODE-1985-length-10722-cov-20.485985_pt1 | contig 10722 bp, 7 predicted proteins | sample MGYA00511959_ERZ773267 | MGnify/ENA primary metagenome ERZ773267 (study PRJEB29015, sample SAMEA2738165) | human oral metagenome | biome: human oral; feature: human-associated habitat; material: saliva | place: China | collected 2240 ... | reverse complement strand
GACAAGCCATCAACCCTGTTTCACGGGACTATCCAGATGAATTTATCCAGACAGGGATCTCAGCCATTGACCATTTGAATACCTTGGTTCGGGGACAAAAACTCCCAGTCTTCTCAGGTTCTGGTCTCCCTCACAAGGAATTGGCGGCTCAGATTGCTCGTCAAGCGACTGTGCTTAATTCGGAAGAAAACTTCGCCGTGGTCTTTGCGGCTATGGGGATTACCTTCGAAGAAGCCGAGTTCTTTATGAACGACCTTCGGGAGACAGGAGCCATTGACCGCTCTGTCCTCTTCATCAACCTAGCCAATGACCCAGCTATCGAACGGATTGCGACTCCTCGGATCGCCTTGACAGCCGCCGAATATTTGGCCTATGAAAAAGACATGCACGTCTTGGTTATCATGACCGATATGACCAACTACTGTGAAGCCCTTCGGGAAGTATCTGCTGCCCGCCGGGAAGTTCCAGGTCGTAGGGGCTATCCAGGTTACCTTTATACTAACCTCTCAACCCTCTACGAACGTGCAGGACGCTTGGTTGGAAAGAAAGGATCTGTGACCCAAATTCCGATCCTCTCTATGCCAGAAGATGACATCACCCACCCCATCCCTGACTTGACAGGCTACATCACCGAAGGTCAGATTATTCTGTCCCGCGATCTCTACAATAGTGGTTACCGCCCACCTATCAATGTTCTTCCATCCCTTTCTCGTTTGAAGGACAAGGGTTCTGGTGAAGGCAAGACTCGGGAAGACCATGCGGCGACCATGAACCAGCTCTTTGCGGCTTACGCCCAAGGAAAACAAGCCAAAGAACTGGCTGTAGTGCTTGGGGAGTCTGCCTTGTCAGATACCGACAAGCTCTATGTTAAATTTACGGACCGCTTTGAGCAGGAATACATCAATCAAGGTTTCACCACCAATCGGACGATTGAGGAAAGTTTGGATCTCGGTTGGGAACTCTTATCCATCCTTCCACGAACAGAGCTTAAACGGATCAAGGATGAGATGATTGACAAGTATCTGCCAAACAAAGAGGGTTAGCCTATGGCACGATTAAATGTAAAACCAACTCGGATGGAGCTTAATATTCTCAAAGAGCGCCTCAAGACAGCAACCCGGGGACACAAGTTGCTCAAGGATAAGCGGGATGAACTCATGCGCCGCTTTATTGAAGCTGTACGTGAGAATAATCGCCTGCGCCAAAAGGTGGAAGCAGCGCTTGTGGGCAATATGCAAGATTTCGTGATGGCCAAGTCCTTAGAGAGCGACCTCATGGTGGAAGAAATCTTTGCCGTTCCTACGCGAGAAGTGATGCTTCATATTGAGGAAGAAAATGTCATGAGTGTGCGCGTGCCCAAGCTCCATGCTCGTATCGATAATCCATACGGAGATGATGAAGGGGACGTGGTTTATAGCTACTTAGCCTCCAACAGTCAAATGGATAGCACGATCCAAGAAATGGGGGATCTACTCCCAGATTTACTCAAGTTAGCGGAAATCGAAAAAAGCTGCCAACTCATGGCAGATGAAATCGAGAAAACCCGCCGTCGAGTGAACGGACTCGAGTATGCGACTATCCCAGACCTCAAAGAGACCATCTACTATATCGAAATGAAACTCGAAGAAGCCGAGCGCGCCAACCTCGTCAGAATCATGAAGGTGAAGTAAGATACAAAGCCCGTAAAATCCAATCAGCTACTGTGCCTTTGAAGTTAGTACTATTACAGTTTGCGTTTTTCACACAGCATTTAGGGCGTGTTCAGTTATAAGATACTAAGGCTGTAAAAAACAAAGTAAAAATAGGAAATTGACGAAGTCTTCGATGAAGACAAGACAGCTCATCTTTTTCACACAGTTCTTAGCCCGGCCTCAATTACTTTAAAAATACAAGAACCTCATCAAGAAACCATTCCTAAATGAGGTTTTTTTGCACCCTCTCACTCTTCTTCCACTACCCTATTTTTATGTTACTAGTTTGTAACAATGTGACAAGAAAGACGAAATATTACAAGAAAAATACAGTTTTGTTAAATAGACAAAAAGACCTTTTATTATTTTTAAATTGTGATAAGATAGAGTAGTAGTTCATTTGTTCAAGAAAATATTGAGCAAAAAAACAATGAAAAAAGAGGATAAAAGATGAAATTAAAAGTTAATACGAAAGCCTTGATCGCTTCAACAGTAGCTCTTGCAGTGATTCCATTTACAAAAGCCACTGCAGAAACACTTGAAGATTGGGTAGCTCGCTCAGTAGATGAAATCAAACATGATATCCAACAAAGCGGTGAAAACCAACAAACTTATACCATCAAATATGGTGATACATTGAGTTCGATCGCAGAAGCGCTTGGGATCGATGTACATGTGTTGGCAAACTTGAACAACATCAGCAACATGGATTTGATCTACCCAGGTACTGTTTTGAAAACAATAGTAAATGATCAAAAAGAAGTAACTTCAGTTGAAATTCAAACTCCTCAAGCAGGTGCAACAGATGCAACCGTTGCAAGTGCTGACTTGACAACAAACCAAGTGACAGTTGATGACCAAACAGTCGCTGTTAACGATTTGTCTAAACCAGTAAACGAAAATAACAAAGCTGTTCCAGTTGCTCCAGCAGCGGGCACTCAAGAAGCTCCAGTAGTTGAAGTACCAGTAACAGAAACGCCTGCACAACCAGCTGTTCCAGAAACACCAAGCTACGGTGCTCCAGCTACCAATGTTGCAATTCAAAACCAAGAAGCAGCCCCAGCAGAAGCTCCTCAATCTGCTCCTGCAACAGAAGCACCTGCTGAAACACCAGCTTCTGCTCCTGAAGCTCCAGCACAACCAGCAGCAGAAACGACTGCTACACCTGAAGTGCAACCAGTAGCATCAACTCCAACAAGCGGAAATACGATTCCAACTGATCCAAATCTAAAACCGCAAGCGGAAGCTTTCCGTCAAGAAATCGCGGCGAAATTTGGTATCACAAACATCGGCGGTTACCGTGAAGGGGATCCAGAAGACCATGGTCAAGGACTTGCAGTAGACGTAATGGTTCCAACAAGTTCTGAACTTGGAGATCAAGTTGCCCAATATGCAATTGACAACATGGACCGTGCAGGTATCTCATACATCATCTGGAAACAACAATTCTACATGCCAGTCGACAACATTTACGGACCAGCTAATACATGGAACCAAATGCCAGACCGTGGTGGAGATACAGCAAACCACTACGATCACGTACATATCTCATTTAACGGATAATAAAACTTCGAACTAGGACAAGTGCCTAGTTCTTTTTTTGTATACACAAAAAAGGCCGGAAGACGAATCTTCCAGCCAGACGATGGTTATAAAATATGATCGACTTTTTCCACCTGATAAAGAGCAATGGCCATGATGATGGTTAAGACCAGGAGCATAAGAATGGCAGGTGTCCAAGAGTGAAAGAGAGATTTGCTGTAGCCGAAGAGGATGGGACCAAAGGCTGCAAAGACGTAGCCTCCTGTTTGAGCAAGACCGGAAAGTTGAGCTGTTTTTTCAGGTGTGCTGGATTTCATGGAGAAAGCGACCATGAGATAAGGGAAGAGCGAACTAACGGAACTTCCAATTAGGGCATTTAATACCAACCAGTAGAAGAAGTTGCTGGTCGGGATTAAGAGCATGGCTACCCCCAGAATCCCTGCTCCGACAACAATCGTAAGCATCAAGCGTCGATTGCGATCGGATAACCGTGTGGTTAAACTTGGGATCGTCAAGGAGAATGGGAGACTGATCAGGGTGAACACGGAGGCAAGTAGTCCAGATTCAACCTTTGAAAGGCCAGCTTGAACAGCCATGGTCGGAAGCCAGGTCATACTTGTGTAGAAAAGCAGTGACTGCAATCCTCCAAAAATCATGATAGCCCAAACATATTTATTGGTATACCACTTGCTACTAGATTCCGTAGTAGCCGACTTTTTTAGATGGTGGTTGTAGCGAAGGTTAGGAATCCAGATGACCAAAGCAAGAGCACACAAGGCTGTCAAGATGTTGACCAAACCTTGCCAAGAAGTGGCTTTGGTGATCGGAACGGCCACAGAAGAGGCGATCGCTGTGGACATCCCCATAGAAGTGATGTACAAGGTGGTCAGAATGCCTAGTTGGCGGGGCCTGTTCGCCTGAATCAGGCTTGGAAGCAGCACATTGAGAAAGGCGATGCCAGCTCCAATCAAGATGGTTCCCAGATAGAGGAAGGGGAGATTGATAATCCGAATGGCAGATCCGATCGTAATCGCGATCAAGACAAGGAAAAAGAGGCGCTCAATCCCCAACTTTTTAGCAAATTGAATCGCAAAAGGTGAGAAAATGGCAAAGGTGAGAAGTGGCAAGCTAGTCAATAGTCCCAGAGAGCTCACATCTACCCCCAAACCAGCAGCGATGTCAGACAAGACCGTCGGAAGCGTAGTAAATGGTGTTCGTAAAACAATCCCAAGCATAATGATGCCCGGGATGAATAGCATAGAATGTGTTTTTTTCATAAATCCTCCTCAGACAAAAATTCCCTTCATTATAACATAGATCGAGCATAAATTGGAGTATTTGTACAAATGAAGGAGAAGGACCGTAGTTCTCACTGTCGTTCGAACTGCGTCAATGTACCTAAGTTCGTCTAAGCCCCTATTGGACTTGACTCACTAAGGTACATAGAAAAAGCCACCGGTTTTGGTGGCTCTTATAGGGAGATTATTATGAAAAAGTTTAGGATTTTCTATCAAACAAAGTTAGGAGGTCTTCATTTGATGGTTTTATTATAAGGCGGTTTGCTTAAAGAAAACTTAAGAAAAGGCGCTGATCGAAAGAATCGGTCTGAAGTCTGAGACGCCTTTATTCGCTGAAGAAATCAATGCCAGTTTTGTTGAGTTCATTGACTCGCAACATGAATTTTGTTTTGATTTGAACAAGCGGGCTTCCGAAATTTTCGAGTGCAATCAAACCTTCCAGGGCTTTTAAGACCTGCTTGGCACGGTAAACCCCTTCCTTGTCATTTAGGCCAAGGAGGGCATAGACCTGCATAAATTCTAACTGCATGGAAATACTGGTGTTTAAAATCGGTTTGCGCTTGCGAAGCTGGTTAATCGATTGAAGAAAATTCAGAGCTTCTAAGTAGAGTTCTTTTTTAATAAGATAGTTAGCTAGATTTAACAGTAAAGAGGCCAATGCATTGGCAGAGTAAGCTGAATAACTGCTTTCAAAAAGTTCCAAGGATTCCTTACGAATCTTAGCGACGACTTCATAGGGCAAGACAGATAAAAGGGCAATGGTGAAGTCTTGCTCAATTTCATTTTGATAGGCAAAAGGCACTTCTTGAGCGATTCGTTGAATCGACACAGGTGCGTCTTCCAGGTGGATTTCTTTTCCCATCGCGTTATTGACATTGATTTCAAGCGAACGCAAATAGAGTTGCCAGAGCTCTTTGTTCTCCTCTGCAACAGGTGATTTTTCGTGCTTTAAGCGCTCAATAATGGACAGAAAATCCATGTTTTCTTGATTGATGTGCTTCATCAAAATGGGGCTGAAATTTTGAATGGTTAAGCCAGGATAATGGGACAAAAAGGTGTCCCAATCCACCCCCATAGACAGCAAGAGGCGAGAGAAGGTCTCGATGGTTACTCCTTTTTGAGAACGCTCAAATTGGCTGAGGAACTGAGGAGAGACAATATCTGCAGCGACTTCTTTTAGAGAAAGGCCACGTGCTTCACGAATCTTACGAAATGTTGGACCAAATGGCGAAGATGAGGACATAGGGGAACTTCCTTTCAATTATCATACCATTAGTATACCTCAAAAAGGGATGGAATTAAACTCAGAGTTTAATTTTTAACAAAAAAACTAGAAATTCTTCTATTTTTAAGAAAAATGAAACTATAGTTTACATGGCCCTTTTTTAGGGAGGAATTTTTGATAAAATAAGGTCAATTCTAGAAGATACGCTTATAACAAAAGGAGATTTACAATGACGACACAAGAAATTTTACAGCTATTAGATGAAAAGCGCGTGCTAACAGCCCCTGCAGCAGTTGCTTGGGATGAAGTTCAGCGGCAACAAAACCGATTAAATCAAGCAGCGAAGAGACTCAATGGGCCAATCACGGTCACACTGGCCCTCAATCTTCTTTTTGCCTTTACGATTTTTCTGTTGGAACAAAGTCACCTGATGCACGGTTTTCTACTGATGCTCGGATTGATGGGTGGGTTGATTGCAATCAAATATTTTGTATTTGTAGTCCCAGCCAAGCAAGCTCTTGCTAATGCCCAGGCTCTTTATAACCAGGAAATCAGCCAACCAGCCTACCAACAAGGAATGCAAGGTTTCCCGCAAAAATTTTACAATTACCACGATCTCTTCCGACTATATAACTTAATCGCAGAAGGCCGTGCCTCTACCTTGCCAGAAGCTTATAATCTGCTTGAAATGCAACAATTCCAAGAAACGCAAGTGAATTTGCAGGAAGAAGCCAATGCTCTACAAGCCGATATCGCACGCAGTTCAAGAGTCAGTGCTGTTGCTAATGTAGTCACTGCTTACAATACTTATCGCATCCACAAAGATATGTAAGAAAAGATAAAAGATAAAAGATGAAAAAGCCCCTCAAGAATTCTGATCGAAAATCAGAGCTCTCGTGGAGGCTTTTTTTATTGTCTTGTAAAAAGTAGTTCCGAACGGCATCCATGTATTTAAGTTCACTGGTGCTCGTAAAGAGAATAAGGATTGTAGTTTTCACTAGAGTTCGAACTGCATCAACGTACCTAAGTTTGTCTACGCCCCTATTGGACTTGACTCACTAAGGATAGTAAGGAACGTAATTTTCGTTTCGCTCAAACTGCGTCAATATCTCTAAATTCGGTTGAACTCTCTGAGTTCACCTCATTAAGCATTATAAGGAACGTAGTTCTCACTGTCGTTCGAACTGCGTCAACGTACCTAAACTCGCTGATGCTCGTAAAGGTACGTAGAAAAAGCCACCGGTTTTGGTGGCTCTTATAGGGAGATTATTATGAAAAAGTTTAGGATTTTCTATCAAACAAAGTTAGGAGGTCTTCATTTGATGGTTTTATTATAAGGCTAATTTCTTAAAGAAAACTTAAGAAAAAACGCTGTTTATAAGAATCGGTCTTAGGTCTGATATTTTTTTACAACAGAAACTATTTAGATTTTTTTCTAAATAGAGTTGACAAACCCATCCGGAAGTACTAGAATCTATTTAGAAAGAAATCTAAATAGATTAGAGGAGATAGAGAATGAATTTTGCGCAAACATTTAAAGCTTTATCGAATCTGATAAGAAGAAGTATCTTAGAACTGCTAAAGGCGGGAAAATTATCCGCGGGCGATATCGCTGGCCACTTTGATGTGGCAGGAGCGACCATTTCCCATCATTTAAGCCTCCTCAAGCAGGCAGATTTAATTCGAGAGGAAAAAGAGAAGAATTTTATCTACTATGAACTCAATACTTCTGTCTTGGAGGATTTAATGGTCTGGCTCGTTGATTTGAAAGGAGACTCTACTGATGAAAACGAATAAAAAACTATTGCTATTAACTTCTATGGTGATCCTTTTCCCCATGCTTTGGGGGCTGATGATTTGGTCGCAATTGCCTAACCAAATCCCGATTCACTTCAATTTTGCTGGCCAGCCCAATAACTTCCAATCGAAACCCCTGGTTGTGTTTGGTCTTCCTATTTTCGATCTCATGGTGCATCTGTTTGTGATCTTTATGATCGGTCGCGATTCTAAGAATAGCGCTATGAATGAAAAAATGCTAAAAGTAATCTACTGGTTGATTCCAATCGTTTCCTTAAGTACCTTCTATCTCATCTATAGCAAGGCGCTAGGATCTACTACTAATCCATCAGTTTTTGTTTCGGTTCTGCTAGGGCTCATCTTTGTAATCATGGGCAATTACATGCCTAAGTTGAAAGTGAATCACACGGTTGGAATCCGCCTACCTTGGACCTTGCAGAGTGAAGATAACTGGCACAAAACCCATCGCTTGGCAGGAAAGTTGTGGGTCCTCGGAGGTTTGATCCTCCTTCTTGAAGCAGGCCTTCAATTCGCGCTTTCTTATGTATTGGTGCTGGTCATCCTCGCCATTGTGTTTATCCCAGTGATGTACTCTTATCAATTAAGTCGGAAAGAACGCTAGTAGGAAGGAAATTAGGTTTTTAAAGAAAACAACCGGAGAAGAAAACCTATCTGCTGGGATTCTTCCATATGTGGATAATAAAAGTATTTCAGACTGAAGAAAAAATCCATTTTGGACAATTTTCTTCAGTCTTTTTTTAAAAATAGAGAAAGTAAAAAACTCTTAAAAATGGCGTTACATCAGCATTCTTAAAAGTTTTCACCATAAGGTACCCAACCTACAAAATGGCAATGTTGCTATTGCTGGTAGTGTTTGCCTACATTCTTAGTATTTTTGTTGATTTTTCCCTCCATTTGTAGTATAGTTATGACGGCATACAAGCTACTATATAGTAAAAAGGAGATCATTAAATGTATTTTAATCGTAAAAATACAGAGCAAAAGAATTGGCGAATGATTAAAAAAGGGAAACATTTCCTATTTGGCTGTTCTCTTGTACTGGCAATCGGAGCTGTGATGGCAGCACCATCCGTTAAAGCAGATGAAGCAGATGCTACGGATGCAAATGGAGTATCTACTTCAGCAAGTGAAAATGAAAGTGCTACGATTACATCTGGAACAAACCCTTCAACGTATTCGGCACCAGCAGAAACAACTGCAACACCTGTAGTAACTACCTCAAATTCCTCAGCGTCTGTGGAATCAAGTTCTACAACTCAAAAAGAATCAGATTCTGTTCAAGCGCCAAGCTTAACTACAGTAGCAGATGCATCAGCATTAACTGCTGAAGAAATTTCAAATGTTACAGAAGCAATTAAAGGTTCAAATCCGACTGCAGTTTCTGTTCAAGTTAGCAATGATGGATCTGCGATTGTAACATTTGCAGACGGATCAAGCGCAACATTGTCAGCTTCTCAAACAGTTAAAGTCAAGGCAGAAGCTACTTCGGAAGCTCCTACACGTTCACGTCGTGCCCTTTCTCCAGTAAATGGAACTACACGCTCTTTTGACTCTGAACTTCAGGATGAAGCTCAAAAGAAAGCAATCTACAGTCCGGGTGTGAAGGGTGAAAAGCAAACTTATCAAGGAACAGTTTGGCTTTACCGTAATGGAACAGTCAATAACGATAACCAAGAAGATGCAAAACGCCTTGGTGGTGTAAATGTCTACCTTCAGTATGTAACTGGTAAAGGTTTTGTGTCACCAGTTTATAAGACAACAAGTGAACAAGATGGAACTTTTGTATTTGACTTGTCTAAACCATTAGCAAACCGCCTAGGAGCAACAGGTGAGTTCAAACTTGCAGGAGATCCTAAGTTTGCTATCCGTACTTGGGCAGAAAATCCAGATCCAACAAAATACACTGTCATCAAATCAGGTGACCAACGTACAGGTTTCCACGGACGTCTTAGCCGTTTGAATGAAACTTGGGATTTCACGGCTGGTATCAACCGTATTGTTGGTGGTCAAGTAGTTCTTCAAGAAAAACCAAATTCTGAAGACTATCTATTGAAACCAGAAGCAGATCGTCAGACAGGTGACCAAGCGGACGGCCAATTTTCACGTAAAGGTGATTATGGTACAATCCGTGGTAAAGTGTGGTACGAACTTCGTGACCCAAGTGGTTCTGACGCACGTATGTATAAAAAAGACAGCTACGATATTAATGCTACAAATGTTAAGGTAGCAGCTTCATACGTTAATGATGAAGTGACACGTCTTTTTGACAAATGGAAAAGTGAACACTCTAATTACAAGCTTGACGATTTCAAGGCTGCTCAAGCTGAAATTATCAGAGATTATGAAGCGAGAAATGGGAAAGGTTCTCATATCGCTGAAACTGTCGTAGTACCAGTTGATAAAGACGGGAACTATCGTATTCCATTTCGTGGTCTTTATGGTGTGAGCGCTACTCAGGCTAATAGCGGTCTTAAAATTTCACATAAGATTTCTGACCAAGAGTTTGGAACACTTGTTAAAGATGAAGATTTAGACAATGAACATCTTATGAAGTGGAATGGAACTATTGGACAAAAACACCGTCACATTAATACGGATTATGTTTATGCCACTGTTCTTGTCAATAACTATGCTATTTGGAGCAATAACTACCAATCAAATATGTTTGAAGGTACGTCTGATGCTGTACTTCCAGTGGGACCTTCATCACTTGCGGCAGCAAATATTTCAAATACAAACTTTGCTCTAATCGCACCACAACCAATGCACGACATCTTGGTGTATGACAACTCTGATCACTTTGCTAAACCAGGAAATACTGCTGAAAGTACCACTGGTGGACTGATGCCGTCACGTGAATACCAAATCCGTTGGTTCAAAAATGGTCAAGCGATTGGAACAGCAACAACTGTAACGTCGACAGCAGATGGAACTGCTAGCTCAGTACCGTTTACTGTGCCATCTGATCTTACAGAAGCAGCTATCTATACGTCTGCTGTATTCCTTCAAGGTGAAAACACAGATGATCTCCATTCAGCTTTGGCACTTGATTCATTTACAGCCGTTCCTAATGAAGATGCAGATAAGTATACTCCAACACCTAAGGACCAAACAGTCAATGTAGGTGAAACTCCAGATCCTAAGAAAT
>ERZ773267.1976-NODE-1976-length-10750-cov-22.554465_pt1 | contig 10750 bp, 9 predicted proteins | sample MGYA00511959_ERZ773267 | MGnify/ENA primary metagenome ERZ773267 (study PRJEB29015, sample SAMEA2738165) | human oral metagenome | biome: human oral; feature: human-associated habitat; material: saliva | place: China | collected 2240 ... | reverse complement strand
GAAGCCGCATAACGGCTACCATTAAACGCGTCCAAGTTTCGGGGCGCAGTTCAGTGTCTGGGCGGGGCTGCCCACGCTCACATTAGCGGGTTAACGTGCGCATTAGCGGACCCACGCGCATGTCATCGGGCTAACGTGCTGGGAAAGTGCTTCCGCGTGAGCGTGCCACGATTCCAGGCAACAAGCACTGGGATGCGGCTGATCGATTGAAGCGCCCCGACATTTCTGATCGGAAAATCCCGGGCAGCTGGGAAGGTGACCTGATCATCGGCCAAGACGGGGCCAGCGCAAGTATCGAGCCTGGTTGAGCACACGACCTGCTACCTGATCATCGCGGCCTTGCCCCTGGGTCGGAAAGCCGATCAGATCCGACGCGCTCACACGCCGCATCCAGGGCCTTCCCACAGGAACCCCCATCACCAGCCACCAACCCTACCTCGACGCCATCGCCGACGAGCCGGGCAGCTGCCCCCAGAGCCCCCTCGGCTACCCCACCCCCACCCAAGCATTCAACGAACTCATTGCTACCACCCATTGACACCGCCCGATGTACTTCTTATCGGCAATGTGTATACTGGAAAACCACGAATCATCCGCACGCCAGCGATTGGGGAACATCATGAGGAAAAGCCGGAGAGTTCTGGCTACGGGTGCTGGTTTGGCGCTACTCGCTGCAGGTACCGTCACAATCTTTGTGCCTCGCAGCGCACAAGCCGATCCCGAGCCCTTCACCCTCTCACAATACGTCTCGTCGACAAGCACGACTGTGTGCAATGCCACCCCTGTGATCACAACCTATCACGGTACCGTCATTGTGGACATTCCGGTCACGACGCTTCTGGCAGGCCACGAGGCCGAAATCCGCGCTGCGGCTGCACAGGGACTCTCCCCTCATGACTCCGGCAGCAATAACAACCCCGATATCACACTGACCGTGAGTGTCCCTGAGGCGGTCACGTTGGGGACGTCTCGCGCGAAATCTACCTCGTCACTGCTCGCCTACACCTCGTTCTCCCCCAACGATGAGCGCACACAGGTCACTGCGAACATCCAGCTCAAGGATCTGAGTTGGCAGCAGCTGCTCGATATCTACGATGCAGAGAAAGCCAACCCCGGCCAGCACACGATCAAGGTCCAGGTCCCCTATGCCGTTGGCACCACTGACCCCACGGAAGCTACTCGACTGGCCAGCGAACAGGTGACCGTGACAGGTACGTTCAACTTCTTCGCATCTCCGACCACTCCCGCTCAGGTCTTTAACTTCGACACGAAGACCCTGGCAGTCGCACAGTCGCCTACCGATTGCTTCGCGTCCGCACCGACCAGGACAACGCGCTGGGTTGACGAAGAAGACGGCCACGACTTGCAGCCCCCGAAGACCGGGCCGAATTTCTTCCAGCCCGCAGGAATTCCCGACTACGAATTCTCCACGTGGGAGTTGTCTTCGGATCGCTTGACCGGTATTTATAAGTACAAGAATGTTTTCGGCTCCCTTCCGGTCAACGGTGATGACCCGGCAATCGACACCGATTTTAAGATCGGTACCGATGAGAACCCCCCAACTCAGAAGGAAGAGATCCACGCCGAGAATAAGAACTCGCTTCTGACCATCGAGAACGTCGTTCACCTGGACGACCTTCGCGGCGGACGCATTGCGGATCTCCTCCAGAAATACGACGAGACTCCCAACGCTTTCGACGATTTTGGCCTGAGGAATGCTCACTTGGGCTTCACAACGCAGATCACTCTTCCTACGCAGCTGAAGTTCTCTGACCCCTCGGCCATCTCGGTAACCGGGCTTCCCCAGGGCTTCTCAGCGACGACAGTGGCAGTTAACGGACAGAGAGCAACGATCACCGTTGACTTCGATAACCCCTATCAGATCACCACTATTGAAGCCCTCAAGGATGCGATGAGTGGGCTTCAGGGAGAAGCGGTGATCACCATTAAGAAGATTGCGTTTACTGATTCCGCAACTTCCGACGCGGACTACACGATCGATCACCTCACGCAGGGAATCATCTCGGTTGTTGTCGAGAAACAACTCGGTGCCGCTGTCAGGCCCGGATGACCTTCACCCGCATGCCCTCCGACTATGGGCGACGACGACACTGTCGAACCGGCCGATCCTCGTTCTGTTGTTGGAACACTTTTCGATCCCCCGTCGCCCGCATGTCCCCCGTCGGGCATCCCTCTGAGCGCCGGGTGGAGGATATCCGTATTCGGCCCTTCTGCCGGGTGGGATGAAGCTCCGCTCATGAAGCACCCCCTGAAGTACACGACCAGCGAGACGCATCCCTACGTGACACGACTGTCCTTCAAGCAGGGTCCGACACCGACACCGACACCAACACCAACACCGACGCCGACACCGACCACGGTCACGCCATCGGTTCCGCCTACTCCTGCAACGCAGCTTGCCAAGACCGGTGCTCTCACCGGCGAGGTGCTGATACTCGCTACCGTGACTGGCGCTATCGGCGCCGCAGCAATGCGGAGGAAACGCTCGTAATTCGCGTTTCACAGCCAGAGGCGGGGGTGCCGGTCATTCACCGGCCGCCTTATTTGTGTTAACAGACAAAACGTGTTGGCTTTGTAGCGACTATTCAGCTTGGTAGTAGGCGAAAGTCGGTGTTGAAGGCGGGTGTTTCATCGTGGTGGCATGACCACTCCCACGTGCCGTCACTCATATCCGCGAGTCGTGAGACGCTGTGGCTATTGCACATGTGGCAGCTCGGTCATGGGCGAGGTCCGCGAGATCGTCGCTGGCGCTCACGAGGCAGCCCGGAATGCGGCGTCCCACCAGCACCCCCGCCAGAACCCCCGTCGTCACAGAGATGGCCCCCAGCAGCACCGCAAGGCCATCGCCGGGCGGTCTATCCAGAGTTTCGCATGCAATTCCCCTGGCACCGTATCGCACCACACATCCACATCGTTGGAATTGCAACGTTTGAAGAAACTGTTGAAAGTTCACCCAATTGAATTGCATGCGAAACTGCTCCGAGTGTGCGCTACCAACGCGCACGTGGACCCTCTATTGTGCGCCTGTGCGCCCCTGCCATCGGGTTGACGCGGAGCGCACCGCAAGACAGCTCTTCGCTCGCGGATAGACCGTTGAGTCACCGGCGCACGTCAACTGCGCGCGATGGTGGGTACGTCGCAGACGACGAGGCCGGGGCACCTCGTGGATAACCCCGGCCTCGGCCTCACGCGATGCACCCGAGCCACGTTCGCATCGCGTCAGGCACAGACCTATGCTATCGGCCGCAACTGGCCCCTGCTATCAAGCGCGGCACCTGCGCAGGGCGATCACCCCAGCGCCGATGAGGCCTAGGAGGGCCGGCGCACCAGCGGAGCCTCCCGCGACCGAACCCGTGCATGCGAGCCTCGGAGCAGGCGTCTGCTTCGCGGGCGTCGCAGGCGCAGAAGGCACAGACGTCGCAGGCGTGGGCGTCGCAGGCGTGGGCGTCGCTGGTGCGGAAGGCACAGGCGTCGAAGTCACCGAGGGAGTGGGGGCGGGGGTCGAAGGGGCGGGCGTCGAAGGCGTGGAGCTCGGCTCGGGTGTCGGATTATTCGCCACCTTGCGGATCACGATGTCGATGTTCGCACCCACAGCGCGCGCGTCGGCGGGGTTATTGGGGTCGACTGTTCGAGCGGCAGCGTCGAAGCCTCGGATCGTCTGGCCTGGGACGATTTCGTACCCCTCGGGCAACGCCGGGAGCGCCGTCACGGCGGCTCGCGACGGGTCATTCTGATCGTTGGCGTAGGACTGTGCCGCGTGCACGGTGCCGTCGGCATCAACGAGACGAATCTTACCGAGGGGTGAGTAGAAGACCTGGCACGCAAAGTGCAAGTCAGGCTGATCCGGATCGAAGCTTATTGCGGGAGCGCTCACTTCCATCGTGTATTGGCCGGCGACGACGGGACTGGGATGCATGGGGAGCCCACCGGCCCCTTCGCGCGGAGTGTACTCCTGGTGGGGTTCGATGATGGTGCCGTTTTTATCGGCGAGGTAGCAGGTTGCGGGGCCTGCGACGTCTGCCGCGTAGGCTGACCGGGGATCGCGGTGAGGCTCAAGACAGCCGCGGCAGCGCCGACGCGCACGATCGATGGGGCATGTATGGACGTTGTCCTTTCGCGGTCAGGTTACACCCACCACCTTACCGGGTATCCACATTCCTCTCTTCTAGTTGAATGTTCGAATCGCGCCGATCCATCGCAGTGTTGCACCGAGCAGAGTCCGCCCCCTCTCCCCCACCGACAGCACCCGCGCCCGCCGACCAGCGCGTCACCTCACGCTCACTACAACAAGAACGAGGCCGGGGCACCCACGCGGGCAACCCCGGCCTCGTACATCCAGGTGAGGCGAGTTCAGTGACCCGGCCAGCTGCGAATCGTCGTCAGCGCTCCAACCGAGTATCGATCCCAGACACGTCCACCGACGCGCACGGCGGCCTCGAGGATGAGGACCGACCACACGATGCACACGACGTAGGCAACCCAGCCCGGCACCGCACCGAAGGACGCCAACACGAGGAAGACGTAGGAAGGCACCTGCAGGATTGCAGTCCCCGCGAAGCCGACGAGCTGCAGCAGCATCGTCATGAGGAAGGAGCCTGTGCCCTTCGTCGCCAGCGGAGAGACACCTGGAGGCTGAACCGGGTAGACCCAACGGGCATTCAGGACTAGGGTCGTGGCGGCCGCGCCTGAGAAGAGGACGACACCTACCGCTTGGTGGAACACGACATCAGCACGGCTCGCTCCCAAGGCAAGGTCGTGGACGAGATACCCGATCACCAGGGGCACGAAGACGATGAGGGAACCCACGAGGCGTCCCCGGCGTTCCTCACGTCCGCTCATGCCCGACGAGACAACGATCCACGCGCCCGTCGAATCGTATTGCATGAGTGCACCGACTGCCAGACCCACCGTCACTGGCACCAGGTAGAGGAAAACACCCGTGAAGAGGAGTTGGCTCCATTGGTCCTCGGGATCGACGCGCCCCATGAGGACCCCGATGATCGGAAAGATCAGAGCGAACACCATGTTCATGTTGAGGCGAGGATCAACGATCCAATAGCGCGCAGTGCGCGCCGCCAGGGAGGCGGATCGAACCCCAAGGCCGAGTCTGGTGAAGGTATCAACGCTACGCAGCTCAGTGGACCTGCTACGCGCGGGTCGCACGCTCCGCGTTTCGTCGACGAGGGAGTCATCGATGAGGTGACGCCCCTCGTTGATGGCTCGCTGTGCGTCGGCACTGACCTCACCGGCGTATCCGCTCATGACGGGACGTAGGACCAAGAGCCACGCGCGCCAGCCGAGGACGGCGGTCGCTGCAACGATGAGGGAGCGCAACGCGGCTGCTCCCCAGGCCCCCTCCAGAAGGGAGGCGACGACACCGAAGGGTGCGCCGACGGGTGTCCAGAGGGCGACGTTGAGGCCGGCATGGAACAGCTCCACCGAGAAGTTATCCGACAGGAGTTTCATCCAGTAGCCCAGCGGAGTGAGGACCACGAAGAACGCCACGATGCCGACCATGGTGACCAGGTCCTTTTTACTGGAGCTATTGAGGCGCACAGCGAACCAGGTCCCGACCGCGCGCGCCCACAAGACCGCGAGGGGTAGGGTGAGGACCCCTGCGAGAAGCCACACCAGGGCCGCGAACCACTGGGCGCGCCACAGGGCGAACCAGGCGGGCAGTATGAGAAACATGGCGGACAGGAGGCCGCCTGGTCCCACGACCGTTGATGCCGCTAGCGCAGCACCGAGGCGCTTGCTCGGCCCGACGTATGGTGACAGGCGCACGGGATCGAGCGAGTTGTCCATCGACGCGAAGAGGATCGGGAGGATGAGCCACAGTACGAAGACGGCGGGACCGACGACGGGGAGCATCGCAGAAAGAGTCTGCGCTTCCTCAGATCGAGCGAGGAACGCGGTGCCCACGAGCGCACCCACATACATTGTCCCGAACTGGACAGTGCCAAGGACCGCAAGCACCAGCACGGCAGTCTGGCGGCGAACGGTGTTCCAGATGATGCGGAGCTTGAGGCGAATCAGTTGCCCAACCACGACAGGCCTTCCTCGGAGTGGACGCCTCCGACCAGGGAGGTGAAGCGCTCCCCCAGGTCGCCGCCCTGGGCGACCTCGTCGGTGGTTCCTGCGACGAGTACGCGCCCTTTGTCGATAATGGCGACGTGGGTGCACAGCTGCTGGACGGTCGCCATTACGTGGGAGGAGAGGATGACGGTGCCACCCCGGCGGGTGTAGTCGGTGAGGATCGTCCGAATGTTTGCTGCGGAGACGGGGTCAACAGCCTCGAATGGTTCATCGAGGACGAGGACACGTGGGGAGTGAATGAGGGCGGCCGCCATCGCGATTTTTTTCGTCATGCCGGCCGAGTACTCGCCGATCAATTTCCGACCGGCCTCACTCAGATCGAGGGCGGCGAGGAGTTCTTTGGTGCGTTCACGGGCGGTCGCGGCGTCGAGGCCGTGCAGCATGGCGACGTGGACGAGGAAGTCGGGGCCGGAGAGTCGGTCGAGGAGGCGCATGCCGTCGGGCATGACGCCGAGCAGGGAGCGTGCCCGCTGAGGTTGTGCCCATACGTCGACGCCGTGCACGTAGGAGGTTCCGCGGTCGGGGGTGAGCAGGCCGGTGGCCATTGTCAGCGTCGTGGTCTTTCCGGCGCCGTTGGGGCCGACGATCCCGTAGAAGGACCCGGTGGGAATGTCGAGGGAGAGGTCCGCGACGGCGATCAGGTTTCCGTAGATTTTGACGAGGCCTCGGATCGCAAGGGCGATCTCTTTATCAATGACGACGGGAGGGAGCGAAGTGGTGGCGGGCTGTGAATCGGACACGAGAGACTCCTTCGAGCAGTGACGTCAACACCGATTGTACTGCGACGCCATGTTGTGTATGGGATGCGTCTCAGTGAGCCGGTACAGGAACCGGAACACGCGCGTTTAACGAGCACTGATGACGACGTTGAGTCCTTGTTCGGGGTGGTAGGTCCAGGTAGCGCGGTACAAGCTCCACTGATCCTCCTGAGTACCGTCGATGGCGCGTGTAAAGGCCATGCGTTCTCGCATCGACGCAGGAGCATCGAGTTCGTCCAGGATGCAGCGAAAGACGGGCATGGCCAACCCCGGGGCACTGTCACTGGACACCTCTACGGTGAGGGAGGGGCTATCCGTTGCCAGCCGCGTATAGCTGCTGTGCGCATGACATGAGTCGACCGCTGCAGCGAGCTTATTCGCGGCACCAAAACGCAGGAAGTACACCCCTGCCGCGAGGGCGGCAACGAGAATGATAGCCACGATAAATCCGAGGAAGAACATGCCCAGCCCCCGCCGTGAGCGCTTCCTGTGGCGGGCTCGATCGCGTCGCAGGGGCGGACGCTCTGCGCCATTCTCGTCGCTGTACTCGCGAGCTTCACGTCGGCGGGCATCTTCGACTTCGGCGGCTCGTACGTGCATCTGATCGACAGTAACGAGCCTCGGCGCGGGCGATGCGCGGCGGCTGAGAGCAACGTCAGCGCGGGAGGGCACGCCTCGGCCCTCACGCACACCGTCAGCAGTGTGAAGTTCCTCAAACGAAGAGGCTTCGGCCTCATCAAAGTGGGCATATTCCCGAACAGTGGCGTCCTCCTGGCGGGGCGCGAAACTGCGTTGTTCGGGGGTGAGCTGAACGTCGGGTGCGAAGCGGCTGACAGGCACTGCGGGGGCAGAGTTGGAGGCTGTTTGGGCTACGTGTGCGGGGACGCGAGACTCACGGGGGGCGTGCCCGGACGCACCGAGACTTGAGGTGACACCAGATTTCGGAGGAGTGGCGACAGGAAGAGTTGCCTGGGACGAGGCCTCCTTGCCTGTGGCAGGGGTGGCGCGCACCGGGGTGGGCGTGACCGCATGCGGGGCCGAGGAAGCTGGGGAGTGCAGGGGCGGGACAACAGCGATAACCGTGCGTTCGACCGCGGGGGCGATCGCAGCGACACGCGGCGCCTCCTCGGCTACCTGGGGCTTGGGAGCGGGAGTGTGCGCTCGGGGACGTCGTACAACGGGGGTGGGGGCGGTATCGACCGAGGCAGGGGCCGCGGGACCTGAGAAACGTTCGGGCAGGGAGGGACGGGCACTCAGCCGAGTAGCGACACCACCCGGATAGTCGCGTGTTTGTGCGCCTGCGCCGACACGGAATGCGTCCGGCGTTGCTGCCCCCATGAGTCCTCCATCAACAAAACACTAGTACTTGTCTAGCAAGCATAGTTGTCGATTACCCGGGAAGCAACAGGGTTAGTCAATCCCCAGCGCCTTGCGCAGACGTGCAACATGGCCGGTGGCCTTCACATTGTATTGTGCGAGCAACACGGTGCCATCGGGGGCAACGACAACCGTCGAGCGAATAATGCCCACGTAGGTGCGCCCATAGTTCTTCTTTTCCCCCCACGCACCATAGGCCTTGAGAATCTCATGATCAGGATCGCATGCCAGCGGGAATGTCAGGGACTGCTTCTCAGCAAAACGCTCGAGGGCGGCCATCGAGTCGCCAGACACTCCAATAACGGAGTAGCCGGCCCCCTGCAACGAAGACAAGGAATCACGGAAGTCACAGGCCTCCTTCGTGCACCCCGGCGTCGACGCCTTCGGGTAGAAGTACACAACGACTCCGCGCGGGGACGCAGAAAGGAGATCAGACAGGGACAGGGATCCCTGCGTGGTTGTGGCGGTAAAATGCGGGGCTCGGTGGCCGACTTCCAAAACGCTCATGATGACCAGTGTATCGAGGGGGTATATCCCACTGCGAAGGGAGTCACCGGTGCGCGAGATGGGACTCGAACCCACACGTCAAAGACACTGGAACCTAAATCCAGCGCGTCTGCCAATTCCGCCACTCGCGCGCGCACCCAAGTGTAGCCGATGGACGTTGCCTCGTCCGAACACCTGGTGCCCAAAGCCGACTGCCCCCGTGCGAAACCGCTCACGTACCGTGGGGCACCCTCGAGCACTCCCCGGCAGCGTCACCTGCAGGCGCGAAGGCAACTGGAGCCTTAGACGCACCCACATTGCGTGCCTAGTGCGCCGTCGCGTTGATCGTTCCTTCGCCGAGGACCCGTGTACCCCTGTAGACAACCATCGACTGGCCACGGGCTACGCCGCGAGCTGAGCGCGCGAGGTTGACACTCATCGTGGAGCCAGCGCGAGTCAAGGAGGCGACAGGAATGGGCGAGCCGTGTGCGCGCAGCTGCACGAAAAGGTCGGTCACGTCGGAACCCTCGTCGTCTGGGGCTAGCCAGACGACGTCGGTCGCGTCAATGCGCGAGATGGACAACAGCTCGGAAGCACCCACGACAACCTGATTGGTCTGTGGCCTCGTCTCGAGGACGTAGCGTGGGCGCCCGTCGGGGGCGGGAGCTCCGATGCCTAGGCCCTTGCGTTGGCCGACCGTGTAGTTCCAATAGCCGTCGTGATGTCCCAGGACTGTGCCGTCGGGGGACACAATCTCGCCCTGGCGCGCACCCAAGTGCGCGCGCAGGAATCCTTGCGTATCCCCGTCGGGAATAAAGCAAATGTCGTAGGAGTCCGGCTTGTTGGATACGCCCAGGCCAAGGCGCTCAGCCTCAGAACGCACCCACGCTTTGCTGGGAGCATCGCCGAGCGGCAGGATAACGCGGGTGAGTTCCTCCGGACCCATGACTGCTAACACGTAGGACTGGTCCTTGAGGGGGTCGGCGCCGCGGTGCAGTTCGGGACCGCTCTGTCCATCCACGATGGCCGCATAGTGACCGGTGCACACGGCGTCGAAGCCGAGTGCACGGGCGCGGGCGGCGAGCTCGCGAAACTTCACAAACTCGTTGCAGCGCACACAGGGGTTGGGTGTTCGCCCAGCCTTGTACTGCTCAACGAAGTCAGTGATGACAGTCTGCTCGAACTCGCTCGCGAGGTCCCACACGTAGAAGGGGATACCAATGATCTCGGCAGCGCGCGCTGCATCCCCGGCGTCCTCGATCGAGCAGCAGCCACGCGAGCCAATTCGACATTCTTGAGGTTGGGTGGACAGGGCCATATGGACGCCGACCACGTCATGACCGGCGTGGGCGGCTTTCGCGGCAGCGACGGCGGAATCCACCCCACCGGATAGTGCGGCCAGGACTCGCATATTCAGCGCTCCTCATTTCGTTGGTTGCGCGCATGGGAGACCCCATCAAGGGCCGCCCCAGCGCGGATCGCGACCGGTAGGGCAGCGAGGAAGGCGTCAATGTCAGCGCGTGTCGTGGCGTGTCCCAGCGAGACGCGTAGAACCCCTAGGGCCGCTTCCTCACTGCGTCCCATCGCCATGACAATGTCAGAGGGGCGGGCGACCCCCGCGTGGCAGGCGGACCCGGCGGAGACCGCAATGTCGGCCATGTCGAAGGCCATGAGGACGGCCTCGGGGCGGGCGGTCGGCAACGACAGGTGGATGATCGCACTCGACGAGGCCGACTCCCCCACCGTCGCACGCACGTCGCCGGGCAGGCGGGATAGCAGGTACTCACGCAAGTCGCGCGCGCGGGCAGCGAAGGCTGCGCGCTCGGCAACCACCTCGGTGAGAGCAGCTGCGAGCGCGCAGGCTCCCGCAACGTCGGGTGTGCCCGATCGTATCGAACGCTCGTGTCCGCCGCCGGGGCGGTCGGTCGTCATGGGGATGCCTCGCCGGGCGAGAAGGACGCCGATGCCTGCGGGCGCGCCGACCTTGTGTCCGCCGACGCTCATGAGGTCCA
>ERZ773267.1973-NODE-1973-length-10765-cov-12.947899_pt1 | contig 10765 bp, 17 predicted proteins | sample MGYA00511959_ERZ773267 | MGnify/ENA primary metagenome ERZ773267 (study PRJEB29015, sample SAMEA2738165) | human oral metagenome | biome: human oral; feature: human-associated habitat; material: saliva | place: China | collected 2240 ... | reverse complement strand
AAACCTAAAAGGCCAGCTGACAAATGCGGCAACAGCTGCTGCTTTTAGCGATTTTGTCAAACATATGGATGCCGATAGCGGCGATCAAAACCTGGTTATCAAAAATATTTCTCATAAACTTGCCGCCGCCTTAACTGGCTGTATCAGTGCTGCTGCCAATAGCCAAAGCTGTGAATCAGGGGCGGTTGGTGCTGCGGTTGGAGAAATGTTTGGTGATTTTGTTGTTGATAAAAATACGGGTGTGATTGATGAAAAACAACGTGAAAAACTGATTAATCAAGCCAGATTATTAGCAGGCATTAGTGCCGCTTTTAGTGGTAATGATGTCAATACCGCCGCGGATAAGGCTGGGGAGGCGGTGAGGTGGAATAGTACTATAGGTTGGGATACTTGGCTTTATCACGTAGGTGGGGGCAAAGAGCATGCTCAAAGGCAAGCATCTTTGGGGGAATATTGTGCAAAACAAGGTGGAAATATGCAAACTTGCATGAATAACGTTCAATATATACAAAATCAGTTTAACTTAAACAAGAATCTTGCCACAAAGATTGCGTATGTGCATAATTATTATAATGATATGACAATTGTGAGTTTGTCTGGAGGTATGGCAGATTATACAGCTATTGTGAATAATAAAAGTGGCGAGGTTTGGGTTAGTGAATTTCCTGAGCTTGGTGTAAACTCAGGTCCAGATAGAATAAAGGAATTATCTAATACTTTAAAATTAAATCCATCTGGAAAAATCTCTAGATCTGTTGGGTTTGGAGCTTCCATTAATTTTGGTAGTATTAAAGGAGGATTAAAAGATACCAATCAAATTAATGAAGCAATCAAAGGTTCATCATTAGGAATGCAAGCTTGTAATGTTACTTGTGCTGGAATTATTAGAACAGAGGGTAAAAATCCTCAAATAATATATACATATGGTGCTGGAACTACTCAGATTGGGATAAGTGGCGGTAAAATGAAAAAAACTAGCATTATTTTAAGTCAAGAAAATATAAAAGAATTAATAAAAATAAAATGAAGAATATTAGAAAGTTTCTTATTAATATATTTATATTAATTGTTTTAGTCATAATGGTTTATCTTCAGTATGATGTTTATAAATATGAAAAATCAAATAAATGTTTATTAAATACTGCTTATAGCCATAAACCTTCTGAAAAAGAAATATATAAAATATCAAATACATTGATTAAGGATATAGGGGAATTTTCTCATGAGGAATATTTTAATAGAGGATTTTATCAGAAAATTTTTCTGAAGAGATATTATAAAGATGCTCATAATTTTGATAAAATTTTACAAAATTCAAAAAAATATCAAAATTTTTCAACTACGGATATAGATGGACTCTATTGTATGGGAGAAATAGGAGTTCAAATTTATTATGACAATGAAAACTATAGTAATTATTCTTTTATAAATATTTTTTGGTTTCAAGAGAGTTACTGTAGAAGTATTTATTTAAAAAATAACCCTCCTAATAACAAATGTATTATTCAACAGAATAATAATTATTTTTAGCTTAAATGAATTTATTCAGAAGTTAAAATTAATTTATAAATCTTTAGTGTAACTATTTAATTAATTGTATTTATAAAATCATAAAACAACAAATAAATTATTAGAATCTGGTATGATTCTACTTGACAAGCATGGGCTTGCCAATATTACAATCATCAGCCAAACTAAGCTAGATCAAAAAGAGACGGTTTATAACTTTGAAGTACAAGATTCCCATACCTATCATATTGGTGAGTTTGGGGTGTGGGTGCATAATGATGAGTGTTGTTGGGTATTATAGCAAGGAGGAAACAAACTAAATGGCAATACATCAAAAAAATTAAATGAGATTTTGGGGACAAATTACACCTCTAGAGACATTGGCAGGGGACTAGAATCCTTAAAAAAGAAAATGGTATTCCCGCTAATCATCATGGAAAAATTATGTCCAATGGGGATTATGTGGGGAATAATGGTATTAATTATGGAAATATTTTGGATTATATGCCATGAATGATAAAAATAAAATTTCTAGAATGACACCAATAACATATAATTACCCATCATGTAGTTATGTTTATGTTGAATTTATTGTTTATTGTGATTTTGATAATATAAAGAATATTATTGATATTATACCCAGTTATAGACAATCAAAAGGAGATATTGTTGAGAATTCTCTTGGTAGAAAAAGGGTTGTTAATCTAGATTTATGGAAACTTTCATCAGAGAATAAAATAAAATCAAGAGATGCTAGAGATCATATTGATTACATTCTTGAAAATATATATCCAAATAAGGGAATTATTATTAGATTGCAAGAGTTTCATAAAATGTTTATATCTTGTGTTTGGTTCTCTAGCGGGGATACAGGTGGACCTGCTATATGGCCAGAGCAAATGAGAGTATTGAGTGATTTAAATTTAGAATTGAGTTTTAGTTTTTACCCAAAAGATTGGTAATTAAAAATATATGATAATAATAGAAACAGTATCTCAATAATAATGATAAATTTGTTTCAACAGTAACTTTAGAAAGAAAGCTAAAGACTATGTTCAACAAAAAACACATATAAGGAATACAGATAAATGAAACAAACTAAATTATGTCCAATTTTCTGTCTTGAAAAGGGGGTTGAAATTGATGATTTTTCCGAGATGATTGATTGGTCATATAACCATAGCTGCAGTAATACTGTTCTTATTTTAACTGAGGATGAAGTTAAATATTATCAAGAGGAAGGATTATGGGAAATAATATCTAAAGAAACAGGAAATTGGCTTTTTGGATTATATGAGGATGATTGGATATTTGACTTTGATACTATGAAAAATATTATAAAATCAATAAATGAATCAAATATCAAGATAGATAGAAATATAAATAAAATATTATTTATATTAAATTACGCTATAAGTAATGAAAAATCTGTTATTTTTTATCTTTGAAGTGTAGAAAAAACCAAGTGGTTATATTTAAAAAAAAATTAAATGATATTTAAAGATAAATTATATTTCTAGAGATATTGGTGAAAGTTTAGAGTATTTAAAAAAAGAAAATATTATTCATGCTAATTATCATGGAAAATTGGTTTTAATAGGTATTGTATGTAAGATAATAGTAAAGGCGTGGCTTATGTAGATAAAACCACTGGAAAATTAAAGCTAGTTCGTATCGATCCAAAAACACGTAAAAAATAAGGAGTAAATGATGAAAGACATTACCCAAACAGAGGTTTATCAAAAAGCATTAGCACACACCATTCAAAAGGCTAAGTTTAGGGAAGATATACAACGCAAAATTGACTATATCACCCACCAAAAAGGCGATGTTTGTTTTTGTACAAGAATGATGAGCAGTTACGCAGAAGCCAATGCCATGGTCGCTTGGGTGCGTGATAAAGATTTAACCGCCTTTAAACAGTGGTGTTATTTGTCTGCAAAGCTAGAACGCATGGTATTTCAGCATGAGCCTTTTGAGTGGTTTCCTTCCTATAAATTCTTTTCACCGCTACTGTCAGACAATCAAGAAATCATTGACTGGTATCGCAAGCACCGTATTTCTTATGATTATGACCGTAGCGACATCAAAGACCGTGATAACCTAAAACAGCCTGCTTTTCATGGCTATCAGATGATTTTGGCATTAAATCATGAATGGGATAGATTGGCTGAACGCTGTGAACAAATATTAAGCATGAGCCTAAGAAAGGATAAAAAATATCTGATAGACCATCGTTTTTACTTAGCATTAGCAAAAGGCGATAAAACACAAATGGAGGCGGTATTGACCGAGCTGACCAGTCCTAAAATTGCCAAAGTTAGAAATCATGAGTTTGTATTTACTTTTACTGAACATTTTATTGCCACTCATGCCTGTATGTATGCTAAATTAGCGTGGTTAAACGGTTATGAAGTAGAAATTGACACTCCTTGGATTCCCAAAGAATGGCTACCCATTCAGCCATTAGAAAACTATCTACAGCCTTGGGATTTTTTAAGAGAATTTGATATTTGGACACCATTTGAAGATTATAAGGATTGGTCTCCTAAGCCAACTCAAACTTAAATCAATTTAAAATCGTCTACGACTTTAAAGTCCTAGAATTCCACAACTACCATATTGGTGAGTTTGGGGTGTGGGTGCATAATGCGGATTGTTGTGATTTGAATATTGGTGCAAATAATGCCAATTATTCAAATACTGCACACAAAAACATAAGCAATAGGGCTGGAAATGGGGACGTTATTGATCGATCTCTATCAAGAAAAGCATTAGGCAATTACACAATAGAACCATTTAACTTGACAAGCTCAAAAGCTTACAAAGATTTAAAAACAGACAAAGAGCGTAAGGAATTTATCAGCCATTACACTCGACAAGTAAAATGTCAAGAAGAGGCTATTAACAGCTTATCTCCAGATGAGTTATTAAGTGCAATCGATGCACACAAACAAAGTGGTAGAGAGTCACCAAAAAATCAACGTGCATTTACAAGAAAATTCAAGAGAAACTTACAAACAACTATTGAAAAAAAAGTATACGTGGAAAACCCCAGTATAAAAATTTAAGCCAAGCAGAGATAAAAAAATATGCCAAAGATCGTACAGAAGAAATTGCCAGCAAACTAGCAGCACTTCACGATCCAGACCAAGAGTTGGCGGTCATTTCTCAGACATCAAACATATGGGCAGTCGCTCAAACAATGGTGCAATTGGTGGGGGATGGGCGGATGGAAAACGCGTTTCTCAACTTCAAGAAACAGCAGAGAAATAAAAAAAATCTGGTGCTACCAAAATGAATATTTCACTTACAATTAAATAGGTATAGATATGTCATTTGAATCAAAAAAGATTGCAAGAATTGTATAAGTTTTTCCTTGAACAAAGAGGAGAGCCAACCTTTTCCAAAAAGGTAGATAATCAAGTCATCTTAAATTGGGAAAATAAACTGCCAAGTTCTTTACTTCATATTTGGCAAGGATTGGGGTGGTGTAGTTTTTATAATGGTTTATTATGGATTGTTAACCCTGATGAGTATCAGTACCTTATGGACACTTGTCTGGAAAATACCAAATATCAACAACTTGATAATTTTTATTGCATAGCCAGAACCGCATTTGGTGAATACTTGTTATATGGTGAAAGAACAAAGCGAATTATTGAAATTCAATCACAATACAATAATTTTGCTCATAAGAATTGGGGTATTCCCAAAAATTACATTCTATTCACCACAGGCGAAGGTGAAGATGGCTACTTTTATAATGTAGATGATAATAGTGTTTAGGATTGTGGTTTAGGTGAACAACACCTACTAGGCACAAACCAATTAAAACATTGGGATAGCTTTTATGAATTTATGGTGTGGTATCTGACTGTTGATGAATAAATGGAAAAGTTAAAGCTATATAATGGCAATCATGCTGAAAAGAAACTTATGAGCCATATCACTCAACAAAACCAAAATAGTACCAATATTGATAGCATTCAATTAAATATTCAAAATACATCAGATGAATTTAAGGGTGCTTGTTATGGCTGTGGCGGTCAAGATGGTATGGGTGGTACAATCCAAGACTTTAAAAACTAAACCCAGACATCACCATTCACATTGAACATGGTTCAACAAACACCAGTCTTTAAGAGTAATTTATGAATGATTTAGTGCAAACCCTATTATCCATCAAAAGTCCTTATGATAGTTTTATTGATAGACCTGAGTTGATAGAAGGCTATACCGAAGATGAAATCAAACAAATAGAACAAAAATACAATTTCCCGATTCATGGTCAATTTAAAGAATTTTTAATGATGATGGGTAAATGTTCGGGTGGTCTGGTTGCTGGTAGTGAAATATATACATATAGCACAGGTACTGAATACTCTTTTGGAGAACAAGCCAGAATAGACTTATACAATGACCCAGATTGTAAATATTTTATTGATATTATAGGTAATGTTGTTGAAAGAAAAATGATCAGTATAGCAGGTATCAATGAACATATTGTTGGCTATTTTATGTTAGCAGCAGACAAAAATGATGTTGTCTATGAGTGGGATACTAATGAAGATACTGTTAGAGAGTTTGGCACTCTATTTGATTTTTTAATTTATCATAGAGAAAGTATATACAGAACTGTTGTTAAAAATCCAAACTATCCTATGTATGGAAAATTACTTTAAATTTTATATGTTATAAATAACTATGAACAATCTAATCCAAACCCTATTAAGTATTAAAAACCCACGCAATAACTTCATCGAACGCCCTGAACTAATTCAGGGCTATACCGAAGATGAAATCAGATAAATTGAACTAAAGTATGATTTTCCAATTCATGGTCAATTTAAAGAATTACTAATGACGATGGGTAAATGTTTGGGTGGGTTGTTATTTGACAATATATCTATATATAGAAGTACAATGTCTGAATATTATTTTCATCCAAAATCCAACTTAGAAACACAAAATGATCCAGATTGTCAAGAGTTTATTAAGAATGTTGGAAATGTTGATCTGGTTGAAAAGAAATATTTTGTTATTGCCGCCATTAATGAGCATATTATACGATATTTTATGTTTTTAGCAGATTGCAATGATATTGTTTACGAGTGGGATGGCAATACTGATAAAGTTAGAGAATTTGGCACTCTATTTGATTTTTTAAAATATTATCGCCAGATTATAGGTTCGGATATAACTGGTCAAAATAATGAAGTATTTAAAAGATTAACCACAGGTAGATTATTATGAACAATCTAATCCAAACCCTATTATCCATCAAAAGTCCTTATGATAGTTTTATTGATAGACCTGAGTTGATAGAAGGCTATACCGAAGATGAGATTAAACAAATTGAACTAAAGTATGATTTTCCAATCCACGGTCAATTTAAAGAATTGCTAATGACTATGGGTAAATGTTCGGGTGGGATATTGCGCGGAGATGATATATATATATATATATAGAGATACAAGAAATGAGTATTACTTTTCTGATAAATTTTCCCAAGAAATACAAAATGACCCAGATTGTCAAGAATTTATTAAAAATATGGGTAATATTAACCTAGTAGAAAAAAAATACTTTGCTTTTGCAGGCATAAATGAGCATAGATTTCAGTATTTTATGCTTCTTGCAAATCAAGACGACACTATCTATGAATGGGATACTGATGAAGATACTGTTAGGGAATTTGGCACCCTATTTGATTTTTTAAAATATTATCGTCAAATCATATTCTCACGAATTACTGGAAAGGAACATAACTATTTTAAAGAATTAACCACAGGTAGATTATTATGAACAATCTAATCCAAACCCTATTATCCATCAAAAACCCACGCAATAATTTCATCGAACGCCCTGAACTAATTCAGGGCTATACCGAAGAAGAAATCAAACAAATTGAACAAAAATACAATATCCCAATCCATGGTCAATTTAAAGAACTATTAATGACTATGGGTAAATGTTCGGGTGGATTGTTATTTGGTGATGAGATATATATATAGAGATACAAGAAAAGAGTATTATTTTTCTGAAAACTTTGCCAAAGATATACAGCAGGATATACAGGATGATCCAGATAGCCGAGAATTTGTTAACAAAATTAGCAATATCAACCTAGTAGAAAAAAATATTTTGAGTTTGCAGGTATAAATGAACATATGATTAAATATTTTATGCTTCTTGCAAATCAAGACGACATTGTCTATGAATGGGATACCAATGAAGATACTGTCAGAGAGTTTGGCACTCTATTTGATTTTTTAAAATATTATCGCCAGATTATAGGTTCGGATATAACTGGTCAAAATAATGAAGTATTTAAAAGATTAACCACAGGTAGATTGTTATGAACAATTTAATTGACATATAAATAAGAAGCAGCTTCCCAAGATAGCGCAAGGCTTTACCATTCATGCCAATCTTGACAAAGGCAGCAGCACAGAAACTGCCACAACTCACACCAACACTACCGTCAAGGTAGCTGGTGCCACGCATAATGACATCGCAGGTAATTTTACCTTAGATGGTGCCAATCTAACTACTAAACACCTAACAGGTGCGGTAGATGGTGATTTAATCGTTAAAAGCCGCTTAGATGGCTATCTTGACCGATGCAGGCAAAATCCAAGCTTAATTAACTAGGTATCTAAACCCAAAACATTGTAAATCATCTAAGCTACAAATCAGATGCCCTGTAAGTTTGTATAAGCCTGACGCCAAAACTCAAAGCAAAAAATAAGAAAGAAAGTTAAGGTTATCTGCATTAAAATTAATACCATTAATTAATTTGCCAGTAGATTTATCAAAAAATTACCTTAATTATAATTGGCAAACTTAATTTATTAATTTTTACCAAACTAAGTTAGTAAAGTTGGTCTGTGATGCTGACTGATATAAACCAAAAAGACAATTAAAACGCAGGTACAAACATAAAAATTATCTTTTTAAGAAGTTGATAAAAAAAATTTACAATACAAACTTATTCATACTTTAGCAATATTTGTTTCAATAACCCTAAAAGTATAGCAGATATTAGATGAAAACATGAATTCTGGTGTTTGTCATGCTGCAAACATAACAGAGATGTTAGTTTAATCAAAACATATCTCTTATTGAATATGATACACTAGTCATGGAAAACTTCTTGTTTTAATAAGAAGAGCAAATTATTAATATCAATGTAAACAACCAATTAATACTTGGAGTAATGCAATATGACCGTTTGGGATGAAAGATATCAAGATAGTGAATATGTATTTGGTGTTGAACCAAATAAGTTTTTGGCTCAAATTGCACATCTACTACCAAATTCAGGTAGAGCCTTGGATTTGGCAACTGGAGAAGGACGTAATGCTGTATTTTTAGCAAAACATGGGTTAACAACTACGGGTGTAGATGTATCCCAAGTTGGACTAGAAAAAGCAAAACGACTGGCAAAAGACAATCAAGTTATTGTTGATTTTATCAATCGTGATATTTGCACCATGGATTGGCAAGCTCCTTATGAGGTTATTAGCAGTGTATTTTTTCATCTGCCTGTACCAAAACGCTTTGAAGTTGCTAAGAAAATCATAGATGCTTTATCACCAAATGGATTATTTGTTGGGGTATTTTATCATACAGAACAACTTAAATTTGGCACTGGTGGACCATCAAAAATTGAGATGTTAGGCACTTTGGAAGATTGGCAGGCTGCTTACAACGGTTTGAAGTGGTTATATGCCAAACATCATATTCTTCATCTTAATGAAGGGAATCGCCATATTGGTAAAAGTTCTGTAGTGTGTCTTTTAGGGCAAAAAGTCATATCATGACATTTGAATAAATTGACCACTTTAAAATGATAATTTAATCAACTTGCTTCAAAAGTTCAAATTTGAACTTTTTAGATTGGAATTGTCATCAACCTTTTCATAAGCTTTAGCAAATAAGATAAACTGTCCAAGACGCTCAAAAAATATTTGATGAACAGTTATCTCAACTTAAATCATTCAAGTACAAATATGTGCAAATAATACAAGAGATTTATACACCAGCTTAGGCATACTATTCCTACAAGCGTTATGCGCGATGAAAATAAATCAAAACCATGTCCATAACCTTTAACTGAAGTAAATATTATGAGTGCAAGAATGCAAACTGTAATAGAAAAAATGGTTGGAGTTCAAAGGTTTACATTTGAGCCACTGATTCCTACCTCTAGAAAATCAATGTCTAAATTTTTAGATATTACTAAAGAAGAGTTTTTCAGATTATTTGGATTATCTTGAATTATTTGGTGGAGAGACGGGTTCTATAAAAGAATTTAAGTTAACACCATATAGTAATTTGCCTGAATATTGTTATCCTGATGACGATATTCCTGTAGGCGGTAATATCGAATGGAGTGGTGATGATGATTTAGGTTTTTTATGGTGAAAATATAAACTACTAAAAAACTCCCTAATTAGTGAGAGGCTTGAAAAATACAAAAATAGAATACCAGATCATTTTCTACCAATATCAAGTAATGAATTTGGTGATTTGATTTATTTATGTACTCAAGGAGAAAGAATTGGGCAAATTTTCTATTGGGATCATGAAAATGAATGGGATGAAGAAGATTATTTTGATGAATTTGGTGTACAAATGCCTGAAGAAGTAAAATTCCAAAATATCTATTTAATTGGTAAAAATCTATATGATTGCTTTAGCAGAATGATTCCAGTTTAATAATTAAAGCAAGCCGCAGCTCGGACAAAACCTTTAGTCCTGACGTAGAGTGTATGTTGTACGCACGCACGTGTTTTCTGTTTTTCAGACGGCCTTTGTTGTACTGTGTTCAACCGCTGCTACGCCTACGACAAAGCCGGCAACCTGATTCAAAGAGCCGACCAAAGAAGCGGCGTCCTTAATTACGTTTACGACAAATCGGATGGATTCAGAAAGCCAGAAACAGCTAAGACCGCCATAGCGAAACATTCGTCTTGTCAAAATATGTTGTAAAGCATAGCTATCATCTCGAAAAGGAATTTCTTGGGGCAGTAAACAAAGAAATGCACCTTGTTTAAGATGTAAACCAAGTGTTGACGGTGTTGGTGGTGTATATGATGAATGAAAGGATGAATTATGAATATAGAATTACATATTGAAAAAGTACAATCTCTTTTAGAACAGATGGATTTACAAAAGAAATGTAAATTTTCGGCTTGGTGCTGTAATGCACTGCTCCTTGAGAAAAAAATAAAAGAAAATATGACTA
>ERZ773267.1968-NODE-1968-length-10776-cov-21.101390_pt1 | contig 10776 bp, 7 predicted proteins | sample MGYA00511959_ERZ773267 | MGnify/ENA primary metagenome ERZ773267 (study PRJEB29015, sample SAMEA2738165) | human oral metagenome | biome: human oral; feature: human-associated habitat; material: saliva | place: China | collected 2240 ... | reverse complement strand
GTGATCCAGCCGCACCTTCCGATACGGCTACCTTGTTACGACTTCACCCCAGTCATCAGTCCTGCCTTCGGCAGCTTCCTCTTTTGGAACACTGACTTCGGGCATTACCAACTCCCATGGTGTGACGGGCGGTGTGTACAAGACCCGGGAACGTATTCACCGCAGCATGCTGATCTGCGATTACTAGCGATTCCAGCTTCGTGTAGTCGGGTTGCAGACTACAGTCCGAACTGAGACGTTATTTTTGAGATTTGCTTAAGGTCACCCTCTTGCTTCCCTTTGTTTACGCCATTGTAGCACGTGTGTAGCCCAAGTCATAAGGGGCATGATGATTTGACGTCATCCCCGCCTTCCTCCAGGTTATCCCTGGCAGTCTAGTTAGAGTGCCCATCTTACTGCTGGCTACTAACTATAGGGGTTGCGCTCGTTGCGGGACTTAACCCAACATCTCACGACACGAGCTGACGACAACCATGCACCACCTGTCACCATTGCCCCGAAGGGAAAGTACATTACATACTCTGTCAATGGGATCTCAAGACTTGGTAAGGTTCTTCGCGTTGCTTCGAATTAAACCACATGCTCCACCGCTTGTGCGGGTCCCCGTCAATTCCTTTGAGTTTCATTCTTGCGAACGTACTCCCCAGGTGGAATACTTATTGCGTTAGCGACGGCACCGAGATGCTTTGCACCCCGACACCTAGTATTCATCGTTTACAGCGTGGACTACCAGGGTATCTAATCCTGTTTGATCCCCACGCTTTCGAGCCTCAACGTCAGTTATTGTCCAGTAAGCCGCCTTCGCCTCCGGTGTTCTTCCTGATATCTACGCATTTCACCGCTACACCAGGAATTCCACTTACCTCTCCAACACTCTAGAACAACAGTTTCCAAAGCAGTCCCCAGGTTGAGCCCGGGGTTTTCACTTCAGACTTGCCATTCCGTCTACGCTCCCTTTACACCCAGTAAATCCGGATAACGCTTGCCCCCTACGTATTACCGCGGCTGCTGGCACGTAGTTAGCCGGGGCTTCTTACTCAGGTACCGTCATTTTCTTCCCTGCTGATAGAGCTTTACATACCGAAATACTTCTTCACTCACGCGGCGTCGCTGCATCAGGGTTTCCCCCATTGTGCAATATTCCCCACTGCTGCCTCCCGTAGGAGTTTGGGCCGTGTCTCAGTCCCAATGTGGCCGGTCATCCTCTCAGATCGGCTACTGATCGTTGCTTTGGTAGGCTTTTACCCTGCCAACTGGCTAATCAGACGCGGGTCCATCTTATGGCGATAAATCTTTTCACACTCTGCCATGCGGCAATGTGTGCTTATGCGGTATTAGCAGTGATTTCTCTCTGTTATCCCCCTCCATAAGGCAGGTTACCCACGTGTTACTCACCCGTCCGCCACTAGATAACGTATCTTCCGGCCGAAGCTTTCCAATACGCATCTCGTTCGACTTGCATGTGTTAGGCACGCCGCCAGCGTTCATCCTGAGCCAGGATCGAACTCTCATAATGAGTACTTTTCTTAAAGAAAAGTACGTAATGTACCAGACTACAGCGTAAGCTGTACCCTGCGAAGCAGGGCTCCGAACTTGCTTCAAAGCAAGGAGGAGGTCCAATACATAAAATCTGCCATCACTGACAGTTTAAGTTCAGTCCAAGTCAAAACGCGCTTAGCTTGTTTTTCCTTTTTACTGTTAAAGTTTGTTTTCGCTGCACATTTCTGTGCTTCTGAATTTTCTCTGCCGGAACTCCGGCTTTTCGTTCTTCTTAGAAGAACTTCTTTTCAAGAATCTTCAGGGTCTGTGTATTATTCGATCTTTGATTTTCAAGGTTCAGTTTTGCAAAAAGTTTTCCTGTTCATCTCGGCTAAAGCCTTGATTTTCCTTGCTTTCTTTCTGCTTTTTGCTGTCTTGTTTTTTGCGACAGCTTGTGTATATTAACACTTGAGCTTAAGCTTGTCAACAAAAATTGTAGATTTATTTTGAAAAAGATTTTTCTCTTTTTTAAGATACAAGATATGGTTGATTTTTTTCCATATTTGGTATTTCGATTTTATCCGACCATTTTGTTTATGTCTATGTCTTATTTCGCCCTGACTGTATTATATTTCATATTGATTACGTTTTGATTTTTCTGACTGTACTTTATACTTTCCTATATTTATTATGAACTTATATTATTACCCCTGCATTAAGTAATGATAGCTTTCTTTTTACCGAAGTATATAATGGATATACATTTACGAAAAGGAGTACAAAAGATGGAATTTCCAATAGATTTCTTTTTGGATGAGGTTAGAGAAGGTTTTTTTATTCCCGCTATGATGAAACGGGCTTGGGCTGCGGAATTGGAAATCCTAGTTGAAATTGATAAAATTTGCGAAAAACATAAACTTCGTTATTTTATTGATTATGGAAATCTTTTGGGTGCCATCCGCCACAAAGGCTTTATTCCCTGGGATGATGACATTGACATTATGATGCTGCGAAAGGATTACGAAATTTTCGCAAAAGTGGCTAATAAAGAGCTTCCTAAAGAATTGGTTTTCCGCTCTTTAAAGGAAGATAATAGTAACGGCGAGTTAATTAGCTCCGTCCAACATAAGGAAATGCTGATTTCCACCGATGTCATCGGGAAATACCACAACTATCTTTATGGAGCCAGTGTTGATATTTTCCCTTATGACTATCTTTCGGAAGACCCGGAAAAAGAAAAAGAACGGATGGAAGTGATTAAATCCTTGTTTATTTTGGCATCCTTCCCTTCTATTAGCGGAGAGAATAAAGTCATTTTAGAGACAGAAGCAAGAAAGATTGAAAAAGCATGTAAGGTTAATCTTCTCCATTCTTCAAATTATCGAAAGGCTATACTTAAGCTTCTGGATGAGTACAGCAAAAAATTCAATAATGATGGAGGCACTGAGATTAGCTGTTTGATGGATTTAATTCTATACAAATCTCAAGGTGTCGGTATTTTTCAGAAACAGTGGTACAATGAAGGAACTTTTTTAAACTTTGAATTTCTTTCTCTTCCGGCACCTAAGGAATACATGAAAATCATCGATAAAAAATATTACAATTATGAAGTAATAAAAAAAGGTGGCGGTGATCATGATTATCCAATGTACCGAAAAATGGAGTCCGATTATATAAAAGGCATTGGCGGAAAATTATTCTACCAATACACTATCAACCGGAATGATTTAAGCCCCAGGGAGATTGCTTTATCCGATGCTATCATAAGAAATAATCTCCAATTAAAAAAGCCTTGCCTATTGTTTATGCCAAGTCTTTACTCACACTGGGAATCCATGAAGGGTCTATTTATAGAAGCGAGCAGGGATGACTCTATCGATTGTTTCCTCCTCCCTCTCCCCTATTATTATAAAGATGGTCTGGGGGGATGTTCTCCCGCTCAATGGGATTTCGCCCTTTATGAAGCCGAACTTGGAAAAGGTAATCCTTACCTTTTGGATTTTCGAAATTTAGAGTTAAATCAGCTTTTCCCTGATGCTATATTTATCAATGAGCCCTATGATGAATATAATTTAAGTTTTATGGTGCATCCGGCTTTTTTTAGTAAAAATCTAAAGCAATACACAAAGCAACTGATCTACATCCCTTGGTTTGTCACTTCCGAAATTGATTTAACCGATAAAGAGGATGGAAAAGCCATTGTTAATGCAGAAAATTATATAGTCATGCCTGCACTTGTGCATTCTGATTATGTAATTCTGCAATCTAAAGGAATTGCAAGACTCTATCAAGAAATTCTTGTCCAAGAAAGTGGAGTTGAATTTGCAAAATATTGGGAAAAGAAACTTCTCCCCCTGGGAAGTCCCTTGTATGATAAGGATGAAAACAAAGAAAAGTTTGGGTCTCATAGGATTTGGGATACATTAAGAAGGAGCATACTATGTACTATTTAGATCAAAATATTCAGGAATTACATCGCATTTTCGATCAAAACGAGAGAAAAAACTATCTACGACTGGATTTAAATGAGAATCCGGGCGGGCTTCCGGAAGAATTTATTAAGAAAGTTCTTGATGATGTGGATCCTCAATTTGTTTCACAATATCCGGAAACCCTACATTTTACAGAGATATTGGCAAAACATCTGGATACCGATATCCAACACCTTTGTTTGGTTAATGGTTCCTCTGAGGGCATTCGCTATATTATTCAGGCTTTTACCTCAGTAAATGGAAGAATTGTCGGTGTCGTTCCATCTTATTTTATGTTCCAAATTTATGCAGAAATGTACGGCAGAAATTTTGTACCTGTCCCTTATACCAAGGATTTGGACATGCCTATTTCCCATATCTTGGAACATCTCACTAAGGAAACAGAACTTTTGATTCTCTTAAACCCTAACAACCCTATGGGAAATATTTATTCAGAGGAAGAATTTGAGAAAATTTTGGAAGTCTGTAAAGAAAAGGAAATTACTCTTTTAATTGATGAAGCTTATCATTATTTCTATCCAAAAACTTTTATTCACTATGCCTTAACAGAACGAAGGATATTTGTAACGCGAACCTTTTCTAAGTTGTTTTCCATGGCAGGTTGTAGATTGGGATATGTTGTGGGACATCCTGAGGATGTTCAATACGTGCAGAAATACTGTACTCCTTTTGCTATGAAATTCGCTGAGGAGATCCTTGAAAGTCCAGATATTCTTTCTAATTTGATTTCAAAGTTCAAAGAGGGTAGAGGCTATCTTCTCCAGGCTCTGGAAGAGCAAAACTACCTATACCAGGGGGAGGCAGGAAACTTCTTGTTTATCAAACCTAAAGGAGATGCCAAAGAAATTGTCCAAAAAATGAAGGAAGAATTCGGTATTCTGATTAAATCCTACCCCTCCATCGGTAAACTGGGAGATTGTCTTCGAGTCACAATCGGAGAAAAAAAATATATGGAGCAATTCATGGAGGCCTTGGTGAAATTAGACAGAAACACTTCCTCCTAAAGAAAGAATTATTCTACTCATTCAAGAATAATTCACTATAAACGGGGAGAAGAAATGAAGATATAATAAGCTGCGACTTTGAAAAAGGAGAAGAAATATCCATGGTAAAAGTAATTACCTACGGCACATATGATGTACTGCACGAAGGTCATATACGCTTGCTGGAAAGAGCAAAGGCCTTGGGGGATTATCTTATTGTAGGAGTTACCTCTGATGATTTTGACCGTAGCAGGGGAAAAATCAATGTCAAACAGCCTCTAACAGAAAGAATTGAGAATGTAAGGAAAACCGGTTTGGCTGATGAAATCATCATTGAAGAATACGAAGGGCAAAAAATAGACGATATCCAACAATATAACGTGTCTATTTTCACTGTGGGATCTGACTGGGAAGGTTATTTTGACTATCTTAAAGAATATTGTACTGTTGTTTATTTGCCGAGAACTACCGGAATTTCCAGTAGTGAAATCAGATCTGAGAACCAACAGCTAAATATAGGCCTTTTAGGCGGGTTTGAAGAAACTATTTTAAATAAATATTATCAAGAAAGTACCTTAGTAAACGGTATTACAGTTACTACGCTCTTAAATTCCAGCAAAAATACTGAAGCATGGTTAACGGAGTATGAGGCTTTTTTAAACGATTGTGATGCAGTTTACATTCTTTCCCATCCAGCAAGACACTATCAAGAGATTAAGTATGCACTGGAAAAAGGAAAGCATGTTCTATGCGAATCGCCTCTTGCCTTAAATAGCCAAGAGACAAAGGAGCTTTTTGCACTTGCCGAGAGAAAACAATTAATACTCATGGAGGCTATCAAGACCGCCTATTCTAATGCATATAATCGTCTTATTCTTCTTGTTAAAACAGGAAAAATCGGCAAAGTGGTGTCCATCGATGCCACTTGCACCAGTCTGCAAAATTTTAATAATAAGAATCTGGAGTCCTCATGGAACAGTATTTGTGCCTGGGGTCCCACTGCCATGCTTCCCATTTTTCAGTTATTAAATACTTCTTATGAGAAGCAGATTTATTCCTTGTTTGAAAACGAAAAGATAAAATATGATAACTTCACTAAAATTAACTTTCTTTTTCAAAATGCAACTGCTTCGATTAAGGTAGGAAGAGGCGTAAAATCCGAGGGAGAACTTGTAATATCCGGTACTAAAGGCTATGTATATGTGCCAGCCCCTTGGTGGAAAACTGATTATTTTGAGCTACGCTTTGAGGATCCAAATGAAAATCGAAGATACTTCTATCCCCTAGAAGGAGAAGGTATCCGCTTACAATTGCTTGCCTTCTCTAAAGCTATTAAAGATGGCAGAAAGTCTCCTTATATCCAAACAGAGGTTTCTGAGCGAATTAGTGAAGTCATCGAAGATTTCTACAGCGGAAAAGATTTAAAAATAATTTCATCTTATAATTAGGCAAGCAGTACTTTTAAAAATAATTTTGATTTCACCCATGAACACTTTTTTCAGTACTCTCTAAACTCTGATTGAAGCCACAGATTACTTACATGCCAAAGATAAAACCAAGAAAGACCGACCAAGGCAACACTACCCCATGGTCGGTCTTTTTTAGACTTTTAATTCCTGAGCTACTATATCTACTGCAATTCTCAATCGCAATTTTTTGCTTTATATAACTAGCCTGCGATTTCTCTGGCTACGAAGATTCCGGATGCGGAGGCATGGGAAAGGGAGTGGGTCACACCGGAACCGTCTCCAATCACATAGAGCCCCTTTACACAGGATTCCAAATGCTCATCAAGAGCCACTTCCATGTTGTAGAACTTAACCTCTACCCCATAAAGAAGGGTATCTTCATTGGCTGTACCGGGAGCAATCTTATCCAGGGCATAAATCATTTCCATAATACCGTCTAAAATTCTCTTCGGAAGCACCAGGCTCAAATCTCCGGGAGTAGCCTGAAGAGTAGGCTGAACCAGTCCCTCTTCAATTCTCTTATGATTACTTCTTCTTCCTCGCACCAAATCACCGAAACGCTGAACGATTACACCGCCTCCCAGCATATTGGAAAGTCGGGCAATGCTTTCACCGTATCCGTTACTGTCCTTAAAGGGCTCTGAAAAATGCTTAGCCACCAAAAGAGCGAAGTTGGTATTTTCCGTATGCTGCTCTTCTCCCTCGTAGCTGTGTCCGTTTACGGTAACAATGCCGTTGGTATTTTCATTAACCACGATACCGTTGGGATTCATACAGAAGGTACGTACATTATCCTCAAAAAGCTCGGTACGATAAACAATCTTACTCTCATAAAGCTCATCGGTTAAATGAGAGAAGATTACGGCAGGAAGCTCCACGCGAACACCGATATCTACACGGTTGGACTTGGTGGGAATATTCATGTCTTTGCAAACCGTTTCCATCCACTTACTTCCGGAACGACCTACAGAGATAATGCATTTATCCGCATAGAAATCTTCTTTCTTGGTATGGAGATGGAAGACATCATTCTCCAGCTTTTCCACCTTCTCCACCGGACAATCAAAATGGAATTCCACCTGATCCTTAAGCTTGGCATAAAGATTTTCCAATACCACGTAGTTGATGTCTGTTCCAAGGTGGCGAACGGAAGCATCCAAAAGCTTTAAACGATTCTGCATGCAAAGCTTCTTAAACTTTGTTCCTGCAGTAGAGAAAAGTCTTGTTCCCTCTCCTCCGTTTTCCATATTGATTTCATCTACATAACGCATCAGGGAAAGAGCTTCCTCTTTTCCGATGTATTCGTAAAGCGTTCCGCCAAAGTCATTGGTAATATTGTATTTTCCGTCGGAGAAAGCTCCGGCTCCTCCAAAGCCGCTCATAATGGAACAGCTTTTACAGGAAATACAGCTTTTAATCTTCTTTCCGTCGATAGGACAATGTCTCTTTTCCAGACTATGTCCCGCTTCCAAAACCACCACGGAAAGCTTACTGTTTTTTTTCATCAGCTCGTAAGCCGCGTAAATTCCCCCCGGTCCTGCACCAACAATCGCTACATCATATTTCTTCATCCAAGCCTCCTGTAACTCCCTTACTACCGCAAAGGACTAGACCCCGCTTTTTTGAAAAAAGCATTTTACGATTTAGTATAGCATAAATTTCCTCTCTTTAAAGTATTTAAAATATACAGAGGAAAAGGGATGTATAATAAGCACTCACATTCTTTTCTATAGAACAGGTCCGGAAAGAGGGCACGCTCTCGCTAACCTCGCCACGCATCGGTACTAAGCTTCAAGCTTCGCTTTCAGCAAGTACCGGCGGGCTCAGATTACCCCTTTTCCGGACCTATTCATAGAAAAGTGAATTTTCTCCATATTTACAATGCATTAAAAACAGAAAAAGAGACGGAAGCTACTCTCCCATCCCTTTTCCTCTATATATTATAAAACTATGATTTTGTTACATTCCATGTCATGACATAAATCGTAAACCATTCCGGTCTGCAGCTCTACCACCTTTGGTCTGGTGGGATAACGCTTGTTATTCTCTACCACCTTGGCCATCTGTCCTGTGGACAGTTCCACAATGGTATCTACCGGATAGAGGATCACGCTTTCAATAAAGCTTTGAATGATAGCGTTGTCCAACTCGGAGCCCATAGCCAAGACCATTTCCATCGCCTCTCTTCCGGTAATCGGTCCTTTATAAGGGCGCTTGGTTACCAGTGCATCAAATACATCCGCCACGGAAATAATTCTGGAAAACAGGGAAATCTGGCTGCTGCCCAAGTTGTCCGGATAGCCCATTCCGTTCATCTTCTCGTGATGATGCAGCACACCGTCCAAAATAATGGGGGAAAAGCTGTTCTTTTCCTTCAAGATTTCATAGCCGAATAGGCTGTGGTTCTGAATCACCGAAAATTCTTCATCCGTCAGTTTTCCCGGCTTATTCAAAATTTCATTGGGAATTCTGGCTTTTCCCACATCGTGCAGTAAGCCTGCAATTCCAAGCTGGTGAAGCTCTTCCTTCGGCAAGCCGTATTCTCTTCCAATCATCATGGAAATGGCCGCCACATCCACACTATGCTTAAAGGTGTACTCATCACTGATTTTAATGAGGTTCACATCAATCGCCACTGCATCATTTTTGAAGATGGCTGACTCCAGCTCTCCGAAAATATCCAAAGAGTTGGTGGCAAAATCCTTATCCTCCGTGTGGTCGAAGATATGGTTCATTCTTTCTTCCAGCTGTTTCTTCATTTCCACGGAAAGCTGAATTTTAGCACGATCCGGTTTTCTATGCTGGCGAATAATCTGCTTGGTTTTCTCCGGAATTTTGATGTCTTTATCATCTCGCACCCGGTAAATATAGATTCCCGGCAGTTTTTTTTCTTTGATATAGCGCACCTGATAGGCATCCAGATAAACGCCGTTTTCAATCATGGCTCTTCCACGAATGTCTTTTACCGACTCACCCAGCTGCATGCCAATCTGTATATCATCTCTTCGTACAAATAGCTTTTCTTCCATTCCTTCCTTTCCTTTTCTGCCTCTATATCAGCCGAACACACTTTTCCCTTTTCGGCCTTTCCCTATATCTCTATCTTATGCAAAGGAGAATGCAAAATGCCTCCTTCAAACACAAAAGCGGTTACTTCGAATTTCGTCAAAGTAACCGCTTTTTATAAGATTTTCTATGGATTTCAGAAAGAATTAATAATGCTTATTAAATTATTCTATGGAATAAAAAAGCATATTTTTCCGGATACGCGAAAATACAATTTCCATCATTTTTACAGATCATCTTCAATGGCTGTGCTCTTGGCATAGGCTGTGGAACGAGCCTCAAAGAAGTCTGTCTTTACCATGTTGGCATCCGCATATTGAGATACCCATTTCATGGATTCCGGCTCCTTCTCATAGCCCTCATAAAGATTGGGCAAGCCCAGAGAGCGATAACGAAGGTTTCCTAAATAACGGATGTAGTCCTCCACCATTTTTCCGTTAAGACCGGGAATGGAGTCTCCGATTACATACTGCCCCCAGGCAATTTCCTGCTCCACACCCTTCTTCACCATCTCGGTAATTTCCGCAATATGAGCCTCATCAAAAAGCTCCGGTTCTTCCTTCTTTAACTCCAAAAGCATATTTCTGAAGAGCCAAAGGTGGGTATTTTCATCGCGGTTAATATAGCGAATTTCCTGTACGGAGCCGGGCATTTTCCCGTTTCTTCCTAAGTTATAGAAGAACATAAAGCCGGAATAGAAGTAGATTCCCTCCAAAATAAAGTTGGCAATGCAGACTCTTAAGAAGCTGTCCTTACTCTGCTGCTCCACAAATTCATTGTAAAGGTTTCCAATAAACTCATTTCTCCGTAAAAGATGCTCATCCGTCTTCCATTGGTAGAGAATATCATTTCTTTCCGTAGGGTTACAAATGGTATCCAGCATATAGCTGTAGCTTTGGCTATGGATACACTCCTGGAAGGTCTGAATGGAAAGGCAAAGGTTTACCTCATTTGCCGTAACATACTGGGAAATATTGGGCAGGTTTGCGGATTGCAAAGAATCCAAATACACCAGAAAGCTCAGGATTTTATCATAGGCTCTTCTTTCCGCCTCGGAAAGCTTGGGATAATCACTCTTGTCCTGATTTAAGTTAATCTCCTCAGGTACCCAGAAATTGTTCATGGCCTGACGATACCAATCCGACACCCACTCATATCTCATGTTGTTAAAGTCATTGATATTGGTCGTATTGAAATTAATCATTCTACGATTTCGAACATCAATATCCCCCTCCGGGTTAAATAAGGGCTTACGCTTAATCTCTTCCATACTCTATTTCCTTTCCT